>Ga0105046_10017827_pt1 | contig 10845 bp, 7 predicted proteins | sample MAT03_FD_78385 | JGI IMG/M metagenome (GOLD analysis project Ga0105046, IMG submission 78385) | Freshwater microbial communities from Lake Fryxell liftoff mats and glacier meltwater in Antarctica - MAT-03 (megahit assembly) | ecosystem: Environmental > Aquatic > Freshwater > Ice > Liftoff...
CTTGACGACGATACGTTCAGTCAATTCGATCACCCTCGTCAAGTTCTTCGGACGCGAGTGTGGCGATCGCATAGGCTGGAGCGCAGCGCGATAGGTCAGAACCCAGAGTTTCACGAAGTCGTATTCGCTCTCCCTCCCAACCGCACGCCGCCAACGCTCCGTCGATGAGGAAATCGCCGTGTCCGCTCAATGCGACGCTATCAAACTTCACCTTGCCTGAAATCTTGGCAAAAGCCTTGGCGACGAGCCTGGTCTGTGCCGCCGCGATTTGATTTGCAATTTGATCGACATCCACATCGGCAAGTGTTGAGCCGTCCTCGCCAACAACTCGGGCCAATCGATATCTGGCTGCGTTTCGTGTCGCCGGTTTGCCATCCGCGGTCTCGCAATCGTTGGGCGCATCGTCGATCTCACCAAGCCATTGGTAGACATCTCGCATTGTGGCAAACTGTTCGTTCATCACAGGGCATTGTGAACCAAAAAGCGTCACCTCCGAAACGATCGCAGCCACGTTGGAACGCTCGATGCCCGTGTAAACGAGGGCACCTGCTTGGAGACGTTGAGAGTCGGTGCGAGCTTCTAGATCAATCTTTCCTTTTCGAATCGGGATGAGGTCTGTCGTTGTCGAACCTGTGTCTACTAACAAGCACGACTTCCCTACCACAAATCGGGATGCAAATCGGGCTAAGCCATGCCAATTGGATGCCGCGACACTCCACGGATCGCGGGCCGATTGCGAAACGGTTTTCCACGAACCGTCCACGCTGTAAATGCGAACCATTTGAGCGGGCAAAATCGAGGTCAACTGTTCAAGAATGACTGCGACTCCCTCGGCACGCGTCGCGAAGCAATCCGCCAGCTCTCCCGTCATCGTCACTGCTACGCCGGAAAACGGAGGACACTCAGCCAGCAGCTTTGCGATGGAGAGAGCGAGCGACTGCCATTCTCGCCACATCGCGAATTGAGCGCTATGCGACCAGCCCGACGAATGCGCGGCCTTTAAGTTTGCTCCACCAATATCTAACCCAACCCATGGGATGGGCGGCGCGATTGGATCTGATAACTGGGATTTGGATAAGGAATCGGTCAAGTTGAGGGTCTATGTGAGATAAGTAAGAAAGTGGCATAAGGCATCCGGCCTCTTTATACCCCACAACTTCAAAGTGCTTTGGCCCCATGCCAGCTTGTCTGGCATGAGCCCAAGTTTTGCGAATTAAAACACGTCGAAACCCCGCCACCCGTCCATTCTTCCACTCGCTCGCCGCCAAAGGCGGCGAGCGAGTGGAAGAATGGTGGCTTTACGCAGGATAGGCGATCTAATTTCAAAACTCGTTCACCCGTGAGCAAGCTCACGGGGGTCCAAAAAAGTTGTGGGGTATAAAGAGGCATCCGGGCCGTAATCCAGCCTGTGCCCTTAAACGATCAGCATGCAGTCGCCGTAACTATAAAACCGGTACTCCTCTTCGATGGCTTTGCGATACGCCTCGAGAATGAGTTCTCGCGAAGCAAAGGTGCTCACCATGACGAGCAGGCTACTTCGAGGCAAGTGGAAATTCGTTAGCAAAACATCGACTGCTTTGAACGTATGGCCTGGGCGAATAAAGATATCGGTCTGCCCACTCCACGGCACCAGGGAACCGCCGCCTGCCATCGCTGCCGTCTCAAGCGTCCTGGCCGATGTGGTTCCAATAGCGACGATGCGGCCCCCTTCCGATCTGCAACTGGCCAATCGCTTCACAACGGGATCAGTGATTTGTGCGAACTCGCTGTGCATTTTGTGTTCGGATAACGTAGCGGTTTGGATAGGACGAAATGTCCCCAGACCGATATGCAGGGTGAGAGACACGAGGGCAACGCCTGCCGTTCGAACCCGTTGGATCAAGTCCGGAGTCAGATGAAGACCCGCGGTCGGTGCGGCTACAGAACCTGGCGTTCGAGCGTAGACGGTTTGGTAGCGTTCTTTATCCATCGTTGTCATTTTGCCGTCTCGAATATACGGTGGCAGTGGCACACGCCCATTACTCTCCAGCAACTCGAGCCATGGAATTTCGGGCTCGGGCTTGAGCAGCATATGGCCACGCTCCGACCCGGCAACAACAATCAGCTTCTGTGTTTCGCGGCCTTCGGGATCACGCAATACGATCTCCTCGCCAGGCTGAATGTAACCGCGTGTTTTGCAAATGAGTTCCGCGATGCCGTTCTCTTCGCGGAGAAACAGCCCTTCCCAACGGCCTCGTGTCTGAGCTCGAAAACCGATTAACCGAGCCGGAATGACTTTGGAGTCATTGACGACCATCGCATCTCCCGCCCTCAAAAACGAGGGAAGATCGCGAACGGAAACATGATCGATGTGCCCCGTTGCTCTATGAATCACCATCATGCGAGAATCGGTACGCTTGATCGTCGGTTCCTGAGCGATCAGCTCGCGCGGCAACTCAAAATCGTATTCATCCAGCTCGTTGGGAGTTTTTGTTGGTTTAGATCGTTCGGCCACGAAAGGGGGTTCATCCGTAAACGTAGGGACGCGAGAGAGTTTGAGATTAACTTTGCCGCGCTGATATTAAAACGCTTATTCTAACCCCAATCGAATGATCTCGCACGGGGCGAAAGTGTGATGAGTACTTTCTAGCGACTCACACGCCCTTCGTACCTCAGCGTGTGCCACCCAATTTACACGTAGATTTCAAACTCCCGCTTGCCTAACGTGCGCGACCGTGCAACGATCCGCGATGGGCAAAGCCCACTCTATGCTGGTTCTTCTTGTTTCGTATGCGTACCGGCTATCAACACGTACAACGAGGGCACCACGAAGAGCGTAAACAACGTCCCAATCCCCATGCCTGCAACCAACACGATCCCGATACTATTTCGAGCCTGTGCGCCAGGGCCGGTGACAAAAACCAACGGCATGTGACCAAGAATCGTAGCCACCGACGTCATCAAGACCGGGCGCAATCGCGTCTGAGAAGCCTCAATCGCAGCACGCCATTTCGTTCGCCCCTGTTCTTGCAAATGATTTGCAAACTCCACGATCAGGATCCCATTCTTAGCAACCAACCCGACCAGTGTGATCAATCCAACTTGAGAATAGATATTGATCGTCGTGAGCCCGAGGAAGGTAAGAGCGAGTGCCCCCGAAATCGCTAGCGGCACCGACCCCATCAACACGATCAGTGGATCGCGAAACGATCTAAACTGCGCTGCGAGTACCAGATAGATCAAAGCGATCGCAATCCCAAGGGTTACCGTCAACGTCGATCCCTCTTTGCGGATCTGCCTCGACTCCCCCGCGTAGTCGATGAGCGCTCCCTCTCCTACAACATCGCGGACAATGTCCTCCATCGCGTTCAGCCCCGCCTCCTTGGTCAACCCCGGCAGCATCCCCGCGTTGATTCGAATCGCCCCTTGCTGTTGAAATCGATTCAACACCCGCGGTGCAGTCAATGGCCGAATCGTGGCGAAACTCGAAACCGGAATCAACTGCCCATTCGGTGTCCGAATCTTGATGTCCATTAACGAACCGGTCGACTGACGATCGGCCTCAGACAACTGCGGAATCACTTGATAGGATCGATTAAAGTAGTTAAACCGATTCACATACCCACCACCTAGTAGCACACCCAATTCCTGCGCAATCCCAGCAAGATCCAGATTCAGGTCTGCTACACGTTCCCGATCAATGAAGACTTGAGCTTGGGGCAGGTCGATTTTGAGATCGATGTCGACAAACATGAATTTGTTCGAATCTTCCGCTTGCCTTGAAATTGCGATCCCAATCTCCTCGAGTCCTTCTACTGGCAGATCGCTTTTGAGGACCATTTCCACGTCGAAATTCGAGGCGACTGGCAGCGGCGGAATCAGGATAGGTAGCGGCTTGAGTCCGGGCACGAGGGACGCCAAGCCAAATGTTTCTTTGATCATCCCTGCCGTGCTTCGTTGCCCTAATTTTTGCCGTTCGTGCCAGTCGTGCGTTATCACACCGCCGAAGCCGCTATTGGACCCGACCAACGCCCACATGTAGTCGGTCTCTGGCATGGCGTTAAACTGCTCACCCAATTGCCTCGCCCACTGTTTCGTACTGTTTAACGTCGAATCCGGCGACGCTTGCAGAATCACCGCAATCGCTCCTTGGTCCTCGACGGGGGCTAATTCCTTTTCCGAAAACTGATAAAACGGTATCGCGGCAACGCCAACCAAAAGCGTCGAAAACGCGATCGCCCATCGCAACCCCAGCGCCTTCTCAAGCACTCCGCCGTACAGAGCCTGAATACGATCGAATAGCATGTTGACGAACCGGGTGAGGAACCCTTCCTTGCCCGAAACGCTGAGCATCCGTGCGCTCATGATCGGAGAAAGGGTCACTGCCACAATTCCAGATAGGACCACTGCCGAAGCGAGCGTGAATGCAAACTCGCGAAAGAGCATGCCCGTCAACCCTCCTTGGAAGCCAATCGGAGCATAAACGACTGCCAATGTAATGGTCATGGCTATGATTGGCCCGAACAATTCGCGTGCACCGATCAACGCCGCTTGGATCTTGGAATGCCCCTCGCGTATGTGTCGCTGCACATTTTCCACTACGACGATCGCATCATCGACGACTAGGCCAACGGACAGCACAATGGCCAGCAGCGTTAGCAGGTTCAGCGAAAAGCCCATCAGGTACATGCAAATCGTGGCACCAACCAACGACACCGGCATCGCAACCAACGGTACAATTGCCGTCCGAAGCGATCCCATAAACAAAAAGACAACAATTCCAACGATCGCAATCGTCTCGATCAGCGTCTTCGTTATCTCTTGCAACGCATCTCGCATAAACTTGGTAGCGTCGTATGCCAATTGCATGTCGACGTGGGCCGGCAAATTGGGTCGCAATTTTGCCATCGCTTCTTGAAGCCTCGCCGCAACCGCGATTTCATTCGTTCCGGGCAAAGGCCAGACCGAGACGTACACCGCTTCTCGACCTCGGTACATGGCCACCATCTGCGATTCTTCCGAACCCATCTCGACTTTCGCAACATCGCCCAATCGAATAATTGCGCCATCTTTTTGCCAAACAATCAGTTCATTGAACTCGTCGACCGTCTTTAAATCCGTATCCGTCAACAAATCGATTTGTACCGTATCGGTCTTTACTTTACCAATTGCAGCCAAGTAGTTATTGCGTCGCAACGCCCCGGTCACATCCCCCGGTGTAAGATTTAGTTCGGAGAGTCGTTCCGGCGAAATCCAAACCCGCATGGCAGGCGTACGACCACCCTCGACCCCGACTCGCTGAACCCCCTCGATCGTTGTCAACTGTGGCTGAACATCGCGATTCAGAAAATCGGTCATGCCGGCTATGTCAAACTGGGTCGACGTAAAGCTCAAGTAGAACGAGGCATATGGCCTGTCCGCTCGCTGAATCGTTACGACAGAGGGTTCGGACTCTGCAGGTAATTCGCGCCGGACCTGTTGCAATCTGGCGTTGATTTCGGCCAGGGCTGCTGTGGCGCTGTAATTCAGTTTCAAGTGGATCGTGATGGTGCTGATCCCGGCTACACTGACGGAGTCCAAGAAATCGATACCGGCAATCGATGATACGGCCTTCTCAATTGGCGTCGTCAAAAAGCCGCGCGTCGATTCGGCACTGGCGCCGATATAAACCGTCGTGATCTGGATCGAGGTGCTCTCCAACTTGGGAAACTGTTGGATTGGCAACAGCTGCGCGGCTCGGATGCCGACGAGCAACAGCATCAAATTCACGACTATAGCCAATACAGGATGCTTGATGAAAATGTCGGTGAACGACTTCATGGCTTCGCCGCCTCAGGTACAGGCTCCTTTAGCTTGATCGATTCAGACCCATCCTCATTGGATTCGGTTTGTGATGGAGCATTTATTACCCAAAGGTCCTCTCGAAGCTTAAAGGAACCAACCGAGACGACTGTCTGATCTGCGCTCAAGCCCGATAAAATTGCGACCTTCTGGCCAATCGTTCTGCTTGGCTCAACGCTGCGATTACTTACTTTTAGCTTTTCAGGTTCGTCTGGATCGGGCTCAACAACCCAAACAAAAGCACCCTTTGGCGAACGCCGAAGAGCCGTAGCGGGAATTGCTAACGCATCGACGGGGGCACCATACTCTAATTCAATTCGAACGGAGTCATTCGGTTGCATCGAAGCGGGTGGATTGTCAAGTTTTGCTCGTGCCATCACGTTGCGAGTAACTCGATCGGCTTGCGAATCCACTGCAATGATTTTGGCGGGACAGGGGTTAGGCTGGCCTGCGAGTTTGATCTCGTCACCGACATGTAGGTCGTCTGCCGCTTGCTGCGACATCATAAAGTCGATGTATACATAGCTGTCGATGCCCTGCAACATGGTGATCTGTGTGCCTTCAGGCAAGTATTGGCCGACCTGAATCTCAAACAATCCAGCCTGAGCACGAAAAGGTGCAAGTAATGTTTTCTTGCTAATAATGGACTTTAGTCGCAATACATCTGCATTGGCTTGCGACATCGTTGCTAAGGCTTGGTCCAATTCAAGTTCACTGATGGCCCGCAGTTTTGCGGCTTGCTTTGTTCTCTCTAGTGTGGAGGTGGCGATGTCCAACATCGCTTGTGCTCCTTGCAATTGCGCTTCTTCTACGCTTGCATCCAGCGTAAGTAAGACTTGCTTTGCTTCAACCATTTCACCAGGATGGAACAACATTTTCGAAACAGTTCCCACGACTTCGGTCCTAAGTTGAATGGATCGTGGAGCCAGAATGGTTCCAACTGATGTTGTCGTGTTTCGCAATGTGACGATCTCCGGCGTTGCAAAAATAACGATCTCGGGATGCTCGGGAACGAAGGGGGGTGGGGCTGTTATCATCAAGTACTTCGTGTAACCAATCGCCGCACCGACTCCGAGCACGATTAATATCAAGACGAGTGAGCTCAAAACAGTTTTGAGAATGTTTGATTGCAAGACGCTGCCGGGGTTCTTAGACATCGGTACTTAGCGTAACGATTTGTGGTTCACGCTCTCGGAGTCGACGCAATTGACCGCATGCGGCTTGGATGTCGTTCCCTTTGCGTTGACGGAACATGACGTTAATCCCACCCTCCATCAGAATGCGCCGAAATTCAAGAATGGTTTCGGAGGATGGGGTTTCATAAGGCAAGCCCGGTACTGGGTTGTAAGGAATAACATTCAACATAGCGGTTCGTCGCCGAAGCAGCTTCACCAACTGTTCCGCACACTGCGGCGTGTCATTTAGATCTTTGAGCAAGACATACTCGAATGTTAGCCTCCGGCTGGTTACAGCGAAGTAGCGTTCGGTCGCTGCCATGATGGCTTCGATACCGATGTTCTTGTTGACGGGCACCAGTCGCGTACGAAGTTCGTCGTTGGGCGCATGAAGACTAATTGCAAGTTGAAAGGGTGAGTGCGCCTCGGCCAGTTTGTCGATGGCGGGTGGCAAGCCGACGGTGCTAATGGTGATGCGACGCGGGCTGATGCCAAGTCCATATTCGCTATCGCGAGCCACGTCGAGGGCATCGAGCACGTTGCGAAGATTGGCAAGCGGTTCGCCCATTCCCATCATAACAATATGGCTTAGTCGCTCCTCCGGCTCAAGCAATCGCTGCAACTTAAGGGCTTGCTCAAGGATTTCGCCGCGAGTCAGATTGCGATCAACACCATCGAGGCCACTGGCACAGAACACGCAGCCCATAGCGCAACCCACTTGGCTGCTCAAACACACGGATCGTCTCGGTCCGTCTCGCAATAGAACGCACTCGATCCGACCGCCATCTGGCAACTCAAGCAAGAGTTTTTCGGTCCCGTCCTCGGATTGCTGCGATTCCGCAGTCTTGGATTTGAAGATACAGAATTGTTCATCTAATTTAGCCCGCAGTTCCTTTGGCAACTCGGTCATATCCGAGAAACTATCGATTCTTCGTTGATAAATGGCACTGAGAACCTGTTTGGCCCGATATTTTGGCAGATCTCGATCGACGAACCACCGGACTAGCGAATGTTCGGACTGTTCGAGAATCGATCGTTTTTCACTCTTTTCGGAGGATTCGGCTGATTCAACGGATGTGGTAGGTTCATTGGTCATTGGATGGATCATGGGACGCCAGGGACGCCCGATTGGCTAAATTGGTACAGGAGCTCTTTTGAGGGGAGCCCCATGATAATCGTTTCCGGGCAAGTTTCACGTCGCAATCTGAGACGAATCGACAGATCGAATGCGACCGGTCGCCTCAACTCGGGAAATTGCCATCGGCCTTATGGAATGAGGACTGCTCCGAAACGTCGATGAGATTCGTCGCCTGGCTAACACTTCGGCATGAGGGTTGGTTTCGAACCCCCTAAACCAGCCCTAAGGAGTCGAGAAGTTCAAATTCGAATTCACTCGGATAGCCTTCAGTTTGCCAGCGCGGTAGATAGAGAGCCTCGGCGGGCATCAAACGATTGCCGACAGGTGCCCTCCAGTAGCCCCAAAGCACAACGATCCACAGGACAAGCCTGTGGTATTCGAATCCCACATGCCTTGTGCTGCGGATCGTTCAGGCTTTCTGGCTAAACCCGCAAGCTGCCGACAGGCGTCTTGCCGACAGGTGCCTGGCACCTGTCACGCCTGGCACCTGTCACGTGCATTTGTCACGGCCTGGCACCCGTCACGACCCGGTAGCCTAAATGCACAACAATTCACAGGTCTAGCCTGTGGTATTCGAATCCGAGCGAAGGGTGTGGTAAGCTGGGCGAATGACTCTAGCGACTCACACGCCCTTCGTACCTCAGGGCGTGCCACCGGTGCCGCGTCGCAGGAATCACGACGCGGAGCGTTGCGCAACTAATCTAGCCAGCTGCACAGTTAACATGGGGAGCGAACTTCGTCGCGTTGCCGCGGAGTTGAAGTAGCAGGGGGATGGATGGGTGTGGTATAATAAGAGCGAAAGTATGCCGAATGAGTGCCAGTTTTGTGGAATTCCTAATACCAAGAATGCGTTAAATATGAGTGAATCGGCTGATTCCGGATACATGGTCTTCGTTGACGACTGCGAAATAAACCTCAAAAATCGCTATTTTGCGGCGGTGTTGGCATTCCTTGTTCCTGGAGCCGGTCACTTTTATCAAGGCCGTCGGAACAAAGCTTATCTGTTCGCAGTCTGTATTTTGAGTTTGTTCTTCTTAGGACTATTTGTTGGCCAAGGGCGTGTTGTTTACGCTGCTTGGAATCCGGAAGAGTATCGAATCCAGTTTCCGGCCCAAATGTGTGTAGGAGTTCCCGCCTTTCCTGCTGCGATTCAGGGCTGGATTCATCGCGATGACGCAAAAAACGGGTTTGTTCCGCAGGTGGAAAAAACGTGGAGTTGGTCTCGCTTTATGGCAGCCCCCGCAGATGGAAAAGAGTTGTCGGATTGGCATTTAAGTTCCTCGGCTGGGTTCGAGCTCGGAACGCTCTACACCGCCGTCGCTGGCCTTTTAAACTTACTCGCCATTTTTGATGCGTATGCTGGGCCGATGCCCCTGCCGACGACGGACGAGCGGCGGAAAAAGAAAACTCAATAGTATGAGCGACCAAGTCCATGACATGGCGGACCGCCTCATCCGCGAAATCGCAAAGGTCCGATCCGTCGTCATCGCGTTCTCAGGTGGAGTAGATAGCGCAGTTGTCGCTGCTGCTGCTCAACTGGCGATTCCTGGGAATGCCGTTGCTATCACAGGAGTCGGAAGTGCCGTCCCGGAATCGGATCTCCTGTCCGCTCGCCGCGTGGCTGCCTCGATTGGTATTCCTCACCAAGAAATTTCAACCGACGAGATACTCAATCCGGACTACGTTCGCAACGATGGACGACGCTGCTATTTTTGCAAGTCCACGTTGTACGGAACCCTGCGAGCTTGGGCGGACGCAAACCATTATGAGCACCTCATGTCGGGGACCAACCAGGATGATCTGGGGGACTATCGACCAGGGTTGCAAGCGGCTAGCGAATTCGCTGTCATCGCTCCGCTAGTCAATCTTGGAATCACAAAGCTGCAAGTGAGGGCACTGGCAGCCTATTTCCATTTGGAGGTAGCGGATAAACCCGCATCTCCGTGCTTGGCAAGCCGAATCGCTTACGGACAAACTGTTACACCCGAGCGACTTCGCAATATCGAAGACGCCGAAAGGTTTCTTAGTTCGCTTGGGTTTCGGGATGTGCGCGTTCGGTTGCATGCAGACGATTTGGTGCGTCTCGAGCTGAGCCTAGACGATTTGCAAGCAGCTTGTTTGCCCGAAACGCGTGCCGCAATCAACGATCATCTGAAACAGCTTGGATTCAAGTTCGTTACGTTGGATTTGATGGGGCGACAATCTGGCTCACTCAATCGCGTGCTACCGATCATCACAATCGCTTGCAAAGCCACATGACCCGGTCTGTAGACGCTGCCAATCTCCGTAGCCAGCGCGACGGGCTGGGAGATTGGGGATGGAAGGCCACTGGAGTTCAGCCAACGGCAGCTTATGTTCATATCCCATTCTGTCGCCATCGCTGTGGTTACTGCAATTTTTCGTTATTGGCCAATCGCGAAGACCTTTACGAACGTTTTCTCAACGCTCTCGAGATGGAGTTATCCGAACTCAAGAAACCGCGTCCAGTGGAAACGCTTTTCTTGGGTGGGGGTACGCCGTCAATTCTGCCTCGCGAGCGGATGGATCGGTTACTGAGATTGCTTGGAGATTGGTTGCCCATGAACTCCTGTGGTGAGTGGAGTATGGAAGCCAATCCGTTGGATGTGACCGAAGCGTTTTGTCGCCATGTCCGATCGCTCGGTATCAATCGGCTGAGCATTGGTGGCCAGAGTTTTCAGGCGTCCAAGCTGA
>Ga0105046_10017828_pt1 | contig 10845 bp, 5 predicted proteins | sample MAT03_FD_78385 | JGI IMG/M metagenome (GOLD analysis project Ga0105046, IMG submission 78385) | Freshwater microbial communities from Lake Fryxell liftoff mats and glacier meltwater in Antarctica - MAT-03 (megahit assembly) | ecosystem: Environmental > Aquatic > Freshwater > Ice > Liftoff...
AAAGGAACTGCTCGCTGATCCGAAGGAACTCGCCGAGCACACCATGCTCATCGACCTCGGCCGCAACGATGTCGGTCGGGTGTGCAAACCCGGCAGCGTGAAGCTGACCGAACGCATGGTCATCGAACGCTACAGCCACGTGCAGCATATCGTCAGCCACGTCGAAGGCGTGCTGCGCGATGACCTCGACGCGCTCGACGCCCTGCGCTGCTGTCATCCCGCCGGCACCGTCAGCGGTGCGCCGAAGGTGCGCGCGATGCAGATCATCGACGAACTCGAACCAGTAAAACGCGGTCCGTACGCGGGTGCGGTGGGGTACCTGGATTTTCGCGGCAACCTCGACACCTGCATCGCGCTACGCACGGCGATCCTGACACCAGGCAAGGTCCACGTGCAGGCCGGTGCCGGCGTGGTGGCGGACAGCGTGCCGGCGGCGGAGTATGAAGAGACGCTGCGCAAAGCGCGGGCCACGCTCATGGCCATTGCGCGGGCGGGGCAGTTTTAGCTGGAACTTGAAGCTACGAGCTACGAGCTGCGAGCTTCGAGTCGAAAGGCAGGCGCTGAGCCGGGGTATACGAACTCGTAGCTCGTAGCTCGTAGCTCGAAGCTCCTCTTGGCCGCCAGCCACCAGCCATACCGTCCCGCCATGCTCCAGCCTGGCATCATCCTTGGTGGTATCCGTATCGATTCATTGCTCGGGCGTGGTGCCATGGGCGAGGTTTACCTTGGCCAGCAGATGTCGCTCAAACGTCCGGTGGCGGTCAAACGCATCGCCGAGCACCTCTTGGGCAACGAAGAAGCCATCGGTCGTTTCGCCCGCGAAGCGCAATGTGTCGCGCGCATCCAAAGCCCGCACGTCGTCGCGGTGCATGACTTCATGCGCGTGAAGGACGACCAGGGCGGCGAGCACGCGCTGCTGGTGATGGAACTGGTTGACGGCGGATCGAGCCTGCGTGCGTTGCTCGCTACTCGTGGCCAATCCTTCGACTGGCGCACCGCCTCGGCGCTGATCCTGCATGCGGCGGAAGGTCTGGCTGCTGCTGCTGAACACGGCGTCGTGCACCGCGACATCAAACCTGACAACATCATGGTCACGCGTAAAGGCGTGGCCAAACTCGCGGATTTCGGTTTGGCCAAGTCGGTGGATTCATCCGCCATGACGCTTGAAGGCACGGTCATGGGCACGCCGCTCTACCTGCCGCCCGAAGCCTGTCGTGGTCATGCGGTGGATGCGCGCGGCGATCTCTATTCGCTCGGGTGCACGTGGTTCCATCTGCTCGCCGGGCGTCCACCGTTTCAAGCCGCTAGCACCGTCGCACTGCTGCGTGCGCACCTTGACGACATGCCGCCGGATCTGCGCTCGTTGGCGCCGAACGTGCCCGAGGCCATCGCCGCCCTGGTGCACCGGCTGTTGGCCAAGGATCCCGCGCAGCGCTTGCCATCAGCGCAAGCCTTGGTCGACGAGATGCACGCACTCGCGGCCCAGGGCTTCACCCTGCCGCGCACGGTGGCGGAGGTTTTCACCGTCGATGCGGCAACCACGGTGACGCGTCTTGCTGACGCGGGTAAGGCCGACGCGAGTCTCTACGTCGGCAGTTCACCGTCGGCTGCCGCGGCGACGCTGCCGATGGGGTCCACCGCCGCGACGGTGTTGTCAGAGCCGACCGATCGGATGCAGCAACCATCTGCCCTGACGGCAAAGGTCCCGTCACCTGCGGCGGGCCCTGCTGCGGTAGCGCTGAAAGTGGGCGTCCCGCCCGTACCTGCGTCGCCCGTAGTGTCCGCGCCCGCTGCTGGTCGGCGTCCGGTGGCGCTGCTGGTCGGCATCGCCGTGCTGGTCGGCATCGCCGCGCTGATCGGCGCGGGAGTGGCGTTTGGCGGCGGCACCAATGCGCGTCCCAGCGTCGAGCAAGCTCTTGCCGCGAAGGACTACGGTCTCGCGCTACAACGTGCGGCAACCAACCTCACCGCGCGTTCTGGTGACGCCGATGCGGTGGCCTTGGTGCGCGAAGCCGTGCACGCCGAAGTCCGCGCGCTGATCGCCGCCGGTCGCGTTGAAGACGCGCGCAAACGTGTCGCCGATCAACGGACTGCCTTCAGCTGGCTCGACACCGGCACGCTTGATGGCGAGATCGCCATCGCCTCGGCGATGTGGCTGGCAACGCACCATCAGGAAAAAGAAGCGGTCGCCCAGTTCGCCAAGATGCGCCAAGGTGGTGTTGATCCGGTGGCGCTCGACCGCGCGATGGTCGATAGCCTGATCGACAGCAGTCGTCCGGCCGAGGCCATCGGCGCTGCGTGGCGTCTGGCGGAGGGATCGACCGGTGCGCTCGATCCCAAAGTCCTGCAGTTGCTGACCTACGCCATGACCTGGGAAGGTCCATTCAGCGACAGCATGAAGGAGCTGCGTGCCCTGCTGACCACGCGTCATCCGCCGATCATCGACACCGTGCGTCCGTGGCTCGACGATAAAGATTACGAAAAACGGTTCGCCGGTTTCCTGCTGTTGCAGGAAGCGGGTAAACTCAGCGATGCAGAAACCGTCCGCTCCCACGTGACCACCGTGTTGACGCTGCCCTCGTCCTACACCGTCACGGGCGACGCTGCGACGTGGCTGGCGGCGGAAAGCCTCAAACCCGGCTGGGTCGAGCGCAAAGCGGCAGCCAAATTGCCGCCGCTCACCGAGGTCCCGCCGCTCTTGAAGAATTGGAACGAACACGCGGACCAGTTGATTGCCCTATTGGCAACAGCCTTCCTTCCAGAGTGCGAAGAAAAAGCTGTGGCCTGGACCGGCGATGAGGATGAGATCCTGCGTTGGAATGCGCTCAAGCTGCTGATCGCCGCCAACCGCATCGCGCGTGTCGATGTCGCCGCCTTCCATGCGAAGACCCTGGTGACCTTCAACCCACTCCACGAGTCGGCGCCATTCACCGCGGCGTTGGCCTTCTTTGTCGCCAAGGCCGGATCAGCAGATGCGCCAGCGGCGAAAAAGGCGCTCACGGACGGCATCAACTACATCCAAAAACAGATCGACACGTATCAGAAGGCGGGCGGCAACTTCATGCAGATGCGCGCCAACACCAGTAAGGAACGCTGGCAGCAAGTCAGTGGAGCGTTGTCGAAGTTCTGAGGAGAGGCTCGCTACGCGTGCGAGCGAGCGCAGCGAGCTATTCCACGTACGGTTCGACGTGTTCCCATACCCGGGTCGTAACCACGTCTGGTGATTGCTGCGCGTCGATCTCCACCAGACCATCGCTGGCGACCAATGCGCGATAACCGTCATGAACTTTTTGCTGATACGCCAGCCCACGTGCTTCGATGCGATCCTGTCCGCGTGCGGCCGCGCGGCGGCGCTGCGCCTCTGCCGGATCGACGCTCAGCCACAGCACCAGATCCGGACGCACGCCCCCGGTGGCAAGGCGGATCGCCGCGCGCACCTGCGCCAGATCCAAGCCGAGGCCATAGGCCTGATACGCCAGCGTCGAATGGTAGAAACGGTCGAGGATCACCAGTTCGTTCGTGGCCAGTGCCGGTGCGATGACTTCGTGGCAGAGCTGCGCGCGCGCCTGCAGGTAGCCGAATAATTCCGCCGTCGGACAAGCCTTGGTCGCGGGATCAAGCAGCAGCGCGCGTTGGCGTTCACCCAGTTCCGTGCCGCCCGGTTCGCGCAGATGTCTGAATTTCACACCGTTCGTGGTCAACCGCGCGGTGAGCCGTTGCACCTGCGTGGTCTTGCCGCAGCCATCAATGCCCTCGAAAACGATCAGCGGCATGCCATCACTCCTTGAATCCGACCACCCCAGCGAGCAGCAGAGCAACCAGGATCAGCCCAGCAACGATGCGGTACCAACCGAACACCACGAAACTGTGGTTGGCGAGGAAGCGCAGGAGCCACGCGACCACCACCCAGGCGACCACGAAGGTGGTGACGAAGCCGATCGCCAGCAGCGGCATGCGTGGATCGTCGAAGCCGCCCGGATGTTTCAGCAGCGAATAAGTCGACGCGGCGAGCATGGTCGGGATGGCCAGGAAGAATGAGAACTCCGCGGCAGCCTTGCGGCTGAGGCCGAGCAACACGCCGCCCAGGATGGTTGCCGCCGAACGCGACGCACCAGGCAACAGGATGGAAAAACATTGGCAGCAGCCGATCGCGATGGCGATGCCCCACGGCAGATGCATGGCGTCATCGTAACGCGGCACCTGCGTTCGGTTCGCCTGACGGCGTTCGATCAGCAGGATGACCACGCCGCCGATGATCAGCATTGCCGCCACCGTGACGGTGTTCATCAGGTGATCCTGCACGAAGCGGTTGGTGAGGAAGCCAACGATGCCGACCGGCAGGAAACCCACCGCCAGCTTGGCGACAAAGGAGCGCGATTCCGCGTGCGAATGGAACGTGCTGATGATCTGCCACACCCGTTGGCGGAAGAACACCAGGATGGCAAGGATCGCACCGAACTGGATGACGATCGAGAACATCTTGCGGAACGCCTCGTCCGCGGGCTCCTGCATGAAATTGATCAGCGCGCTGGTGGCGATCAGATGCCCGGTCGAGGAGACCGGCAGGAACTCCGTCAGTCCTTCCACCGCCCCCATCACTACCGCCTTGAGGGCGTCCATCACATCCATTCGAGCTCCTGCGCGAGCAGGCATGGTTCGAGGGCCGGAAGGACGTCAAGCCGTGGCACTGACGGTTGGCTGGCGCCGCGCTTCCGCTAGCCGTCGGCATCCACCGGCGACAGCAAGGCCTCGATGTCACTTAAACTGATCTTGCCCAGCGCCTGTCCGGTATCGTCCAGCAAGGCGTCGGCCAGGGCCGCCTTGGTGGATTGCAGCGCGCGGATGCGACTTTCGATCGTGCCGCTGGCGACTAGGCGGTAAATCGTCACCGGTTTGTCCTGACCGATGCGATGCGCGCGGTCGCTGGCTTGGCGTTCGACGGCGGGATTCCACCACGGATCGAGCAGCACCACGGTGTCGGCGGCGGTCAGCGTCAACCCGGTGCCGCCGGCTTTGAGGCTGAGCAGGAATACCGGCGCCTCACCGCTCTGGAAACGTTGCACCAGCTCGGTGCGATTGCGCGTCGCGCCATCCAGCCGCAGCGCCGGAATGCCGGCGGGAACAAGCACGTGTTCCGTCACCAGATCCAGCAGCGAGGTGAATTGCGAGAACACCAGCACCTGGCGTTTCTCCTCCACCAGGGTGGTCAGCAGTTCGCTGAGCGCATCGAGCTTGGCGGATTCCTTGACGCTCTTCGCCAGCTTGCCTGGGAGCAACCGCGGATCGCAGCACACCTGACGTAAACGCAGCAGCGCCTCCAACACGGTCAGTCCACTGCGTGCCAAGCCACGTTCGTTGACGGCCTCACGTACCCGATCGTCCATCGTCAGGCGAATGGCTTCGTAGAGACGCCGCTGGGCCGGACCGAGTTCGACCGGCAGATCAATATCGGTGCGCGGCGGCAGGTCGCTGGCGACCGCGGCCTTGGTGCGACGTAGCAGGAACGGCGCGGTGCGGCGGCGCAGCAGATCCGCGCGTCCGCGATCGCCGTTGTCTTCGATCGGCATACGGAACGCGCGGGCGAACACCGCAGCTTGGCCGAGCACCCCAGGCGCGGCCCAGCCGAGCAACGCGTGCAACTCGCCGAGATGGTTTTCCACCGGCGTGCCGGTCAGGCACAGGCGTTGATGCGCGTCCAGGCGGCGCATCGCGGCATTCACCGCGGTGCCGACGTTCTTGAACGCCTGTGCCTCATCAGCGATGACTACCTGCCACTTGGCTGCGGCGAAGGAGTCGATGTCACGCGTCATGGTGGCATAGCTGGTGATGAGCACGCCCCGTTCATTGCCGCTGACGCGTTCACGTCCGGCGCCGTGCAACACCACCACCGGCAACGAGGGCGCGAAACGTGCGAGTTCGCTGCGCCACACGCCGACCATGCTCGCTGGGCACACCACCAAGCTCGCCCGCGTGGTGTCGGGCCGTTGATGTTCGACCAACAGATGCGCGATGGCCTGTACGGTTTTCCCCAGACCCATGTCGTCGGCCAGAATGCCGCCAGTGCCGAGCGTGCGCAGCCGTTGCAGCCACGCGAGTCCATGCAACTGATACGGCCGCAGCTCCGCCACCAAGCCCGGCGGCGGCGCAATTACCGGTGGTTCCAGGCATGAGCGCAGTTGCTGCGCCAGTTCACGCAGGCGCCGATCACCCATCCAGCGTGGCGACAACCGATCGAGCGCATCCAGCAAATCAGCGCGCATGGCGTCGATGCGCCAGCCGCCACCTGGACCCGGCGGATGATCAAACAGTTCCACCAGCTTGGCGTGCAGGTCAGCCAGCAGATCAAGGGGCACGCGCACCAGCCGGTTTTTACCGCAGGTGGTGAGCACCGCTGGCGGATCGCCCATCGCCCTGGGCAGGTTTTCCCACACCGTTTTACCGCCGCGCAGCAACGGCGTCAGCAGCGGCACTAGGTCGAGGCGTTCGCCGCCAACGTCGATGCCCAGGTGCAACTCGAACCAACCGCCGTCGGTGGATTCATCAAGCCGCGCCTCTACGCCGGTAAGGTCATACACCGTCACGTCGATCGCCTCGACGCCGCGGATCTGCCAACCGCTGCCAGCCAGAGCCGCGAGTGCGGCGGCAGCGATTTCAGTCGTCACCGGCGCGGTTTTACCGTGCAGGCCGCCGATGGTGCGCAGCGGTAGTCCAACCAGTGGACTGCGCACATCAGTCTGAGCGTGGACTTTGGGCGGCGGCCAGGGCACCAATCCCAGGCGTTCGGCTTCACCGACGCGCACCTGTTCGGCGAGCAGATCGCGCACGAGCGGTGAGCCGTTCGCGCGTTCCATCAGCGGATGACCGCGCTCACTGACTTCGTCGTCACCGTAGGTGAAACCGATCAGCGCCACGTCGGCAGCGATATGACGCATGCCCAGGTTGGGATCCCAGAAGTCCAGGCGCTGAGCGCGGTACACGTGCAGCCACGGCTGCGGCGCCAAGCGCGGCAGCGCGATCGGTGGTGGCGGCAGCGATTTCGGCAGGGCGGCTGCAGCGGCCAACACCAACTCCGGCGCGAGCCACGGCATTTCGGCCAGGTGTTTCAGCAGGCTGTCGTCCAACTCGCTGGTCAGTGGGCCGACGCCATTGCCATCACGAAACCACGGCGGCGTCAGTGGCAGGATCTCCACCGTCTCGCCCTGTTCATCGATTGCTTCCAAGCGCCAGCGGCTGCCTTGCGTGCCGCTGGCTGGCTGTTCCCGCCAGTGCGCGGTAACTTGGCGTGCGGGCAGGTGATGGACTGGCGGACCGCCGACGTCATCCCACATCGCTCGACCGGTGGCGATCACCCGTTCGAGTATGCTGCCACTGAGAATCACATCGCTCCAACCCCAGCCAGCCAAGTCCCGGCTTTCTCCGTTGAGTGCGGCGACCAGTGCGCGGTCACTGGTCGAACTCATCGCACTGGTACTGCTCAGGTAGCTGTCCAGGGACGAATACCGTTTTGCCACACCACGACTGCCGTTCTTGAGCGTGCGGCTGGCCACCAGTGACGTCGCCAACGTTCCATGCGGCGTGCGCTTCAGAACGAAGATCAGCGGATTGGCAGTGGCAGTCGTACTGCTGCCGATCCGACTGGTGAGGCCGATCAACCAGTTCTGTTGCTCGCGATCAGCAACCCAGGGTTTGTTCAGCAGGCGAAGGGGTGGCGACGTTTTGCCGACGTTTGCGGTTGGTGCGGCCTTGGGTGTTGCCGGTTCGCTCAGGTGCAGGTCTTTGCCTTTGGACCCGGCCCACACGATCAGCGCGGCAACCGCGTGTTTGCAGTTCATCCCGATCGGGCAGCTGCAATCGCCTTCCAGGCCATCGACCGCGATGTGGTCCTTGCCCAGGTGCAATCCTTTGAACGTGACGCTTACCTCGTAGCTGTCTTGGCCATCGACCACCGCCCGCAGTCGTCCATCGCGCAGGTGGACGTCGACCACGTGATCGTTCTGGGCATAGGCCAGTCCGCGTTCCAGCGTCTGCACGTCAAACAGTGTCCGCATCAAATCGTCGAGGCGCGGCATGGGGCGGACAGGCTAGGTGGCCTGCGGCGCAAGTGAATCGCCTGAGTCGGATGGCACCGGACTTCCGGACTTCCGGACTTCCGGACCTCTGGCCGGCTGGTTACCGTCCCGCATGCGCGTCCTGCACCTCATCGCGCGCCTCAATGATGGCGGACCGGCGCGAGTCATCGCGCAGTTGGCGCGGACGTTGCCGGCGCATGGCATCCGGGTGGAGATTGCCGCCGGTCGCTGCGCGCCGGATGAAGGCGATCTGGCGCCAAGTCTGCGCGCCGAGGGCCTGTCGCTGATCGACGTGCCAGAGCTTGGTCGCGCGCCGTCACCACTGCGTGATGCGTGGGCACTGGCCGCGGTGATGCGATTGATCCGTGCGCGGCGTCCGGCGCTGGTCCACACTCACACCGCCAAGGCCGGTGCGCTCGGACGCATCGCCTGCCGCCTGCTCGGCGTGCCGTGTCTGCATACCTACCATGGCCATGTGCTTGACGGCTATTTTAGCGCGCCGGTAAATCTCGCGCTCCATACGGCAGAACGCCTGCTGGCGGGTGACTGCCATCACCACGCGCTGACCGCATCGCAACTCATCGACCTGCGCGATCATCACGGCATCGGTCGTCGCCGGCGTTGGCACGTGCTGCCGGTGCCGGTGGCGCCGGTGATGCGCACCGCCGCGCCCTGGCAGCGTGATCTTACTCCAGGTATTCCGGTCATTGGTTTTCTTGGCCGCCTGACCGCAGTGAAGGATGTCGATCTGTGGCTCGCCACGCTGGCCGCGCTCCGCCGTCGGCAGCCGGTGCAAGGCTTGGTGTGCGGTGAGGGACAGGAACGTGCACGCCTGGAGGCGGTCGCGCGCACGCTCGACCTGCCGGTGCGTTTCACCGGCACCGTCCCGGCGGGAGAGGCCTTGGCAGCGATGGACGTTCTGCTCATGACCAGTCGCAACGAAGGCCTGCCGTTAGTGGCGGTGGAGGCCGCCTCCTGTGGTGTGCCAGTGGTTGCGCCGTCGGTCGGCGGTTTGGCGGACCTCATTCGTTGGGGCATGGTCGAGGGCGCCACGCGCAGCGATAACGCGCTGGCCGATGCCTGTCTCCGTCTGGTGGTCGCTGGCCCGGCGCGTCAGAAACGTCTCGCGCTCGCCGGACGCGTGGCGGAACACTTCACCCCAGCCCGCCTTGCACCGGCTTACGCGGCGCTCTACTGCAACCTCACGGGCACGATCAGCGCAGGAGCCCGTTCTAGGGTAAAGACATGGTGATGCCGTCACGCCTCCTGCTGTTGTTATGTGTGCTGGGCCAAGCCCTGCTCCACGCCCAGGACGGCATTGAACTGGTCCAGTTGAGCAACGCTCCAGCGGCTGATGATCTGGTGTCGTGGGAAATCCGCGGCGCACCGGCCGAGTGGTTGGTGACCAATGTCGAACGCACGCCGATCCTGACCATCACGTCACCGAGTGGCAAACAGTGGGAGCGCCGCGCGTTCCTCTACCAATCTTGTGAACCGCCCGTCGGTGATGCGGCAGCGAAACCGGTCGGCGAACCAACACTGCATATCCGCCACACCGCGCGTGTGGCCGGCAACCATCCCTGGATCTTGCGCAGTGCCGACAGCAAGGAACTCGCGCGTGGGTCGCTGACCGTCGCGGCGTCGCGGGGCAAACGTCCGGTGGGTATGCTGCAGGTCAGCCAGGACAATTCGCGGATGTTGTCCTTCCGCGACGGCACCATCTTCATCCCCATCGGGCCCAACGTCTGCTGGACCGTGGCCCCGGACCAACTCGGCAAGTTCGCTCGCACGTTTGCTGAACTCGCCAAGGAAGGCGGCACCCACGTGCGCCTGTGGTGCGCTAGCTGGTGCGGCCAGATCGAAGGCGAACAGCCGGATGTTTATCGGCTGGAGCAAGCGTGGTTGATGGATCGCATCATCGCTCTCGCACGTGAGCACGGGCTGATGGTGACGATCGTGCTCGACAACCACCACGACATGGGACTCGGCAAGTTCTTTCCCTACGGCGCGACCTATCAGGAACGGGTCCAGAACTTCCTGGGCGCCACGCCTGGGGATCAGCACCGTCGTCGCATGCGCTACGTCCTCGCACGCTGGGGCGCTGACGACACCATCGCCGCGTGGGAGCTGTTCAACGAACTCGATCTTGCGCAACCGGTGCGCGATGCAGCGCTGCGCTGGGCCGCGGGGGCCTCGACGCTGTTCAAGTCGCTCGATAGCGACAACCGTTTACTGACCATCAGCTGGGCCGGCGACGATTGGGACCCGCTGGCTAGGCTGCCCGCTGTCGACCTGGGGCAGGTGCACAGCTACGTGGTCGAATGGAGCGACAAGCTCGGCCTGCGGAAGGCCGCGACCCGCGATGGCATCGGCATGTTGTTGTCCGCGGCCGAGCGCGGCGTGGGGTTGGGCAAACCGTTCTGTTTCAGCGAGGTCGGTTACCAAGGCACCAACGAAGATAACAAAGGCAACGACCTCGACACTCAGGGCCTGCTGTTGCGTCAGCAGGCGTGGGCTGGATTTATGCTCGGCGGCTACGGCAGCGGCATGAACTGGTGGTGGGACGTTTATATGGAACCGAAAAAACTGTGGTCGAGCTACCGCGGTCTGTCGCGGATACTGCCCAAGATCAACTGGCGTGACCAGGAGTTGGCACCGCTCATCCCCAACCGCGATTCGGCCCTGCGCATCATCGGTTGGCAAAGCTCGACCCAGGCTCTGCTGTGGCCGCAACTGCGCGTCGACACCTGGCACGCCCACCTGGTCGAAGGCAAGG
>Ga0105046_10017829_pt1 | contig 10844 bp, 11 predicted proteins | sample MAT03_FD_78385 | JGI IMG/M metagenome (GOLD analysis project Ga0105046, IMG submission 78385) | Freshwater microbial communities from Lake Fryxell liftoff mats and glacier meltwater in Antarctica - MAT-03 (megahit assembly) | ecosystem: Environmental > Aquatic > Freshwater > Ice > Liftoff...
ATTTTAGCCTATCAACAAGGGGGTCAAAAATTTCATATCCCGATCTTGTTGGGGAAGGCTGTCAATGGCGATTACGTCATGAGTGATTTAGCGAAAATGCCTCATTGCATTATCGCAGGTGCCACAGGTTCTGGAAAGTCTGTCTGCATCAATACAATCGTCATGTCCATTGTCATCAATACAAAGCCTGATGAAGTTAAATTAATCATGGTGGATCCTAAAAAGGTAGAACTGACACCCTATACAAATTTGCCACACATGTTAGCCCCTGTCATTACAGAGCCGCAAGGGGCCGCCGCTGCTTTAAATTGGTTAGTGAAAGAGATGGAAAAGCGGTATGAAATTTTAAAGTTGACAGGCGTACGCAATATTGATTCTTTCAATAAACGGACACCTAATCCAGAGGTTGAAGCGACTTTAAATCAAGAAATTCCACCTCTCCTTCCTTATATTGTGGGGATTATTGATGAGTTAGCCGATTTAATGATGGTCGCGAGTCAAGACATTGAAACACCGATTGCCCGTATCGCACAAATGGCTCGTGCTGTGGGTATCCACCTGATTTTAGCGACTCAACGTCCATCGCGCGAAGTCATCACAGGCTTAATCAAAGCGAACTTTCCGGCACGGATTTCTTTTAAAGTAGCGAGTCGGGTAAATAGTCAAATCGTTCTAGATGAAATTGGAGCCGAGTCTTTACTAGGAAACGGAGACATGCTCTTTTTGCCACCGGGTTCGTCCCATTTGATTCGTGCGCAAGGAGCCTTTATCAGAGATGAAGACATTCAAGCTACAGTACAGTTCATTTGTCAACAAGCCCCAACAAATTATGTGATTCAATCCTTTGATCATTATCAGGAGTTTGAAGGATCAGCAGGTGGAGCTGTAGACAATGTGGAACTCGATAGCTTATATGAGCAAGCCAAAGAAATTATTTTGAGCACTGGAAATGCGTCGACCACCTTTTTGCAACGCAAATTAAAAATAGGATATGCCCGCGCAGCAAGCTTGATGGATCAATTAGAAATGCAAGGGATTGTAGGACCTGCTGAAGGAAGCAAACCACGTAAGATTTTTGCAAGGAAAGAGGGACAAGCTGAAGAAGAAGAATTCCAAGAAGATGCATTTTAACTGGAAGACTTGTTTTCTTCTGCTTCCTCCTTTTTTTCAAGAGGTTTAGAAAAAATTTCATTTCGTCTTGAGAGCTTAGGAAAGTCCTCATTGTCTTGGAGTTGGCGCAATTCAAATTGAATCAGTCCATGACTTGTCGCTAGATTTTGCAAAAATTCTTGATTCAGTTGTTGAAATTGTTGCAACTGTTGATGAAAATGCTCGTGCATCGCAGGTTCTACCTGATAATGATAATGTTGATGAAGATGGTGATCCACAGTTTCCAGTTGCTTAAGCAGTTCTTCTTGTGTTTGTTGTAAAGCCACTAATTCTTCTTCATTAATCACTTGCAAAGAGGCTTGATATAGTTGAGTCGCCACTTGGACCAGGTCAGTTAACAGTTGATTCATTTCTTTGATAGTGGACTCAAATGATTTCATGTCCCTTCCTTGGTAAAAAGTCATTCTGAAAAAATTGGCAATTCTGGTCAATTCTTTTAAAAATAGATCCTTTTCGAAACTTGCTTTGCTTGATAAAATAAGTGGTTTGTGAATGAATTCGCCAAAAAACACTATTTTAGCAAACAAATGAAGTTTCGAAAGAGATCTAATAAGACAAATCATAAAATTTTTAGACTTTTCAATAACAATCATCTATGTTAAAACTAAGCCGATTTTATTACTGATGTAGGTGATTATGAAAGGATTTTGTCCTTTAGGTTCTGGTTCTAAAGGCAACTGTATTTATATGGGCTCCGAGCAGACTAAAATTTTAATTGATGCGGGGCTAAGTGCGCGGACCATTCAAGCCCGTTTGGCTGAGATTAATGTTGACTTAGCCGATATTGATGCAATTTTAGTCACCCATGAGCATACGGATCACATTCAAGGCTTAAAAACCTTAGCTTTCAAAATGGGAATTCCCATTTTGGCGAATCATGATACCGCGCGGGGGATTGTCGATACCTTTCATGCTTGTCCAAAGTTTAAAATTTTCTCGACGGGAGAAGCCTTTGATTTTGGAGACTTTGAAATTCACCCCTTTAGTGTGCAACATGACACACTAGATCCTGTAGCTTTTACTTTTCGTTTCAACAATTTAAAATTAGGATTTTGCACAGATCTTGGTTTTGTGACTTCGCTTGTGCAAACTCATTTACGTGATTGTGATTATTTATATTTAGAAGCGAATCATCAACCCTCTATGGTGCATGCCTCTCCACGTCCCATGGTTTATAAGCAACGTGTATTGAGTCGAAGTGGCCATTTATCTAATGAAGCGTGTGGACAATTGCTGACGCAAGTTTACCATCCCCAATTGAAACATGTTCATTTGGCTCATTTATCCAGTGAATGTAACTCCCCTGACATGGCCTTTTCTGTCATAGGTAAGATCCTGCAAGAACATCATATTCAAGTCGATTTATCGATTGCTTGGCAAAATAAAGTGAGTCGAGCCATTCTTTTTTAGTCTATCTTTTTTGCCTTTAAGCAATGATTAGGCTATCCTTGTGTATAAGGATAGAAGATGGAAGATTTTTTACAAATTTTACAAGAAGAGTTTCGCACATCATTAAAAAAAACTGTAAATAGTGCAATACGTCAGTATCAATTTCCTAAAGCTAAAAATCTGGCTAAAGTGGCAGTTGGAATTAGGCGCTCAGGAAAAACTTATTTTTTATTTCAAACAATGAGAGAACTGATTGCTCGTGATATTTCAATTGAGCAATTGCTTTATCTCAATTTTGAGGATAATCGATTATTGCCAATCACTCAAAAGAAAATAGGAGAGATGATTGAGGCATTATACACGCTACAACCCACACTTCACGATCAGCCATGTTTTATTTTTCTTGATGAAGTACAAAATGTTGAAGGTTTGCCTTTGGTTGTTCGTCGTCTTCTAGACACAAAGAACGTTGAAATCTATATTACAGGCTCATCTGCAAAGTTATTAAGCAAAGAAATTGCCACTTCTTTGCGTAGACGCTTTTTATCCATAGAAATTCAGCCTTATAATTTTCAAGAGTATTTGAGTTCTAAAGAAATTCCATTACCTTCAAAACCGTTTGGAAAGAGAATTTTAGATCAATACCGTGCTCATTTATTAGCCTTTTTCCAAGAGGGAGGATTTCCAGGTGTTCAAGCATTATCTACACACGAAAGGCTTGAGATTTTACAAAATTATGTAGAGGTAGTTGTTTTTAGGGACATTGTTGAGCGTCATAAGGTCAGTAATATTAAACTGTTAAAATACATTGAATAAAAGTTTCAAAATAACAATCCATTAGAAAATGTTTTTTAATATTTTTTTTAGCTTGTTGAAGAACTTTCCTCACTTGGTTGTTCTCTTCTTCATTTGTGCCGTTTTGAATACTGACAAAACCGGGATTAAGAATCAAATTTAACAGTTGGTAGCTATTATCAAGTTCAAATTTTTCCAAGCTTTGAACATAGCTTTTTTGAGTAAAGGCAAGCGCGTTATTTCTCCCATAGCCAAGTAAAATACCAAGCAAAGTGATCTAATATCTAATAAGATAATCTTTGTTTTTATCTTTAGGTAAGCAAACCTCCTGTAAAAATTCATCGGCACAAAGATTTGTCTTTGTATATTTTTAAAATAAATCTAAATTTCCTCAATGACTTTACGCGTTGCTCTTTTATTAATAAGAACGAATGTTTGATACTCTGAGACATACCTAAATACAAAATTCTTAGAAGTAAAATATTTGGCATATTTAGACCATACTTCCCACCCTTGAATGAGATTAGAATAACCTGGATATTTGAAAAATATTTTTACAGCATACCTAGAAAGCGTTTTAGATAGCATTGGATAAGTTTCTATGGCACAAGGTTTCTCTCCACATAAAGTATAACCAAAAGAAGTACGTGTAATAAGAAATTTAAAAAATTGGTCTAGTCTTTGTCTATTTTCTTGAGAAACATCTTGAATTTCATAAGCATAACAAGCTCTCATTAAGATAACGAGAGCTAAAAAGAAAAATTTATGCATCTTTATACGTGTATTTAATCTCTTTGCTTAGTTGCCCAAATTCCAGGTTTGAATTAGACTGAGTATATTTTAAGCTTTCCAGCAGGAATTGCCCATATCCCTTCCTTAAGGTCTCTAAGATGTCAGGATGTCAGGCATGACCCCAAACATGATCCCAAACATGACCCCAAACATATCTCATATGATTCCTTATAAAAAATTTTCGATTTTTTGTCTTAAGATGAGTCTGTTTTTTAGAGCAGTTAGAAATTCCAAATACAGTGAATTGTTATCATTTAACCGCTTGAGCCATAAACAAAATCTTTTCTGTCATCGCTTATATAGTCTTTATCCGGCTCTGTCAATCATTATTTTATTCGCAGCCTCTTGTCAATCCAACCAAAAAGAAACGTCAGATTTTAATTTGTCTTTAGAAGAAAAAGTATGGCTGACGCAATTCTTTGAGGATATTATGTTATTCGAAAGTGGAATTTATACTTTATGGGGATCTTCTAAACCTCTAACAATGATAGCGGTTGAGCAATATTCAGATGTAGAAAAAAAAGCCTTCTATGATTCCCTTACAGAAGAGGAGAAAAATGCCGGTATTTTTTGCATGGATTATAGTTTAGATAAAACATGGTTCCAATGAATCGCTATATGCTTTTTAAAATGGATCAGTTTCAAAATGACCATCTTTTTTTTATTTTATTTGTAGATATACTTAAGACAGCAGCCACCATCCAGGACAACTACGATGCTTTTAGAAAAGTTATTGGAGTTGATTTTCATCCTTTAGAAATAACTCTTCATATGAGACAGAAAGACTCTATTCTTTGGGAGAAAATAAATGAAAGTGCTCTTCTTTGGGGAATCTTGTTCGGATTCGGTAAAATAAATTCTTATCTTTTTCAATGGCAACATTTTGACCATCCAGAAACAACTAGTGAATTCTGTAAAAATATTGTCTCTTTTACTAATGATGATCTTCTTAAAGGACGTGTTAAATATACAATTGATCAATTTTCAATACCAGCTTTCAAATCTTTTAATGAAATAGATCCCGTTGTTAATAATTTCCGAGAAGAAAAGAATCGCATCCAAGAGATCTATAAAGGCCAAGACTTTCTACAGCTGACGTTAAAAAAACTCACAGAGTAATTCAAGCAACTACGTTACGCGGACTTTCACCCTTTCAAGCTTTCTAGCAGGAATTGCCCATGTCCCTCCTTGAGGTCTCTTAGATGTCAGGATGTCAGGCATGACCCCAAACTCAAACTCCGCTAATGATTAATGAGCAAAAAAATCTTTGATTTTATCTACGAATCCTTTGCGCTTAGGCAAATTATTCGGACCTTCTAATGCACTAAACTCTTGCAGTAGCTCTTTTTGACGATCGCTTAAACGGGTTGGAGTCTCCACAAAAATTTTGACCATCAAATCCCCTTTGCCATGCCCATGCACATTTGGAAAGCCTTCCCCCTTCACACGGAAAATCTTCCCGTTTTGTGTGCTTTCAGGAATTGTAATCCGGCATGCATGATTCGTCAAAGAAGGAACCTCTTTCTTACAACCTAAGGCTGCCTCAGCAAAGCTAATCGGTAAATCTAAAGAAATGTCATTCCCTTCACGCTCAAAAATTTCATGCGGCTCCACTGTAATAAACACATAAAGATCGCCGGATGGACCTCCCCCTTGTCCAGCATCGCCATAGCCATTCATTTTTAACCGCATTCCACTATCCACACCGGCCGGAATATGAATCTTGACATGCTGCTTTTCTCGCACCACTCCTTGACCCTGACAAGTTTTACATGGATCGGTGATAATTTTACCCTCGCCATGACACGTTGAACAAGCCATCGTCATGCTAAAAAAGCCACGCTGTTCAAAGACTTGTCCTCTTCCACCACATTGCGTACAAGTTTTGACTCCTTGAGGAGAACTCGCCCCTTGCCCTTTACAAGTTGCACAGGTGACGTAATTTGTAATGGCTAACTCTTTATCTACCCCACGGGCCGCTTCTTCAAAAGAAATCGTAATATTAACTCGTTTGCTTGCCCCCTGGCGCGCTCCCCTTCCTTCTTCACGACCGCCAAACTCACTTCCACTGACGCCCCCTCCAAAAAAATCAAAGACACTTTCACCGCCTCCACCCATGCCAAAGGCACCCATAAATGTGCGCAATGCTTCATCCATTGAAGAAAAACCTTGCTGCATGCCAGGTCCTCCCCCCATTCCACCTTGCAAACCCTCTTTCCCATGACGGTCATAAATTTGACGCTTTTTATCGTCACTTAAAACTTCATAGGATTCTGAAATTTCTTTAAAACGCTTCTCCGCTTCCGCATTCCCTGGATTTTTGTCAGGATGGTATTGCAAAGCTTTCTTGCGGTACGCTTTTTTAATTTCTTCAGCAGTTGCCTGACGGGAAACTTCTAAAATATCATAATAGTCTGCCATAATCATCTACTGGGGGTCTAAGGATTAAAATTGATTTAATTTTTCTTGCTTTATCATACCAAAAAAAAACTTTTTCGAACAAGAAACTTAGCAACTTAATTGGTTAAGTGCTAAAAACAAAGAAATTTTTACGTAAGAAAAAAAATGATCAAACTTAAAAAATAAATTCTAAGTTTGACACTTGATTAACGCTGTTTTTTATATTTTAAAGCAGCTTTAGATTTAGCACGCTTTCTGACAGACGGTTTGGAGTAGAAACGATGCGCTTTAACAGATTTCATGACGCCTTCTTTATCAAGACGTTTTTTTAATGCGCGCAATGCTTTATCAATCGAATCGCCCATACGAACTTTAACAAGTGACATGTGTACTACCTTAATAGTTTAATAGTTAAGAAGCCAATTCTTTAATTATAAATGTTTGGCTTATTTTCTTAATACAGATACCTAGTATGCTAACCGAAATAAAACTTATAATCAATAAAAAGGTCAACCCTTTCTTCTTTTAAATGATTTTTTGTTGACGTGCCCGCTCAGCTTCTGTTTCACGTAAATAAAGAATAGGCACTTGTTGGGGTGGAATCACCACTTTTCCTTGCTCAATCTGCCTGAGCATGCTTTTCGCTAAGGCTTCTGCCGAGGGAGCACTCTCTTCCCACTGCCCTACATGTAACAATTTTGTCTTTAATACCTGCGCATAAGGAGTCACTAGGCAAGAAATAGTCTTCAACTGTTGATACGCCTCTTCAAGCGGAGCAACCTGTGGCTCTCCCTCATAAGTGATTGTTTGTTGCTCTTTCTTGCCCTTTAAAAAATAGACCCCCCCGATCCGTGCATCAATCACTGCAGCATAAGACCCCTCATGAATGGGAACAAATCCATGTAAACTGGGCACGCCTACTAAAGGCAATTTCCAGGCATAAGCTAAACTCTGAGCGACAGCAATTCCAATTCTAATGCCTGTATAAGAACCAGGTCCGACAGTCACCCCAATGAAATCAAGAGAAGGAGGTGGATAGCCTAAAGGAGCTAAAATTGTCTGCAAATCGGTCATCAACGTTTTGGATTGATTGAGGCCAAAGGGTAAAAAATGGAGATGAATAGGGACATGATCTTGACAGTAAGCAATTAAGCCTCTTTCGGTACTTGTATCAATGATGAGTAAATGCATAAGTTATGTAAGGTGAATTTTTGCAGGCACTAAGATTTTTTCTAACGTGCGAATAAAGAAGTTGTCAGTCATTCCAGAAATGTAGTCGATCACCATTTGGACCGCACTTGTTTGTGCTAAATACTTTTCATTGCGCTTACGCAAGTAGTGCTTCCAAAGATAACTCTCTTCTTTGAGGTCTTGTAAATCATTCAGTAGCCACTCAAATAAAACGCGGTAACTATGTTTGATTTTTGCTGATTCCACTTTTAATTTAGGATGAGTATAAATATGTTGAAAATTGAAGTGACGAAGTGTTCGTAACGCATCATAAGCCTCTTCAGATAAAGCAATGTACTCGTTTCCATAGCTATGCCGAATAATATCTGCCGCTAAATTGCCTAAAATTTCACGATTGGTTGTCCCCAAAATGGTTTGAGGAATCTCATTCCGTTTAAGAATGCCTAAATTAATCGCATCCTCAATATCTCGTCCAATATAACTCATTGTATCACAAAGCTTGACTAAACATCCTTCTAAAGTCGCTGGGATCATGTTACCATCTGGATGATTCTTTTTCTGTTTTCGCTCTTTGAAATGATCTTCCCATGTTTTATTAAATTGAGGAGCTAAAATGTTGCCATTCATTCCTCCATCATGACAGAGAAATCCATCATAGACAGCTAAACCTAAATTAAGAAGTTCAATCTCTGAAAATAAACGACATGATTGCAAAGGATGGCTAAAAGGACCATTATCATGCACAATTGACAGAGCGGATAAATACCCTTCCCCTTCATGCCCAAAAGGGGCATGTCCCACATCATGTCCTAAAGCAATTGCTTCAACCAGATCGCCATTGAGGAGTAAAATTTCTGCAATGCCACGGGCAAAGCTACTGACCAATTGCACATGCAAACTACGATGAGTGATATGATCGTTTTCAACAAGATAAACAACCTGAGTTTTGTCGACATAGCGTGCATAGGCTTTGGAATGCAAAATGCGATCCACATCCCGTTTGTAAGGCAAGCGATGATCATCTTCTGATCCTTCTAGACGAGAGTGATCTTTGGAGAAAGAGGCGCGATGAAAAAGTTGAGCTACTTCCCTTTTTTCTGCTTCATGGCGATAGTAAGCTAACACCTCTTCAGTTTTCATTGGACTATTAGCCACCATCAGGATTCTCTCTTAAATTTTTTTAGTCAAAGGAGCATGAGAAAAAGAAACAGTTAGATCAGGAAAGAGATGTTTTTCAAGAGCTTGAATTTTTTCTTTGTGATCCAATAAAAATTTGACTGTTTCAAATAAACGTTCTAACCTTTTAATAATGACTGTTCGTTTACGCACCATAATGGCACGTGCAAAAATAAGCATATTAAAAAATTTTATAATTTCTTCATCACTTTCTGTATGATGAACAATTGCTGAGTAAGCAAAATCTTCGCTTTCTATTGTCGGGCCTCGATCAAGACGTTCTTTGCAGCTTTTATTATAAGAATGAGCTTTTGTTAAAATTAAAGATTTTTGACTTAAATTGCGATAAACTAAACGAATAAAGACCCGCCGTTCTTTTAATGTTAACTGTTCAGATCCCTCAAATACAATTTGATGAATCGCAGTGATCATCTTTTCAGACCATTCTCTTAACTGATGGTTTTTAATGAGGTCATCCGGGAGTTTCTGACCTGTTTCTTCAGAAGGGAGATCAAATAATTGTGCAATTAAAGCCTCTTTAAAAGCACTCGTAGAAGAGTTATAAACTCCATAACCCATTTTTTGCCCAATAGAAGCCAAATAGGTTTGTAAAGAATCGTAAAAATGTTTCACAAACTGCAGGGCATGCGTTTCACTACTAAAATAAGATGACTCATGTTCGGGCTGATTTTGATGTAAATGATTCAATTCTTCTTTAATCCATTGCTGCATGCTTGATTGTGAACGACATTCGACAGGGAGTAATTGTGATTCCGGCAAAGCATTATCGGGTCTTAGATCATACATAATCTTCTGCTTGATGGTTTCGACCGCTAAACTATGAAATTTTTCATTGCTGTGTTCATAAAACCAAGAATTTTGACTTAACGTTAGTAAATATAAAGTCTCTTTAAACTCTTCTAATAAAGCGTATAAGGCTCGACATCGAGCAGACTCATCTCCGTAAAGACGACCACGAGGAGAAAGATTTTGGTAGTTATTATAAAGATGAACTTTTCCTTCCCGTTTACAACAACGTAAATAACCCAAAAATTCTGGATTGATTTCGGCCACTCCGCTTCCATTCTCGATGGTGGGAGAGGGCAAAGCGATTCCCTTTACACAATATTCTTCACCTGTTGCAAATTTTAAATGTTTTTCAAATAGAACATGCATAAAATTGGATTGTCGATTTGGGTCAAATGTCTGTCCACAAATTCCGTTGAGATGACCTAAAGCACTATTCATCCATTTCTTAATTAATGGAGATTTCGCTTGAACGGGAGCCGTATCAATTGCAAAGTTGATCGTATACAAATGACGAATGATGTCATATTTTTTTTGATCAGGAAGAACAAACTGTCCAGTCAGTTCCTCATTTTTGCCTTCCTTCCTCCCTAATTTTTTGAAGGTTTCTAAGACTTTATAACAGCGGTAATTAAGGTCAATTGCAGTATAGAGACGATAACATATCGCATCAATATGGTGAGCCCCTCGATGTTCTTGATGATTTTGTGCCCATGAGGCTGCGTGGCGAAGAGAGTCTAAAAATTCGACATAAAAAATTTGTCTAAGTTTATAAAGGTAATAAAGATGAAACCGTTGCTTCTCCTGATTAAGTTCAATAAAACAGAATTTAATCAGAGGTTCAATGTATTGAATCCATTCTTCATCGACATGAAAATGATCTGTGATGACTAAATCATCCATGAAAGAAGATAAATAATTGATCAGGATCTCTTTGATTTTATAAATACGATCTTCATAGCCTCGAATCTTCCATTTATTATGTTCAACTTCCTCTGATTCTTTAATGACATAACCCACAGTATTCGTAAAAAAATTTTGACTCCAAGTGATTAAGTCTTGAGGATAAACAGCTGAAATCATTTTCTTTTCTTGTTTCTCTCGATTTAACGGATGGAGAGACA
>Ga0105046_10017830_pt1 | contig 10844 bp, 11 predicted proteins | sample MAT03_FD_78385 | JGI IMG/M metagenome (GOLD analysis project Ga0105046, IMG submission 78385) | Freshwater microbial communities from Lake Fryxell liftoff mats and glacier meltwater in Antarctica - MAT-03 (megahit assembly) | ecosystem: Environmental > Aquatic > Freshwater > Ice > Liftoff...
AGCTGAGCCACGATGAAGACGCTGATCTGCGACTGCAACCGCACGATGCCGCTGGACCGCCCGGCCCTGACCCGGGCGCTGGCCCAGACGCCGGGCGCCAGCATTGACGGGCTGGACCTGCCGCACAGCGGGCTGTGCCGGCGCGAGGCCGGCAGTTTTCAGCGCGCGGCGCTGGCCACCGGCGCTGCGGCCGAGCCGCTGCTGATCGGCTGCACCCAGGAAAGCCGGCTGTTCCTCGAACTCAACACCGAAACCGAGGGCGCCGCCCCCACCAGCGTGCGGCCGATCCACTTCGTCAACCTGCGCGAAACCGGCGGCTGGTCACGCGACGCGGCGCAGGCCACGCCCAAGCTGGCCGCGCTGATAGCGGCCGCGCAACTGCCCGATGCCGACCCGGTGGGCACCGTCAGCTACCGGTCCGAGGGCCGCTGCCTGGTGATTGGCGGCGCCGACGTGGCCGAGCGCGCCGCCGCGCTGCTGGCCGACAAGCTGGATGTCAGCCTGCTGATCGACCGCCCGGGCGGCGCGCTGGCCCAGGCCCACAGCCACCCGGTGTTCACCGGCCAGTTGACCAAGCTGACCGGCTGGCTGGGCAATTTCGAGGTGCAGTGGACCAGCGCGAATCCGATCGACCTCGATCTGTGCACCCGCTGCAACGCCTGTATCGACGCCTGCCCCGAAGGCGCCATCGACTTCAGCTACCAGGTGGACCTGGCCGCCTGCAAAAGCCACCGCGACTGCGTGCGCGTGTGCGAGGCGGCCGGGGCGATCGACTTTCAGCGTGAGCCCCAAGTGGTGGATGAGCGTTTCGACCTGGTGCTGGACCTGCGGCCGCAGCCTGCCTTCAGCCAGCACCAGCCGCCGCAGGGCTACTTTCATGCCGGCGCCGACGAGCGAAAACTGATGACCGCGGTGCTGGCACTGCGCGAGCAGGTGGGCGAGTTCGAGAAGCCGCGTTTTTTCAGCTACCGCCAAAGCCTGTGCGCGCACAGCCGCAACCAGCAGATCGGCTGCACCGCCTGCATCGACGTGTGCTCGGCCCGCGCCATCCGCAGCGATGCCTCGCTCAAGGGCAAGCTCACCGGCAAGAGCCGCGGCCCGGTGCCCGGCCTGGCCGCACCCGGCGCGCCGCCAGGCCAAGGCGGCGGCGTGGTGGTTGAGCCGCACTTGTGCGTGGGCTGCGGCGCCTGCAGCACGGTGTGCCCCAGCGGCGCGATGAGTTTTGCCTACCCGAACCCGGTTGATCAGGGCAAGCGTCTGCGCACCATGCTGACCGCCTATGCCAAGGCCGGCGGCAAGGAGGCCGTGCTGCTGCTGCACAGCCAGGGTGCCGGCAGCCGCTTGATCGACGACTTGGGCCGCGCGGCCCGCACCGACCGCGCGGTGCACGGCGTGCCCGCCCGTGTGCTGCCGCTGGCGGTGTGGCACACAGCAAGCATTGGGTTGGACCTGTGGCTGGCCGCCAAAGCCCAAGGCGCCAGCCAGGTGTGGCTGCTGCTCACCGACGAAGAAGCGCCCGAGTACCGCAGCGCCCTGGCCGAGCAGATGGCGGTGGCCCAGGCCATCCTGGCCGGGCTGGGCTACGCGGGTGAGCACTTCAAGCTGATCGAGGCACGTGATGCCCGCGACCTGCCGGCGCTGGACGCCGCACTGCGTGCCCCATCCGCCCAAACCGTGGCCCGGGCGGCCACCTTCGCGGCGCAGGCCGACAAGCGCGGCACGCTGGACATGGCGCTGGAGCATCTGCTGGCGCAGGCACCAGTGAAGGCTGAAGTCATCCCGCTGCCGGCAGCCGGCTCACCCTACGGCAGCCTGTTGGTCAACACCGACACCTGCACGATGTGCCTCAGCTGCGTGGGCGCCTGCCCCGAGAGCGCGCTGCTGGACAACCCCGATGCGCCGCAGCTGCGCTTCATCGAGAAAAACTGCGTGCAATGCGGCCTGTGCGCCACCACCTGCCCCGAGCCGGCGATCACGCTGCTGCCGCGGCTGTGGCTGGCCGACGAGGGCAAGGCGCGCAAGGCCGCCCGTGTGCTGCACGAGGTGCAGCCCTATGCCTGCATCCGCTGCGCCAAGCCCTTTGGCACGTTGCGCGCCATCGAGGCCATGATCACCAAGTTGGCCGGCCACAGCGCCTTCCAGGGCGTGGCGGCCGAGCGGCTGAAGATGTGCGGCGACTGCCGGGTGATCGACATCCACACCAACCCGAACGAAGTCCGCATCACGGAGCTTTGACCCACCCCCGAAGCGCCTGCGGCGTCCTTGCAGGCCGCGCTGGGCCAGAGGCCCAGCCCTTCGGCAGGCACAATCGGCAAGCCGTTTGTGTCCGGCCTCAGCCCCCTCAAGGGGGCGCCGCCAGTGGCCCGGCAGAGCCGGTTCCACGGCGGCTGCTTGATGGCCGCGGCGGCGCGCCTTTTTTTGACTGTCACGGTCGCGGACACCTTGAATGACCCCAACGACGCAGCACGCCCTGAGTTTTGCCACCGCCGACGACGGCGAGGAGCTGGCCCGCGCCGAGTTGTACGGCCTGCTGGCCAGCCTGTGGCTGGCGCCGCCCGACGAGGCGCTGATGACCCAGTTTGCGGTGGCCGTGACCGAAGCGCCGCAGCCCGGCGGCCACCTGGAAGCGCCCTGGGGCGAGCTGGTGGCGGCCCTGCGCGCCACCACCGTGGCCGAGGCCGCCGCCGAGCACGAGGCGCTGTTCCACGGGGTCGGCCGGCCCGAGGTGTTTGCCTACGGCTCGTTCTACCTCACTGGCTACCTGAATGAAAAACCGCTGGCCACGCTGCGCCATGACCTGGCCGCGCTGGGCCTGGCGCGTGACGTCGAGCGGCTGGAGACCGAAGACCATGTGGCCTTTGTCTTCGAGGTGATGCGTTGGCTGATTGCCGGTGACGACATCGCCGTGTGCAACCTGGCGCAGCAGAGCCGCTTCTTCCGCAACCACCTGCAGCCCTGGGTGGCCCGGCTGTGCGACGCGGTGCAGGCCCATCCGCGGGCAACCACCTGGCGCGCCGTGGCCGGCCTGACCCGGGCCTTCATCGACGTCGAAACCCAGGGCTTCGACCTGCTGGAGACCTGACGATGAGCGACACCATTGCACCCGAACAGATCACCGGCCTGATCCTGGCCGGCGGCCGCGGCAGCCGCATGGGCGGCGTCGACAAGGGCCTGCAGAACCACCTCGGCATGCCGCTGGCGATGCATGCGCTGCTGCGCCTGCAGCCCCAGGTGGGCCACCTGATGATCAACGCCAACCGCAACCTGGGCGCCTACGATTCGATGGGCGTGCCGGTGTGGCCCGATGCGGGCGCCAGCGCTGACAGCTACCCCGGCCCGCTGGCCGGCTTTCTGGCCGGGCTGGAGCATTGCGAAACACCCTGGCTGGTGACCGTGCCCTGCGACACGCCCCACTTTCCCACCGACCTGGTGGCACGCTTGGCCGACGCGCTGGTGGCCGAGGGCGCCGAGATGGCGATCGCCGCCACCCGGGAGGCCGGCCAGATCCAGGTACACCCGGTGTTTTGCCTGATGGCCGCCACGCTGATGGAAAGCCTGGTGGCCTTTTTGCACGGCGGCCAGCGCAAGATCGACCGCTGGACCGGCCAACACCGCTGCGCCACCGTGGTGTTCGACGACGCCGATGCGTTTTTCAACGCCAACACGCTGGAAGAGTTGCAGCGGCTACAGCCGCGCACCTGACCGCTGGTCGGCCCGGCGCCGGCGGCCCACCGGCGCATGGCCTGCGGCCTACCGGCGCATGGCCTGCGGCCTACCGGCTGTCGCGCCGCTGCTCACGCAGCATGAACAGGTAGAGACTTTCCACCTTCTCGCGCGCCCAGGGTGTCTTGCGCAGAAACTTCAGGCTCGACGACACGCTGGGGTCCTCGGTGAAGCAGCGCAGCGCGATGCGCTCACCCAGGCCTGGCCAGCCGTAATGCGCCGCCAGTGCCGTGACGACTTGCGCCAGCGTGACGCCGTGCAGCGGGTTGCGGGGCTGCTCAAGCACGGCTCAATCCACCTTGGCGCCCGAGGCCTTGACCACCGGCCCGTACTTGGCCAGCTCGGCCTTGACGAAGGCGCTGAACTGCTCGGGCGTGGTGGGCGAGGGCTCGGCCATCAAGCTGGCCATGCGGGCCTTGGTGTCTGGCGCGTCCAGCGCCGCCACAAAGGCCTTGTTCAGCCGCGCCAGCATGTCGGTGGGCAGCCCGGCCGGGCCGAACAGGCCGAACCAGGTGCCGATGTCGAAGCCGGCCAGGCCCAGGTCACGCCCGGCCTCGGCGATGGTGGGCAGCTCGGGCATCGCGGCCGAGCGCGCGGCGCTGGTCACCGCCAGCGCGCGCAGCTTGCCCGACTTGATGTTGGCCGCGGCGCTGGCCAGGTTGTCGAAGTTCAGATCCACCTGGCCCGACAGCAGGCCCAGCTGCGCCGGGTTGCCGCCCGCATACGGGATGTGCACCATGAACAGCCCCGCCTGCGCCTTGAACATCTCGCCCGCCAGGTGGCCGGCGCTGCCATTGCCGCCCGAGCCGTAGTTCAGCCGGCCCGGGTTCTTCTTGGCATAGGCCACCAGCTCACGCAAGGAGGTGATGCCCAGCCGCGCGGCGGTATCGGCGTTCATCACCAGCACGTTGGGCACCTGGGCCACGCGGGTGATGGGCGTGAAGTCGCGCACCGGGTCGTAGGGCAGCTTGGCAAACAGCCAGGGGTTGATGGCGTGCGTGGCCACCGCGCCCATCACGATCGTCAGCCCGTCGGGCGCGGCCTTGGCGGCGATGTCGGCGCCCAGGTTGCCGCCGGCGCCGGGCTTGTTGTCAACGATCACCGGGCCCAGGCTGTCCTTCACCGCGGCGGCCAGCACCCGGGCCACGGTGTCGAGCGGGCCGCCGGGCGGGTAGGGCACGATCAGGCGGATCGGGCGGGCTGGCTGGGCCTGGGCGGGGCCGGCCAAGCTGGCCATACCCAGCCAGATCAACAGGGGTCTACGGCGAGTCGTGTTCAACATCGATGGGTCTCGTTTTTGTGCGGCGGGCGGGCGTCACGGCCCAACAGTTGGGGCCAACCAGCCGGCGCAGTCGGTGGGCCAGCCGGGCATCGAGGCGGCGGCTGTCTGGCGCCGCCTCGATGCGGCCTGGTCCAGCAGTGCCCACAGTGATTGCAATTCGTCGTTGTCAGCGGTGCGCAATTGGTGGTCGGCGGCCGGAAATTGCAGCGCGCAGTATCCGCCGGATCGTTGCCGCGCCGCGGCAGCGAACCGCGCAAAGGCCGCTGCGGGAATCAGTGCATCGTGGCCACCCCAGGCATGCAGCAACGGGCGCGGATCAGCCAACAATGCAGCTTGCAGGGGCCAATCGAGCAGCACCTGCCAATAGCGCAAGTTGCGGCCTTCAAGAAGCCGCTGGGGCGAGGGTGACGCGGCGGCCGCCTGCATCAGCCGCTGCCAGGCCGCGCCGGCGCCAAGCCGGTCGGCTTGCAGGCCGGCCACAGTGGCCGGATCCAGCCCGGCGTTGCCCACCATCACCAGCGCTTCGGCTTCCGGCAGAGCTTGCACCAGGCCCGGCAGCAGTTCGGCCCCTTCAGACAGGCCGGCCAGCACCAGCGGCAACGTGCTGTCCGTGGCGGCCAGCGATTGCCGGGCCAGCCGGATGGCCCGCGACTGCCAGTCCGCCAGGTTGTCAGCGGCGATGAACTCGTCGCTGCACGCCGCATCGACGGCCTGCGTGCCGGGCGCCAGATGGGGTTTTTGAAGCAGCAGCACCTGCGCATGCCGCAGGCTGTGCGCCAGCCGGTTCATCGACGAGGTCAGCGAGACGCAGCCCGAGCCCGGCACGACCAGCAAACGCCATTGGGCCGGCGTATCAAGGGCATCACGCGCCCACACTTCGCCATCGGTGGGCAGGCCGGCAATCCGCATGAACCGGCTTCCAGCGCCCAGATGTGGCGCCGGCTGGGCGAGCACCAAGGCCGGGTTGATCCACAGCGCTACAGCCAGCAAGGCCGGCAAGGCCAGCCTGCCGCCGACGCGCATGCAGCAGCTCTCAGCGCAGGGTGGTCACGCTTTCCACCCGGGCCGGCGCTACCACCGGATTGCTGGCATCCGGGCGGCCACCTGGCTGGGCACGAATCTGTTTGGCCATGCCCCCTTCGGCCATGCTGATTTGCTCGCTGAACTGCTCGAACACGTTGCTCGCCAAGGACTTGGACGTCTCCCGGATGACCTTGCCCCGGTTGGGCGGCAAGATGTCACCACGCTTTGACAGCAGCTTGGTCTCCGCGCCGTCGCCTTGCGCCGAGAAGGACGCCTTGATCTCGTAGGACTTGGTGCTGATCAGTGAAAAGTCAGCCACCAGATCCAGGCTGAAGATGTGTGAGGCATTGCTGGTGCCCTGGATCGGTGACAAGGTGTCCCGGAACTGCAGGCTGGTCAGCGTGCCGAACAAAACGTAATCGGCGCCTGGGAATTCGCCCTTCTTGATGCGCGCAATGATGTCGTGCACCTGAGGCTGGCGCTGCGGCGCCGTCATCTTGCCGCCCTTGACTTGGTCAAGCACCTGCTCGGCCTTGGTGGGCTGCGGTGCGCCGGCATCAAACGTCTTGCCTTGTACCAGCCTGAAATTGCTGCCCTTCAGCAATGAACCCTTGATGTCACCGGTAAACGAGCCCAGTTCGCGCTGCTCAAGGTAGCTGTAGGCGCCGGCCACATAGGTGCCGCTGCCTTGGTAGGTGCTGGTCACCGAATGGCGGTTCACGTTGAGCGAGCCACTCTCCTTCGTGGTGGCCACTTCAAAATACTGGGCCACTTCCTGTGTGTAGGCCAAGTCGGTGACGGCGATGCGGGGCTGCGCCAAGGTGGCGCTGGCAGCCATCGTCAAGACGGCCCAGGTCAGCATGGATTTCATCTTCGGCTCCTTCGAATGTGGGCGCGTGGGCGGGCTGGAATCTAACCGAGTCAACGCTTGGTGGTCTTGCGGATTTCTTTCTCGTCCTGCCATTCGACAGTGCCTTCCTCGACGTCGAACAGCTTGAGCGTGAACTTGTAGAACACATCCTTGGTGGCAGCGCTTTGTTTGACGATGCTGGTCAGCTCACCCTCGACACTGAACTTGGCCGCCGTCATCTTGCCGACCTTGGCCGCGGAGTTCTGCTTGTAGAGGCCGCTCTGGTTTTGGCGCGTCAACTCATCCACGCCCGTCTGCATTTCCTGAATCGAGCGGGTGAAACGCACCTTGCCCGACTTGACCAGCGCGGTCTGGATCGAATTCATGACGTTGGTGGTGTCGATGTACTCGCTGGTCTTGTTTTTCACCGTGGAGATGGTCACCGTCGGGCGGCCCTGGAAGATGCCGGTCTCCAGCAGGCTGCCAGTCATCTTCTCGGCAATCATCTGCAAATCGGTTGAACCGAATTCATTGGTGACCAACTCAACACCTTTGGAATCACCGTAGTTGGTGGTCTGGCGGTCAAAGCGGATCACCGGCGACGACACTTTGTTGGTTTCACAGCCCGCGGTCAGCACGGCCACGGCGGTCAGCATCAGCAGGGAACAGCGTTTTACGAGTTGCATGGTGTTGGACTCTAATGAGTAGGTGGTCAACGTGTTGTCACTCGACGTTGAATTCAAGGCGGAAGTCGGCGCCGGCGGATGTCGGCGCCACGCTCTTGACGACCTGGGTCTGCTGGCCGTAGACGAGCAGTTGCTTCCAGGACTCCCCGTCACCCACCTGCATGCCGCCGCCATCCAGCCAGCGGAAGCGGTAGAAGACCTGCCGATCCTTGTTCTCGGTATTTTGGAAGTCGGCTTCGACGACCAGCATGTCCGAACGGCGCACCATGCGAATCTCATAGACACGAACACCTTTGATGTCGCCTCTGGCCGCCAGTTTGGCGGCCACGGCCGGCGAACTGGGTGGCGCGGGGTCAGCCGCCTGGGCGGGCAGATGGCATGTCGCCAGCATCAAGGCGCAAAGGCTGGTCATGCGGAGCACAGAGGTCATCTTGAACTCTTCCGAAAGTAGTGGATGGCGTTGTTGGGTCGGGCTAAACCGGGGGGGGGGGCGCGTCGTCAATTGCGTTTGGCCGCTGGTGCCGGCGAAGAAGCGGCGGTGCCGACAGCTGCCGCGGCGGCGGGTTTTTTTGCTGCCGTGGCGGTGGCTGCCTTGGCCGGCGGGGCCGTGGCCGCTTTGCGGGCCGGGGTGGTATTGGCAACCGGGACGATGTCCTTGGTCGGTACCGACGTGGCCACCGAGGGTGCCGCTGTCGGTGCGGCCGCGACCATCTGGCCGAAACTGGCCGTTTGGCCCACCGTGACCGCGGCATTTTGAAGCTGCACCGGCACCAACATGTACTGCCCCGAAATGTTGACGGTGGTGCCCGTGTCGCGGCCGTCGATGATCACTCTGTGCTCACCTACCGGCAAGTAACCACGCGCCACCGACACCATGCCGGGCAGCGTGCGCCACATGCGGTCGTCGGCCTGTTCGGTGGCAGCGGCAACCGCTATGGCGATGGCGCCACCCAGCAAACCCGTGCGCTTCTGGACTTCATTTTGCATGACGCCCTTGGCAATGGCCCGGGTGACACCACGCACCATCATGCCGGGCATCTCGTCCTTCAAGGCGCGGCGGGCCATCACGTTCAGATCGACCACTGCGGTGGCCTTCAAGCTGACGTCACCGAAGGTCAACACCGATGGCCCCGTTTCGAGCGACGGCTGGATCACCGGATAGGCGATGCTGATGGTGTTCAAACGCCCGGAGATGGGCACCGGAAACGTGAAGTTGACCGGCTTGCGTGCAGGCGCGTTGCCTGATTCGACGATGAACAGCACATCGGTCATGCGCTGCTTGCGGCGGTGGGTGAAGCTGGTGCGGTCATCCAGCCCGCGCAACCCTTCTTCGAGCACGGCGGTATCGGGCTTCAGCTCGATGGCCTTGCGGTAGCCTGGCGCCGCCAGCCCTGACTCGTTGAGCACCTCGTAGAGGAAACCCGCCAGGTAGTGGCTCAAGGCATTCTGATAGCCGTTCTTGAGCTTCAAGACTTCGGGGTCGTTGAGCGTCTCGACCGGGTAGCCGTTGATGTCTTTGCCAGTGGATTGAGCGCCCTTGCTCTTGGCTTCCTGCTCGGCGGCGGCGGTTTCCTTGCCCCGGAATTCGGCGATAACAGCCTCGCGCTCGTGCGTGCGCTTGATGTCAACCCGGGCGTTGTCCCAGTCGTTTTCGGCCACGCGGTTCAGCGCCAAGCGGGTGGTCAGCCAGACCTTTTCATAATCCTGGCCCTCGAACGGCTTCAGGCGCTCGCTGATCAAGGCCGCGCCGACCAGGCCGAAGAGCTTGCCCGGATCCGTTTTGGCGGTGTTTTCCCACTCGTTGACCTTGGCATCGGCCAACAGCCAAGCCTTGGTGCTTTCGGCGTATTGGCGGTTTTGGCGCAGCAACTCACCACGTTCCAGGTTGTAGAGCAGCGCTGCCTTGGCGTCGTCGGTGGTGGCCGACGCTTCAAGTTCTTTCAACGCCGCACTGGCACCACCGGCTCGCTGGCTGGCCTGCACCTGAGTGGCCAGCTTGTCGTGGCTTTGCATCGATGCGCAACCCGACAACCCCACGACCGCAACCAATGCCGCACGAGCGGCCCAGTTCTTCCAGTTCATTGCACTCCCCCCTCCGTTGATCGGGTCAGAGGATGTGCGTGACTGCAACCGTCATCGGTGAACTGGCCCCAGCTCCGGCGCAATGCCGCCCTATCGTGGACGGTCTGTTGGCAACTGGTTCAAGACCTTGCCAAATCTTTGTCGCCAGACGCTGCCAACTGCCGCTGCATCCTTCCCTCTTTACACTCTAGCAAACTGTTTCGCGCCGGGATATAGCGACTAGCGCTAATGCCGTCATTTGGGTGTGAGGTCAACCCAGGGCAATGGCCTTGTCGGCCTCGGAGGTGAAGGCATCGGCCAAGAATTGCTCGGCCGGCAGGCCGCAGTGGGCGATGAAATCACGCTGGGCGGCGTCCACCATCACCGGCACACCGCAGGCATACACCTGGTGGCCCGACAAATCAGGCAGGTCGGCCATCACCGCCTGGTGCACCAGGCCTGTGCGGCCGGCCCAATCGTCGCCCGGTTGGGGGGCAGACAGCACCGGGATGTAGCGCAGGCTGGGCATCTCGGCGGCAGCATTTTCGGCCCAATCGTGCAGGTACAGGTCGGCGCGGCTGCGGCAGCCCCAGTACAGCACCGCCGGGCGCTGGCTGCCGCTGTCCTGCAGTTGCTCGATCAGCGCCTTGATCGGCGCGAAGCCGGTGCCCGAGGCCAGCAGGACCATCGGCCGGGCCTGGTCCTGGGGCTCATTGCGCAGGAAAAAGCTGCCGAACGGCCCTTCGATGCGCAGGATGTCTTTTTCCTTCATCGTGCCGAACACCGCGTCGGTGAACAGCCCGCCGGGCAGGTGGCGGAGGTGCAGTTCGATGGCCGGCGGGTTGCCCAGCCGGCTGGGCGCATTGGCCATCGAGTAGCTGCGCCGCACGCCGCCGGCCAGGATGAACTCGACATACTGCCCGGCGTGGTACTGGAAGCGCTGGTTGGCCGGCAGTTGCAGGCGCAGCAGCGCCACGTCGGGCGTTGGCCGGGCGATGCTCAGCACGCGGGTGGGCATTTTCAGCACCGGGAATTCACCGGCACCCGGCACGCTGCGGGCTTCCACCGTGCAATCGCTCATCGGCGTGGCGCAGCAGGTGAGGATCAGGCCGGCGGCTTCTTCAGCGTCGCTCAGCGCCTTTTGCTGGTGCGCGCCGTGGATCACCCTGCCCACCAGCAGCCGGCTCTTGCACGAGCCACAGGCGCCGTCCTTGCAGCC
>Ga0105046_10017832_pt1 | contig 10844 bp, 8 predicted proteins | sample MAT03_FD_78385 | JGI IMG/M metagenome (GOLD analysis project Ga0105046, IMG submission 78385) | Freshwater microbial communities from Lake Fryxell liftoff mats and glacier meltwater in Antarctica - MAT-03 (megahit assembly) | ecosystem: Environmental > Aquatic > Freshwater > Ice > Liftoff...
GAAGCAGTCGGTCTGCCGCTCTTCGAGCTGCTCGAAGGTCCGGCGGATGACGCGAAGCATCTCGGTGGGGTTGAGCCCCTCGCCGCGATCAGGGTCGATCGCCGCGTCACGCGCCGCGAGCCAGAAGCCCACACGCTTCATCACAAACTCATCGAGGTTGCCGGTGAAGATGGCCAGAAACTTGGCGCGTTCGAGCGCCGGGAGCCGCTCGTCAAAGGCCTGGTGCAGCACGCGGGCGTTGAACGCCAGCCACGACAAGTCGCGGTTGAGCCGGCGCGACGCGCCGGGCAAGTCCACAAGCTCATGCCCTACGGCCCCGGCCCCCGAGGGTGCCAGCGCGGGCAGGGCGATCAGCGCGTGAGCCTGAGCCTGCGCATGGGTTTGAAGCTGGTCTTGACCTGCCGCGGCGGCAGCTTCGCTGGCCAGCAGGCTTGGGCTCTCGGGGATTGCGCCCGCGCCGGCATGGGTCCGACGCGCGCCGCCGTGCGTGTGTGATAACGCGTGCGCGCCGGCCTGCGCGGCGCCGCCGCTTACCCCGCTTGCTGGCGCGGCGTTTGGCGCGGCGCTTACGGGCGCGCCCGTGGGCGTGCTGGCGGCTCGCGGGTTCGTCGGACTGTTCATGTCGGGGTGCTTCATGTGGGCAAGGGGCTCTTTGTCGGCGGCTCGTAGATCGCGGCGCAGCCGACGGCCTCGGTGATCCGGACGCCGCAGATGCGCACGCCGACCGCCGGCGCAAACACCCGCGCGCCGCCCGCGGGGCCGTCATGGTGCTTCGGCTCAATGTGGGCGCGAGTTTCGAGACGTTCCGATAAAACGGTGGCGATGTGCCACGCGACCCGCTCTGCCGAAGGGTTCACGCCCGACCGGAACGGCTCTTGGTCGTTCAGGTTCGTGTTCTGGAAGGGGCGGACGATCTCGACGAGGTGGGCGTGAACGTAGTGAAAGTCGCACAGCAGCCCGTCGGCGTCCAGCTTTGGGCCCTCGACAGTCACCACCACGTGCCAATCATGCCCGTGCAGTGGCTCGCGCCAGCCCTGGATGAGCAGGGCGTGGGCCGCGGAAAAGTGCGTGCTGATCTCGAGGCGAAACATCGCCTGAGCGTAGACGTGCCGCGGCGAACGGCGGCGGAGTACGGGCGCATGTCGGCGCTGGTGACGTGCCTCGGCGGCTGTCGACATAACTTGTCGTAGACGCACGGGCAGACCATGCGAACGATGCGTGTCTTTGATCCGCACCTGTCGCCCGGCGCGCTTGTACCGGCCCAGGCACCGCACAAGAGGACTTCAGCAATGGCCACTGGTGATGCCCTGATGGTTTCAGTCTCGGGCCTTCGTGGGACCCTCGGCGGCAGCCTGACGCCAGCGACCATCGCCGCATATGCCGGCGCGCTGGCTGGCGATGCGCACGAGCGCGCAACCGCGATCCGCAAGGGCAAGCCTCGCGCCGGGGCGCACCCCAGCGTCGTGCTGGCGCGTGACGGGCGGGCCGGCTCGACTGACGTCATGGAGCTTGCGGGCGCAACCCTGCGCCTGCACGGGTGCGACACCGTTGAGCTTGACCTCGCGGCAACCCCGACGGTCGGGCTGATGGTCGACGCGCTCGACGCCGACGCGGGCCTGATGGTCACCGCCAGCCACAACCCGCAGAACTGGTGCGGGCTCAAGCCGATCGTCCGCGCGACAATCAAGGTCAAGCCCAGCGCGCTAAGCGACGCCTCGGCCCCAGATAAAGCCCGCGCCAGTCGGCTCATTGAGCGCTACCGCGAGCTGATGGGCCCCGCCACGCCGCAGACCGCGCACCTCGCGAGCTTTGATCGCGTCGGCGTTCGGCGGCCCGAGCCGGGTACCGCCCAAGACCACGCCCGGCTCGTCGTTGAGCATCTCAAGAGCCTGCGCGTGCTCGGGGTGATTCAGAAGGCCAAGTTCAAGCTCGCGCTTGATCACGTAGCGGGCAGCGGCGCACCGGGGATGCTCGCGCTGGCCAAAGCCCTGGGCGCGAAGGTCCACGAGCTCTACCCGGCCAGCAAGTTCACCCCGGGGCGATTCCCGCACACGCCCGAGCCGACGCGCGAGAACCTCGGGGCCCTCTGCCGTGGCACGCGTAGCGCCAAGGCCGCCATCGGCCTGGCGCAAGACCCCGACGCTGACCGGCTCGCGCTCGTTGATGAGCGCGGCAGCTATATCGGCGAGGAGTACACGCTGGTGCTCTGCGCGCTGGCCTATGGCCAGCTTGGCATGTTGGCCAAGGGTGACACGCTCTGCGTCAACCTCTCGACAAGCCGGATGATCGAAGACGTCGCCGTGGGCTTTGGATGCCGCGTCGTGCGGACGGCCGTGGGCGAGGCGAACGTCGTCAGCGCGATGAAGCTGCACGACGCGCCGCTGGGTGGCGAGGGCAACGGCGGGGTGATCTGGCCCGCGGTCACGTACATCCGCGACTCGCTTGGTGCCGCGGGCCTGGTACTGGCGCTGATGGCCACCACGGGTCAGTCGCTCAGCGCGCTGGTCGCGTCGGTGCCCAAGTACACGATCCTCAAGCGCAAGGTCGATCTTCGCCCTGACCTAGACCCGGCGAAGGTGCTTGAGCGCGTCCGGCGGGCCTACGCCAAGCACACGCCTGACCTGACCGACGGGGTCTGGGTCGGATTGGCCGAGCAGCGGGCCTGGCTGCACGTGCGGGCCAGCAACACCGAGCCGATCCTGCGGCTGATCGCCGAGGCGCCTACTCAGGCGCAGGCCACAGCGCTGCTAGATGACGCCGCCACGCATCTTGGTTGAGCCAGGCGACAGCGGCGCTTCGTCGCAAACAGGAACCGTACAAACCGGGCGGTATACCGCATTTCTGGCGTGAAGTGCGTGTGCCGCGAACCCTGCGGGCTTCTCGGGCGTCGAAAGTTCTTGACTCGGCCAACGTTTGGCCGACGCCTGCACCTCCGGCGCGAGTCTGCGCCGGGTGCTTGCGGTTTGGAATCACCGGAGGCCTGTGGCTCTTTGCCTGTGCCCCCCTTGGAGGACTCTCATGACGTGCGCCTGCTCCATCCGTTCGTTCGCCCTTGTCGCTGTCGCCGGTCTCGCGCTGGGCGTTCTCGCCATGGCCGCGGGCGCTGGTGACAAGAACCCCGAGACCACCCCCAGCGGCAAGCAGAACCCCGCCGGAGCCCCCGTCACCAGCGACAAGGGCGAGAAGAACGAGAAGAAGGACGCCAAGCCCGCCGAGCTCAAGGCCGGCGACGCCGCCCCCGACTTCACCCTGACCGACACCTCCAACGCGACGGTCAAGTTGGCCGACTTCAAGGGCAAGATCGTCGTGCTCGAGTGGTTCAACCCCGAGTGCCCCTTCGTGGTCAAGCAGTACGAGAAGACCACCGTGATGGCCGACACCAAGAAGGTCGCCACCGAGATGGGCGCGGTCTGGTTCACCATCAACAGCGGTGCCGCGGGCAAGCAGGGCGCCGGCGCGAGCCTGAACGCCAAGTTCAAGGAAGAGTGGAAGATCGCCAACCCGATCCTCATCGACGACAAGGGTCAGGTCGGCCGCGCCTACGGCGCCCGCACGACCCCGCACATGTTCATCATCAAGGACGGGAAGGTCGTTTTCGCCGGCGGCATCGACAACAACCGCTCGGCCGACAAGGCCGGCGACAAGAACTTCGTCATCCAGGCCCTCGGCGAGATCAAGGCCAACAAGCCCGTCTCCGAGGCCAACACACGCCCCTACGGCTGCTCGGTCAAGTACTAAGTAACCGCCAAGTATGAACGGATTGTTCTCGGGGGTGGGCTCAGTGCCCGCCCCCGTTCTCATTGGGGCCGGTCGCCCGCGTCCGCAGGCTCTACGCTGGCTCTGCCCATGACCCAGCCCGCGCGCGAGCTCATCGTCGGGATCGACCTTGGCACGACCAACTCGCTGGTCGCCGTCGCTGGCTGGCCCGCGCCCACCGACATGCCCCGCGTGCTGATGGGCCCTGATGGTGATGCGCTGCTGCCGTCGGTCGTGCGGTTTGAGCACGGCGGGGGTCAAGGTGGCGGCGTGGTCGTGGGGCGGGTTGCCAAAGACCAGGCTCCGCAGCACCCGCGCACGACCGTCGCGAGCGCCAAACGCCTCATGGGCCGCTCGGTGACCGACGCCGCCGCCGACATCCCAATGCTCAGCTACGCCGTGGTCGCCGGCGCGGGGCAGACGGCGCGGATCGCGCTCCCACCCGATAGCTCGGGCGCGCCGGCGCGCGAGGTCTCGCCGCAAGAAGTCGCGGCCCACGTGCTCGCGGCGCTGCGCCAGCGCGCAGAGCTTGCACTTGGTGCGCAAGTGGACGCGCTCACAGGCCCGCACACACCAGTGGTTGTTCGCAAGGCCGTCATCACCGTCCCGGCGTACTTTGACGACGCGCAGCGGCAGGCGACGCGCGACGCGGCTCGACTGGCCGGGCTCGACCCCGTTCGCCTCATCGCCGAGCCGACCGCCGCCGCACTCGCCTACGGGCTGGGCCTCCGCGCCGCGCCCAATGCAGGCCATCACAGCGCGAACAGCGCCGCAGCCACCGGCGCGCCCACGGCCAGCGCCGACGCGGGCAAGCTCATCGCCGTCTTCGACCTCGGCGGCGGAACCTTCGACGTCTCGATCCTGCGCATCACGCCCACCGGCCTGGCCTCAGACGCCTTCCAGGTCTTGGCCACCAGCGGCGACACGCGCCTGGGCGGCGACGACATGGACTTTGCCATCGTCCGCTGGGCCGCCGATCAGCTTGACGCACACGCACCCGGCTCCGGCGCGGCGCTGCTCGCAGACGCCGGTGCGAAGCGCGCCCTGCTGGCCGAGGCCGAGCGTGCCAAGGTCGCGCTTACGACAGCCCCGACAACCGAGGTCTTTGCAGCGCCGGCCTCTGCAGCGCCGCCCGGCGGCACACCATCGCCGCAAGCCCACCCACAACCCAGCACCTTCACGCTCACGCGTCAGGGTTTCGAGGCGCTCATCGCGCCGCTGGTAGAGCGCACCATCGCCGCGTGCCGTCGTGCGCTGCGTGATGCGCAGCGCGGCGGCATGGGCCCAGACGAGCGACCCGGCGCCGTGATCCTCGTCGGCGGCGCAACCCGCGTGCCGCTGGTCCGCCGTCGCGTGGCCGAGTTCTTCGGGCTTGAGCCGTACACCGCCATCGACCCCGACTGTGCCGTGGCCCTCGGGGCGGCGGTGCAGGGCGCGGTGATGACCGGTGCCGAAGGCGGCGCGCTGCTGCTGGACGTGATCCCGCTCTCACTCGGGCTTGAAACCGTGGGCGGCGCGATGGCCAAGGTGGTGATGCGCAACAGCCCGGTGCCCGCCGAGGCGCACGAGATGTTCTCGACCAGCGTTGACGGGCAGACCAGCATCAAGCTCAACATTCTGCAGGGCGAGCGCGAGATGGCCGCCGACTGCCGCAGCCTTGGCGAGTTTCACCTACGTGGCGTGCCGGCAATGCCCGCAGGCATCCCGCAGCTCCGTGTCACGTTCCGCGTTGACGCCAACGCGATCCTGAGCATCGCGGCCCATGAGCTGCGCACCGGCGTGCGCCTTGACGTGCAGGTCGTGCCCAACCACGGGCTGACCCGCGCGGAAGTCGAACGCATCGAGCGCGAGAGCTTCGCCCACGCGCGCGACGACATGCGCCGCCACCGCGTGGCCGACCTGATCGCCAACACCACCCTTGACCTGGGCTGGATCGACCGTCAGATGGCCCGCCACGCTAACGCGCTCGACACTTCGCAACGCACGACCATCGAGCAGGCCGCCGCCGCAGTCCGTGCGATGCTGACCCAGGCCAAAGCCGACGGCACAAGCGTTGACCCTGACGACTTCCAGCAGGCCAAAGAGACGCTCGACCGCGCATCGATGCGCCTGCACGAGGTCTCGATCACGCGGACGCTGCGGGCCGCCGAGGGCAACATGCACCCGAATCAGCACCCGAACCAGCCCCCGAACCCTGCCCAATTCTGAGCGTTGACCGCAAAGAACCCGCGCGACAATTCACCGGCGTCGAACCGGCCTCGGCGGGTGGGCGTAACCTCTCAACGTTCAAAGGCGCGTCGAAACCTTCGGCGGCTGAAGATCGCGCCCGCGTCATCCTCGCCTGGAGCCCTCATGCAGACCGCCGCACCCGAGTCGATCCTCACGCAGCTCCGCTGGCGCTACGCCGTCAAGAAGTTCGACGCCCTGAAGAAGATTCCCGACGCGACGTGGGACACCATCGAAGACGCCATGGTGCTGGCCCCCAGCAGCTACGGCCTGCAGCCCTGGAAGTTCCTGGTCGTCACCGACCCCGCCGTCCGCGCCAAGCTCAAGGCTCATTCCTGGAACCAGGCCCAGATCACCGACGCCTCGCACATGGTCATCTTCGCCCAGAAGCTCGAGGTCAACAACGCCGACATCGAGCACTACGTCCAGCGGATCATGCAAGTCCGCGGCGGGGGCCTGAATCCCGCGCTCGTCGGATACCGCGGCATGATGATCAGCGCGCTGGCCAACCCCGCCCAGGTGCCCGGCGGCAGCATGCTCACCTACACGCGCAGCCAGACGTATATTGCCTTGGCTTTCGCGCTCTATACCGCCGCATTGCTCGGCATCGACGCCTGCCCGATGGAGGGGATCGACGCCCCCAAGTACGACGAAATGCTGGGCCTGAAGGCCAGGGGCCTGCACGCGTCGGTCGTCGCAACCTTCGGCTACCGCGCCAGCGACGACTCGCTCGCCAGCCTCCCCAAGGTCCGCTTCGATAAGAGCGAGATCATCGAGCACATCTAGATTACGCGGCCGGATTCCCTTCTGGCCCTTTGCCTCCCGCAGGACGGGTTTTCAACCCGCCTCTTACTTCACGCCCCACGCGATACCGACGCAAAGCAAGCAGGCGCGGGGTTACGCGCGCGCGAGGGCGCTGATAGCTGCGTCGTGGGCCTTGTGGTAGTGAACGGCGAGGTTGGACCAGTCAAAGAGCCATGAGTGGGCCTCAACCTGGTTGCGCATCGCGATGCGTTCGCGCCGGTCCATCTTGCAGAAGTCGAGCATGTGCTGTGACATCTCGGCGGCGGCGTCGCCAAAGCTCTTACCGCGGCGGTGAACGGTCCAGAGCCCGGCGCCTTGCTTCCAGTGCAGCTGGCGTGAGACGTACGAGCCGAAGCCGGCGAGGTCGCTGGTGATCGCGGGGACGCCCATCGCAATGGCCTCCAGCGGCGTGTAGCCCCAGGGCTCGTAAGCGCTCGGAAAGACGCCGAGGTGGCAGCCGCGGACGAAGTCGTCGTACTCCATGCCCCAAAGCGGGTTGGTGGGGCTGATGAAGTCTGGGTGGTAGACGACCTTGACGGGGTCGTCCTTGCGGTTGAACAGCCAGACGTTCTGGATCTGGGTGACCACGGGGTCGTCGCCGTCGATCATGTGTGTGGTGACCAGCGGCAGGCGGTCAACGCGCATGGCCTGCTGTGTGCGGCGGTAGCGCAGGACCCAGTACTCTTCGACGAGCTTGTCAAGGTCGACGCGTTGGCCGGTGGCGCCGATCTTAAAGAGCTTGTCGCCAAGCTGTGAGGTAATGTGGTCGCAAACGTCTCTGAACTCGTTGAGGATGCCGCGCTGCTGCAGGACCCAGGGGTGCAGGCTGCGGGTGGGTCGTTTGGTGATGATGAAGAAGACGACGTTGATGCCCAGGCCTGCGGACTTGAGCTCGGAGTTGAGGCGTGCCATGGCCTCCAGCGAGAGGTCAAAGCCCTTGTTTCGCGGCTCATAGCGCCCGCTGGTGAAGAAGTAGAGGGTGCGGTCAAGGTCCATCGCGTAGCTTGGGAAGAAGTGACCCATGACAAAGCGGTGGATCTTCTCCTTGAAGGTGGCGTGGAGGGTCTGGAACTCGTGCCCGACGTTGTAGCGCTGGATGTCGAGCCCGTTGGGGAGGATGAAGTCAGCCGGGCGGCCCAGCAGCGCGTCGCACTCTTCGGCCGTGATGTCACTGACAGTCGTCATCACGTGCGCGCCGTGGGCGCACGCACGCTCGATCTTGTGCTGCGCGTCGATGTTGTAGCGGACGCCCTCGGCGGCTTGGTCGATCGTGCCCCAGCTCAGCCGGTCGTAAAAGTCGTGCTCGTTGCTGGCCATGTAGCGGCCCAGCAGCGTCGCGTGGGTCTGGAAGACACAGGCGACCGGGAGGCGGTTGTGCCGCACCATCGGGATCGCCAGCCCGCCCATCCACTCATGAAAGTGGGCGATCACGGGCCCGCCGAGACCGTGCGCGCCGGGGACGGCACCGGCGGGGCCGGCCTGCTCGGAGAGCTTGGTCAGCAGGCGCAGGACGGCGTCTGCAAAGCTGACCACCCCGTCCATGAGCCCGTCGCCGCTGGGCGTGGCGATGTGCTGGTCGGTCCAGAGGCGGTGCTTGATGCGTGCGGCGTGGTCGTCACCGAGCCAGTGGTTGATGAGGATCGCGCGTGGTCGGCCTGAGACCATCCACCGCCCGTGCTTGACGTCAAGCCCCTCTTTGCGGAGTGCGTCAACGGCGCGGCCAAGCGGGCCGGTGAGAGGTGTTTCTTCGAACTCAAGCGAGGCCTGCTGCGGGTTGTAGGGGCCGACGAGGCAGTAGCGTTCGCCCCAGCGTTCGACCATGCTGGGTGCTTTGGAGCGGAGGACCTGGAAGATGCCGCCGATGGGGTTGCAGACCTCCCACGCGACTTCGAGAAGCAGGCCGTTGGGTGCTGGTTTGATTTCCACGATGGGCTCGGGCGAGTGGGCGTTGGTGGTGGGTGGGGCGGCTTGGATTTCGGGGTCGGTGTGCTGTAGGGGCGCGATGTGTGGGAGTGCGATGTGTGGGGGTGCCGGTGGTGCCGTTGGCAGCGCGCTGGGTGGCAGTTTGGCGATAGGGCCGCGCTTGCTGCTGGGCATGGGGCAGAGTGTACCGGGAAGTCAGGGGCTGGTGGTGCTCGGCTGGGTGGGCGGCAGTGGGCTAACGCGCGGGGTGCCGCCGGTGCGGGCGAGATGGGCGGCGACGTGCACGGCGACCCGGTGCCAGAGGCGTTTGAAGCGGTGGCGGGGTGCGGGGTGGGTCGTATCGATGGCAGCGAGGTAGGCGTGCAGTGCGCGGGCAAGGAGTGTGCGGCGGATGGGCGTGCCGACGCCGTGGGGCTCGATGATCAGCGAGGCGAGCATGTGGACGGTGCGTTTGTTGGTGGCGCGGCGGAGGCCGACGGGGTCGATGATGGTTGGGCCGCGGGTAGGTGAGATGATCCAGTTGCTGGGCTTGGCATCGCGGTTGGCGATGCCGCAGGCGGTGAGGCGGGCAAGGGTGTGGCCGATGTCGGCGGCGAGCTGGTGCTGGGCGCGTGGGGGCATTGTGGGGGCGTGGGCGTGGCTGTGGGTGCGGGCGATGAGCTCCAGGAGCGTGGGCCCTTCGACATGCGACATGACCAGCCAGGTAGCGGCGCCGAACTTGGTGGCGGGCGCGTGCTCAATGAGCAGGGCAAGGCACTGGGCGGTGGGGATGTTGGCACGTGCGAGTGCCGCGGCGGCGCGCCAGTGGCGGTCAGCGCGCGAGAGCCCCAGGCGCGCGCGGAAGCGGGCGAGGGCGGAGGTAAGCGGCTCGCGCTTGAGGACGACGCGCTGATTGAGAAGAACGGTCGTCAGGACAAGGGCGGGGTTGTGGGCGGGGCCGTCGTGCTTGAGGGTGCGGACGTGCGGGCCATCGAGGTCGATTGTGGCGATCGCCTCGGCCCAGGAGTTTGAGTTGGAGTTTGGGAGGGAGTCTGAATAAGAGTGTGGGTGGGCCTGGGCGTGAGCGCGGCGTGCGGTGATGTGCCGGGCTTGAGCCGCGCGGGCGGGCATGGGTCGAGGATACGGGCGCGGGCGGGCGGGCGGGCGGGCGGGCGGACGGACGCGGGCACGGGCGGGCGCGGGGATCTATATTCTGTCGTGAGCGATGCTGATCGCAACTTGGCGGGTCCGCGGGGTGAGGGCGGTGCGCACGGTGTTGGCCAGCGCGCCGAGCCGTTGGACCTCTCGGTGGCGGTTGTGTGCAAGAACAACGCGGCGACCATCGGCCGGACGCTGGACTCGGTCGCAGGTTTGGCGGCGGAGATCGTGGCCGTGGACGGCGGCTCAACCGATGGGACGCTTGAGCTGCTCGAGCGGGCCGGGGCCCGGGTCGTGAGCTCGCCTTGGCTGGGGTTTGTGAAGACCAAGCAGTTAGCGATTGCGCGGTGTACGCGGGGCTGGGTGCTGCTGCTGGACTCTGACGAGAGCTTGGAGCCCACCCTGGCGGGCGGCGTCCGCGCAGCGCTGGAAGGGTGGAGCGCGGGCGGGCCTGAAGGCTTTGAGCTGAACCGGAAGGTGTTCTACAACGGGCGGTTTTTGAATCACGCGTGGCAGCCAGAGTGGCGGACGCGGCTGGCGCGGCGCGGCGCGTGTGAGATGCGCGGGACGGACCCGCACGATCACATGCACGTGCAGGGGCGGGTTGCGCGGTTGGCTGGTGACCTGCGGCACGACTCATTTGCCAGCTTCGAAGAGCAGTTTCGTAAGCAGGTTGGCTATGCGCGGTCGATGGCAGATCAGCTGGTCGCGCAGGGCCAGCGCGGGTCGTACCTGCGGCTGGTGGGCTCGCCGGTGGGCGCGTGCCTCAAGCAGCTTGTCCTCAAGGGTGCGTGGCGCGACGGGTGGGCGGGTTGGCTGTGCGCGGCGAGCACGGCGGGCAACGCGCTGGTGAAGCACGCGGTGCTGATCGAGCGGGCCAGGAAGAGCCGTTGACCGCCAGTCTCGCGCTAAGCCCGCTTTGGGCCCGCTTTGAACTCACTTTGGGCCCGCTTTGAACTCGCTTTGGGCTTGCTTTGATGGAGGCTTGGGCATGAAGA
>Ga0105046_10017833_pt1 | contig 10843 bp, 10 predicted proteins | sample MAT03_FD_78385 | JGI IMG/M metagenome (GOLD analysis project Ga0105046, IMG submission 78385) | Freshwater microbial communities from Lake Fryxell liftoff mats and glacier meltwater in Antarctica - MAT-03 (megahit assembly) | ecosystem: Environmental > Aquatic > Freshwater > Ice > Liftoff...
AGAACGCTGGGAGAATGTAGCCGACAGCTTTATAATAAAAGACAAGGAATTGATGGTGGGCAAAAGTGTATTGCTGGTAGATGATGTAATTACAACAGGAGCTACGTTAGAAGCCTGCTGCCAAAGTATGCTGGAAGTGGATCAGGTGAAAATAAGTCTCGCTGCAATATCATCTGCTACAAGGTAGCGTCATTTAATACGCTTTGTCTTTTTGGCAAAAGCAGCCAATAATTTCGATTTGGAATTAGGGGCATTTATTGATTCACACACCGGTTGCACCGATTGGGAAATAAACTTTAATTTTGGTTCATGACAAAGAGCGGTTTTTTTAATTTCAGCCTAAATGCTACTTATTGCCTCTTAGTAATGGCACTTTGTTTGTCTATTACTTCCTGTAAAAAAGATTCTTTCATCACGAGCAGTGATGCAGGTCTGGCTACGAGTGTAGGCAGTCTGAAATATGATACCGTTTTTACCAGCATTGGATCCATTACAAAAATGTTCAGAATAAGCAATACCAATAACCAAAAATTGCTGCTCAGCAAAGTTAAGTTAATGGGAGGCGCCACGTCAGCCTATAAAATAAATGTGAATGGCAGGTTATCAAATGAAGTAAACGATATTGAAATAGCAGCCAATGACAGTATCTATGTTTTTGTAACCGTTAACATCAACCCCAATGTTGCCAACCTGCCTTTTATCGTGAAAGATAGTATCCAGATCATGTACAACGGGAACAGTCGTTTTGTACAGTTGGAAGCATTTGGACAGAATGCGAATTTTTTGCGAAATAGAATTATAAAAGGCAATATCACCTGGACCAATAATCTTCCCTATGTAATTTTAGGAAGTTTGCAGGTAGATACAACAGCGGTACTTACTATTAACCCCGGTTGCAGAATTTATGCTCATGCCAATGCGCCGGTAATTGTGGATGGCACGCTGCTGGTAAATGGAACAAAGCAGGAAACGGTTGTATTTTCCGGCGACCGGCTGGATGATGAATACAGGGATTATCCAGCAAGCTGGCCCGGCATTTATTTCAGGGGTAGCAGCAAAAGCAATGTCTTAAAATTCACCACTGTAAAAAATGCCTACCAGGCAGTGGTGGCGGAGCAACCTTCGGGAAATGCAAATCCTAAAATTATTCTGCAACAATGTATTGTTGACAACGCCTACGATGCGGGCATCCTTTCTGTTAACAGCAGTATGCGTGTAGACAATAGTTTAATCAGCAATTGTGGTAAAAATATCCAAATTATTTATGGTGGCGAATACTCGTTTACCAATTGCACAGTAGTGGCTTATTCGCCCTACTTTAGTCATAAAAATCCGGTACTTTCTGTTGCTAATTTTGCGATGCAGAATGGGGCCATATTTACAAATAAGTTAACGGCAACCTTTCGCAATTGTATCTTTTGGGCCGAAAATAGTACGGTAGATGATGAGCTCAGTATTGGAAAGCAGGGAACGGATAATTTCAACGTTACATTTGATCATTGTTTGTACAAAGCTAAAAATGATCCCGGTAACAGTATTTTTACCGCACCAATTAAAAATCAGGATCCATTGTTTGACAGTATTGCCGTCTCAAAACGCTACTTTGATTTTCATATTACGATTAACGCCCAGGCTCCGGGAATTAATAAGGGAGTTAACACTGGCTTTTTGAAAGACCTGGACGATAACAACCGAAACAATGGCTTACCCGACCTCGGGTGCTACGAGAAGCAGTAACAGACTTATTTTGTTAGCATCAACAAAATCTCTTTTTAAACGTTTATTAAAAAAACTTAATTATGTTAAAACTATTGGTAATCTCTACTGTGCTTTTTTCCTGCATGGCAAAAACAAATACTGTTTCTATGAACAATGAAGTATCAACACCAACCGAAGCTATCCAAAAATCAATTTATGATTTTAAAGTTGAGGGTTTGGACGGCTCCACTATTGATTTTGCCAAGTTTAAAGGCAAAAAAATATTAATTGTGAATACCGCTTCTGAGTGTGGTTACACAAAACAGTATGAAGGATTGCAAGCATTGAACGAGAAATATAAGGATCGTTTGGTAATTGTAGGTTTTCCGGCCAATAATTTTGGTGGACAAGAACCAGGCTCCAATTCAGAAATTAAAGAGTTTTGTAAAAAGAATTATGGTGTAACTTTTCCGATGGCAGCTAAAATTTCTGTAAAAGGTGATGATATAGCCCCCGTTTACAAATGGCTTTGCAGCAAAAGCGAAAATGGTGTGTTGGATGCTGAAATTAAATGGAATTTCAATAAGTTCCTGATTGATGAGAATGGCAAAATGGTAGCTAAGTTTGATAGTGGGGTTACCCCAATGAGCGCAGAACTTACCAGTAAGTTATAAATTTTAAAAACATATTAAAGGGCATCCCGGGTTTTAAAACTTTGGATGCCTTTTTTTATTTTACTTTGCGTTGTGCAATTCGAAAAAGTAATAGGACAAAAAGATACGAAAGAACAATTGGTTCAAATGGTGCAGCATAACCGGCTGAGCCATGCCTTGTTGTTTTTAGGAAAGGAAGGAAATGGCGGACTTTCATTGGCGATGGCATTTGCCCAGTACATTGTTTGTGAAAAGGTAAACGGACGTCTGAAAGTTGCGGCTCCCGAACCATCTTTATTTGGAGATCCTGAGCCTGTTAATCAACAACCACTCCTTCAAATGGATGCCTGTGGCGTTTGCAACGGCTGCATAAAGGCAATCCAACTTGTTCATCCTGATATTCACTTTGCATACCCGGTGATACCTAAAAAGCCCGGTGATAAGCCAATTAGCACTGATTACATCACCCAATGGCGCACGTTTGTAGCTGCTAATCCTTATGGAAATGTATTTGATTGGCTGCAGTTTATTGGTGCCGAAAATAAGCAAGGGAACATTACTTCTGAGGAATGCAATGACATTACGCGAAAAATCAGCTTAAAGAGTTTTGAGAGCGAGTATAAAGTGTTGATTATCTGGATGCCGGAATATCTTACGAAAAACGGTAACAAGCTGCTCAAGTTGATTGAAGAACCGCCACCCAATACCTTGTTTTTGTTGGTGGCTGAAAATGAAGACCTGATATTGCCTACCATTCTGTCGAGAACGCAACTAGTGAAAATTCCCTTATTGACTAATTTAGAGGTTGAATCAGCTTTGGCAATGAATGCTGCGGTTCCTATTGAAAAGGCGCAGCAGATAGCCGCCCTGAGTGAAGGCAACTATCGGGAAGCGCTCCAGTTATTGCAACATGTGGAAGATGACTGGCAGGCAACGCTGAGAGAATGGTTGAATATGATCTCTAAAAAAAATCTTGCCGGCCAGGTAAAGTGGATCGACGATATGAGCAAGCAAGGCCGGGAAAAGCAGAAACAGTTTTTAAAATACTTCACCCATTTACTGGAGCAGGCCGTTCGGTTAGCAGTGGTGGGTGGAAATGATGCAGCCGTGTTTTCGATCGCAGACAATGAAAGGGATTTTGCACTTCGGTTAAATAAGTTGTGCAATATCAACCAGCAGGAAGCAATTGTTCATGAACTGGACAAGGCCAGTTATTACATTGAGCGTAACGCCAACGGTAAAATGCTGTTTCATGCACTCTCCATTAAGTTGTATCATATTATTAATAACAATTCATTAATTTTGATGAATTGAGGAAAAGGGTCTGAGGACGTGACTGGAATTGAGATTGGGTGTTTGCTTTATGTAACGTCTTTCTCTGCTATACCAACATCATTGTGTAATCTGAATCCCCGTTGTTAAAAACGGGTCTGATTTATACGGAATACTTTTATTAAACAGGTGTAACTACCCGAATGATAAAGTTGTATAAATAATAAGCGCTCTAAACCGGCTCCGCAAGGCTGCAAATGTACAAGAGTGCGACGCCAATGAAGTTGACCAAAGAAATATAGCCGGGTAAATGATTGCCAATTGCAGAATGCCGGTTTTTCCCGGAATGATACATTTATTCCATCGTCCTTTTTTCCCCTCTTCTGGATTTTTTTATTTTTTACTTTTTAATTAAGCTAAATATGGCATGTGGAAGTTGTGGAACAGGTAGCACCCCCGGAGGTTGTCAAAGTCATGGAAGTTGTGCAAGCGGAAGCTGTAATAGGATGAATGTGCATGATTGGCTTGCAAATCTTCCGTTTAGTGATCCCGAAAGCGGTTGCCGGATTGTGGAAGTAAGCTTTAACAATGGTAGCCGGAAAGATTATTTTAAAAACACAACCACTTATTTTTTTGAAAAGGGCGATATGATTGCCGTTGAAGGGGTGAGTGGTTTTGATGTAGGCAGCGTAAATATGACCGGCGAACTGGTTCGTTTACAATTGAAAAAAAATAATATTAAGGAAGAAAGTGCTGATATCAAGAAGATTTTGCGCAGGGCGAATGAAACGGATTTGAATAAATGCAAGGAAACAAAGGCAAGGGAAAAAGAGGTGATGATCCGTAGTCGTGCCATTGCCAAGCAACTGAACCTTGATATGAAAGTAGCCGAGGTTGAAATACAGGCAGATGGCCGAAAGGCAACTTTCTTTTACATTGCGGATGATCGGGTTGATTTTAGGGAGTTAATAAAAATTTATGCCGGTGAGTTTAAGGTAAAGGTGGAAATGAAGCAGATTGGTGCCCGCCAGGAAGCTGGCAAGGTAGGCGGAATTGGTAGTTGCGGCCGTGAACTTTGTTGCAGTACCTGGCTTACCGATTTTAAAAGTGTAAATACCAATGCAGCCCGCTATCAGAATTTAAGCATCAATCAAACAAAATTGAGTGGTCAGTGTGGTCGTTTAAAATGTTGTTTGAATTACGAATTGGATACTTACCTGGATGCATTACAAAATTTTCCGGATGATTGTGATATGATTGAAGTAGCCAGAAACCGTGCGTTTTTGGTAAAGAAGGACATTTTCAGGAACCTGATGTGGTACACCATGCCCGACAGTAACAAGCAATATCCGTTAACCATTGAAAGTGCTAAAAAGATAAAGGCGCTCAATCGCCAGGGGATAAAACCCGATGAGCTGGAAACAGTGGAAGTGGTGAGTAAAAAGCCTGTGGAAATAGAACCAACTTATGTGGATGTAGTAGGACAGATCAGTTTAAAAAGCCTGGAAAAGACCAGCCGCAAAAGAAGAGACAACGAAAGAGGTCAGGGCCAGCAACAGGGAGGAAGGTCGCAAGGCAGCAGGCCTGGCGGAAATGAACAAAGAGGACCGGGAGCACCACAGGGCGGCAATAATCAAAACCGGCCGCAACAACGACCACCTCAAAACCGGGAAGGGCAGGGTCAACAGCGTCCGCCACAAAATAAGGAAGGGCAGCATGGCCAACAGCGTCCTCCTCAAAACCGGGGCGGTCAGGGGCAGCAACGACCACCTCAAAACAGGGAAGGACAAAATCAACAACGTCCGCCACGTGATGGGCAGCAGCCACAACAGAGGCAAGGTGGACAGCAAAATGCAGGCAGACAAGGACCGCCGCCAAACAGGCAGCCTCAACGTCCACCTCAAAATCGTGGTAATCAACCTAACAGACCCCAACAAGGGCCGGATAGTAACGAAGAAAAAAATAGTACGAATTAATAATCGAAACGTCGGGTTTTTCCACCTGACGTTTTTATTTTTGCATCATAATTTTCTACATGTCAATCATTGTTCAAAATCTTTCTAAAATGTACGGCGCCCAAAAAGCCGTTAATAACATTTCATTTAAAATTAATAAGGGAGAGATTGTTGGCTTTTTAGGTCCGAATGGAGCCGGAAAAAGCACTACTATGAAAATGATTACGGGTTATCTGGCGGCAGATGCAGGATCTGCGGAAGTTTCCGGAGAAAAAGTAAGCACCGGATCATTGAATACAAAGAAAAAAATTGGTTATTTGCCGGAAGCAAACCCGCTCTACTTTGACATGTATGTAAGAGAGTATCTTGAATTCATTTCAAATATCCACGAAATAAAGAATCAGCAACAGGCAATTGAACGGGCGATTGCTACAACTGGATTAACGCTGGAGGCCAATAAAAAAATCGGTCAGTTAAGTAAAGGCTATAAACAACGGGTAGGTTTGGCAGCAGCATTGATACACGATCCCGAAGTACTGATATTGGATGAGCCTACTTCAGGATTGGATCCAAACCAGATTGTTGAAATCAGGGAAGTAATTAAATCACTCGGACAAAATAAAACAGTCTTGTTTTCATCGCATATACTACAGGAAGTACAGGCCATTTGCGACCGGGTGATCATTATCAATAAGGGCAATATAGTAGCCGACGACAAGCTTAGTAATTTGCAAAAGGGCGTCAGTGACCAATCTGTTGTAGTCGTATCTTTTAAAGAAAGTGTAGCACCGGAGATGCTTGCAGCATTGAATTTTGTTACAGCGGTTGATTTAATGCAAGTCCATTCAGAAGGAACAAATCAACCGGAAGATACCCAATACAAATTAGTAACCACCAACCCGGATGTTGTAAAAAAGCAGCTTCTGGAGTTAAGTATAAAAAACAACCTCAACATTGTTTCATTACAAACTGAAAGCAATAGCCTGGAAGACATTTTTAGAACCTTAACCGCAACAACCATTCAAAACAATTTTAATCAATAAAACAATACAATCATGAGTTACATCGCAAGCATTTATGCCCGCCAGATTTTGGATAGCCGTGGCAATCCAACAGTAGAAGTGGACGTAATAACAGAAAATGAAAATTTAGGCCGTGCTGCCGTTCCGAGTGGAGCAAGCACTGGTATCCACGAAGCCATGGAGCTAAGGGATAACAACAAGAAATTATTCGGTGGTAAAAGTGTATTAAAAGCAGTAAAAAATGTAAATACTATTCTGGCAGAAAACCTGTTGGGATGGGATGTGTCTGACCAGGCTGGAATTGATGCGATGATGATTGCATTGGATGGCACTGCAAATAAAAGTAAGTTAGGTGCTAACGGGATGTTGGCGGTAAGTTTGGCGGTTGCAAAAGCGGCTGCTTTGGAAGCCAATCTTCCTTTGTACCGCTACATTGGAGGCACCAATGCAAAGATTTTACCGATACCAATGATGAATATCCTGAATGGTGGAGCACATGCGGATAATAAAATCGATTTCCAGGAATTTATGGTAATGCCAATTGGAGCTTCTACTTTTAGCGAAGGTCTTCAGTGGGGCGTAGATATTTTTCATTCATTGAAAACAGTCTTGAAGAAAAAAGGCTTTAGCACAAACGTAGGTGATGAAGGTGGATTTGCACCCAACATCCAAAGCAATGAAGAGGCTATCGAAACAGTATTAACCGCCATACAGGCAGCAGGTTATAAAACAGGCAGCCAAATTATGATTGCAATGGATGCAGCTAATAGCGAATTGTGGAATGCAAAAGAAAAGAAATACATTTTCCATAAAAGTGATGGCAAGAAAATGACCAGCGAAGAACTGGTTAAATATTGGGGAACCTGGGTAAAGCAATATCCAATTTGTTCCATTGAAGATGGTATGGCTGAAGATGACTGGAAGGGCTGGAAAATGCTAACTGAAGAAGTTGGTTCTAAATGCCAGTTGGTTGGGGATGATTTGTTTGTGACCAACGTAACCCGTTTAGAAAGAGGCATCAAAGAAGAAATTGCAAATGGCTTATTGGTAAAAGTAAACCAGATTGGTACTTTAACTGAAACAATCAATGCCGTAAGCATGGCCCAGCAAGCTGGTTATAATACCATAATGAGTCACCGCAGTGGTGAAACAGAAGATACCACCATCGCTGATCTTGCGGTTGCTTTAAATTGTGGCCAGATAAAAACTGGTTCTGCCAGCAGAACTGACCGTATTGCAAAATACAACCAATTGATCCGTATTGAAGAATTGCTGGGAGATACTGCCATTTATCCAAAAGGAAAGATTAAATTTGGTAAATAGCAGGTGCATCCTTCCGAATGGAGGATACTACAATGACTTAAAAATGGACAATGATTTCAATAATACAGACTCTTCTAAGTCCTTCTTATGGAGGGGTTTAGGGCGTCTGTACTTTTTAAAAAATAAATATTTGCTTGCAGGAAGCTTTTTCCTTGTATGGATGATTTTTTTTAATGAAAAGGATCTCATTTCAGAATTTAAGAGAAAAGCAAAGCTTAAAGAATTACAAAAAAGCGAACAACATCTTAGTGAAACCATTAAAGAAACTAAGTTCGAATTGAGCCAGCTAAAAACAAATGCCCAAACCATTGAAAAATATGCAAGGGAAAAGTATTTGATGAAGAAGGATAACGAGGATTTGTTTATCATTTCGCCTGGGGATGCTAACAAATAATTCACATATAAAGACAATAATCAGGCGGTAAGGTCGTTTATATAACAGGATTTGAATAATATTTTTAAACAAGCAACTAAAATTGCCTATGCACAGTTTTACACAGGAAGACCTTGTACAGTTTCTGTATAAAGAATCTTCTCCGGAAAAATCAGCCGTTTTGAAGGCAGCGTTAGAATCCGATTGGAATCTACGTGAAAAGTATGATGTTATTTCTTCAGCTATTGGTAGTTTGGAAAAAATATCACTTTCGCCCCGCAAAATTGCTGTAGATAATATTTTAAATTACGCCGAAAGATCGGTTTCACAACTTTCATCGGAAGTTTAAAAGCCCAATTGGGTATTTAATTTACTTTCGTCCCGCAAAAAACGGGACGATTTTTTTATGACTAAGCCGCAACGTTACCAATACATCATTGATTATTTTTTAATACATACTCCAGATGCAGAGACAGAACTGCTATATGATAGTCCCTATCAATTATTGGTAGCAGTCATACTTTCTGCCCAATGTACCGATAAGCGGGTTAACCTAACAACGCCTGCGATTTTTCGTAAATATCCAGATCCCGCAAGTTTGAGCATAGCAAGTGTGGAGGATGTATTTGCGCTGATCAGAAGCATTTCTTATCCGAACAATAAGGCGAAGCATTTAGTGGGAATGGCCAATATGTTGATGCAAAAATTTGATGGCAAAGTACCAATGACGGTTGATGAATTGGTTGAATTGCCCGGCGTTGGTAGAAAAACTGCGAATGTAATAACCTCGGTGATCGACAACCAACCCAATATGGCAGTAGACACCCATGTATTTAGGGTGAGTGCCCGGATTGGATTAACGACCAATGCAAAAACACCACTTGCCACCGAAAAACAATTGATCCGTTATATCCCAACTGCTTATGTTTACAAGGCGCATCATTGGTTAATTCTTCACGGCAGGTACACTTGCACTGCACGAAGCCCTAAATGCAGCGAATGTGGAATAAAGGAAGCCTGCAAATTTTACAATATGAAGCATAAGGCTAAAATTTAATTACAAAACATTCGTTTATTTTGTAGCAAAATTGCCACGAGGTTAAATTTGTTTTATATATTTAATATTAATAAATGATTTTATTTTCATGAAGAGTATAAAGCTTATCGTTATTGTAGCAGTATTAACGGCTTCGTTCAATCAAACAGCTTCTGCACAATTTTATTTTTTTGATAAGGACTACTATGACACTCCTTTGATGTTTGAGGTGGGTGGTTCATTAGGGGTGATGAATTGTTTGACAGATGTGGGGGGAAGAAAAGGCAATGGAAAGCCTTTTCTAAAAGACCTTAACATTGGTAATAACCAGTTTAATGGAAGTATTTATTTAAATGCCCTTTATAAATATGCAGTAGGAATTCGGTTGGAAGGTACTTTTGGACAGATAAAAGCCTACGATAGTATTTTATTTTCAGTACGTCAAACAACGCAGGGTCGTTACGAACGTAGTTTACAGTTCAAGAGTAAAATAACTGAGGTGTCAGTAATAGCTGAGTTTCACCCATTATTCATATTTATCAACTGGCTTACCCGAGATAATGAACCACCCAGATTGTCGCCTTACCTTGCTGCGGGAGTCGGTTTTTTTTCGTTTAATCCTCAAGCCAAATTAAATAACGCCTGGATTGATTTGCAACCGCTGAGTACAGAAGGACAAGGATTTGCAGAATACCCAGACCGAAAGGTTTACAAGCTTACACAACTTAGTTTTCCTGTTGGCGCCGGATTAAAGTACGAAGTTTCATCAAGGGTTAATCTGCGCATAGAAGCACTGAGCCGGATTTTAACTACAGATTATCTGGATGATTTAAGTACCCGATATATAGATCCAAAGGTTTTTCAAAAATACTTATCAGGTACACAATTAAGCAATGCCCTGGCTTTAAACGACCGGAGAAGCAAGACCAATCCTGAGTATCCGATCAATCCTGTTGGTGGCCAACGGCGGGGCGATCCTACTGATAATGATGCTTATTTCACTTTTAACATCAAGGTAGGGATGACGTTTGGGAGAGAAAAAATCAAGCATGGTTATACTCCTCAACGATTCTAATACATGAAAGTTTCATTTTACTGAATTACCGATATTAAAAAAGGTGCTGATTCATCAGCACCTTTTTTAAAAATTTATGACCGTACCGGTTTTACATCATCTTCTTAATCTCTTCAATCAATTCACCTTTAGTAATGGCTACTCCCATTATTTTATTGTAAGGCTTTGCGTCAACAAAATACACATCCCGGATGATTTTTATCAATTGACCATTGTTAATTTCTGGAATTAGTACATGGTCAAAGTTTTTTATGATGTCACCCAGGTTCTTAGGGAAAGGCCGGATGTATCTGAGGTGTGCATGAGAAACAGCATGCCCGTCTTCCTGCAATTCTTTACAGGCACTTTTTATAGCACCATAAGTACTGCCCCAGCCAATTACCAGCACTTTTCCTTTTTCTTCACCACTATCTAATTTTTGCTCAGGGATGTATTC
>Ga0105046_10017837_pt1 | contig 10843 bp, 9 predicted proteins | sample MAT03_FD_78385 | JGI IMG/M metagenome (GOLD analysis project Ga0105046, IMG submission 78385) | Freshwater microbial communities from Lake Fryxell liftoff mats and glacier meltwater in Antarctica - MAT-03 (megahit assembly) | ecosystem: Environmental > Aquatic > Freshwater > Ice > Liftoff...
AAGCCATCCGCCCGTATCTTGAATTTGGCGCTGACGTTACGGCTGAACGAAAGATGGCCTTTTTCATCCAGGATCCAGGCGAATTGATAGCCGTCACGGCCAATCATTATCGACCCTTCGTCCCAGCCTCCATCGTCATAAACGTTGTGGAGGTAGATCCACGCGAGGAGATTTCCATCGTTGCAGAAGGAGGAATTGCGATAGTTGAATCCGACCGGGAAATAATGGGCATCCAGCCCTAAGAAGCCGTGCACCTTTCGGCCCGCAATCACACCCTCGGCCGGAAACGCTTGTTCGATCAGGAACTGGCGTCCGGTGGGGTCATAAAATTGATAGCCGGGCGCGTTTCGCTTTCCGACAATTGTCGCAAAGCCACTCTCGTCAAACGTAACGGTGCCTGCTTCGTCATCAAAACAGAGGCGAGTCGATGGCTCGCTTTCAGGCGATCCATCGATGCTTCTGAGTTCGTATCGGCTTCCTTCGCCGCTCGCTTCCATTTCACCGCGCCACAGGCTGCTTGTCTCCGGCATTGATGCGAGACCGCGGCCTCCGGCCGTGCCGAGTGCCCAGCTTCCGTTCGAATAATAGCCGTAGGTTTCGCGTACGAGCACGAAACGTTCGCCGTCTTCGTCCTGCATGATTGCCCACGTAACCACGTTCGCGATAGGCAGGCCGAATTCGTGCGCCGTTGGCCGCATAGAGTCAGCGGTAATATTCACTAAGGAGACGACGAGGTCGTGACCGAAATTGGCAATCGGTCGTGGGGTCCTCATATCCATGGCTTTACCTTTGTGATGATTGAGACGAAAATGCTCCTAATTTTCTTGTGCGATGCTAGCGCGATGCGAGGTATTATCTTTGACCAACTTCACGGCGCGTTCCGGATTTTCGGGCCGACGCCAGTTCCGGAGTCATGCCTTCTTCGAGGCGGTTTTGTCAATATAGAGATACCTGAAATATCCGGCTGCGTCGTTTTTTTAGTCGCGCTTCTCGCGATTGCCGGTTGGCGCTATCGACCCGCTCCCATCAGGCATGCTGCGCAAGAATGAGCTCTGAGGCGCGGTGCGCCATCGCCATGATGGGCGCGTTGGTATTTCCCAGATACCAACGTCGGCATGGTAGATCCGCCCACCACAAACAGACCTTTCACGCCGCGAACCTCTATCGTGCGCGAATTGACGACGGCGTTGTCATCGGCACCCATGTGCGACATGTGGAAGAGGCGTGCTGGCATGGGCCGCCTCTGCGGATGAAAGCGGAAACGATATCGTCGAGGCTCGAGACCTCCTCCCCGGGAGAAATCTCACCTTCGATTATTCGTGCCAGCGAGGGTTAGGTCGCGAGTTCCCGGACGTGTCGGACAACCCGGACGCTGACTTCCTGATCGTAGGGGTCCGATCGCAGGGCACCGAGATCTCAAGCGCGCCCGTGCCCCCTCTAACAACAGTCCCGCCCAGAACATGCCTTTCGATTTCCTTGAAAGCGCGAAGCATGTCCGGCCAGCCCCAGTCGAGATTGCCAGCCGCGGCCCATATGTCGAAATCCTCAGGCTGCCCGCGGTGGTAGAGTTCCCCGTTGATCGAGCTCGATCCGCCGAGCGTCTGAGCGTCTTGCCACGAACCCAGTTCTCCCGCGTATTGGTGCCCCTTTCCGGTTCGACGGGAAAGTAACAGCACAAGGACGGATCGAAGACGATGCGCCCGAAACCCTTCGGCATCGCGACGATTGGGCGTCGGTCGGACGACCCGGCCTCGATCAGCAGCACCGTGATATCAGAACGTTCCGACAAGCGGTTGGCTAGCACGCATCCGGCAGAACCGGCGCCGACGATGATATAGTCATAGATCATCGACGGCTGCATTCGCCTCGAATCTTTCCGGAATCCGGATGGCGCAGCCCGCCGATCCCGATCACTCGATTTCGCCTAGCTTGGCTCCAACGGGATAGGTTACTCCCGCTTCAGCGTGGCGCCGCAGGATTCCGGCAACCGGAGCCTCGACTTCCTGCGTCGATTTTTCCGCTTCTATCGAATAGATGGGTTGCCCTTCCACCACAGCTGCCCCGTCGTCAGCTAGCCACTCCGCGAGTTCACCTTCGGTCATCGACATTGCCAACTGAGGCATGGTCAGTTCGAGTGCCATTCTAACTTCCTAAAATCGAATCAATTTGCGTACGCGCGCGCTAATCGAATCCGTATTCGGCAATTGCGCGGTCTCGATTTCGCGGGAGAAGCAGATCGGCGCATATTCCGCGCCGAACCGAGATGCCGGCGCCTTCATCGTGCCGAATAATTCCTCGGTGATCGTAGCGGCAATTTCAGAACCCAATCCGCAAAACTCCGTGGCCAGATGGACCACTAGGGCCCGACCCGTCTTGCGGACGGATTCCAGGATGCGGTGATAGTCGAGCGGCATCAGCGTGCGCAGGTCCAACACCTCTACGCTGATCCCCTCGGCCGCGAGTTTTTCGGCGACATCGAGGCAGCGTGACACGTACAGGCCATAGGTTATGAGGCTGATGTCGCTGCCTTTACGCTTGACCTTGGCAACGCCCAGCGGGATCCGGTAGTCCCCAAGCGAGACTTCCTCCTTGGTACTGTGCAATAGTCCCATCGCTTCGATCTGAACACAGGGATCGTCGTCGAAGATGCAACTCAGCAACAGTCCCTTGGCTTCGGCCGGCGTAGACGGATAGACTAGCTTCAGCCCTGGCGTGTGCAACAGCCAGGCCTCGAGCGACTGCGAGTGCTGTGCGCCCAGCCCCCCAACGCCGCCAGCGCAGATAGTTCTAATCGTGATCGGAACGTTCGTCGCGCTGCCCGACATGAAGCGTTGTTTCGCGGCGTGATTGCAGATCTGATCGAGGCAGACGCCCATGAAATCATTGAACATGATCTCCGCCACCGGGCGCATACCGACCAGCCCTGCACCGGTCGCCGCCCCGATAATCGCCTGCTCCGAGATCGGCGTCGGTCGGACGCGGTCGCGACCCCACCGCGTCTCAAGGCCCAGGGTCGTCTTGAAGACGCCACCGATCGGGTCCCCTATGTCCTCGCCGAGCACGATGACTTCGGGGCAGGCCTGCATCGCCACGTCGTGCGCGTGCCGGATAGCCTCCGCCATGCTCATTATTGCGGTCTCCCCGCCTGGCATCGTCTCGTCCGCGCGCACGGGATGATGACCGCGACGCGGAACCATGTTCGCGTTATCGAAAACATCGGTATAGATCATTTCCGCGGGCGTCACGGGGCTTGCCAGCGCAAACTCGATGGCGGCCGCGACTTCGGCTCGGATCTTCGCCTGGAGCGCATCGATATCGTCAGCGGAATTCAGGCCTGCCTCGATCAACTGATCGCGCATCTTTCGCACGGGCCATACCAGTTTGGCAGCGGCAAGGTCCTCCTTGCTCAGATGCGTCGGCTCGGCGATTCCGGCATGCCCGCCGAGCCGAGTCGTCATAGCTTCCACGAAGACCGGGCCGTCGCCTGTGCGCACACTCTGGATGACGTTCTTCATTTCGCTGTGGAACGCGATCGGATCATTGCCGTCGATACGGATACCTTTGAACCCCAGTGCAGTAGCGCGGGATGCAAAATCGACGCTAGCGGTATAATCCGGAATTAGCGTGTATTCGCCGATCTGGTTATTCTGACACAGGAATACGATCGGCAGTTTCCACAGCGCCGCCAGATTCATGGCTTCATGCACGGCCCCGATGCTCGTGGCGCCGTCTCCGAAATTGACGATTGTAACGCGCGATTCGCCACGCATTTTCGCCGCCAGCGCGAGTCCATTAGCGATCGGCGTCCCGGCGCCGACGATTCCGGTCGTCAGCATCGCACCAGAGCTGGGATCTGACACGTGAGGTGACCCGCCTTTGCCCTTGTTGACGCCGTCGGCCCGGCCCATCATCTCAGCGAACAGCGCCTTGAGCGGCACGCCCTTAGCCACGAGGTCATGGATACCTCGATAGGTCGTCACCATATAATCATCGGTCGTGATTAGCGGTGCGAGCGAGGCCGGGATGACTTCCTGCCCGGTCATCGGCCAGTAGGTGAACCGGAATTTCCCGGCCGCCAGCCCGGACCTGATGGCGCGATCGACCTCATGAATTCGCAGCACCTGATAATGGATGGCGCGCAGGACGTCGGGATCGATACCAAGATCGGTACTGGTCATAACGCTCATGGATAGTCCTCCCAGGGCATTAACTACGGCTATTTTTTCGACTGGCTCACTTATCTCATTCGGTGATTGAGTGACCTCTAACTTGTAAGGGGAGAATGTCAACGCTTGCCCCTCGCCCCGCGGTGCCCTAGAGACGCTCCTTGGTTGGCAGCCCCTCGGGGCAATGTCGTGAAGGGTGCGACGTTCGCACACGCAAAAGAGTTAGCTTAAATGCGGAGGGATGATGAGCCCGGAACCACAAGACGATTTTCTAACCGCGCATGGCTTGAGGGAGCCGGCAAATCGCGTGTCGATCCCCGGACATCCGGCAACGGTAGCCGCAATGTTGGACGAGCCCCTTGCGACGGCGCCTCAAAAACTGGCGTTGATCGACCGGTTCGACAGGTTGAGCTTCGTGGATCTCGAATCGCGCGTAAACGCGGCCTGTGCATTTCTGACACTACGAGGCGTTCGACCGCGGCACCGGGTTGCGGCGACAGCTGCCAACGGCGCGGATCTCGTGACGGCATTCATCGCCACCCAGCGCCTCGGCGCGATTTGGGTGGGCATCAATCGCAACTGTGCCCCCGCCGAAAAGCGGTACTTTCTCGAAGATTCGGGTGCGTCCTTATATCTTGCCGACGCGCAGGCACGTGAGCAAACCGCGTCGACCGGGATTGCGCAAATCGGCTTCGAGCCCGGCAACGATTATAGCGAGTGGGCCTTAGGCTCGCTCGCGCATCGGCGGGCCGAGCGCACCCACATGCCGGTCGATCCCTGGGATCCCGCCGCCATCGCGTACACAAGTGGCACGACCGGACGTCCGAAGGGTGCGGTTCACAGTCAGCACAACATGATGGTCGCCGCCACCTTAGCGCAGGTCATGGCGCGTGACAGTGTTTCCGACGTCGTTCGCGGCATGACCTCGCCGATGACCATCCTGAACATGATGATCCTTGGCGCGATTGCCACCTTGGCGAAGGGCGATCGCCTGGTTTGCGTTGATCGAACCGACGCCAGAGGCGTCGCCGACTGGATCCGCAATGAGCGTATCACCACGACGACCCTGGTTCCGACAATCGTCTATGACCTTCTCACGCGCGCCGACATACCCGCTGAAGACCTGACGTCGCTCGATTGGCTGGTGGTGGGCGGTGCGATGGTGCCGGAAGGGTTGGCATCGGTGTACAATGCGCGCTTCGGCAAACGGATGACGACCGGATACGGGCAAACCGAAATACCGACGGCGATTTCTCGGACGAACGGCGAGACCTCGACCACTCAGGGCGCGGTCGGTCTGCCGCTGCCCCATCTCTGCGTCTGCATTCGCGACGATCAGGACGCGAACCTACCGGCGGGTGCTACCGGCGAAATATGCGTCGGTCCGGCACAGGCCGGTCCCTACCGCGGCGTTTACACACCGACACTTGGTTACTGGAACCACCCAGAGGCGACGGAAGAGCTGCTGCGCAACGGGTGGCTCCACACCGGCGATATGGGCCACATGACCGAGGTCGGAGAGCTGTTCATTCAAGATCGGCGGAGTGACCTGATCATTCGCGGCGGTGCCAACATCTACCCCGCCGAGATCGAGCGCGTCTTGCGACAGGACGACCGCGTGATCGACTGTGCGGTGATTGGCCTTCCCGACGATCGACTTGGCCATTCCATTGCTGCGGTGGTCGAAACGGCTGGCGGCGTGTCCGACGAGGAGATCACGGCGTCGCTGCGCGACCGATGTGCCGATGGACTCGCACGGTACAAGAATCCCGCCGCCTGGAAAATCGTGCCCGCGCTGCCGCGCAACGCCGCGGGCAAAGTGCTGAAGCGCGAATTGGCGACACTGTTCGACGGATAAAGAGGGGAACTATGATGGGAAGAGCGCAGGACAAGGTCGTGCTGATCACCGGCGCCGGTGACGGAATCGGCCGCGCGATGGCAAAGCTGTTTTCCGATGAAGGCGCGAAAGTGGCACTCGTCGGCCGGCGGCGTGAGCCGTTGGACGACACGGCCGCGCTCCTGTCGGGCGACCATCTCGTCGTAACTGGTGATGTCACCGACGAGGACTCCGTGGCATCGATCGTCAGACAGGCGATAGCGCGATTCGGGCATATCGACATACTGCTCAACAACGCGGCCCAGCCGGGCAAGGATCTGTACCTTTGGGAGCAGACGCTCGAGAACTGGAACGGCAATATCGCCGTAAACTTGACCGGACCCATGCTGTGCACCCGCGAAGTGCTGAAACAATCGATGCTTGAACGCAGGAGCGGGGCGATCGTCAATTTCTCCTCCTATGTTTCCTGGCAAGCCAAGGTGCGCAAGAGTCACTATTGTGTCTCGAAGAGCGGCGTCCGAGCTCTGACAAAGGTCACGGCCATGGAAGCCGGCGCCTTCGGCATCCGATCGAACTGTGTGGTACCTGGCGCCACCTCAACCGATCTGCTGGTGCGCTACATGCAGCGCATCGCGGACGAAAGGAATGTCGAACCCGATGCCGTCGCCGAAGATTACAAGAAGGCGTCGGCGCTCAACCAGATCAACACGCCCGAGCAAGTTGCCGAAGTAGCTCTGTTCCTCTCGACCGACGCCTCGGGCGGAATGACGGGTCAATCACTGGCAGTGGACGCCGGGGCGTTTCTTGTCGGGTGAGTTCGTCCCGGCGAAGCGGTTCGGCAATTCGCCACGATTGGCCGCCAGTGTGGGGATTCCACTTCAGACCGGCGAAATCAATGCGTGCCCCACTTTAAGGACTTCGACCTCTCGCTCGGGGGCAACAACTTGGAAATATATCTCGGAGTCTTCGCGCCAGATGCGCACGTCCAACAAATCGCCTGGGAAGACCGGCGCTGTGAAACGCGCAGCAATCGAAGTTAGTCGGTCGGAGCGGTAGCTCAGGACATCGCGGACCAGCACGTGGCAGGCGATGCCGAGCGTACACATACCGTGCAGGATCGGGCGTTCAAATCCCGCGCGCGCGGCAGCATGGGGGTCAACATGCAGATGGTTGCGATCACCGCACAACCGGTAAAGTAGCGCTTGGTTTCCCGTGGTCGCGACCTGACTGATCCAATCCGGCGCACGTTCGGGTGGCTGCGGTAGGGGCGGGCGAGAAGAAGCGCTGGGTGCCCCGCAGCCACCATCGCCGCGGGCGAAACTGGTGGTTTCGATGCGCGCGAGTGGCTGGTCTTCCCCTTCCCGCCATAGAAAAGTCTCTCGCGTGACGATGGCACCCCTATCGATGCCCTTGTCAACGACTTCGCTGATGCTGGTGACCGTCCTGAACTCTCCTTCGCAAGGGATTGGTCTAAATATCGATACGCGTCGCTCCGCGTCGACGACTCGACGATAATCGATGCCCTTGAGCAGCCGTGCGCCAGCGCCGTGCGCGATCGCTGTCGCCAGCGTTGGCAAGGTCCGCAGACCGCGCTCGTAGACGAAGGGGAGTTCGTTCGCATCGCACGGATCGCGGCCCATGCCGACAGCCAGCGCATAGAGCACCGTATCGCGCTGCTCCCACCTGGAGACGTGGCAATCGCTGCCTTCCAGGATGCTCGGATAATCCATGGCCGCTACCCCATCCTCACGACCATTTCGGCTCACGCTTCTCGAGAAAGGCGGCCGGGCCCTCTGCGGCATCGGGGTGTGCCCGATGCCGAATCAGCATCTCGAAACCAACTTCATATGATTGCGACAAGGTCATATCGAGCGACCACCAGATCGCTTTGAGCGATGCCTGTACGGCGGCCGGCGAAACGCGCGCCGCGATCGTCGCGAGCGCCATGGCGCGTTCCAGCAATTCATCGGGTTCGACTATTTCGGATATCATTTTCGCTTCGAGTGCTTGCGATGCGGACAGGCGCTCGGCCTTGCCTAGGATGACCATGCGAAGAACATCAGTCATCGACATCCGCCGCAATAGGCCGATCGGTTCGAGAGCGGTGACCTGACCGATGTTCACATGGGTGTCGACGAACGAAGCTTTCGAACTCGCGATCACGATGTCGCTGTCGGCGACGAAATGCAGTCCGGCGCCCGCGCAAACGCCGTTAATTGCGCAGATTGTCGGCTTGTAGACGCGGTTCTGCCGTGCAGTGAATTTCGGAACCGGTGCCCGTTGCTCGTCAATCGTCCGTTTCGTCTGGCTGCTTAAATGTTCGACATCGGCTCCCGAGCAAAAGCCACGACCGTTGCCGGTGATGACGATCGCGCGAATCTCGGGGTCGCGATCGGCGTCCTGGAACGCGCACTCAAGCGCCCGTTGCACGGTGCGATTCAGCGCATTTAGCGTATTCGGCCGGTTTAGGATCAGGACCATAATATGCCCCTTTCGTTCGATTATCAGTTCCTCGGTGATCGTCGGCATGCGGCTCCTCCTTCGTGGTTTTTTACGAGATCAGGATCACTATAGCGACGCAAAGAGATAACTCTACGCAAATCGCTCGGCCGCCGCCAAGAGCCGTCAAAGCACGAGTGAGGCCGGGCGAGGTTGACCGGCGCTATAATGAGATTACTGTATTCGTCAGATTGGGACCCGACGTACCCGGCATACGCGGACTGATGGAGAGTAGTGATGGAAGCAGTGTCGTCGAATGCCGGGTTTAGCCCAGTGGATCACTATTTTTCTACGGAGATAGCCCTGCTCGAGCGGGAGAGGCTGTGGCCCAAGGTCTGGCTGATGGCCTGCCGCCTTGAGCAGATCGAAATGGTGGGCGATTTCGCGACCTTCGATATCGATAATGAGTCGATTGTCGTCGTGCGTACCGCATCGGACACGTACAAAGCCTATTACAATGTCTGCCAACATAGGGGCCGGCGTCTTAAAGAGGGGTGCGGCAACACCGGCAAGACGATCTTCTGCCCGTTCCATGGCTGGGGATGGGGGCTGGATGGCAAGTTGGAGCGCGTCGTCAATCGCGAGGATTTCGACGATGTCCCTGGATTCGACGAGAGTCGCTTTCCCTTGCAGGAGCTTCGTGCGAGCGATTGGGGGGGGTGGGTGTTCGTGTCGATGGACCCCGATATCGAGCCGCTCCTCGACTATCTGGCACCAATACCGGAAATCATCGATCCGTTCGACCTGCAGGATTGCCGGATCGGTTGGTACAAGACGCTGACCTTCCCGTGTAACTGGAAGATAGTGATGAACGCCTTCAACGAGAACTATCACGTCGAGACGACTCACCCTCAGACGAACAAGTTCGGATTGATGAAGGCACCCGCGACGGCGCACGGGAAACACGCCCAGTTTCGGGTCGAGCATGCTTCAGGCGCGTCCAACATGGGAACGGTTACCCAGTCGCGGTTCAAGGATGCAGTCGAGCTTGTCCAGGCCCGCGAAGCGGAGCGCTTGAGCACGCTCAATGCCTTGACCTCGGAATATGCGATGAATGCGGCGCGGCGGTTGCGCGACGAGGTGCCGGCAGCGGCCGAAATGCCCGCTGTCATGAAGCGATTCCGCGAACTCCACCGCGAGGAGCTGGAAGCTTCGGGCGCAAAATGGCCCGAACGCCTCACCGGCGAGGATATCGCACGAGCAGGTATCGACTGGCACCTGTTCCCGAACATGATTTTCTTGCCGAGCTACGATGGCGCGCTGCTGTACCGGGCGCGCCCGAACCCGAAAGATCCGGAAAGCTGCTGGTTCGACGTCTGGTGGATCGGCAGATACCCGCCGGGAAAGGAACCGGACTACACTCACGAAACCTTTGCGACGCTGGAGGATGCCGAGGGCGTAAATCCGTTTCTCGAGCAGGATTTCAGCAATCTGCGCGCGCTTCAGCTTGGCATTCGTTCGCGCGGATTTCGTGGGTCGGTCTATAACCCGGTCCAGGAGACCGAGATCATCAATTTCGAAAACATGATCGATGCGTATCTCAGTCGAGATGCATCAGGCTGAGGTCGGCGGCAATGCTCCGTTCCTCGATTGGAGACAGTGGTGGCGGGGGTTCGGAAGCTCGCTGATTTTGATGTACCTCTGCCGATGGATAACAGCTCGGTGCTGCCTGCATTGAAAGCTTCGCGCAGTTTGATTGGGTATGGGCGAAGCCTCTCCGATGAATCCGATCGCGTGTCGGCTCGGCCTATTCGCCAACGCCCTCCGGGTCGCGGAAGGTAGTAACCCGGTGCAGAGCTGATTTTTCCGGGCGCGTTTGCGAGCGCAGAGCCTTGGCCACTATCGATCCCGGCGGCACGCCCGATAGCGCTAAGATCGGGTCCGCCCGTGAGGCCCGCTGCAGGGGGAACGATTCGAAGTAGCGATCCGCCCCGCGTGCGATGCTAGTGGATCGAATCTAACACTTGGTGCCCGCGTTTGACGGCGGTGATGATTTTGTCTGGATCGGCGGTCCATGTGAAGGGCTTGGGGTTTGCGTTCTGCTCGGCGACGAAGCGGTTGATGGCGGCCTGGAGATCGACCAGCGAGTGGAACGCGCCGCGCTTCAGGCGCCGCTTGGTGAGTTTGGCGAAGAAGCCTTCGACGGCGTTGAGCCATGAGCATGAGGTCGGCGTGAAGTGGAAGGTGAAGCGCTCGTGCCGATCGAGCCACTGGCGGACCTTCGGATGCTTGTGAGCGGCGTAGTTGTCGAGGATCACATGAACGCTCTTGCCCGCAGGAACCTGGCGCTCGATCGTATTGAGGAAGCGGATGAACTCCTGATGGCGATGGCGCTGCATGT
>Ga0105046_10017838_pt1 | contig 10842 bp, 4 predicted proteins | sample MAT03_FD_78385 | JGI IMG/M metagenome (GOLD analysis project Ga0105046, IMG submission 78385) | Freshwater microbial communities from Lake Fryxell liftoff mats and glacier meltwater in Antarctica - MAT-03 (megahit assembly) | ecosystem: Environmental > Aquatic > Freshwater > Ice > Liftoff...
GCCAAGGCCCCCGCCAAGGCCCCCGCCAAGGCCCCCGCCAAGAACCCGGCCAAACCAGCTCCCAAAGCTTAGCACCGTCCCCGCGGCAGCTTGTTTTCCAAGCGAGGCCATCCCGGCCTCGCTTGTCATTTTCCGGGACAGCCGCCCCGCGCGTCAGCGGACGAGGTGCATCGTCGCGCGGCGGACAGCGCGCTCGGATTCCCGTTCCTTGAGGTCATCACGCTTGTCGAATTCCGCCTTGCCCTTGCCCACCGCGAGCGCGGCTTTGACCTTGCCGTTCTTCCAGTAGAACGAGAGCGGTACGATGACGAGTCCTTTTTGCGCGGCGGCGGCCTCCAGCTTAAGGATTTCCCGCTTGTGGAGCAGCAGCTTGCGCGGGGATTTGGGCAGGTGATTCTGGCGATTACCCTGCGCGTATTCGTCAATGTGGGCGTTGTAGAGGAAGACCTCCCCGTTCTGCACCCGCGCAAAGGCGTCCATGATCTGCCCCTTGCCAGCGCGCAGTGATTTCACCTCGGTGCCGTGCAAGACAATGCCGGCCTCGTAGGTTTCGAGGATGTGGTAATCCCGCCGGGCCTTGGAGTTGGTGACGATGTCACCCATAGCGGCAGGGGGAAAACGAAGGTTGAGCCAGACGGGTGTCCCGTGGGAACCTCAACTGGCGGACGACCGGCGGCGCTTCTTCACCGGCGCCTTGAGCACTTCGACGACTTCCGGCAGTTCAAACGTAATCTTGTCCTCGATGATCTCCAGCAACGCGATGTCCGCGACACCCATGTTCGCAGAAACCGTGACCAACGGACGGCTCATCGGCCCGCCCTGCTGGTTCAATTGCCGGACGCGGCGCGAAACCAGGTTGATGAGGATGTTTGGGTTGCCAACCTTCTCGATGGCTTTCCGGCAGTATTCAGCGTTCACAATAGGAGTCAGATGGGCGGACCGAAAGAGCGCGGAAACTAGGCGATTGCCGCCCGGAAGCAAACTTAAAAGCACCCTCATTTGCTGCGCCACTCGCAACCCGAATCGTGGCGGCCAGCCGGCGGACCCGGGCGGCACCGGGAAGGCGTCCGGCTGGAGTTACGGCGGCGGCGCTGCCGGCCGCGAGTCCGTGCCGTAGCCAGTTGACCGGCGAATCACCCGCCCGGATTCGCGCGGCGACGGCAGCGAGCAGGGCATCCCCCGCGCCAACGGTGTTGACCGGTCGCACCTTGGGCGGCAACGCTTGCAGGCAAATCCCTTGCTTCGCATGAACCAGCCAGGCCGCCGCTGCGCCGCGGGACACCAGCACCCACCCGCCCGTGACCCGCGAAAGCGCTCGTGCCGCAGTCCGGCACGCGTCTGCGCCGCGCCACGCGGAACCTCGCCAGGCACGAAGTTCATGTTCATTGGGCTTGACCAGAAATGGCCTCGCCGCGACCGCCAATCGCAGCGGCTCGCCCTCGCAGTCCAGGAGAGCCGGGACGCCCGCCGCGTGTGCCATTCCAATGAGTTGTGCGTAGGCATCGGGCGGCAAGCCCAGCGGCAGACTCCCGGAAAGCACGAGACAGCCCGCGCTCTTCAGCCCTCGCCGAGTCTCGTCGCAGAGGCAGCGCCAATGATGCGCAGTCAAGCATGGGCCGGGCGCGTTGAAGCGCAACTGCCCTTGCGCCGCAGTCGTCACGATGACGTTGACACGCGTGGCGTCAGCCAGGCGGACAACGCGGGCGGCGACCCCCTCCTGGCGCAGTCCCAAGGCGAGTTCCCGACCGGACCCGCCGCCGAGCGGCAGGACCAGCCGCGCCGGGACGCCCAAGTGCTTGAGCCAGCGGCTGACGTTGATTCCTTTGCCACCCGGCCAACGACGCTCCCCGCTCAGAACATTCTTTTCCTCCCAGACGACCCACGGCACGATCCACTCAGCGTCAATGGAAGGATTCAGCGCCGTGACGAGGACGGGGCGGGAACGCGAAGCAAGCATGGGGGAAGGATGCCGGATCCCGGATGCCAGATCCCAGAAACCAACTCAGGGTTGCAGCACCAACCGATAGAAGCGGCGTGGGCCGAGGCCGCCGGTCTGCGAGCCATTGTCGGTGTAGGTGAAGTTGCCGCTGGTCGAAGTGATCGAGCCCGGCACCAGCGTCCAGCTCGGCGGCGAGAGCGTCGAAGTCCATTCCACGCGGAACTGCTGATTGGTGGGCGCGGTCCATTGCAGAGTAATGCCGGCAGTCCCGGAGCGGGCGGCAGTAACTTGCGGCCCGGTGGGTGACACACTGCTCATGCTCGAGCTATCTGCTTCCACGATGCGAAAGAAATGATAGGGCGAAGGCAACGGCACGCACCAGGTGGTCACAACGTTGGTCGCGGTAATCACCGGCGAGACATCCGCCCAGCCCGGGACGCTAAGGCTGGCGCGGCCTTGCACGACGTAGTGGACACCGGGCAGGGTATTCCAGCTAACACAGAACGCATTGGCATCCACCGACACGACGGCCATCACGATGTTGGTGGCCGGCACGTTCCAGGCGGTGGCCATAACGGTGTGAGGGACGGCGGTTGTATTGGTATTGATCACGGCCAGAAACCATGGGCCAGGCGATAGCTTCACCGGTTGCGAGTCATTGAACAGGGTTAGCCAGAAATCATTGCTCCCGGTGCCCGGCACCAAGTAGCTGAAGTTGCTCAGGCCCGGCAACGGCGGGAAGCCGCGTTGCAGCGCCAAGGTCAGCGGGCCGCCCGCTTGGTTCACCTCAAACTGCGCGCGCTGTGAACCCACTGGCACATCGAAACGATAGTACTCAGTCAGCGGGCCGGGCGGTGGCGTGCCGACGACATGGGGCACCGCATTGGTCAGCGTGATGATCACGGGAATGGCATTGGTCAACTCAATCGCCACGACCGTGTAGCGAACGGGGCGAGTGTCATTGTTAAAGACCCCGAGATACCAGGTGCCCGGTGAGAGGGGCACCGGGATGGAATTGGTGAACACCAGCACCAGTTCGGGATCATTGCCCGGCACCTCGCTGGCGTAATCATAGAAACCAGGGCTGGGCAGCGGGGAACCTTGGTGAACGTAGAGATTGGCATCGCCGCTGAGATTGGTCAGCGCAAAGGCCACCGCGGTGGCGTTGCTGGAAACATCGAAGCGGAAATACCGTGGCAGCGAGGCATCCACCACCGAACTGGTGACCGGCATCGCATTGCTGAGCACCGTGATGTCGAAGTCCACTTCCAGCGCGAAGGTGATGTTGCTGGTGGTCAGGTTCTGCACGCCAAGGTAGTAAATCTCACCCGGATAAAGGACGGGGGCAGTGTTGCCAGACAGCACCGCCACGCCACCGGTGGAATTGGTCAGCAGCACTGCGCTGCCGTCCGCAGTCCCATTGGGCGCCTGGAAGCGGTTGTAGAGCAGATTCAGCGGGCCGGTGGCAAAGAGCAGCGAGTTGGTGGCATAGGCGGCCCACACCGGCACCGGCACCGCATAGGTGAGCAAGCCACCCGGCGGAACGGTGTTCGTAACTGGCAGGCCATGCCCGAGCGACCCGGTGGCCGGCACGGTGCGCTCGAAGAGGAATCGCAACTGCCAACTGAGCAACGCAGGAACTGGATTGGTTGCCCCCGCGCGGGAGTCCAGAATCTCCAACGTCCACGCGCCGAAAGCCGTCTCGCTGTCGAACGCGGTGAGGAATGCCTCCGGCTGGTAATAGACCTGCGTATCGCGTGTGCTGATCTGGAAGGTATCCAACATCAAACCGTCCGAAAGGCTGGCAATCTCCAGGCTGGTGACCACGGCGGCGGCAGTGAAGTCGAAAGAGTTGGTCTGCCACTCAGTATCGCCCACCACTGTGCCGAGCAACTCACCGCCAGCGTATAGTTCCGCCGAACCGATCGGCGTCAGGGTAATGTCGTCCACCAGCGGTCCGTAGGCGGAATTGGCCACCAGACTGGCAAAGGCCAGACTGTCATTGCCGGTGCCGATCACCGTGAGATTGGTATAGACCCAGCCCAGCGCATCCGGCGCGGCCCCCGTGGTGTCGAAGCGGAATTGCCCGGCGAGGTTTCCATTCCAACTGGCTAGTAAATCCTTCACGACCGGAGCCCCGCCGGGGTTGCCGGCGTAGGCGAAGCGGAGTTGATAGGCCTGGCCGGGAATAGTCACGATGTTCCGATGGATCGCCCCCGGCACGGCGAAGGCGTTGGTCCCATTGAGGTCCACCAAGGAGGTGCCCTGTGCCGCCAACCAAGGGGCGCCGCCCAGATGTTTGACCTCGCCCACGGACACGATCCAGCCGCCAAATACGCTGCCCGCGGAATAGACGAAGCCGCCCCCGGTGCCGCCGGGCGGCGTCTCGAAGCTGCCATTAATTTCGAGCGACGCACCCAATCGGGACACGACGGTCACGGTGTAAACCTGACCGGGCCGGGTGGGGATTACCGCCTTGAGGGCACCCTGCCCCAAACTGAGATAGTTGGGCGGCGTATTCGCAAAGGCGGCGTTGTTGATGATTTCCACCGAATTGGAGGTCACCTGCCAGATGCCGACGTAGGAGTTGCTTGCATAGGTGCCCGTCGGAAGGGCGTCAAGATTCTCCTCTGCAATGATCCGCTTGGTGAGCGCGGGCGCGAAGGGCGGGACGGCAAACTTGATCGGCGTCAGCGTCCGATTGGTGTTCTCGGTGAAGACCGCGTAGGCGGCCTCGCGCCGGCTGGAAGTCAGCACATATTCCCAAAGGGTGCCTTCCGCCGGATTGTTGCCTTCATTGACGGTGACGACCAGCAAGGCAGAGGTGCCGGGGCCATAGGTCAGGTTGGTGTAGCCAGCGCCGTTGGTATAACCGGTGTCAAACAACAACTGGCCGTCGTAATAAACGCGGATTTGATCCGGCACCGAGTAGAAATCCCAGGCGAGCAAGAAGTTGCCGCTCGTGAGGCCGGTATCCACAATGTTGGTGTAGGCCTCAAAGCCGCCGTCGGAGTTCACCGGAATGACGTTGGTGGTGACGAGGTCCGTCCCAAAGCCATTGGTGTCTGCGTAGCCCCGGTTCTCCGCCAGCAACACGCGGGTGCCACGCGGGCTGACGAGCGTGATGGCCAGGTCCGAAACTCGCGGGTGGTCAATGCGTAGCCCGGCTTCCACGCTGACGATGCGATCGCGGTTGGTGACCAGCAGCGAGGAGTAGCTGACGGCGTCGTCCGCGATCGGCATGGCCTCCCGCGAGGTCACAAGGATCGGCGGGCGACCGTTCGGATCGCGCTGGATCGTATAGGTGACTTGGACCCCTCGTTGCTCCGAGTTATTGGGATTGTAAATGCCGACGATGTAACGTCCGGCATTCAGCGGCGGTTGGTCATAGATGCTCCACGAGAGCGAACCGCCCGGCGGAAGAATGTCCGCCCGGCGTCCGTAGATAAGCCGGCTTGGGTAGGCACCCCGACGCATGTAAAGTTCCAGCGGCAGGACGTTCCCCAAGATCGTGACGATGAGGTTGGTGCCATTCGCCGGGACATTTACGGGAAAGTAGAACCAGCTATTCGCCTGGATATCGATGACGAAGGTTTCCCCCTCTTCCGGCAGCGGATCCAAGTGCAGGTTTAGCGACGTTACCCCGCCGGTTTGCTCGAGCGAATTGTCCACCATCGTGAAGAACCAAGCCCCCACGCCCTGCTCCCCGCTGAAACTGCGCAGCGTACCTGGGCCGTTGGGAACCTGGGCATTCGGAATGTCATTCTCGCCACTGTCGTCATAGGTCAAGGACTGGGCGAACGCGCCATTGCCCTCGGTATGGTTGTTGAGCACGACCGAATTGGCGCCGAAGGTCAAGTCGCCCAGCAGGTCGCCCCAATTTTCGTGATAGGCGCTGAACTGCAGGTAGGCCCGGCGCACGGTGCAAGGGGCGACGTTGATGACAAAGACATTCAAGCCGCCCGGCTCCTGCGGGCTGCCGTCCGGAATGAGGGCCGGCAAGTTGGCGCCCGGCACGTCAATGCCATCCGCGCCGGGGAGGCCGAAGGGCAGCAGGCTGAACACGGCGACGAAGCCAAACTCCGCGGCCATCTGACTCTCACACTTCACGCCCACGTAATAGACGAAGCCCGCCGCGGAGTTGGAATAGACCACCAGCTCTGTGCCCAGCCGGGAGAGTGATTTGACGGCTGCCACCACGGCTGCCGGCGCGAGATTAGTAAGTTGTGGATCGCGCGAGACATACATATCAATGTCAGGTTGCGTCCGGCTCTGGAGCGCAAGGGGAGCTTGCACCCCCAGGCGGGTCATAGAAAGCGAGGCGGGCGAGAAGGTGAGAAAAGCCGCGTTGGTGTAGGTGGTGCTGTTGGTCACCACGTAGAACTTCCACTGGTTGGTGACGCCCACACTGAGCTGGCCGTAAGGGACGGCGTTGGTGAGCAGATTGGTGTTGGCCAGGGCGGCCGAGGCGCCGGCGATTTGATGGAGGAGCGGGACGCCGTTGCTGGAGGCCGGCAGATAGGTGACCAGGGGTGCGGGATTGGTCGCGAGCAACGGCTGAGCGGTGAGCAGCTTGAACCCATTGGTGGTGCCCCCATCGCCGGCGGAGATCACCAGGGCATAATCCTGCACGGTGCTGTTAGTGTTAGCCGTGATTGCGTTGACGTTGACGCGGCGGGCGTGGACGGTGACCGAGTAGTTGGTGCCCAGCGGGGGCGAGAGATAGATGTTCTCCACGTTATTGATCGAATCCAACTGCGGCGGCGCGTTGCTGGGCGTGGGTGAGTTGAAATCGCTGTCCGTCGCGATGTCGTTGCCGAAGAACACCTCGCCGGTGTCGAGGTTGGTCACCATGAGATCAAGGTTGTTGACCAGCTTCAGGCCGGCCGCCGGATTCCCGGCCGGATCGGTCCAGACCAGGGTGAAACGCAGCGGTTCGCCGCCGGCAAAGTCATCCAGCTTGATCGTCCGGGTGTGGCGGTCCCCCGTAGCCAGGGCATTGGTGGCGTTCTGGTCAAAGAACATGAGCGAGCCGCGGGTGGCTTGGTTGGTGGCGAGGTTGGGAGGCAGCGTGGTGGGCAGGTTCGGCAGCCCCCAGCCCTGATAGTTGAGCGTGCTGCGGGTCTCGAAGCTGTAGGGCTGGCCGAGCGAGCGAGCGCCGTTGATGAGCAGGGCCTTCATCAGAGCGGGACTGTTAGTCAGTCCCAGTTGCTGCTCGAAGTATTCCTGGAGCAGGGCGAGAAGGCCGGAGACCTTCGCCGCCGCCATGCTAGTGCCGGACTCGTAACGGTACGGAGCGTCCATCGCGTCATTCATCTCCTTGAGCACTTCCATGGAATTGCCCAGATCATTGGTCGTCAGCAGCTCGGTGTTGATGTTGATGCTGACTGTGCTCGTGGTGACGTTTTGAATGCTATAGAACCAGGTGCTGGCCACCAGCGTCAAAGGTGCGTCACCGGGTGCGGCAAAGGTATTGGTGGTCTTGTAATCCCAAACCCCAACGGCGGGATCGGGGAGGCCATCCAGCTTGACGAAGATCGGGAGCGCGGGTTGGGGATTCGGGGTGTCATCGTTCGGAGTGAGTGTGATCCGCAGGCCGACGGCGTTCCCCGGAACGAACAGGGAGTAATTGCGCACTTGGTTGGTGGCAAACGACTGATTGGCGAAGGTGTTGTAAGCGTGGTTGGTCGGATGGTAATAGGCGTCTTCGTCCCATTGGGCGGAGCGACAGGAAACCACAAAGTTGCCGGGCGCGACGACGTCCGGCTTAAACCGACCGTACCGGCCCTCCAAGCCGATGCCCACATTGCCGCGCCCCGAGTAAGCGGTGAGTTCCGAACTGCTATCGGTGCGGGGCAGGAAGAGTTGATTGGTTTCGCCCCGGATAACAACGTCGTTCGTGATGCTGCGCAACTGCTCGATGGCTCCGACCGTGATGACGTTCTTGGCCGTGCCGGGAGAAAGGATACTGGCCGGAGCCCCGCCGCCACCGCTGTGGTTGCCGAAACCAAAATTGCCGGAAGGAAAGACATAGAGGGCGGGCTGCGCGCCGGAAACCCGGGGCAAGGCATCCCGCACGGCAGCATCATAGCTGGCGGCGCCAAGCGTGTAATCACTGGCGGGATAGCTCCAACTGTTATTCGAGATGAAGGCATTGGTCAGCGCGGCCGCTTCCTGGTAGTAACCATCCGTCTGGCCTGGTACCAGGCCCGGCGGGTTAAATGAGTAAATGCGTGCGGCCGGGGCCAGGCCGCGGAAGTTGGCGCCCGTGACTGAGCCGCTGACATTCGTGCCCTCCGGCCCGTTCTCGCCGCTGCTGGCAATGATGCCGGCGACATGCGTGCCGTGGCCAATGACATCGTTGGTGCCCGCACCGAAGACGCGGCCGACGAGGTCGGGATGCGTGGCGTCCACGCCGGTATCCACCACCGCCACCAGCACATTGGTGCCGGTAAGATTGAGGTAATTGGTGGCCACCATCGTGTCGGGAGTCACGTTTAGCCGGACCCGGGAAAGGTCGTTCGCCGGCACCCGCGGCAAGGCTTCTTCCATGGCCTGCACGCCCGGCAGGCGGGCGAGCGCGGCAAGCGTGCCGGGCGGGGCGCGGACAATGGCGACCGGCCCGAAAGGTGAGTTATCCGTGCCGAGCAGGTCCGCGCCGAGTTGCTGCGCCGCCGCCAGCGTCGTCTCCTGGAGGTCTGCGAACAGTGTGAGCGCGAGGGTGCCGCCGGCCGTGAGGTCGGGCTTGGTGACGGCTTCCTTGAGCAAGGGACCAGAGAGTTTGAAGTAAGGTTCCCACGGCAGGACTGCCTGAGTCAGGGCGTGGGCCCGCAACGCTTGAGCGGTGGCCGCCGAGGCGCGCACCAGATAGGCGTTGTTCGGCACGAAGGACACGATGTGCGCACCGGCTTGGGTCAAGGCCGCGCGGAAGGCATCGGTCGTCGGCCCGCGCGCCTGAATGACATAGGCCGCCGGCGCGCCCTCGCTGCGCAGCGTCGCCGGGATGGCGAGGGCCAGCGGGCGCAAGGTGTCGAACCGCGCATTGGCCAGCAGGATGGCCGCGTCTTGTTGGCAAAGCTGTTCCAAGGACACCTCGGTGTTGGCGAGTTGCAGGGGCAATCGGTCGGACGAGGCCGAGATACGCGGCCGTGTCGGGTCGGTGGTGTCACTCACAATGTCGGCGGGTGGCGGCACACTGGATGGCAGGGTTGCCGGGCCGGCCGCCGCACCGGGAGCAACAGCCGGCGGGCTGGGCGGGCGCAAAGAGGAGCGGCGTGGGAGCACGCTGACTAACACCAGCAACAGAAGCAAGGGCAGGAGGATCGTCAGGAAACGGCGCATGGGAAAGGGCAGGTTAAGGGTGAGCAGGGCGGGCAGAGTTCACCGCCGCCGGCAACGTGAAGGAAGGCGAAGGGGACATGGCGAGAGGAGACCAGTCCTTAGTCCGGCGGCAGGAAATTGAAACTCTCGACGATGGCGCGCGGCTCATTGGGCGCCCCCACCACCCGGATGACCGTGCGGAAAGCGGCTTCCGCCGTGATGGCGTAGTTCGTGCAGAGGCGGTTGTAAGGGCCACCGACCACGAGGGAATTGGCCGCTGGACGGAGCGCCTGACCATAGGCATAGATTACGAAGCGGGGATCATCTTCGCCGCGCAACAGGCCGAGGATTTGCTGCGGGATGCGTTCGACCGCGGCGTCGGTAAGCCCGCGCTGGAGTTGGAGTTCACTGTTGAAAAGGAAGGGCGAACGCGTGGTGAGTTCCGGCACGAGGAGTATGTCCCCCAACTGGGTGAAAACCTGCTGGGGGAAAAACGTGGTGTTGGTGGCGCGGGCGCGATTGATGCCAGCCACAATGCGACCGAGCGGAGAGTTGGTGCCCGCGTGACCGGCAGACTCAATCGGCACTGGCTGAAACTGAGCTGGTAGATAGATGTCGCCGAACGCCGCGTCGGGCAGACTGTTCGACATGACGAAGACGCCCGTGAGAACGGCGGACCAGGCCGCGAGGTTGGTGTTATTGACTGAGACTTGTCCGCGCGTCGTCCGGGAATCGAAAGTGGCCGTGAAGTGCTCCAGCAGCGCACGGTCGGTGATGGGGCGCGAAGACTCGGAGTCCAGTCGGAAAAAGGTGTTAGTCGCCAACTGGAAGTTGTTTCCCGACCACGCCTGCCATTGTTCGGGATTGGTCAAAGTGTCCTTGAGATACACCGTCTGCCAGGGGCTGCCGCGATGCACGCGGCCCAGCCAGCCGACATTGGCGAAGGGTCCGTTGGGGAATTCCCAGTCGTCGGAACGGAAGACGCCGGGATCCTTGAGTTCCAGGCGGAACTTGTTCGTGTCGGTGGCCTGGTCGGAGTTGCCGCCCCAAGGCTGGGTGCGGGTATTGAGGCGGCCCAGATTGGAGAGCATCCGGGTGGGAGGACTGTTGGGCGGAGTGACCAGTTCGAAATCGTTGGTCTTGGCCAGGTAGCTCAGGTCACCGGGCAGGTAATGGACCAAGGGATCGTTCGCCTGCCAGGTGGAGGTGAACGAAAGTTTTCGAACTGGGTTGTAGGGGAATTGGATGGAGAGATTAGTGACGATCGGTGGGCTCAGTTGCCCAAGCGTCGAGAGCGGGGTGAGCTTGAAGAAGCTGCGGAACGCATCAATCGCCTTCTCCTTGTCGCGCAAGTTCCCCGAGTTGCCGCCGTAGCTCTTCCAGTCTTGCAGGTCCATTGCAGTGTTACCCAGGGAAACCTGGAGCTGGCTGATGATGCCCTCCGTGGGATAATTCACGGTTTGTCCCCCAATGCGGTTCGTGCGCCATTGCGAGGCGGCCGCGCCAGGCTCGTCGCCGGAACTGATGGACATCAACTGCGCGGTGAGATCCACGGTGCGGTCAAGCTGCGCGAGGTTGACGAA
>Ga0105046_10017839_pt1 | contig 10842 bp, 9 predicted proteins | sample MAT03_FD_78385 | JGI IMG/M metagenome (GOLD analysis project Ga0105046, IMG submission 78385) | Freshwater microbial communities from Lake Fryxell liftoff mats and glacier meltwater in Antarctica - MAT-03 (megahit assembly) | ecosystem: Environmental > Aquatic > Freshwater > Ice > Liftoff...
ACCGAGTCAATTCGGTAGCTTTAGCGATGTGGCACCATTTGTTGCTGATGGTTTGCGAGATTGCTCATGCACCGAGAAAGATCCACAGAACGAATTGGTACGATTATTATCATATTGAAGATCGTCGGATCATTCTGAAGTTCATCTTTGACGCTCGTCCCAAGATTTGGGTTACTGGCCATTTCGGGAACTTTGAGCTTGGAGGTTACCTGAGCGGGCTTTTTGGATTTCCGTCAACTACCCTGGCTCGCCCGTTGGATAATCGATTTTTGCACGAATTCATAATGCGATTTCGGTCAATGGGTGGGCAGCACTTTATCGCCAAAGACGGGTCAGCTCATTTGATTCAAGGGTTACTCGAATCGGGCGGAACGTTGAGTCTACTGGCCGACCAGGATGCCGGGACTAAGGGATGCTGGGTAAATTTCCTGGGCTCACCAGCTTCTTGCCATAAGGCACTCGCGATATTCACGCTGAGCAACCAAGCTCCAATGCTGGTCTGTTACAACCGTCGCCTCCAGAAAGCGTTTCATTACGAGTTTGTCATTACTGGCGTTGCCGACCCGAATACTCCCACCCCTTATATGGAAAGTGTCCAGTCATTGACTCAATGGTACAATGACCGATTAGAGCAGGGAATTCGCGAGACGCCGGAGCAATATTGGTGGGTACACAATCGGTGGAGAGACCCGCCAGCGAGACTGCGTCGTCAATCAGAATCCCAGTTGCTCAAGCAAACGGCGTAGGCGTAGAACTCCTTGTTTATTAAGACTGGGTTTTTTCGCGGAGTTTGCTTACAATTGAGTTTTCACCGTGATGAACGTCGCTAATTCAGTTTCTACATCTATTTTTCTTCCGACATGCTTCAATCGTCCCCTTCTTCGTTAGGTTTGAAGCCTTCACAGGATCAGGATGCAGACGATTCGATTTCGCCCCTAACCTCCCAGTTGGACACGGCTCAAAAACCAGCGGATGCGGCTCAAACGCAAGCAGCCGAGAAGTTCCTTTTGCAGTGGCGAGATAGGGCGGATCAAGTAGAAGTTCAGCTCCTCGAGCACTTGTCGCGATGGACTTCGGGGAGCCCTTCTAAGCTTGCTGAGGCGATCGAATACTCCCTCATGGCACCGGGAAAAAGACTTCGACCCCTGTTGGCATTGTGGGCGGCGGAGACGGTTTGCGGAGATTACTCAATTGCATTTCCGCCGGCTGTTGCGGTTGAAATGATTCACTGTTACTCCTTGATTCACGACGACTTACCAGCGATGGACGACGACGACCTGCGTCGTGGACGTCCGACTTGTCATATTAAGTTCGACGAATCGACCGCAATTCTTGCAGGAGACGCACTTCAGCCCATGGCGTTCGCTGTCTTATCGCATTCTTTTCAGCCTCAGCACCTTGCACTGCAAGCATGTCAGCGACTCTCTGTCGCGGCAGGTCCAGTCGCATTAGTTGGAGGGCAGGCAGATGACCTGCAGGCGGAAGCGACTGACTGGACGGAAGCTTTGACTGTGGAGCAAATGGATGACGCTAAGGCGCTCTTGGCCAGGATTCATGCTCGGAAAACAGGGGCCATGATCCGTGTTTCGCTAGAGCTGGGGGCACTCGCTGCCCAGGCCACATCAGAACAAATGGCAGCCATTGGAGAGTATGGCCAAGCAATCGGTCAGTCATTCCAGATCGTAGATGATTTACTAGACGTTCAAAGTACCCCCGAACAACTGGGCAAGCGAACGGGAAAAGATGAAGCGGCAGGCAAGTTAACTTATCCGCGTCTTTACGGAGTCCAAGAGAGTATTCTCGCGGCAAAAGACTATACTAAAAAGGCGATTCTAGCGTTGGAAATGTTCGGGTCGCGGGGCGAGTCATTAATTCGCTTTGCCGAGACCATCCTGGAAAGGACCCATTAGAACCATGCACGAGATCCTCTCGCGATTGGAGTCTGCAGAAGAATTACAGCGAATGCCGATCGAACGGCTGGAAAAGCTCGCATCTGAGATTCGAGACGTGCTTTGCAACCTCATGACGACTCGAACGGCTCACTTTGCGTCAAACCTAGGTGTAGTCGAGCTCTGTCTTGCGCTTCACAGTGTTTTCGATTTTCGAACCGATCGGTTGATTTGGGATACAGGACATCAGATCTATCCACACAAGCTGATTACAGGTCGATATCACGAGTTCACGACGATTCGCGAGCGTGGTGGATTGATGGGATATCCCAATCCAGCCGAAAGCGAATATGACCTATTCATGACCGGGCACGCCGGATGTAGTGTCTCGACCGCCCTTGGGCTCAAGAGCGGTGATGATCTGATGGGAGAGTCCGGGCGTTATAGCATTGCCGTAATCGGTGATGGTGCCTTCCCCTCGGGAATCGTCTTCGAAGCAATGAACAATGCTGGCGAGCTGAATAAAGACTTAATAGTTGTGCTAAACGACAATAAGATGTCGATCTGCCCTCGTGTTGGAGCGATGGCTAATTATCTCGATCGGTTACGATCGAATCCTTTCTATACAGGCCTCAAAACCGAAGTCGTCAAGGTACTCAATAGATTACCGGTTTTCGGTGACCCAGCCGAACGGTTATTGGCTCAAATCAAAGAAGGTGTTAAAGCCGGTTTTGTGGGTGGCATGCTTTTTGAAGAATTCGGCTTCCGATATTTTGGACCAATTGATGGTCATGACATCAGCCTAGTCCGGAAGTATCTTCAAATGGCAAAGGACCAACGCGGTCCTATCCTCTTGCACGTGGTCACGGAGAAGGGCCACGGATACCAACCGGCTGCTGCGGACCCTGTTTACTTCCATACACCTCCTGCCTTTGAGGACATGGAAGGCACACCCAAAATTATCGTAGTCGGCGGAAAACCGGCTTTTACAAATTACGCGAGAGATGCGATCCTTCACGAGATGCGGCGAAATCCGAAAGTTACCGTGATGACAGCCGCAATGTGCCAGGGAAATAAACTAGAACCCGTACGTGACGAGTTTCCAGATCGATTCTTCGACGTCGGAATCTGTGAATCCCATGCGGTGGCTTTTGCAGCAGGTCACGCCAAAACTGGGTTGAGACCGATCGTCTCGATTTACTCGACGTTCATGCAACGTTCGTATGACCAAATTTTCCAGGAAGTCTCGCTTCAAAATTTACCCGTTGTATTGATGATGGATCGTGCCGGATTGGCCGGTGCAGACGGTCCAACGCACCATGGTGTTTTTGATATTGGTTACATGCGAGTCTTTCCAAACATCGTGATGATGGCACCCGGCGATGCAACCGAAGTGCAGCCGATGTTGGAGTTTGCGTTGCAACACGACGGTCCTACGTCGATTCGCTACCCCAAAGCGACCGCTAATACCTTTGATAGGCCTAAGCAACCTATTGAACTCGGCAAATCCGAAGCACTTCGGTCAGGAACCGACGGAGCAATTGTTGCGTGCGGAGCGATGCTTCAACAGTCGCTGGAAGCATCTGATGCCTTGCGAAAAGAGGGCATTGAGGTTTCGGTAATCAACGCCAGATTCATTAAGCCACTCGATCGCGATATACTCGAGAAAATCTTCCAAGATTGCCGGTTTGTTGTAACTGTCGAAGAAGGTGCCCTGGCTGGAGGTTTTGGGAGCGCCGTTCTCGAACTCGCATGCCAACAAGGATGGGATACCCGAGTGCTGAGAACGTTAGGCATTCCTGATCGCTTCATTGAGCACAGTGAGCGATCCGACTTACTGCGAGATATCGGTATTGATTGCCAGGGGATCGTTGCCGCCTGCAAAGACCTAAATGAACGTTTCGCCAATACTGAGACTGCAGTTTACTAGTCTTACACTTGCTCCATTTACAGCGTTATATTGATTTTGCTTTTTACTTGAAATCTCACAGGGCGAAATCATGTCGACGCATCCGAAGGTGGTTGTTTTAGCACCACCTGATAAACCACACGTCGCCCAAGCTCTAAAACGTTTGGAACCCGTTCTTCGCAATTACTCGGAGATACTCGCAATCGATCAAGCGTTCGAGTATTCCTTTGATCAATGTGAGGCAGACTTCGTAGTCGTTCTTGGGGGCGACGGATCGATCCTTCAATCTGCAAGGCAAATGGGACGATTTCAGAAGCCCGTGTTAGGTGTAAACCTAGGCCGCTTGGGATTTCTGGCTGCGTTGACGCCAGAGCGATTCTTAGATGTATGGCCTGAAGTTTGCAAGGGTCGCTATTCCAAAACTCCACATTTAATGTTTGAATGTAAGGTCTATCGCGATGGCGGATTAATACACCAACAGTTAGGCCTAAACGAAGTATCAATCCTCGGTGGCCCGCCTTACGCAATGCTGCAAATTGACCTTTACGTCGATCAACAATTGGCAACAACTTACAATTGCGACGGATTGATTATCAGCACTCCGGTGGGTTCAACAGCCCACAACTTATCCGCTGGCGGCCCAATTCTTCGCAAGACACTTCAGGCTTTTGTGATTAGCCCTATCAGCCCTCATACGCTAACGATGAGACCGGTTGTCGATACGGCCGATCGTGTCTTTGAACTGAAGCTACGGCACAAACACCCATCAGCTAGTGTTGTAGTCGATGGGCGCGTCCTTTGCCCGATAGACCCTGCAGCAACCGTTCGAATTCACCGCGCCGAAAGTAGTTTTGAACTCATCTCAGTGCCAGGACAAAATGATTACAAAACGTTGCGAGAGAAACTCGGCTGGAGTGGTAGCCCCAGTGGACACATTGAACACCTTTAGAATTGCTCTGAAGCTACTTTCCTTGCATAGCCGGAAACATTTCTGTAACCATTTGAATGGCAGCAGGACCGACAAGCACTACGAATACCCCTGGGAAAATGAAAAGGACCAGAGGTATGATCAACTTAACAGCCGTTTTAGCTGCCTTCTCTTCCGCAATCTGCTGACGGCGTATTCGCATGGAATCGCTTTGTACGCGTAGCGATTGAGCAACACTGGATCCAAATTTGTCAGCTTGAATCAGCAACGATGCAAGCGAACGAAGATCATCCACTCCCGTTCGATTGCCCAGGTCTTGTAGGACTTCGTTACGTGGACGGCCCATTTGGAGATGTAGATTACAAAGCGACAGCTCTTCCGACAAAATCTTGTAGGCACTTTTCATTTCTTCAGCAACTTTGCGGAATGCTTGGTCCAAACCGAGTCCCGCTTCTACGCAAACGACCAGCAAATCCAAAGCATCCGGCAATCCAAGAAATATCGCTTTTTTCCGCTTCTTGATCAAGAAGTTGAGCACGAGCTCGGGAGCATAGAAACCAATCCCTCCTCCGAACACAGCCTTTATCATCGCAGAGTTGCCAAACCCTTCGAAAAACACACCGATGCCACCTGCAAGAAACATAATCGATAACGCAACTATCACCTTGATCGACAAGAATGTCATCCAGGCCGACTCGTTCCGGAAGCCAGCTTCAACCAATCTCGAGTTGAGTTTCGATGCCTCCTGTTGTGTCTGAGGCGTAAGTGGTTTCGAGAGAGTTGGAGCGAATTCTTCGAACGCTTTCGAAAACTTTTCTAAGCCGGTTTGATCACCTTTCTTGCGTTTCTGCCGCCCGCGTGAATCACTTAAGATATCCAAGCGTTGTTCAGCGATACCAGTGTCTTTGCCGGTTAGATCGAAGACCAGCCATGCGATGCATGCGACCGCAATAAAGGCTGTTACAGGGAGAATTACAGAGTAGCTTATAGCTGCGAGTATCATACCGAAACCCTATACTTTGATATCAACAATTTTGCGGATCACTAACGCGCCTATTAATTGCATAAGAATCGTCCCGCCTAACATCCATCGCCCCATATCTTCTTTGAAGAGCGACATAATGTATTCCCGATTCAGAAAATACATCACCACAAACAATCCAGGTGGCAACGACATCAACACGATACCTGATAATCGACCTTCGCCTGTCAGCGCTTGAATAGTTCCCGCAAGCTTAAATCGTTCTCGGATCAAGCGACTGATCTTGTCCAAGATCTCAGCCAAATCGCCCCCCGTTTGACGTTGTAAAATGATCGCCGTGGCTAAGAATCTTAAATCCATGTTGGGAATCCGAACGGTCATTGCGTTCAGTGACTCTTCAAGCGATATCCCGAAATTCTGCTCCTCAAAGCATCTACCAAATTCTCGCTTGATTGGTTGCGGCATTTCAGTCGCTACCAATCCAAATCCTGCTCCAAGAGAGTGCCCAGCTCGCAATGATCGGCTAAGCAACTCCAGCGCTTCAGGAAGTTGCTCATTAAACTTCTTCATCCGCTTACTACGTTTGAAGCTCAAGTAAAAGTATGGTGCGATCAAACACACGATTGCAGCCACTGGAGCAAAAGCGATTGGGGCGCCTGATACCAAAATACCAACGAAGGCCACTACTGCTGCTCCGACCGATACTACCACGAACTTCGTTGGCGAAAACGCAATATCCGCTTGATCCAGCATCGCTTGGATTCCAAGCGTTCTATTGATTAGATTTTCAAGGGCAGATCCACCAGAGTTGCTCAGTGGCTGGCTTAGAAGTGTTGCCTCAGCTTGTTTTTTTCCTTTTCCATTTCGCCCCGCTTTTGCGGTGAGCATGTCAAGCCGGTCTTCAGCAAGAAAGTCGTCGTCCTTTTGGAGAACGACGGAGGCAAAGCTAACAAGCGCCGCCACGAGAACCCCAACCGATACACCAATCACAATTATTAGCATGTTCACGATTCGGTTTCTCCCTTTAAGCTTTCATCATGATTCGTTGACGAAATGCACTTGCTGGTAAACGGATGCCTGCCGACTCCAAGCGTGACATAAAGCCTGGTCGCACCCCCGTGCATTCGAAGTAACCGTGGGCCTTGCCGGTCTCGTCAACGCCCTCCTGGATGAATCTGTAGATGTCTTGCATCACCACCGTGTCCTGCTCCATACCGACAATTTCTGTTATGTGGGTGACTCGTCTAGGTCCACCCTGTAGCCGGCTAGCTTGAACAATTACATCCACTGCGCCCGCAACCTGTTGTCGAATTGCTTTCACAGGTAAATCGAAGCCAGACATCATGACCAGTGTCTCGAGCCGCGCTATACCATCGCGAGGCGTATTGGCGTGAATGGTCGTCATCGAACCATCGTGGCCTGTATTCATCGCTTGCAGCATGTCTAGAGTTTCGCCGCCTCGACACTCACCGATAATGATTCGCTCCGGACGCATTCGTAGTGCGTTCTTGACGAGGTCGGTCGCCGTGATTCGACCAGTCCCTTCAATGTTGGCGGGTCTCGTTTCAAGACGGACGACGTGTTCTTGCTGCAACTGCAATTCCGCAGCATCTTCAATAGTAACAATCCGTTGGTCATTTTGAATAAAACTACTAAGCGTGTTGAGAAGTGTTGTCTTTCCAGATCCAGTTCCGCCGCAGATAATCATATTCAAGCGAGCCTTGATGCAGCCCTCCATCAACATGACCATCTCTGGCGTGAAGGCTTTAAAGCCTAGAAGGTCCTCCAGCTTCAGCGGATTCGATCCAAATCGACGGATAGATACTGCTGCTCCATCTAAAGCTAGCGGAGGAATAATCGCGTTCACACGGGAACCGTCCTCCAAGCGTGCATCCACCATCGGACACGTTTCATCGACGCGTCGTCCAACTCTCGAAACAATTCGGTCGATGATTTGCATCAGGTGAGCATTGTCACGAAACTCAACGTCCGTTTTCGTAAGCTTGCCTTGACGCTCAACGAAAATATGCTTGGGACCGTTGATCAAGATGTCGCTGATAGTCGGGTCTTTTAGCAAAAACTCCAGTGGTCCTAAACCAAACGTTTCGTCGAGAACTTCACTAACAATGCGTTCGCGTTCAGATCGGTTAAGAAGTGTGTTTTCGGCATCGCATAAATGCTCAACTACTAGGCGAATTTCACGTTTGAGCGCATCGCCTTTCATATCCCCGACACGGCTCAAATCAAGCTTGTCGACGAGTCGTGAATGGATACGACGTTTGATGACGTCGAACTCGTCCATCTTGTTCTGTTCAGCAGTTCGTGCGATTGGATTTGCTGCGCTCATGGATCACACCGTTGCTCTCAGCGAGCTACTTATCAGAAATGCGTACAAGACAACACAATGGTTGTGAGGCGTCGTCCGTTGCAGCGCAGGCACTCAGATGCCTGACTCTTTGGATTCTTATGAATCCATTTGGCCAAGAAACGCCGCGATCTGATTTGGATGATCGACGATCAAATCAGCACCGCTTCGTTTCAATTCCTCGACGGAACGAAATCCCCACGATACTCCAATCGCATAGCAGCCGGCCGAAACCGCAGTTTCCATGTCGGTGTTGGTATCACCGACATAGGCAATTTCTTCGGCAGAAACCTTTAAATCGGCGGCGATAATCCGAATGCCCGCCGGATCGGGTTTTCGAGGAACCTCAGCTCTTTGCCCATCAACATGGGCAAAATTGAAGTTTGGAAAGAAATGAGCTGCACACAACTTCGTAAACCGATCCGGTTTGTTCGATAAAATCGATACCTTCATCGGCTGAGACTGAAGCCAGAAAAGCAAATCATCAATCCCGTTGTAGGGCTTAGACCGCTTATTCCATTCTTCCGCGTAGAAAACTTGAAACCGTTCTATCGCCGTTCGCATTAGATCGCGGTCGCTCGTCGCATCCGGCATCGCTCGCTCAAATAGCACCACGACACCATCACCGACCAACGTGAGAAATACGTCTAGAGAATACGTGGGTCGCCCGAGCGATTCCAGAACTCGGTTGGCTGCCGCAGCAATATCAGCAATGGTATCAAGCAATGTACCATCGAGATCAAATATAACAGCCTTGAACCGACTACTCACGTGGTTGGCGCCATCCCAGTCGCCGGCGCAGATTCAGGAACAGCCGCTGGAGCAGGAGGTAAGGACGCTTCAAACGTGTCCTTCATTTCCACTGTATTATGGTACCCATGAGCGTCCATCAAAGTGAACCCAAGAAAAAGGGATACAAAGATGATCGAACTTAGAAAAGCAATCGCGTTCAACGGCTTATCCCAAAGCAAGTGCATGAAAAACAAGATCACCAAACCCGCTTTAACCGTTGCAATCCCGAGAGTAACCCACAATTCGGCCTCGCCAATATCCAACGTCGATTGCCAGACGGTCAAAACGGTTAGCCCTAACAATGCGAAAAAAACAGAGAAGAGCATCGACAGCGAAGCGGCATGTGCGAACTCTCCGTCAGCATGTCCGTGCCCATGACCATCAACGTGCGAAACGTCATGGGCGGAAAGAGCTTCGGTCGAATGCGACATCATATTAATCCACTTTCAAAATTGCGTTAAACAAATATAAGGGGCTCTTAGGACAATTCAAAACAGACGTCTACTTAATCAAATACAGTAACGGAAACAAGTAGATCCAGATGAAGTCGACTAAGTGCCAATACAAACCGACGTTATCAACCGGCCCAAAGTATTTCGAGTGAAACTCATGGCGGGCAGCCTTGACAATTAACCATGTGATAACTGCCATACCACCAAGGATGTGGACAGCGTGAACACCCGTCATGCAATAGTAAATTCCGAAGAAAATCCCAGCTTGTCCACGTTGATTAATGTGTGGCTTATCGACCCCAACCCGCTTCGGATCTACAAAGACATCTTGCGGAAAAGACTGCCCCGGAATGGAGGCAGCTACCAAATGATCTACTACGGTTGTGTGATCGTGGTTATCACCGTGCGCGTGGTCGTCAGTGGCGGCGTGATGATCAGAATGTGCAGCGCCATGACCAGCACTGTGTCCAGCACCATGCGATTCACCAGATTCCAAAAACACCCCTAGCCCAACACCGCCAAAGAAACATAAGGCGGAAACTAACAAAGGCCCAGCGATCTCAAGCTGAAACTTGTTCCGACCTACTAGAGCAAACAAATACCAAGCTGCAAACCCAACACCTAAGATTCCCGCAGGGATGCAAAGGACAGACAGCCATTGGCTATGGTGAGGAGCAGCAACGCCTTGAGTTATATACATGCCAGCGGGAAGTAATCCAAGATCCCACTTATGAGTGTACTCAACGGCTTTCACACCTAAGAATACCGCAGCACAACTCAGCGTCATCGCAAGCATGCAAACCAGAAGTTTATGCTGAGAAAGCTGTGCTGCTCGCACCGCCCAGGCCATCGTCAGTGAGCTAAACAGTAATACGCCCGTGTTGATCGCACCAAGCTTCGCATTTAAGAACTGGCTAGCAAACTCGAAAATCTCTGGATGTAGGCTTCGGTACAGGGCGTATGCACAAAACATACCGCTGAAGAATAAGACTTCTGTCACTAAAAACAACCACATTCCCAGTTTGCCAGCGTCAAACTGTTGCTCGGCATCATCAAAGTGGTGCGCTAGCCAAGCGGGATGATCGTGTGAGTGGTCATCAACGTGTCCGCTGCCTGGTATGGATATGTCGCTCATGTCTTTCCTGTATTCTCTCAAACTAACGCCAAAAAGCGGACGACTCTTGAAGAGCTCATCCGCTTAAAAGTTACTAAACTTATTTCGCCATTACTTTCGCCGAACGTAACCACCTTCGCGGGCATCATACTCCAAACCCCGAAAATCGTAAGGATCACCTACAGTTGGCGGCTTCGAAAAATTATCGTGCGGTGGTGGTGAAGAACAAACCCATTCAAGTGTTGCTCCTCCCCAAGGATTGGTTGGAGCTTTACGACCTCTAAATAGCGATTGGATCAGAACTCCCAACGCAACAAACAAACCGATCCCTAACATGAACGCACCGTAAGTGGAAAGCTGGTGCAAGAATTCGAATTCTGGCAAGTAGGTCGCATATCGCCGCGGCATACC
>Ga0105046_10017840_pt1 | contig 10841 bp, 9 predicted proteins | sample MAT03_FD_78385 | JGI IMG/M metagenome (GOLD analysis project Ga0105046, IMG submission 78385) | Freshwater microbial communities from Lake Fryxell liftoff mats and glacier meltwater in Antarctica - MAT-03 (megahit assembly) | ecosystem: Environmental > Aquatic > Freshwater > Ice > Liftoff...
AACGGAGCAGGAGCCGCTTGACCTGCCGCCCGCCGATCTACGGGCGCGGCGACGGACCCGGCTGGCCCAGAGCCTCGCCGGACTGGTGGTCGTGGTTGCCCTGGCCGCGGTCGCGCTGCCCGGCAGCGGTCGCCGGGAGCTCGCCGAGCCGCCCCCGGGCGGGGCCCGGATCGAGTTCCTCGACATCGGTCAGGGCGACGCGACGCTGATCAGGCCCGACGGTGCCGACCCGATCCTGATCGACGGCGGTCCCCCCGGTGACGGCATCGATGCCGCGCTTGATTCGGCCGGGGTCGACCGGCTCGAGGCGGTGGTGGCGACTCACGCCGACCTCGATCACGTCGGCGGGCTCTATGACGTGTTCGAGCGGGTCGAGGTCGACCGCTACCTGTTCGACGGCACCCCGACCGACCTGCTGAGCCAGGCGAAAGACAGCGGGTCGAGTCTGCATCAGGTGTCCGCGGGGCAGACGATGAAGATCGGCTCCGTGTCGATCGAGGTGCTGTGGCCGCCGGCCCGGACTGCTGACTTCACTCCGCCCGCCGATCGCAATACGCGCTCGGTGACCATGCTCGTCTCCTGTCAGGGCTACCGGGTGTTTTTGACCGGGGACGCGGAGGCCGAAGCGGTGCCGGTTGACCCGGGGCCGGTCGACGTTCTCCGGATCGCCCACCACGGCAGCGACGACGCAGGTCTGCCTGCCTTGCTGGCCGAAGCGAGCCCCGAGCTGGCAGTGATCTCGGTCGGGGCCGACAACACCTACGGCCATCCGACCCCGGACACGATGTCGGCTCTCGAAGCAGCGGTTCCGGAAATCCTCCGGACGGACCAGGACGGCACGGTCTCAATCGTTATCGGCCCGCAGGGAGTCGGCATCGAGACCGGCCGTTGAGCATCGACGGCTCCGCTGGGCGACGTGGCCGACGGGCCGCCGCTGGAGGCGGCAGAATGGAGTGGTGGCGGACCAGATGAAACGGGCGTACCTGATCCACGGAGACGACCAGGCGAAGATCGACCAGACGCGCAGTCGGCTGCGCAAAAGGGCCGAGGGCGAAGCGGGCACCGCAGCGCTCGAGGTCTTCGATCCGCCCGAGAACCGCGGCAGCCCCGACGCCGAGGCGCTGGCCAGCTCGATCCTTTCGATGTCGCTGATGCCGGGTCGGCGCTACCTGCTGGCCGACGGCATCCAGAAGTGGGGCAAGAACCAGGTCAAGGTGGTCTGCGAAGCGCTCGATACCGCGCCCCCGGAGGTCACCCTGGTGCTGTTTGCCCGCGGCAAGGTGCCGGCCGGCATCACTGAGGCGGTAAACCGGGCCGGGGGAGAGGTCCTGGTCTTCCAAGCGCCTTCAGCCGGGCGACTGCCGGGCCATCTGGTCGAGGGCGCCAGCCGGCGAGGTTTCGAACTGTCGCCCGACGCGGCCAGGCTGCTGATCGCCCACCTCGGCGATTCGCTGACTCGACTCGACAACGAACTCGACCGCCTGTCGCTGTGGGCCGGATCCGGCGGCAGAGTGGATGCCGAAGATGTCGAGGAGATGGTCTCCGACTCGAGCGTGGTCGGCGAGTTCGCGCTGGCCGACGCCGTGGTCAGTGGTGATCAGGTCGCCGCGCTGCAGGTGGCGGAGCGCAAGATCGCCGAAGGCGAGCGCGCCGGAAGCACCGTCTACAAGGCGGCATCGAGCTTGCGCCGGGTCCAGCAGGCCCTCGCTCTGATCGAGTCCGGGCTCTCGCCCGATCAGGCCGAGCGGCGACTCGCACCGCCGCATTTTCTTGCCAGGGCGGCCATGGAGTCGTCCCGGGGCACCTCGCTGGAGGTGGTCCGCAGGGCGACGGTCGCGATGGCCAACCTCGAAGTCTGGACCCGCGGCGGGGCGGAGTACCCGGACGAACTGGCGCTGGATCTGGCTCTGATTGCGGCCACGGATGAAAGCGCCTGAATCAGGCGCTTCGTCGGGCGGCGGAGCCGACTCAGGAAGCGGTGCCGGAAGCTACGCGCGAGGCGCGGGACTTCTTGCGGGCACCGTTGTTGCGGTGGATCGCTCCGCGTTGGACGGCCTTGTCGATCTTGGAAACCAGCACCGTGTGCTCGGTTTCGATCGCTTCGGCGTCGCCTTCTTCGACGGCCTTTTCGAGCCGGTTGAAGTAGGTCTTGACAGCACTGGTCATGCGCCGGTTTTCGACGCGTTCGCGCTCAGTGCGCAGGATTCGTTTTTTCTGTGAGGCTATGTTGGCCATGATCTTCTGGTGTGCGCGCTTTCGGGGGAATCCCTCCACGGGCGGTCGCCGACTATACCGATCGGGACCTTGAAAGCGCCACGCGACCCCCACACGAACCCTGAACGCAGTCCGGACCTCGATTCCTTCGAGGCCGCCGCCGCTGCCGCGGAGGCAGCGATCAGGGATGCCCGGTTGCGGGCCGAGCGCGCTGTGGAGCGGCCCAGGGCACCGAAAGGCGCCGCGCCGACTCTGACCGACATCGGTGAGATCGGCGGCGAGGGAGGTGTTTCCTCGGTACTGATCGGTCCGCTGGTCGCAGAGACCGAAGCGGAGCTCGAGGGTGCCCGCGGCGGGGATTCGCGGCCGGATCAGGCCAAGGGCGAAACGACGGAGCAGACCGCGAAGGCACCGGCCAAGGCCGGAAAGCTGGCCCGCTCGACCGCGTTCTTCTCGATCGCCACCGCCGCCTCGCGGATCGCCGGCCTCGGTCGCGAAGTGGTCGCTGCCAGCTACTTCGGGATCAGCGGACCGATGTCGGCCTTCACAGTCGCCTTCCAGGTCCCCAACCTGATCCGCGCCCTGTTCGCAGACGCCGCCCTCCAGCCGGCCTTCGTGCCGATTTTCACCGAGCAGATCGAGCAGGGCAAGGTCAAGGAGGCCTTCCGCATGGCCTCGACCATGCTGCTCCTGGTGACCATGGTGCTCGGCGCGATCACCGCCTTCTTCATCCTGTTCGCCGGTCTGATCATGCCGCTGTTCGCGCCCGGTTTCAGCGGCGAGACCGAGAGCCTGATGATCGTCCTTTCCCAGATCATCTTTCCGATCCTCGTTCTGCTGGGGATCACCGGCGTCGTGGTCGGCATCCTCAACAGCTACGACCGCTTTGGGGCCTTCGCGATCTCCCCGCTTTTCTGGAACCTGACGATCATCACCGTGGTCGTCGCCACGGTGCCGCTGTTCTCCGAGGACAAGCAGATCTACGCGTACGCGATCGGCGTCGTCGCCGGCACCGTGGTCCAGCTGCTGATCCCGACCTGGGACCTGCGGCACACCCCGTTCCGGTTCTCGTTCAAGGTCGATTTCAAGGACCCGAACGTGCGACGGGTGCTGCTGCTGATGATCCCGGTGACGCTCAGCCTCGGTCTGATCAACTTCAACCTGCTGATCAACAGCTTCTTCGGCTCACTGGTCAGCGATCAGGCCCCGGCGGCGATCGACAAGGCTTTCCGCATCTACCAGCTGCCTCAGGGAATTTTCTCGGTCGCGATCGCCACGGTGCTCTTCCCGACCCTCGCCCGGTTTGCCAACCGGGGCGAGTACGACAACCTGCGCGAGACCCTGGCCAAGGGCATGCGCCAGATCGTCTTCATCCTGCTGCCGGCTACCGCGGCGATCCTCGTCCTTTCCGAGCCGATGATCCGGATCGTCTTCGAGCGTGGCGAGTTCGGGCCGGAGCAGACCACCCTGGTCGCCACCGCGCTGTTCTGGTTCGCCTTCTCGCTGCCGACCAACGGCATGTTCCTGCTGCTCAGCCGGACCTTCTTCGGCCTGCAGCAGCCCTGGATTCCGACCGCGATCGCCGGGGCCAACCTCGCCGTGACCGCGATCGCCTCGTTCCTGCTCTACAAGCCGTTCGGGGTGGCCGGCATCGTCGCCGCGACCGCGATCGCCACCGCCGTCTCGGTGATCGCGCAGGTCGTAATTCTGCGATCCCGCCTCGGTGGGATCGAGGCGACCCGGTTCATCTGGACCACCGCGCGGGTGACGGTCGGGTCGGTCCTGCTCGCCGGGGTCAGCTACGAGAGCTGGAACCTGCTTGACCAGGCGCTCGGACGTGGCCTGCTCGGGCAGACCGTTTCCGTTTCGGTCGCACTCGGACTCGGCGGCATCGCTTACCTCGCCTGCTCGCGGCTGCTTCGCATCCCGGAACTTGACCAGATCCTCTCGGTCGCCCGCCGCCGCTGATGGGACTCGGCAGCTACATCCTCGGCGTTGCGGCGACCCTTATTGGCCTGGCCTCGATCGCGGCGATCGCCATCTGGCTCGCCGACCGGCTGCTGACCGGTATGGCCGGGCCCGCGCGCTGGGTCGGGACCGCTGTGCTGGGGCTCGCCGTCGCGCTGCTTTTGGCTTTCGTGATCGGCAGCTTCGGCCTGCTGGCGGTCTGGTTGTACCTGCCGCTGCTGGTCGTCACTGCGATTGTGCTCCGACGCCAGGGCGCACGCGTCCCGGCTTTCGGCGGTGGCGGAGAGGCGATCGAGCCGGTCGGCCGACCCGGTGCCGAACTGACCGCCACCGCCGGACCCGCGGCCCCACAGCGAGCGCCGTTCTGGCTCAGCACCGTCGCCGCCGCGATCGCCTCGATCGTGATCGCGCTGTTTCTGGTTGAGACCTGGGACAAGCTCGGTACCGGCATGACCGGCTTCGATTCGACCTGGTACCACGGGCCGTTCTCGGCCGGATTCCTCGCCTCCGGGGACACTTTCTCGCTGCACTTCGTTGCGCCGCAGTTCCTCAGCTGGTTTTACCCGCAGAACCTGGAGCTGGTCCACGGGATCGCGATGCTCGGTTTCGGTAACGACCTGCTTTCACCGCTGATCAACATCGGCTGGCTGGCCGGCTGCCTGCTGGCCGCCTGGGCGATCGGCAGGCCGTACGGCGGAGCCCCGCTGTCGCTGGCCGGGGTGGCCCTGGTGATCGGCTCGGCGGCGATGGCAGACCAGGCCGGAGAGGCCCGCAACGACATCGTCGGTCTTTTCTTCCTGCTCGCCGGAATCGCCGTGGTGGTCAATGCGGCCCATGGGGGGCGGCGGCTCGGGACCGGACCGCTTCTGGTGGTCGCGCTCGCCGCCGGGCTCGCCGCCGGGACCAAGATCAACTTCATCCCCCCGGCGGTCCTGCTCGCCGCGGCCGCCGTTTACCTCACCGGCGAAGGCCGGCGGACCAGGGCCGGCTGGATCGCCTTCGCCGGACTCGCTGCGACAGGCGGGTACTGGTACCTGCGCAACCTGATCCAGAGCGGTAATCCGCTGCCCTGGATCGACCGGTTCGGCCTGCCCTCGCCCGACCAGGAACTCGGCGGTCGCGACGCCGCTTCGGTGTTCAGCTACCTGACCGACCCCGGGGTGATCACCGACTGGTTCTTTCCGGGCCTGGCCGAAGGTTTCGGGCCGGGCTGGCCGCTTCTGGTGGCGCTGGCGGCGGCCGGGGTCGTGCTGAGCCTGTGGCGCGGGTCCGATCCGGCCCGACGGGTCGGGGCGATCGTAGCCCTGGCCCTGGCGCTCGCCTGGATCGCCGCCCCGACCTCGGCCTCGGGCCCGACCGGGGAGCCGGCCGGTTTTGTCTCCGGATTGCGTTATCTGGCTCCGGCCCTGGCGATCGGGATGGCGATGCTCGGCGCCTCCCTCGGTCCGCGAGACCGCTTCTACGGTTGGACCGCGATCGGCGCGATCGTCCTGCTGGCGCCGTTCATCGTCTTCGGCGGCCGGACCTGGGGGTTGATCCAGCTCCTGGTTGCCGCTTTCGCTGCCGCCGCACTCTTCGCGGCCCTGGTGATCTTCTTCCTGCCCAAGGGCCGGGCGGGGATCATGCGGATCGCCCGCTCACGTATCGGGCCGGTTCTCGCCGTCGGGACGCTGCTGTTCGTGGTCGTGGTCGGCTACGGGGTTCAGGACCGCTACTTCGACAACCGCTACGCCAGTCCCGAGTTCACTACCGCGGGGCTGACCGAGGCCTTCGTCTGGGCTCGTGGTGTAGAGGGCGAATCGATCGGCACCAACGCGACCCGCCAGTACCCGCTTTTCGGCACCGGGTTGGACAACGACGTGCAGTACCTGGGCGTGCCCGGGCCCCACGGCGGCTTCGTCAAGACCGACTCCTGCGATCAGTTCCGCGATGCGGTCGCCCGCGGCGATTACCGCTACCTCGTTCTGACCCTCGACCGGGAGAACCCGGACCGCTCCTTCCCGCGCGAGATCGCCTGGATCGAGGACGACCCGAACGCGGTTGAGGTCCTGAGCACTTCGCCGACCGTGATTTACGAGCTGACCGGCCCGCTCGATCCGGCCACCTGCCCCTGAGCCGCCGCATGTCCCCGGCTCGCCGCGCCCTTCATACTGCGCAGTCCGCATGGAACTGATTCGCAACTTCTCGATCATCGCCCACATCGACCACGGCAAGTCGACCCTGGCCGACCGCATCCTTGAAATCACCGGGGCGGTTGATCCCCTGAAGATGCGCTCCCAGATGCTCGACTCGATGGATCTCGAGCGCGAGCGTGGGATCACGATCAAGGCTCAGGCGGTCCGGGTCGAGTTCGCCTCCGAAGACGGCCAGACGTACCACCTTCACCTGATCGACACTCCTGGCCACGTCGACTTCTCCTACGAGGTCTCGCGCAGCCTCGCCGCCTGCGAAGGCGCGCTGCTTGTGGTCGACGCCGCCCAGGGGGTCGAGGCTCAGACCGTCGCCAACACCTACCTGGCGATCGAAAACGGCCTCGAGCTGATCCCGGTCCTGAACAAGGTCGACCTGCCCGGCGCCGAGCCCGAGCGGGTCGCGGCCGAGGTCTCCGACCTGCTCGGGGTCGACCCGGACGAGATCCTCCAGATTTCGGCCAAGACCGGGGTGGGGGTACCCGAGGTACTCGAGGCGATCGTCAAGCGCGTACCGCCCCCGGTCGGCAAGCCGGACGCCCCGGCCCGAGCACTGATCTTCGATTCCGAATTCGACACCCACCGCGGAGTGATCGCCTACGTGCGGATCATGTACGGCAAGTTCAAGAAGCACGGCCACATCCTCGCGATGCAGAACGGCACCGAGGCTGAACTCGATGACATCGGCTTCTTCCGGCCGGTAATGACCCCGATCAAGGAGATCGACACCGGCGAGGTCGGTTACGTGATCACCGGGATCAAGGACGTCGCCAAGCTGCGGGTCGGGGACACCCTGACCGACCGTGACAAGCCGGCCACCGAACCGCTCGAGGGCTACCGCGACGTCAAGCCGATGGTCTTCTGCGGGCTGTTTCCGATCGACACCGAGCGCTACGAGGATCTGCGTGATGCGCTGGACAAGATGGGACTCAACGACGCCGCTCTGAGCTGGGGGCCGGAGACCTCCGACGCGCTCGGATTCGGCTTCCGCTGCGGCTTCCTTGGCCTGCTCCACATGGAGATCGTGCGTGAACGGCTGGAGCGCGAGTACGGCCTCGAGCTGCTGGCGACCACCCCGACCGTGCGCTACGAGGTCCACCTGACCAACGGCGAGAGCCTCGAGGTCCGCAGCCCGACCGAGATGCCGGACCCCGGGACGATCGAGTCGATCGAGGAGCCGTACATCGCCGCCACGATCGTCACCCCGACCGAGTACGTCGGACCGGTGATGGAGCTCTGCCAGTCCCGCCGCGGCACCCACAAGGGCATGGACTACCTGAGCCCGACCCGGGTCCAGATCCGCTACGAGTTGCCGCTGGCCGACATCGTGCTGGACTTCTTCGACATCCTCAAATCCACGACCCGCGGCTACGCCTCGCTCGATTACGAGCCGATCGGCAACCGGGCCTCGGAACTGGTCAAGGTGGACGTCCTGCTGGCCGGTGAAACGGTTGACGCGCTCTCGGTTATCAGTCACAAGGACTTCGCCTATGACCAGGGCAAGGACCTGGTTGCCCGGCTGCGCAAGACGATCCCCCGCCAGCAGTTCGACATCCCGGTCCAGGCCGCGGTCGGCGCCCGGATCCTCGCCCGCGAAACGGTCAAGGCGGTCCGCAAGGACGTCACCGCCAAGCTCTACGGCGGCGACATCACCCGCAAGCGCAAGCTGCTCGAGAAGCAGAAGAAGGGCAAGAAGCGGATGAAGAACGTCGGCAGCGTCGAGGTCCCCCAGGAGGCCTTCCTCGCCGTCCTCGAGCTGGACGACTGAGTCGCCGGTAGTTTGCGGGTCAATCGACCCCCTACGATTGCCGAGATGACGACTCAAAACGCTTTGATCAGTGGTGGGGCTCGCGGAATCGGCCATGGAATCGCTCGAGGCCTTGCTGAGCAGGGCTTCCGGGTGGTGATCACTGCCCGTGACGGCGCGGTGGCCGAAAAGGCAGCCGAAGAGCTGTCCGAGGGCGTGTCCGGCTCGGTACACGGGCTTGCGCTTGAGGTCACCGACCAGGGCTCGGTTGACAGCGTGATCGCTGCTGTCGGCGCCGATCCGGGCTGCCTTGACGTCTTGATCAACAACGCCGGGGTGATCGGGCATATGGGGCAGTCGACCGCCGAGATCGACATCGAAGAGGCTCGCGTGATCATCGAGATCAACCTGTTCGGCGCCTGGCGACTGACTCAGGCCGCGTTGCCGCTGCTCCGAAAAAGCGGGCATCCGCGGATCGTCAACGTGTCCTCTGGTCTCGGCCAGCTCGACGACATGGGGAAGGGCATGGCCGGTTATCGGGTCTCGAAGGTCGGGCTGAACGCCCTCACCCGTGTCTTCGCTAGCGAGGAGAGCGAGAACGGCGTCCTGGTCAACTCGATGTGTCCGGGCTGGGTCAGGACCGACCTCGGGGGTCCGAAGGCTCACCGCTCGATCGAGGAGGGCGCCGACACCGCGATCTGGCTAGCGACGCTGCCTGACGACGGCCCCAGCGGCGGCTTCTACCGCGACCGCGAGTCGATTCCCTGGTAGCTCGTCAGCTGCGAGCGCCGGTCAGCGAGCCCGGATCGGTGCTCTCGCTCCCGCCGGTCGGATCGACCGCTTCGGCCAGCAGCTCGACCGAGCGCAGCCGGGTCTCAACCGAGTTCGACTGGTGGACGACGATCAGCTCGTCGGCGTCGGCGTGGTCCCGGAACCACTCCAGGTACTCGCCGGCCTCGACCGCGGTGCCAACGGCGTTATAGGTCATCATTTCGTCGACGGCCGAAGCTTGGGGCGCGGACAGGATCGAGTCGATGTCCTCTTCGCTCAGCTTCTGGCCACCGCGTGAGAACAGCGCCCGGGCCCGGAGGCGCCGCGCGGCTTCGAGCTGCTCGGCCGCTTCCTCCGGGGTGCCGGCGACGATCGCCCCGACGCCGGCGATGACGTAGGGCTCGGCCAGCTGTTCGGACGGTTTGAAGGTCTCGCGGTAGATCCCGACCGCTTCCTGAAGCGCGCCCGGGGCAAACTGGGAAGCAAAGGCATAGGGGAGACCGAGTTCGGCCGCCAGCTGGGCCCCGAACAGCGAGGAGCCGAGCATGAAGATCGGCACGTGGGTGCCCTGTCCGGGGATCGCGCGCACCCCGGGGATCGGGCTCTTGTCACCAAGCAGGCCCTGGAGTTCGACCACGTCTCGCGGAAAAGACTCTGCGGCGGCCGGGTTCCGGCGGAGAGCGTAGGTGGTCGCCTGATCGCTGCCCGGCGCACGGCCAAGCCCCAGGTCAATCCGACCCGGATGGAGCGTGGCGAGGGTGCCGAACTGCTCGGCGATCACCATCGGTGAGTGATTCGGCAGCATGATGCCGCCGGATCCGAGCCTGATGGTCTCGGTGTGGGCGGCGATGTGGGCGATCAGCACCGCTGTGGCCGAAGAGGCGATCGAAGAGATGTTGTGGTGCTCGGCGTACCAGACCCGCCGGTAGCCGGCTCGCTCGGCCGCCCGCGCCATCTCAACGCTGCCGGCAAAACTCTCGGCGATGCTCTCATTCCGCCCGACCGCGGCCAGGTCGAGGACCGAGAGGGGTATGGACCTTCTGGAGATGTTCGAGGTCGGCATCGCTGTGACCTTAGCGGCCGGACTTCCCAGAAGCGGGTAAATGGCGCCACTAGTAACAACCGGACCGCAGCCGGTTAGGTTGTTTCATGCTGATCGCGATCCCGATCCTTCTGTTTTTCGTGCTTGCCGGAGCATTCGTGCGGAGCCCGTGGGTCTTTCTTTCGACCCTCCTCATACCGGCTTACTTCCTGGGCATTTATGTCGGTTGGTGGGGGGACGGTCTCGGCGATAGTTGGGAGCTCGCATTCCTGATCTTCATAATTCTGGGCGTCTCGATCGCCGTCGTCGGCTTACTTGCAGGTCGCTGGATCAGGGACAGTCTCGGCCGCTGGTAGGTTTCGACTTGATGGCGATAAACGATCAGGCAGTCGGAAAGAGTTGGCCGGCCCACGAGTACCAGGTGGGACGGGAAAAGATCCGCGAGTACGCGCAGGTGATCGGCTTTCAGCAGTCAATTCACTTCGACGCGCAGGCGTCCCGGGACGCAGGCTTTCGCGATGTGGTCGCCCCGCCGATGTTCTGTGTGGTCTACAGCGCCGGTGCGCTCGGCCCGGCCCTGTTTGACCCGGAGGTCGGCATGAACTTTGCCGCGATGGTCCACGGCAGCCAGGAGTTTGTCTGGGGCGAGCCGGTCTGCTCCGGTGACGTGATCACGACCACCCCGAGCTGCACTCAGATTTTCGAAAAGGACGGCAAGGGCTTCTACGTTTTCGGGACCGTCTCGGTCAACCACGACGGCGACGAGGTCGTCCGCGGAACCTGGACCAACATTGTGAGAGGTGTCTGAGATGGCTGAACTGAAGGCGGGCGACCGCATCGAAGAGCTGAAGGTCACCCCCGACAAGTACGTGCCGCATCGCTACGCCGGCGCCTCGGGAGACTTCAACCC
>Ga0105046_10017842_pt1 | contig 10841 bp, 5 predicted proteins | sample MAT03_FD_78385 | JGI IMG/M metagenome (GOLD analysis project Ga0105046, IMG submission 78385) | Freshwater microbial communities from Lake Fryxell liftoff mats and glacier meltwater in Antarctica - MAT-03 (megahit assembly) | ecosystem: Environmental > Aquatic > Freshwater > Ice > Liftoff...
GTCGGCGGAACTGGTGAAGTGGATTCGTGCGGCGACCGCCGCCCGCATCAAAGTGGGGCTGGCGGGGGAGGGCGAACGCCGCGACCTCCTGACCGGCACCGACGCCGGTGACAACTGGCTGACACCGACGGTTCCGCCTGGAACTTACACGATCCGCGCGACTCTTGCCGCACCGGTGGAACGGCGGATCGACCTGCGGCCGGGCGAACGACTGCTGCTCGCGCTCGACGACGGTAAACCGTCGCCTCGGTTCATTCGGCCGAACGCCGTCGCCGACTTGCCCGCCGTGTCCCGCGCGACCACGGGCGATTGGACGACCGCCGTCACCCGGCAGCGGCTCCTCGACGCCGGCGGCCTGGACCTGTCGCTCGGTATCGACCGCGCGGGCGATTCAGCGGACACCCTCGCCCCGACCCGCTCGGCCGACGTGTGGTTCGAGTTGTCTCCGGCCGTGCCGCGACCGGTCGCCGTGCGCTGGGCGACGGCCCCCGGTTGGCCCGCCCCGACGTGGCGACTCACGACGAAGTCTTGGCCGAAAAACGGTGCCGTCGGCACCCCGGCGAAGGTGTCCGCGTGGTGGTCCGAATCGCCGTTCCCGGCGGCCGCGACGTGGACACCCGAACCGGGCCAAACACTCGTCGGCCACCCGTCCGCGACTGTGAACGGCACGACCATTGAATCCGTGACGCTCGAAGTTCACGAAGTCGCAGTGACGCCCGGCACAATGGCGAAGCGAGAATGTCTCGTCGTTCGGCTCGCGTTCGCCCCGACGGAGACGCTGATCGCGCGACCTCTGGAGGCGATTCCGACCGGGGGCGAATCGCGGGTGTACCAGACGGCCGGGAAATCGACGTGCCTGTTCTGGTGGTCGGACGGGAGCCGGGCGAAAGCGGTGACGGGAATTGAATTGGTGAAGATGTCCGCCGCGAAGAAACTCGCGATCTCGGTCGCGTTGCCGCCCCTGCCGCCGGCCGCCCTTGCCGCCCCTCAGCCCACCCCCGCCCCCCGGTGACAGTGCCATGACACCGCTCGACCCGGTCGGCCCGGACTGGCGCGCCACCCGTACCGCCGGCGCGGGGGCGGGCCGCCGGGCGCTGCCCGTCATCCTGGCACTGGCTGTGCTCGCCGCCGTCGCGTTCGGCGTGCTGCTCTGGGCGCAACCGCGACGCGAGCCGATCCTGCTGGCGGTGAACACCTCGCCGACCCCGTTCGCGGTCGCCGATTTCCGCTCGATTTCCTCGCTACCCGGCCGGTCGCCGCCCGTCCCGCTGACCGCCGAACCGGATCGCGACCAACTCCGCATGGCCGTTGCCGCTCTTCGCCGAACTCCGTCTCGCACCCCCGTCGTGTTGTACCTCGGCGGCGCGGCGGAGTTGGACGCGGAGGGCAATTTGATCCTCGCACCGACCGTCGCCGGGGCGGACCACGCCCGCAACCGCTGGCCCTTCGCCGAACTGCTTCAGTCCCTCGCCGAGAGCCGGGCGTCCAAGAAACTGCTGGTGCTGAACCTGACCGCGCCGGCCGGCGACTGGGTGACGGCCGCGACCCGCGCATTGGACGCCGTGCCCGACTCCGGGCGGAAAGTGCTGTTCGCCCACGGCGTCGGGGAGACCAGCTTGGCCGGGCTGGAATGGGGCGGATCGGCGTTCGCGGGGTATTTCGCGGAGGGGTATCGCGGGGCCGCCGACGGCTGGAACGAGGACGACACACGCGACGGCCGGGTGACGGCGGATGAACTCGCGGCGTTCGTCCGGGTGCGGGTCGCGCGGTGGGCGAACCGCAACCGGACCAGCGCTCAAACCCCGTGGCTCACAGGCGACGGCGACGACTTTGAACTGGCTTCGGTGAAGGAGGAAGTAGTCGCACCGGTGGGTCCCGTCATCTACCCGCAACCCCTCCGGGACGCCTGGGCCGTGCGAGACGCCTGGCTCGCCGACGGGCGGAGCGCGAAATCGCCGGCCGAGTTCCTCGCCCTCGAACGGGCGTTGCTGACAATGGATCGTCAGTGGTTCCGTGGCACCCCGGCGGAGGCGGCGCGAGCCGGGTTCGATGGGGCGCTCGGCCGTCCGGGAGTGAACCCTCAACGAATTCCCGAAGTTTTGAAGGAGGGTTTGCCGGCCGATCCCGCGCAGGTGCAAACGGTCTCGCGATACGTCGCCCGTGCGGACGCCCCGCCCGACCCGGCCGAGAAACCGCCGGCGGTGACAGCTTCGGCCGTATTCGCCGTGGCCGTGTCGGACGTGGACTGGACACCCGCCAAATGGAAACGTCTGGCGACGTTGCTCGCCGGCATCGAGCCGGACCCGTCGTCGCTCCTGTCGCTGCTCGTCCGCCGGATCGGGACGACGGCCGAACCGGTGTCGCCCGCGCTCGCCGGCCGACTGATCCGCACGACGGCGCAGTTCGATGCGATTGCCCGCGATGTCCAATTCTTCCCGTGGGGCCGACCGGCACTCACCGCGGCCGAGTCGGAATTCCGCACGGCGGCCGCCTTCGTGTTGTCTCCCGGTCACGTCGCGGGCGGGGATGCCAAGAACGCTTTGACGAATTTCGAGAACTCGGTGCGGTCCTTGTCGTTCGCGCGGGACCGATACGGGGAAGCGGTGGCCGAACTCCAGCGGGCCGAGCGCCTCCCGTCGGACCCGCCATTGACAGCCGCCCGTCAGCGACTCCGTGCGTTGCTCACGCCGGCGGACCGGCCTCTGATCGAGGCGGCGAACGCCTGGGCTACGGCGACGGCGGACACATCTGCCGCGCGGGTCGTCGCCGGGGCACCGGTACAGGAGACAGCGATTGCCCGCTTGCGTCAGCGTGCCGCGTCCGGCACCGACGGCCCGGCCGCACTCGTCGCGTTCGACGAACTGTTGGCGTTCCCGCTGATGTCCGCCGCGGATTGGGCCGCCGTCTGGACCGAGCGCTTGGCGCTCGCGGCGAAACTGCATGACGACACCCGCGCCCGCGACCACCGTGAGGACGCCGACATCCGGGCCGGGTTGACCGTCGCACCGTGGAAAGACCCGCGCGAACGGCCGGCCTCCGTGCCCAACCGGGCGACCCCGGCCGCATCGCCATTCGCCTTGGAAAACGCAGGGCCGCCGCGGGATTTTTTGAACTGGCACGCGGCCCGATTCGCGGACTGGACGGCGAACCCGCTCGACCTGCCGGACTTCGTTCCAGATGCCGATTTCGCGGCGAAAGCGGCTGAGGCCTGCCGCGCGTTCGGCGCGGCACCGGGTCCACGCCCGCACATCGAATGGGGTGCGATCACGAACGCCCCGATCCTGACGCCGAGTCAACGGAACGCCACCGTCGAGGTTCGCCTCCGGTTGCTCGGCACCGATCACCCGCTCCGCGCGCGCCTCGCTGTTCGTTCACCAAATGCCGAGTGGGTGACGGGCCGACTGGCGACTGACATCGAATTGTCACCGATCCGGGCGATCCCGACCCCGGTGACGGTGGCGGTCGGCACCGCGCCGGAAAAGTGGTCGCGGTTTGACGGCGTCTTGCTGTCGGCGACGGTCGCCGGCCAACCGATCTTCAAGCGGTTGACGGTGAACGCGGATCGGGTGTCGAATCGCCTGGAATTGCTCGTGAAAGCCGGGGCCGACGGCCCGGAGTTGCCCGCGTCCGCGCTCCGGCTCCGACCGAACGGGAAGCCGACACCGTTCACGTTCCTGCTGTCCAACCCGACGGCCGCGCCGCAAACGGTCGCCGTGCGACTCGCCGACCCGCCGCGCGAAATCGCCCCGCTGACCGTTCCGCCGGGGAAGTCCGTTCCTCTCGTGTTCCCGCTTCCGCCGGCCGCGAATCCACCCGGATCGGTTCCGCCTTCCACGAGTCTCCCCGCGCCCGATGAACTCCGCTTCCAGTTGCTGGACCCGAAGACGCGGGCGGAACTTCAGACGTTTTCCGTGCCGGTGAAGTTGCTCGAACCCGCCGAGGCGCTGCGCGTCCGCGAGGTCGTGTTCCGGCCGGGGGACGACGGCAAGCCGAGCGAGTTGTCGGCCGTCATCGCCGAGCGCGAGTCCTTCCGTGGTCCGCCGATGCCGGTGGCGATGGCATTCCCTGCCGACCGCAATTCGGGTCTGGTGGTGCCCGACGGCAAGTTGAGCGGGGGGCTGGAATCCGGCGGCGCGCCGCTGCGACTGTACGCCACGAACCCGACGTTCGACCGGGGGAAGGGCGGCACCGTGACGCTGGCCGTCGCGGCCGACGGGGTGCAGCGGGCGTTCGTGTTTCGCGGCGACATCGGCAACGACGGCGGCGTCGTGCGGCTTCAACCCGTGACGACGCCGCGCGTGACAATCGTCGCCGAGGACTTTGCCAGCGGAACGGAACCGCTGCCGGTGCGGTTCGAGACCGAGAACGCGCCGCCGACCGCGACCCTGATCGTGGACATCGGCGAGGCGGTCGGCGCGGACTTTCGCAGCGACTTCAAGCCGGCCGTGGACCCGCCGGCGCGACGGCGGTCGGTCGCGCTCGTCCTCGAACCGAAGGGCGCGTTCGCCCTGTCGGCGGTCATCGCTGACACCGAGGTGTCACTACCGGTGGACCGGCTCGTCGGCCCGCGCCTGATCCGCGTCCGGATGCGGGACGCGAACGGGAAGGAGTTGGCCCGCGCCACCCGCCGGGTGGTGTTCGACGGGGCCGCGCCGCGGAACGTGCGGTTCCTCGACCCGCCCTCGCGGGCCAAGGCCGCCGCCCCGCTGGTCGTGCGGGTGACGGTCGATCCGCCGGTGTCCGGAGTTAAGGAAGTGAACGTGTTCCTGGGCAAGCCGGTGAAGAACGCCCCGCCGTCGATGGCGATGCTCATCCCGGCCAAACCCGACGGCGACGCCTGGGCAGCGACGGTGCCGCTCGGCACGGGGCCGGTGCCGGCCGACATCACGGCTCAGGTGGTATCGGGCAGCGGACAAGCCGGGTTCGCCACGATGACGGTGGAGTTGGTGCCAGCCGCGGACTTCGACAAGCCGAAACCGGGGGCCATCGCGGGCAAGGTGGTGGAAGGGAGCGTCGATCAGCCGGGGTTGACGGTGCAACTCTTCGACGACAAGGGCAAGGAAAAGGCGAAGGCCAAGACCAAGGATGATGGCACCTTCGTGTTCGCCGACCTGCCGCCGGGCAAGTACCGAGTCTTCGCCGCGAAAGTGACGACCGGCCGCGAGAAGGCCGCGAACGTCGAGGTGAAGGCCGGCGAAACCACGGCGGTGGAGTTGTCGCTGGTGCTGAAGTGATGGGACATCTTGGCGAACCCGGCCCGCAAGGGCCGTGGGTGGATTTAAAAATCACCCACGGCCCTTGCGGGCCGGGTTCGCCGAATCCCAACATTACCGATACCACGTCCACCAGCCGAACAGCCCGACGGCGACCGCGAAGGCGAAGATCAGCCCGTACCCGACGGTCGCGGCGCGGCGGGCGTCGGCCTCATCCGCGAGGGCCGCGTCGGTCCAACTCACGAGGTTCTGCGTCAGCTTCAATTCGGTCAGCACGGCGGCGGCGAACCCGCGATCCCCGGCGTCCGGCCCGGTGGCCGCGAGGTACACGCCGTTCACCATCGGCGGGCGGTCGGCGCGGGCCATTAACCCCTGGCAGACGATCCGCGTGATGGCATTTTGACGGGCGTACAGCGTGTCGGACACGCGCCACAGCCGCGCGGCCGTGAGCGGGTCCGGGGCGTCCCCGAACCGCTGGTAAACCAAGGACGGGATCAGCCGCGTCGTCGTCCATTCCATCGCGCCGCCCACCATCGGGTAGCGGTCGGTCGCGGGCAGGTTCGGCATCAGCGGGAGCGAGCAGCCGAACAACCGCTCGGTGCGGGCGGTCGCGGACAAGCCGGCGGCCAACTCACGGAATCCAGCGAATTCCTGTGCGTCGGCCAGAACCACCGCCATAGGGCAATCCACCTGGAGGGCGGCTTCCATCGCGGCGAGGTCGGCCTTGCACGCGGCGGCGGTGGCTTCCGCGACGGCGTCCGTCTCGGTGCCGGCGGACGGGATAAGCCAGACGACGCCGTTCGCCGGGGTCAGTGGGCGGCGGGCGGCCGCGAGCAACTGACAGACGTGTGTCAGCCGTTCGGCGGCCTCGGCCAGTTGGTCGGCGGGCAGGTCGGTGCGGCTAACGGTCGGCGTTTTCAGCCACCGCGCGGCGTCCGGGCCGGCCGATGGCTCCGCTTCCGAGGGCATCAACTCGACGGGCGCTTCCACTTCCGGCAAGACCATTGCCACAGTTGGCACGGGCGGCGCGGCGGCGGCGAACAGCCGCGCGGCGTACCACGACACCGCCGACGCGCCGGGCACGGTCAGGTACACGGCATCGCGGGTGGCGAACACGCCCAACGGGTCAGTGTCGTGGCGAACGCTGAATGGAGTGGAAGTCGCCGCGAAGAAGTCCGCGACACCCGACTTTGGGCGACCGACGACGAGGAACACCGGCACGCGGCCGAGGTCGATGCCGGCGGAGTCGAGCCGCGCGCGAATGTCCGCCCACGCCGAATCGATGTCCGGGTGTCGGCCGGTGGTGCGATCCGACACGGCGCGGACGAACCACCACGTCAGCCAGCCGCCGACGTATAGCAGCAAAAACAGCAGCGGCAGCCAGACGCGGTGCAGGGCGGGGAAGGGCGACAGCAGCGATTCGCCCAGCCGGTAGCGGTAGTTGACGTACCACAGCCCGGCGAGGATCAGCAGCACGAGGACGACGTGCAGCACCCACAGGTAAATGCGGATCGCGGTGCGGGAGCGGAGCGGAGTGAAGACGGACATTCGGTTCACCGCACCAGTTGACGGGCGACCAGCCACGCGGCGACCGGGATGGCGACGACGGCGAACGCGGCGGCCGTCCACGCCATTCGCTTCAGCCGGCGGGAGCCGAACCGGGGCGGGACGCGGGCCGGCGGGTCGAGCGCCGGCGGTCCGACCCATTCCGATTGCCCGTCGGCGAGGAGCCTGTCGCGGGTGACTCTCGCCCACCCGGCGTAGTCGGCCGGGTCGTCAATCTTGTCGCCGCGGAAGCCGAGCGCCGCGCACACGAAGAACACTTCCAGTTCGTCGGCCGAGCGTCGGGAGGCGAGTTCGGCCTGTTTCCAGAACCGCCACGCGCGGTCGTTCGTGCCGTGGAATTCGACCTCGAACTTGCGGTCGGTCCACTTGGCGGCGACGGCCGGCAGGCGGGTGAGCAACTCGTCCACCCAGCAGGCGAGCGGGTACGCGGGGCCGAGGTACACGTCATCCGGCTCCAGGTCCGGGCTGGCGTCCAGCAAGTCCGCGACGGGAGCGCGAACGCCGTCGGCGCGAACTGCCGGATAGGATCGGTGCAGGTCGCGGAAGCGGTCGTGCAGGCGGGCGCGGCCGGCGTCGAAGTTCGGGCCGTTGGGCGTACTCCACCCGTCCCGCAGGTCGAGCGCGACCCGGACGATGGGGTTCACCAGTCTGGCGAGGTCGTCACGCATGGGTTTCGGAGCTACTTTTCAACTCGGGACGGCGAACAGGGTGAACTGCATGGTGGCGGTCTTGCCGCCGGTGGTGCGGACTGTCACCGCCCGCTGTCCGGCGAGGCTGCCGACGACCCGCGTCTCGTTGAACCGCACGGCCAGCGTGAGCGCGCGGACGACCGCCGTCCATTCCTTATCGGGCAGGCGGGCGATGCGGAAATAGCGCTGCCCGGCGACATCCGGCAGAACTTGCGGGCGGGGGCAGGTGTCGAACGATAATCCGGCCTGACCCAGTTGGAAGATGGCGTCCACCCGGTCGCCGGACCCGACCTTCATGTCCAGTTGGCCGGGCACGGTCAGCAACTTCACCGCCTCGTCCGGGTCGGTTTCGCTGCGGACGCCTAGGTACAGCGCCCAAGCCGGGTCGAGCCAGCCCTGTTCGACGGCCACTTGCAGCCGCGTGCCGATGCCGGTGAACGGCCGCTCCTTGTACTCCGGTTCTGGCAGGATGTCGAGAAGCGTATCGAGGTACAGTTTCACCCGCAGGAAGCAGCCGCCGAGGTCGTCGTGGTCGTAGGGCGGGATGGCCGGCCAGCGGCCGGTGCGGTCGAAGACGGCCAGTTGCCCGACCGCCCGGCAGAGTTCGGTGTACGCGGTCAGCGGCGGCACGCCGGGGGTGAAGGCGAGGACACTCAGGGTGGCGTAAATCTGGTTCAGTTCGCGGAGGTGGGCGACGGTCGTGATGTCGGTCGGGTCGGGCGTTCCCACCGTGGCCCCGCGCGCGGCGAGTTGTTCCGCGAGCCGTTGCCGTTTGCGGCCCACCCGATCAAAGGTGGATTGCAGGATGTCCGCATTCAGCGGCGGCCACGCATCGCACGCCAGCACGGGCGGGATGAAGGTCGGGTCGAGCTGCGGGGGCGAGTTGGCGAGGGCCGACTTTTCCAGCCGGCAAAGCGGCACGGTGTCGTACCCGGTTTGGTCCTGCCCGGTGAGCAGAAGGCGGACGTTCGGCACGCGGACGCGCACCGGTTGCGGGTTCACGCCGGTGTTCTCGTCTTCCAGTTCCTGGGAGTCGAGGCGGAACCGCGCGGTCGGTTCGCCGTCCTCGGTGACGTTCGCTTTACCCAAGTTCAGCACGGGCAACGCGAGGTACACGGTCAGCGGTTGGCCGGGTTGGAACTCGCCTTTCAAGTCCAGGGCTGGTAAAACCGCTTCGTCCGGCACCGTTACGGGTGTACCGTCGCGGAGCAGGCAGCGGAGGGAGCGGACGACCAGCCGCGAGTTCAGCAGCGCGTCCGGGTCGATGGCGATGGACCGCACCCCCCAACAGTGATGCGCCACCCACCCGGCCGCCCGCCGGTCGCGGTCCAGTTGGTAGCGGTGTTCGCCCTGGAAGTGGTGCGGATGGAGGAACACCCCCTCATGCCAGTGGACCGCGCGGGCCGTCATCGCGTCTTCTCGGAATGGGGGAAAAAGGCGAAACCGGCCCGCAATCCCGTCGCCGTGTGCAAGGGTTACGGGGCGACGGCCGTAATTCTTTCACCGCGCGAACGCGACGGGCACGAGGTGCGGACATGATATCGATCACGCTGTCGAACAAGCTGGAAAACCAGCACCTGGCCCACCCGACGGGGGCCATCGAGATCGGTCGCGGGCCGAAGCGGGGGGAGGTCGCCCGGATGATGGTGCTGGACGGGTTCGTGTCCCGCGACCACCTGAAAGTGGAGGAGTTGCCCGACGGCAGCCTCCGCGTCGAGAACCTGAGCGCCCGCGCGCCGGTGGCCGTGGACAACCACTCGCTGCTCACGCCGGGGCAGGTGTGCGACTGCCCGCTGCCCGTCCGGTTGGGCGTCGGCGAGACCGTCATCGATGTCGAGGCGGTGCGGCAGGAGGAGGCGTCCGACCACTTCCTGACGGTCGCCGCGCCGGTGCAGGAGGCGAACCCGCCGAACGCCCAGAGCCTGCTCGCGCTGGGGGCCGCCCCGCCGGTCGAGCAGTTGGTCGGGTGGCTCGAGCCGGTCGTGTCGTTGCACCGGGCGAAGGACGCCAACGAACTGTACACCCAGACGGCCCGCGCGATGGTGGACCGCATCGGGCTGGACACCGGGGCGGTGCTGGTGTGCGACGGCAACAGTTGGAAGACGGTGGCGTTCGCCTGCCGGGACTCGCGGACGTCCGGCCGGCCGATCAGTCACGGGCTGCTTCAGCGGGTGGTGAAGGAGAAGCGAACCTTTTACCTGCCGGCGTCGGCCATCGGCCAGGGGGAGAGCCTGGTCGGGGTGCAAAGCGTGGTGGCGTCGCCGGTGTTCAACGACAAACAGGAGGTGATCGGGGCGGTGTCCGGCACGCGGTCGGTGTCGTCCAAGAAGCGGGAACTCGGCCCGCTCGAAGCCCAGGTGGTGCAACTGTTGGCGTCGGCGGTGAGCGTCAGCCGGTCGCGGTTCGATCAGGACGCGGAGGCCAACCGGCTGCGGGTGGCGAAGGAGGCGGCGGAACAGGCCGACCGCACCAAGTCGCAGTTCCTGGCGATGGTGTCGCACGAGCTCCGCACCCCGCTGACGACCATCATCGGGTACGCCGAGATGCTTCAGGAGCAGGCGGCGGCGGACAACCTGCCGCAGTACACCGACGACCTGAACCAGGTCCACACGGCCGCGCATCACCTGCTCACGCTCATCAACGACATCCTCGACTTGTCCAAGATCGAAGCCGGGAAAATCGAAATCGCGCACGAGGCGTATGAGGCCGCGCCGCTGTTGCGGGACTTGGTCGCGTCCGTCGAACCGCTCATCAAGAAGAACCGCAACAAGCTCGTGTTGAACTGCCCGGCGGACCTCGGCCCGGCCGTCGGCGACCCGACGCGGGTGCGGCAGTGCGTGCTGAACTTGATCGGCAACGCCTGCAAGTTCACGGCCGACGGCACCGTCACCGTCACCGCCACGCGGGACAAAGAGGAAGGTCAAGACGTACTCCGAGTGGCCGTCGCCGACACCGGCATCGGCATGTCCCCGCAGCAGATGGAGCGGCTGTTCCAGCCGTTCACGCAGGTGGATTCCAGTGCCGGCCGCAAGCACGGCGGCACCGGCCTCGGCCTCGCCATCAGCCAGAAACTGGCCCAGGTGATGGGCGGCCGCATCCTCGTCGAAAGCCAGTACGGGAAAGGGTCCGAGTTCACGCTGGTCGTGAAAGCGACCGCGCCTAAAGTGGGGTGATGCCAGCGCCACGCAGCGGATGTCGCTTGTAAGTAGGCACGGTGTCTTTCCACCTCTCCGCTGGGGAGAGGTCGGTTGCGAAGCAACCGGGTGAGGGGTTTTGTCTTGCATTTGAAGGGGAATCAGACCCCTCACCCGGCAACTGCGTTGCCGACCTCTCCCCAGCGGGGAGCATTGGTCTCTACACATCTTTGTTGGGA
>Ga0105046_10017847_pt1 | contig 10840 bp, 11 predicted proteins | sample MAT03_FD_78385 | JGI IMG/M metagenome (GOLD analysis project Ga0105046, IMG submission 78385) | Freshwater microbial communities from Lake Fryxell liftoff mats and glacier meltwater in Antarctica - MAT-03 (megahit assembly) | ecosystem: Environmental > Aquatic > Freshwater > Ice > Liftoff...
AGCGCAGGAGAATTTATTTACTCGTCCTCTGAAGCTCTAAGGAGATTTCATTTTATTATTTATTTTTTTTGAAGAGCGCAGGAGTATTTATTTACGCGTCCTCCGAAGCTCTAAGGAGATTTCATTTTATTATTTATTTTTTTTGAAGAGCGCAGGAGGATTTATTTTTTAATTGTTTACTAAGTAGCATGTGAATAAATGTCACTGGTCACTAATCATTCAACACTTGACTGGTTACTGGTTACTGGTTACTGGTTACTGGTTACTGGTTACTGGTTACTGGTCACTGGTCACTGGTTACTGGTTACTGGTTACTGGTTACTGGTTACTGGTTACTGGTTACTGGTTACTGGTTATTGGTTATTGGTTACTGGTTACTGGTTACTGGTTACTGGTTACTGGTTACTGGTTACTGGTTACTGGTTACTGGTTTTTCGCAAAGATAAGTATTTACATTGTTTTGCCAATCACTTCCCTGAACTCACTCACAATCATAGCTGTTGCGCCCCACATATAGTGTTCCTGAAATTTATAATAGGGTGCATTAAGGTTTCCGTATGATGTTTTGAAGAACATATGTTCGGTCTTAAAGTTTAGTATTTCATTTAATGAAGCCGGCAAGAGCGCCTTAACTTCATCAGGATTGGGATCAAATTCAGGAGTAAAATCCACCATCCCCACAAAGGGATTTACTAAAAAATTACTTGCAGGAATGTATAATGTTGAAAGTGGCCCAAGTAATTCAATGGATTTTGTTGGTATCCCAATTTCCTCATGCGTTTCGCGCAGTGCGGCAGCTCCCAAATCAGCATCGCTTTCTTCAAGTTTGCCTCCCGGAAATGCAATTTGTCCGCTGTGTACACTTTCATTTACCGGCCGCTGAATGAACATCGTTTTTGTTTCGCCGGTTTTATCCGGATACAATAAAATTAAAACACTGCTCAGACGCGGATCAGTATTTTCCTGAAGATACTGTTCCTTCGATTTCCGCTCTCTTGGTGCCATTAAATATTGAGCTTCTTCTCCTGGTAAGGGAAGTTTTAATGCATTTTGAATGAGTTTGATTATAGAGGAGAAGTTCATTAAGGATGCTATTATATTTCAACTTTTAGTTTGGCTTTAAAATAGGCTTTGAGAGATATCGTTTTTTAATGAATTTTATGAATTATTTTATGTAAGGAACCCGATTGCTGGGTATTAATTTTTTCAGTGAGGTAATTTTTAGTTAATAATTCTAATTCATAGGGTTTTGATACCATAACAATTTCATTATTTTCAAAAAATGGTTCTTTTGTTATTTTAATTTGATAAATATTTTCTTGCTCAAGAATTCTCTTATAAAACAAAACCTGATCGTATAGTTCTTTGTTTTTTTCGATTTTAAAAACCGTTATCTTTTTTATTTCCGGATGTATTGAACTTAATTGTTTTAAGTATAATCCTTCGTATTCCATTGGATAGATGTATGAAGGTGGAAAAGCTATAGTTTTCAAAATGTTGTTATATGGATTATACAGAATTGCTATTGTTATTATTGATAGAAGTATACTGATTGTATATCTTCCTTTCAATTTGTTTATTTTTTCAAATAGGAAACGAATAACCACAACAATTGTCAACCCTGCTATTATTGACAATAATGGTATCAATGGAGCCGAATACCATTCCAGCTTAACTGCAGGAAATGAAATTATCAAAAAATAGGATAGGGCTGAAACTAATACGTAAATGTAGAGATAATATTTTTTTGATTTTAGTATGAGTAGGTTAATTATTGAAAATGGTATTATATATATAAAGAAATTGAATTCAGTATTTATTAAATTCCGGAGGTAAAAATCAAACGGTTGAACATGCCAACTCATTACCTCCTGGTTAATTCGGAAAATTTCTGTTTCTAAAACAACTTTTACATATCCCGGTGCAATCACCTCTCTTGCAAAATAATAACCGCTACAAACCAATAGTACTATTGTAGCTGATAAGTAAAGTCGTTTGTCTTTAAGCAGTGAATGATCTTTATTAAAGATTACTATTAATATCATAGGAAGAATCAATAAAAAACCGGCTATTCCCTTTGATAAAAAACCGAGAATCAAGCTAACTGCAAGTATTATGAAGTGCGATTTTGGATTTTCAGGTTTTGAAACTATAAGATCTATGAAAGTTAAAATTCCTAAGGTCAGAAAAAAGACCAGTACTGAATCCAGATCGCCTGTTCTTGTTACATGATTAGCCACAAATCCCTGTGAGGTTACTAAAATCATTGAAGCCAGAAAACCGATAAATGCACTATCAAAATTTCTTAGACAGAATAAAAATACAATCAATACTGTAAACAACCCGAATAATGCTGATGGAAACCTGATAGCAAATTCATTCATTCCAAAAATTTTCATACTTATTGCCTGCAACCATATTACCAATGGTGGTTTGGTATTGTATAAATCAATTTTCCCTTCAGTTTTTATAACAAATAAATCTGCATCTTCATATAACATGTCCAATGAGTTGTTGGCATAAGTCGCCTCGTCCCAAAGTTTTATTTGAGTTGCTCCCAGATTTAGAAACAATGGAAAATAGGCCAGCCCAATCAGCAAAATGACAATTGTAATGTGGAATAAATATTTATTTTGGAATGAATAAGCTTTATCCATAAACTAATAATAAAAAATACTAAATATATTTTTCGGATACGTGTTAAACCAAGCTCACTGATTTTCTTTCACCAATCTGTTGCCTCCACATCGCATAATACAATCCTTTTAGTTCCAATAATTCCTGATGTTTACCTTTTTCTACAATCTGACCTTGTTCCAATACATAGATGCAGTCGGAGTGCATGATGGTGGAAAGTCGGTGAGCAATAAGTATAGTTATATGATTGCGGTTTCCTGAAATATTTCTGATGGTTTCATTAATTTCTTCTTCGGTAAGCGAATCCAATGCCGAAGTGGCTTCATCAAATACGAGTAGTTTCGGTTGTCTAAGTAAAGCGCGAGCAATGGATAAACGTTGTTTCTCACCACCCGAAACTTTAACACCACCTTCTCCAATCATGGTGTCCAGACCTTTATCTGCACGCGCAAGTAGCGTTTGACAAGCTGCCATATTTAATACTTCAATGCATTGTGCATCGGTTGCGGATGGATTTACGAAGAGCAAATTTTCTCGAATGGTTCCAGCAAAGAGCTGCGTGTCCTGAGTCACAAAGCCAATCTGGTTCCGAAGTTCATCCATACTCACCTTGTCATAGCGGAAGTTGTTGTACAATATTTCGCCACTAAGGGGTCGGTATAATCCGACGAGCATTTTTACTAATGTAGTTTTACCTGATCCCGATGGACCCACAAAAGCAATTGTTTGTCCTAGACTGGTGCTGAAGTTAATATTGGAAATGGCATTAGTTACTGCAGTCTGATGTTTGAAAGTAACATTTTTAAATTCAAAACGATTTATCTCACCCAACTTAACAGGATTCAAAGGAGCAGGTTCTTTTTCCATCTTCATAATTTCTTCAAAGTTGGCAAGCGATACTTCCGTTTCTCTGTAAATATTGATAATGTTTCCTAGTTCTTGTAGTGGTCCGAATATAAAGAAACTGTATATGAAGAGAGAAAAGAATTCTCCCACCGAAATTTTTTCCATGAACACAAGATACATCATAAAAAAAAGCAAACAGTTTCTTAGCAGGTTTACAAATGTCCCTTGAATAAAACTTAGTGAACGAATATATTTTACTTTTTTTAGCTCGAGCTGAAGTATTTTATCGGTGGTTGAATTTAATCGTGTGATCTCCTGATTGGCAAGACCTAAGCTTTTTACCAATTCAATATTTCGTAGCGATTCAGTTGTGCTTCCGGCCAACGCCGTTGTTTCGGCAACAATTGTTTTTTGTATTTTCTTAATTCTCTTGCTCAACACCGAACTTAAAATTCCCAGCAAGGGAATCATCGAAAAATAAACCGGTGCAATTAATGGATACACCTGGATGGAATAGATGGTAACAAAAATAATTCCTACCAGTGATGTAAATAAGATGTTAACAGATGCCGATATAAATCTTTCAGTGTCGGTACGTACTTTCTGAAGTTTCCCTAAAGTTTCTCCACTGCGTTGATCTTCAAAAACCTGGTAGGGGAGTTCCAGTGAATGCTTAAGTCCGTCGGCATATATTTGAGCTCCTAATCGTTGAGTTATAGAATTAACATAATAATCCTGAAAATTTTTAGCCACCCTCGAAACAAAAGCCGCTCCCATGGCCGCCATAATAAGTAATCCTGCCCCCTTCAGAAATTCTTCTGTCGTATATTTTTCGGGCTGTGTTACGTAATTGTCGATGATTTTCTTGAAGATCCAGGGATCTAGTAACGAGAAAATCTGGTTGACTGCTGCAAGGAAAAGTGCCAGAAAGACTAAATTTTTATAGTTTTTGAGGTATTTGTATAGGGTTTTCATAAATTCTGGTAGTGAGCGAAAAAGAAGCGGCAAAGTTAGCTATTTTATTTACAGGCATTGTTGTTGATTAATTTGTCAGGAATCCGCTACAATTTGCTGATTTCCGTTTCAAATTGTTTTAATTTTGCCAATAATTAACCAAAAACCCAAAAACTAAAAATGAAAAAAATCCTGTTTATTCTGGGTTTCTCTTTATTCGTTGTTTCAGTTAACGCACAAAACACTCTCGTGTTGAAATCGGGTGAAAAAATGAATGGAGAAATCAAATCCCTGAACGATGGAGTCATCAAGTTCAATTTTAAGGGAAATGAAATGAGTTTTAAAGTTGCTGAAGTCAGCAGTATCAGTTTTGAAGCGCCCGGTTCGGCTTCTTCTAAAACCACTGATGCTTCAGGAACTAGTACTAAAGGTGTATCGTATGTGATGGCCGGCAGAAAAATGACCAAAGAGCCAAAAATCGACAACCTAACCATGGAAAAAGGAATTGTAGTAGTTGAGATTACAATTAATAAATATGGCAATGTAATTAAAGCTGTGCCTGGTATTGAAGGTTCCACCACAACAAGTAATTACTTATTTACAAAAGCTAAGCAGGCCGCGCAGAGTGTCATGTACGACACGGGCCCAACTATGCCCCTCGAACAAAAAGGTACTATAACTATTACCTTTTAAGAAAGTGTGAATTGCTTTATTGAAGGATACTCCCGGGAATTTACCCCCGGGAGTTTTTGCTTTGTTTATAATTGGTTTTTAGTATCTTTCGCCCTCGATCATTTTGAATATGAAAAAAATAGCGCTGCATTGGAAAATATTGGGTGGTATGCTCTTCGGAATTCTCATAGGGTTCGTTGCAATACAATTTACCGGTGGTAAGGAGTTTGTTTCAGACTGGATAAAACCGTTTGGGACTATTTTCATTAATGTTCTGAAACTCATTGCCATCCCGCTAATCATTGCGTCCTTAATAAAAGGGGTGTCTGATCTTAAAGATATTACCTCTCTTTCAAGGTTGGGAATTAGAACATTTATGCTTTTTATTTTTACAACAATGATATCTATTTCGATTGGTTTGTTAGTTGTAAATTTAATAAAACCTGGAAATCTAGTTTCTGAAGCAACAAGAACAGAACTGATGAAAAATTATGGTGCAGAAGTGGATGGGAAAACAGCTCAGGCAGCAGAAAATATGCACCACGGACCGCTTCAAATGTTAATAGATGTTGTTCCTTCAAATATTTTTGAAGCCGCTTCTTCTAATGGCAACATGCTTCAGGTGATTTTTTTCGTCATCTTTTTTGGAATTGGATTAATATTGATTCCTGCAAAATCCGCAGCTCCGGTTAAAGGTTTTTTTGATGGGATGAATGAAGTGATTTTGAAAATGATTGATCTGGTCATGCTCTTTGCTCCTTATGGCGTGTTTGCACTCATGGCTTCCTTGGTGACCGAAGCTCCGGGTGCTGATATATTTGTTGCTTTGGGTGCCTACGCAGGAACCGTGGTGATTGGATTGTTATTTATGATTTTGGTTTTTTATCCTACAATTTTAAAATTGTACACAGGTATAAACCCGGGTTTCTTTTGGAAAGGAATTGCTCCTGCCCAATTGGTTGCCTTCTCTACTTCGTCATCGGCAGCCACTCTCCCCGTAACTATGGAACGCGTAGAGGAACATCTTGGTGTTGATAAACAAGTGACTAGTTTTGTATGTCCTGTTGGTGCAACTATTAATATGGATGGAACTAGTTTGTATCAGGCAGTAGCCGCAGTCTTTATTAGTCAGGCTTTCGGTCATGATGTTACATTTTCCGAACAACTAACAATAGTTTTAACTGCACTTCTTGCATCAATAGGTTCTGCTGCTGTTCCTGGTGCCGGTTTGCTGATGTTGGTAATTGTACTGGAATCTATAGGTGTGAGCCCAGCCGGTATCGCTCTTATTTTCGCTATCGATCGCCCACTTGATATGCTTCGCACTACCGTAAATGTTACCAGCGATGCTTTTTGCGCTATGATGATTGGTAAGAGTGTTGGTAAATTAAGAAAGCCGCAATCACAAGAGTGGGATGACAATTATAACCCGGCGAAAAATTAATGGAAACGTTAAAAGAAATTAAATCCGAATTTAGAATAAGTCCTTAACAACAGAACAAATTCTTCGCTGTCAGGCACTCTAATACGCATTTGCATAACCTGATTAGCAGGAACTTTCTGGATTTTCTTTAACAACTCACGGTAATATATAAACGCAGTGTAAACCCCTGGCTTAACATCTTTGGGTAATTGCATCAATCCGGGATAAGCAGCTTTAAAATCTTTATCGATATCGTCTTCAATTATTTTTTTTGTTGAATTATCAAATTTTGTAAAGTCAACACCCGGGAAATATACACGTCCACGTTCCTGAAAATCACTTTTGATATCACGAAGGAAATTAACTTTTTGAAATGCTGCCCCTAATCTGCGAGCAGGCTCTACCAGTTTTGCATACATCTCTTTATCGCCTTCGCAAAATACTCTTAAACACATAAGTCCAATCACTTCTGCAGAGCCATAAATGTATGTCTGATAAAAGGAATCATCATATGATTTTTTATCCAGATCAAGTTCCATACTGTATAAAAATGCTTCAATTAGTTCTTTGTCGATGTGATATTGATTCACGATCATTTGGAATGAATGCAAAACCGGATTCGTACTGATTTTGTTATCGATTGCCTCCCAAGTCTCCTTTTTGAAATTAAGAAGCAATGTTTTTTTATCAAATCCATGAAATGTATCTACTATTTCATCAGCCAGCCTCACAAAACCATAAATTGCATAAATAGGTTTGTGAAATCTCTTGTTGAGAGTTTTGATACCTCTGGTAAAGGAGGTGCTGTACCTGTGCGTGACAAGGGTACTGAGATCCAAACATAAATCGTTATACTCCTGCATGTTCTTTTTCTATTCGTTCTGTTACCAATCGTGAACTAATTACAACAATAGGAAGTCCTGTTCCCGGAATGGTACTCGCACCAACATAATATAGATTGCTGAAAACTTCATCCTTATTTGCAGGTCGTAATCCGCCAATTTGATTTAATCCATGCGCAAGTCCTAATCCGCTTCCGCGATATAAATTAAATTGATCCTGCCAGTTTATTGGATTTAATATGGTTTTTGTTATAGTGTTTGCCTTTAAATCAAAATCAATTCTTTTTGAAAGATCCGAAATAATATTTTCAGCAAGTTGCTCGCTGTCGGACCAGTCGGGTTTGTGTCTTAAATCAGGTACCGGACAAAGTATAAAAAGATTCTCACATCCCTCCGGTGCAGAAGCAGGATTTGATTTTGAACTCACATTAACATAGTAATATGGTTTTTGTGGACTCACAGAAGTCTTGAAAATGTTTTTCGCATATTCGTTGAAATTATTTCCAAGAAAATAATTGTGATGTTTAATATTTTGCAGTTTGCCTTTTACCCCTAAATAAATGGTGAAAGGGGAGAGGGTCCAATCCATTGCATCAAGTTTCTTCTCGTTGAATTTCGCACGATTAAGAACTTTTCCTCTAAAGGATGCCGCATCAGAATTGGAAATATAAATATCGGAACTCCATTTTTTATTGTTCTGATCAATAAAAGCGGTGATGTTTTTGCCATCTGTTTCAACTGATTTTATTTCAGTATTAAAATGAAATTTTACACCTCTGGAGTCCAGGATTTTTTTAATTTCTTCAACAATTTTATACATCCCACCTTGCACATTCCAATATCCATCGTGCTTGAGCTCCGTATAATTCAAAAGACTGTACACTGCAGGAGTTTCGAATGGAGTAGAGCCAAGGAAAAATGAAACTAATGAAAAAATCACTTTAACTTCTTGAGAATCAAAGTTCTTTTCCAGTTCCTGCCACATCGAACGCACCATTTTCGGAGCATGCTTCCAGGGGACCCGGGTAAGTTGTGCTAAATAATCGAGTTTGCTATCGAAGTTCTGTTTAATGACGATGTTTTCGGTATCGTGGAATAATTTTCCGGCTGCAGCCAGATATTTGCTCGTCTTTGCAGCCATATTATCCTCAATTCCATTGAATTCAGTCGCTAGTTTATCCAAATCCTTATAAATCATATAAGGCTTGTTGCGACCTTCAAAATAAACCGCATACAATGGGTTTAACTCATTTAATTTGAGAGGATTAGGAATGCCACACGATTTAAAAAGCTCTGTGAATTCATAACTCATAGAAAAAAACGAGGGGCCCATATCAAATGTAAAGCCTTCTTTTTCAAATAGATTCAATCTGCCTCCCGGCCTGTGGAATTTTTCTAACATCTCCACCTGATAACCTTTTGAAGTTAGCCTCAAAGCTGTTGCCAAAGCACCCAATCCGGTTCCAATAATCAATACTCTTTTTGACATTCAGAATTTATTAAAACTTCACTCACTCAATCCGGTTCACCGAATGCATTCGCAAATAGCTAATAACCAGTATTTAATAACAATGATACCAGTTACAAATGTAGGCAATAAACAAATGGATATGATATTATGTTTTAATAAAAGGAATTTGAAATCATTTTAAATTTATAAATCCTTTCGTTTGTTGATATAAGTATAGAAAATTAGCTATTTCAGTACTAAAAAATGTAATTTTGTGACTTATTTGTAATGTTCCCTTGTGCAGTTGTTAATTAATCAAAAGTAATTATGGTTTTACTCAGTGTGCCGGCCGATTATTTACCTATGGCAATCATGTTTGTGGTTGCAATAGGGTTTGTATTGACAACCATTTTTGTGACGCACTTGTTGGGTCCTCAGCGCAAATCAGCTGTTAAACTCGAGACGTTTGAATGTGGTATTGAATCACAAGGCAATTCAAGGATTCCATTTTCAGTTAAATATTTGATGGTAGCAATTCTGTTTGTGTTATTTGATGTGGAGGTTATTTTCATGTACCCCTGGGCCGTGAATTTTCTGAAACTTGGTTTGTATGGTTTTATTGAAATGATCATCTTCATTAGTCTCTTTATGCTAGGATTTCTTTACATAATAAGAAAGGGTGCTTTGAAATGGGAATAAATGGCTGCTACTTGAGTTGTAGCTGCAAGTTAAAATTAAATAATAACAGTGTTTTAAAAATATAATGGTTGAAATAGCTAAAGCTCCTGAGGGATTTGAAGGTCCTGGTTTTTTTGCAACCAGCCTTGATAAAGTGGTTGGAATGGCAAGGAAAAATTCCCTGTGGCCCTTGCCTTTCGCTACATCGTGCTGCGGAATTGAATTCATGGCCACCATGGGAGCACATTATGATCTCGCCCGTTTTGGTTCTGAAAGATTGAGTTTTTCACCCCGCCAGGCCGATTTGCTGATGGTAATGGGTACTATCGCAAAAAAAATGGGACCCGTCCTTCGTCAAGTGTACGAACAAATGGCCGAGCCACGTTGGGTACTTTCTGTAGGTGCCTGCGCATCCAGTGGTGGAATATTCGACACCTATAGTGTGCTTCAGGGAATCGATAGAATTATTCCTGTTGATGTATACGTACCGGGTTGCCCGCCCCGTCCTGAGCAAATTCTTGACGGTGTAATAAAAATTCAGGAACTGGTGCAAAATGAATCTTTGCGTCGACGCGATTCTGCAGAATATAAAGCAATGTTAGCTACCTACGGAATCGAATAATCAATTTATGTCAGTAATGAATCACCAATCAATAACAGAGGCCATTGAAAAACAATTTCCGGGAAAAATTATTGCAGTGGAAACACCTTATGATTTCCTGACACTAACAGTTTCAAAAGATACTGTCAAAGACCTTATTCAATTTCTTTACAACGAACCCTCACTGGATTTTAAATATTTAACAACTTGTTTCGGAATGCATTTTCCGGACGCACCCGAAAGATTTGGAATGGTTTACCAGCTGCATAGCTTACCCACCAATGCCAGAATTCGGTTGAAAGCGTTTACCAACGAAGACCCACCTCACTTCCCTTCACTCACAAGCATCTTCAAAGCTGCAAACTGGATGGAACGTGAAACCTACGATTTCTTTGGCTTCAAATTTAACGGACACCCCGATCTTAGAAGAATATTAAATATGGATAGCCTCGAAGGTTGGCCTCTCAGAAAAGAATTCCCCCTCGAAGATCAGGATAGAAAAGATAAAGATGACGCTATGTTCGGACGATAATAAGTGAAAAGTGAAAAGTGAAAAGTGAAAAGTGACCAGTGACCAGTGACCAGTGACCAGTGACCAATGACAAGTGACAAGTGACCAGTGACCAGTGACCAGCGACCAGTGACTAGGTACAAGTGACCAGTGACCAGTGACCAGTGACCAATGACAAGTGACCAGTGACCAGTGACCAGTGACCAATGACAAGTGACAAGTGATA
>Ga0105046_10017848_pt1 | contig 10840 bp, 4 predicted proteins | sample MAT03_FD_78385 | JGI IMG/M metagenome (GOLD analysis project Ga0105046, IMG submission 78385) | Freshwater microbial communities from Lake Fryxell liftoff mats and glacier meltwater in Antarctica - MAT-03 (megahit assembly) | ecosystem: Environmental > Aquatic > Freshwater > Ice > Liftoff...
CAGTGGCTGAAGGCAAGGACATCCCAGTGACTGGCGCGGCGAGCGCGGAACTTGCCGCGGGCCAGGAGATAGCTAGCGCGCCCGATGCCGCGGCGACTGAGCCGGTAGTTAACAGGCACGCTGGTGAACCGGCACAAGCAAGCGGGAAGGCCAAGGGGGCGGGAGGTCAGGCTGCGGAAACGCGGCGTGATGCGGTTGTTGGAACCTGGGAGATGGTCTACCCCACGCGCGGCTCGGCGTGTGTTTTGTTGGCCGATGGACGTTACATCTTGTCTTCACTCGCCGATGGGGTATTTTCCAAGGGCGTTGAACGGGGGAAGTGGCAGCGCGGAGCGGATCGTGCCTCGATCGAGTTTGTGCGGGGATCGACCAACTCGGCCCAAGCTTTGCGAGCGAGAGTGCCCGAGCCGAGCGCGGGCTGGTCTATGCCAGTGATATCGCTTACGGGCCGAACGCTCACGGCCGAGTTGCGTGGCGACTTAGTGGTGTGGACGAGGCCGTGAGAGAGTGCGAGCGACTCTGAGCGCGCGTGGCGAGAAGCATCGGTTCATTTGGACGATCGACCCTGCCATCCCTGATCAGACGCGTTATTCCGCTCTGCGCTATTTGTCCGACCGACCCATTCTTATCGCTGTGGAATAGTGGCCCTCGCTCTTGCCAACCATTCGCAATGCCTCTTCATCTCTTCGAAGCCTTTGGTGTTGAACTTGAGTACATGGTTGTGAACCGGCACACCCTGCGGGTGGCGCCGGTGGTTGACCGTCTCCTCAAGGGCGCGGCGACGTTGCGGTTCGCGACGCTTCCGGACGATGAGGACCTGGACCATCCCGGTAGCGTTGAGTTTGAAGATATTGCGTGGTCCAACGAACTCGCGCTACATGTGTTGGAACTTAAGACCAACGGCCCCAGTCCGACGCTCGAAGGGCTGAGCACTAAGTTTCATCGTCATATTACGATGGCGAATGAGGTACTCGCGGGAATGAATGCGATGCTTCTGCCGGGCGGCATGCACCCGACGATGAACCCGGATGCGGAGATGAAGATTTGGCCGCACGGTTACAACGAGGTGTACGAGGCGTTTAACAGGATCTTTGATTGCAAGGGGCACGGGTGGGCAAACTTGCAGTCGGCCCATCTTAACTTACCGTTTGCTGATGATGCTGAGTTTGGGCGGTTGCACGCCGCGATCCGGGTTCTGCTACCGATTATGCCCGCTCTCTCGGCGGCGAGCCCGATGATGGATGGTAAGTTTACGGGAGTTTTGGACAATCGCCTGGAGGTGTACCGCCACAACGCGCGGCGGGTGCCCATCACCAGCGGGGGGGTCGTGCCCGAACCCGTGTTCACTCACGATGATTATCAACGGGTGATACTGGATTCAATTTACAAAGCCTTTGAACCGCTGGATCCAACCGGCGTGCTCCGCCACGAGTGGTGCAATAGCCGGGGTGCCATCGCGAGGTTTTCACGCAACGCAATTGAAATTCGGGTGTTGGATTGTCAGGAGTGCCCACGCGCTGACCTTGCGATTGTCGCGCTCGTCACCGCGGCGATTCGGGGGCTGGTCGCGGGCCGCTTTGCCGACCTAAGCACGCTCGAAGGCTGGGAGGTGGTGCCACTTCAGCAACTGTTTGTTTCGGTCATCCGTGACGCTGAGCAGACGGTCATCGTCGACGCGGCGTTCTTGCGGATGTTCGGCGTGAAAGAGCAGAACGTAACCGCAGCGGAGTTGTGGATGCACATTCGTTCGGTCTGCCACGACTTTGTCGCTGCGGAGCACCGCACCACCTTGGACTTTATTCTCTCCCGCGGTACGTTAGCGCGTCGAATATCGGTCCTCTTTCGCGGGGCCGACGACATGGCAAAGGCCACTGCATCACAGATTAGCGCACTCGCCGCGTGCTTAAATGAGAATCGGCTCCTGGGCGAGTGAGTTGGAACCGACACTGCCGAGTAAAGTTTAAGTTACTACACTAGGCCCCCCTGCAAGCGATGCGCGAGCTGGGTTGTTTGTGTTAAGTCAATGCATCCGCTCGCCGTCGTATTTTAACCTTTACCTGTGGATACACCGCCACCGTCTTCGACACCTCAACCCCTATCGCCAGACGCGAGTTCCACTGAGCGCGTGGACGAGGCGCGGGCCGCGTTGCCTGTTGCATCAGGGGGGATGTTGGAAACAGGGTTGCTTCCAGCGGCTAGTGATGGTGGGGGTGGTGGGGGTGGTGGCGGTCACCAGACCAGGCGACAATCGCGCGGTCCGCTGTTGCGGAGAGATCTCTTTCATATTACAACTGATGGAGTCTACTACAGCGCGATGGTGGGCGTGGCGGAGATGTACTTCGCGAAGTTTATATTGACACTTAAGCTCGGGCAGATTGCTTCCGGTTTGATTATGACGGTGCCGTTGATGTTGGGCGCGGCGTTATCGCTGATGGGTCCGCGGCTGCTGCGGAGGGTCGGCTCTTTCAGCCGGTACAACGGAATCGTGGCGGCCCAGCAGGGGCTGATGCTTTTCCCGCTGGCTGCCTGCGCGGTCGCAGCGCCCTTCGTGCTGCCGATTTTGGCAGAGCGCGGGCTTACGTGGGTGGCAACGGCAGTTATATTTGTTATTGTGACGCTCTACTTCTTCGGCGCTATGGCGACGGCAGCGCCGTGGATGACGATTACTGGCGAACTGGTTCCCGCCTCCATCCGAGCGAACTTTAACGCTCGTCGTTTACGTTTGTTGCAAGGGGCAACGCTGTGTGCGTTGTTATTTCACGGCTTGGCCGCGGACGGGATAGACGCGCTATTCCGCGCATCGCCGCGTTTGCAGGCTACAGGGCTTGATTCAACGCTCTGCGGCTTCGCTCTTGCCTTTACCATCGGAGGCGTGCTGCGATTACTTTCATCGTGGCATTTGTTTCACTACTCGACTCCCAAGTCGACGCCCATGGATCAGTCCAAGGTTCATGCGATCGACTTTGTAGCCCGCTTTCGTCGCGGGAACGATGGGCGGTTTTTGCTTTACGCGCTCGCCGCGAACTTCGCGTTGCAGATTTCCCAGCCGTTTACCAACCCCTTCATGCTCGAGCAGATCAAGTTCACAGGTAGTTTTTATACCTGGTTGCAACGTTCAGTGGGCGAGAACGCACCGTATAGCCTCCTGCTCGCGGCGGTTTACCTCGGCCGGGTGATTGCGCTGCCGCTTGCTGGCAAGTTTGCACAGCGTCACAGCGCGCATTCGCTACTTTGGGTGGGTGCGGTCGCGTTGATTCCGATGGCCATTTTTTGGTTAGCCAGTGCAAGGTTTGAGGTAATTCTGCTGGGGCAGATCGCGACCGGGGCGGCTCTTGGGGTGTGGGAGCTGGCGGTCTTTCTCATGAACTTTGACACGATCAAAGCGAAGGAGCGAACGGCGATGATTACTTATTACACCTTGGCCAATGAGACAAGCAAGACTGCCGGGTCATTCGTTGGGGGGGGGTTGCTCTCCTGGCTCGGAAAGGATTACGGCGCATACGTAGCGGTGTTCGGGCTTTCCGCAGCGGTGAGGCTAGCCGCGTTGGCCTTACTTGCAGGCGTGAAGAAGCCGTAGGCGTGCCGTGAATCGGTGCTCGCGGCGTCAGAACTCGTGAGAGGTGGAGAACGTACGATGGATGAGGCTATTCTGGCCCTTGTCCAATCGCCCTGACCGCGGGCCGCTCAGGCGGTGCCATGCGGCTGAAAGCAGCGAGATATCGTTGGGTCCAGCGGCGTATTTGGTAGTTCACCCTGCAAGTTCGGGCATTATAAGAAGCGATCTCTGATGACACGCGATACGAAAGTTCAGATCGGTGCGGCAATGGCCTTACTGCTGTTTTTGGCGACTTCGGTGGGGCTGACGACCACGCTCGCTGCGTTGCAGGGGCGGGAAAAACTAGTACAGACAGATAGCGCGGAAAACAGTGCGAGCGCTGAGGTCGCGACGGGGATTGCGATGGGTGCTTTCCGGGGCATCTTTGTGAACTTTTTGTGGATCCGCGCAAATGAGATGAAAGAAGCGGGGAAGTTCTTCGAGGCCATCGAGCTTGCGGGGGCGATCACGCGGCTTCAGCCTCGGTTTCCGCGGGTCTGGGTCTTTCATGCCTGGAACATGGCGTACAACATTTCGGTCATGACCTCAACCAGCGAAGAGCGGTGGAATTGGGTCAATGCCGGAATTCGATTGCTGCGCGATAAGGGAATCCCCGCCAATCCGAACGACATGCTCTTACATAAGGAACTCGGGTGGATGTTCCTGCACAAAATCGGGGGGTATACCGATGATGCGAACGCTTATTACAAGCGCCGGTTAGCACTTGAGTGGACGGTGATGCTCGGACCTCCGCCGCCTACGACTGCGCTGGATCGAGACCGTGATCACAGAATCAAGGTGATGTCCGATTGGCTTGAGACAATCGCGACCGCTGCGGCGACGTTGGATGAGGCCAAGCAAAGGGAACCGACCCTTGCCAGTTTGATTGAGCAGATTGAGAAAAACGGTTATAAGTTAGATTTTGATCTTTTGGGTCGGTATGAAATGATCCGGGCGAGCCGACGGTCAATCATTCGTCCCGAGTATGTTGCCCGGTTGACGGCCGGGCGACAGAACGCGGATATTCCCGCCCCGATGGAGCAGATGATGACGCTCATCGAGGACTCCGAACGCGAAGCTGCGTGGAAGACACTTGTCGCCTATCTCCGACGTAAGCTGCTCGCGGATGAGTACCACATGGATCCCCAGCGCATGATCCAGTTGACGCAGCGATACGGCCCCATCGATTGGCGGCACCACGCCGCGCACGCGCTGTACTGGTCAACCCGCGGCATTGATCAGGGATTCTTCAGAATCACCCAAGACAATCGGCGAGATTTTGATACGCTCAATACCGATCGCATCAGCGTTCAGGCAATTCAAGATCTCTTCCGCACCGGCGAGCTTTACTTCGACTTCTTCGCCATGACTATGGGAAAAGGCGCGTACGCCATGTTTCAAGGCTTGCCCAACGGGCACTTTGTGCAGTCGTATGGGCAGATTGTAGAGAACGAGGCAAGGAACCGTTCATGGGCGGACCAGACCGACTCGCGTGGAATTACGTCTCTCTCCGGGGGCTACGAGAACTTTCTCAAGGATGCCATCTGCTTCTTCTACCGCCGCTTTGATATGAAGCAGGCGGATTATTGGTACACGAAGCTGCGGACCTACGAGAACTTGAACTTAGGAAACGAGAACCGGGCCCAAGAGCTCTCGGTTCCGATTGCCGAGTTTGTGGAGCGCGAGTTGAACGATCGCGCAACGTCTCCGAACGTTGCGATCTCTCAGATTGCGGGGTCGCTTATGGGGGCGTACACCAGCGGTCTGCTCGCGGGTGACCAGGAGTTATTCCAAAGTCAGTTCGAGTTTGCCAAGCGATTTCACCGGTACTTCTTTCAAGAACAGCGCAAGGCTGTTATCGTGAGCAAAGAGTACGTCCGAATGGATCAGCTCGAGCCAGACTTCCGGCTCGCGGCGGGCGGCATCTTCGCCCAGTGGATCCAGACGCTGGGAGTGGATGACGCTCGTTCGGTTTACGCTCGGTCTCCCGAGGATCTTCGGCGATTTGCTTACGACATCATGCGGGGCTCATACGAAGACCGGCTCACTCAAGCAACGCAAGCGGGACTGAGTGAGCCCTTCGCGGTTATCTTCCCTGAGCCCCCGGGTATGGCTCGGTTTCGTATCGAGCTCAAGGCGATGTTGGCCCAGCGCGGTGAGGGTGCGGTCAACGTCGAACAGAAGTGACCGCATCGACCGATAGCTCGGACACAGTCAGGGCCGTTACTGTTATACAGTAATAAACCCGTCCTATAACATGAAATTACTATGAAGTTTGGGTGAAGAAACCTTTTCTAGGTTGTATTACCTAATTTGTCTCAGTATACTTAAACTCACCGGCAGCGTTTCCCGCTGGCTCACGACCCCGTTCTCAAGAGTTTAAGAGTTTAGGAGAGAGATTATGACCCGAATGACCACCCTGCTTGTCGCGCTCGCGGCGGGCGCCACGTCGGCTGTTGCCGCTCCGTTGAACCTGACACCGATGGCACCTGATGTCGCTTCCGGCTTCATCATTATCACCTACAACGCAGGCTCGGGCGCGTTCGCCGCCAGCGGCTTCACGCAGAATATTTCGCTGCCCGGCCCCTCGCAGCAACCGGCGGGTCTTCGCCAGTTCTCGCTGACCGCCGTTGTGAGCAACGCTGGTGTTGCGAGCAGCGGAACGCTGCTGGTTAAGACCGACTTTGGCTCCGCCGACTCGGTCGCTTTTCAGTCCAGCGATCTGACAGCTTTCGGCTTTGATTCATTTAACAAGTTTGAGTTCGTATTCGCTCAGCAAGCTGGAAACCTAGCTTCGGTTGGCTCGGACATCGGCACAATCCTTGTTTCGCCCAGCCTCATGTTCGCGAACAACGTGCCCGACTTCAGCCAGTCTTTCACGAATGATCCATTTGGATTTGGATTTGGTGACGGAAACGCTGATACCTTCCTGATTCCCGCTCCCGGCGCCGCCGCGGTGCTGGGTCTTGCAGGGCTATTCGCGTCGCGTCGCCGCCGCGCTTAAGTTCGATAAATTAACGTACGCGCGATGGATGAGAATCCATCGTGCTGTTTTTAGCGGGCGGCCGCATGGGCGGTGAGGGCGCGAGCCCGAGGGTGGGTCGCCACCTCGCAGTGGCAACCATCGCCTGGGAGTCCACTTTGGTGCCTCAGCATCGCGGCGGTTTGTGGGCAGCGGTCTGGGAATGATGGGACTGACTTGGTATTAAGGGTTACGGAAGAGGTAACTTTTTAGCGGTCTGATTTGTTTGTCTTTCCGTGGCCATCGAGCCGCGGTCGTTTTCCTTTTGCCAGGCTGTGGCATGCCTTTTAGGGTTGCCCCGCGCGAGCGAGTCCACTCGTGTACGGCTTGGCAGTCTGGGCGGTCTCAAGAGGCGGCATTGTTGGTTGTGTGTGCCACTTGGGTCTTGTTTGTTGGAGCGGTACTGCTTTCTGCGGTGCTGGCTTATTAACCAAAGTTAGCTTGAAGTTTTGTTTGGTGTGTTTGGTTGTGTCGGGGCGACAGCTCCGACTCTGTATCACTCTCTCTCTCTCTCTGAGGAAATTATGAAGAAGATGCTCTCTCGCGTACTAGGTGGTAATAAGCAAGTTCTTGGCGGCGCTGCCGCTGGACGCAAGGAATCGTCGGCTGCTGCACTCGCCGCGGCGAGCACGCAAAACGCCTCGCTTGAGACGCTTGAACAGCGTCAGATGATGGCGTTGCTTGGCGTAACGCTTGCCACCCTGCCGATCGAGTTTTATAACGCAACGGGCCAGCTCCGCCATGAGGCGTCGAGCGGCTCGTTTAACATTTCGGCTACTCCCACTTCGGTCTTTTTCCCGGGTGGCCCGCGGGTTATCAATGCCTCGCACGGTGATTTCCAGATCCATGCCCGGCTTGACGGCACGGGCGCGTTCGTACGCGGCGTGGTAGCTGGCGACACTTCCGTCATCGGCGGCGTAAACAGCAACGGCGATGACGTGTACATGGCTGGCTCGGTTGACGTTGACGGCAACGGTTCGATCAACCCGCTGACCGAGAGTGGCGTTCTCCTGACTGGCGAGTTGTACGCTTTCGGTTTCAATAACAGCAACGGACCCACCGACCAGTACGACTTTAAGTTTGTCGTTACTGGCGGTCTGCTGGCTCCCTTCTATGCGGGCCGCGATGGTGGAATTACAATGACCAGCGAAGCATCGACCTTCGCGAACAACTTCGGCGTCGACTTCCGCGGCCAGGCCAAGGGAAGCGCCGGGCCCATCGCCCGTCCCGCGCTATCGAGCGTCAGCGGTTACGTCTACGCGGATGAGAACAACGATGGTATCTTCCAGGGTAGCGAGAGCGCGATCCCCGGCACGACAGTTACGTTGACCGGCGTGAACGACGTCGGGCAGAACATCTCACTGACGCAGACGACCGACGCCAATGGTTACTATTACTTCGGTACGCTGCGGGGCGGAACCTATCAGCTGACGGAAACACAGCCCGCGGGCTACCTCGACGGTAAGGACACCATCGGCACTCCCGGTGGCTCGGCGACCAACGATCAGTTCAGTAACATCGTGCTGCCTTTTGGCTTTAACGGCGTCCACAATAACTTCGGTGAGATTCTTGCCAGCAGCATCAGCGGTTATGTTTATGCTGACGCAGACAACGACGGTGTCTTCGACGCTAGCGAAAGCCCGATCGGCGGGACCAGCGTCCGCCTCACCGGCATCGATGATCTGAGTAACAGCATCGACGTCACCGCCCTGACCGACGTGAACGGTTTATATTACTTTGGCGGACTTCGCCCGGGCACCTACCAGCTGAATGAAACTCAGCCCGCGGGTTATCTTGACGGCAAGGACACCATCGGTACACCCGGCGGTTCTACCGCTGATGACCAGTTCAGCGCGATCCAGTTGCCCAGCAACTTTAACGGCGTGCAGAACAACTTCGGCGAGATCCTCGCGGGGAGCATCAGCGGTTTCGTCTATTACGATTCCAACAACGATGGCACGTTCCAGGGCGGCGAGCTCGCCATCCCCGGGACTACGGTTATGTTCAGTGGCACCGACGATCTGGGTAACAGCGTGGTCGGCACCGCCGTCACAGATTCCAACGGATTCTATTACTTTGGCGGTCTGCGCCCCGGCACCTATCAGCTGAACGAAACACAACCCGCGGGCTATCTCGATGGTAAAGATACCATCGGCACACCCGGCGGCAGCGTCGCGAACGATGTCTTCACCGCCATCGTCCTCCCCGTCGGCTTTAACGGCGTGCGGAATAACTTCGGTGAGATTCTGGCCAGCAGCATCAGCGGTTACGTTTACGCCGATGCTAACAACGACGGCGTCTTCCAGGGCAGCGAGTTAGCGATTCCCGGCACAAGCATCCTGCTCACCGGCGTCGATGACCTGGGCAACAGCCTCAGCCTTTCGGCCATCACAGATGCCAACGGTTACTACTACTTCGGCGGTCTGCGCCCCGGCACCTATCAGCTGAATGAAACCCAGCCCGCAGGTTACCTTGACGGCAAGGACACCATCGGTACACCCGGCGGCTCCACCAGCAACGATCAGTTCGCGACGATCGTTCTCCCGGCTGGGTTCACCGGAGTGCAGAACAACTTCGGCGAGATTCTGGCCAGCAGCATCAGCGGTTACACCTATTACGATGCCAACAACGACGGTACGTTCCAGGGCAGCGAGAGCCCCATCCCCGGCACCGCGGTCGCGCTCACCGGCACCGATGATCTGGGCAATAGCGTTTCGGCTTCGGCCGTCACCGACGCCAACGGGTTCTATGTCTTCGGCGGCCTGCGCCCTGGAACCTACCAGCTTACTGAAACCCAGCCCGCGGCTTACCTTGACGGCAAGGACACGATCGGTACCCCCGGCGGTACCACTTCCAACGACCAGTTCAGTAATATAAGCCTTCCTACGAACTTCGCTGGCGTTCAGAACAACTTTGGCGAAATCCTGGCTAGCAGCATCAGTGGCTTCACGTATTATGATGCCAACAACGATGGCACCTTCCAGGGTGGCGAAGCCGCTATTAGCGGCATCCTGATTACACTGACCGGCACCGACGATTTGGGCAACAGTGTCAGCCTCACCACGAACACGAACGCGAGCGGCTTCTACATCTTCGGAGGTCTGCGTCCTGGCACCTACCGGTTGACCGAAACCCAGCCCGCGGGCTACTTGGACGGTAAAGATACCATCGGCACCCCCGGCGGCATCACCGCAAATGATCAGTTCAGCAGCATTAACCTCCCGGCCGGGTTCGCTGGCGTTCAGAATAACTTTGGTGAGATCCTGGCGAGTAGCATCAGTGGTTTCGTCTATCACGATGCCAACAACGATGGAACATTCCAAGGTAGCGAAAGCCCCATCAGCGGCGTGCTCGTGACGCTCACCGGCACGAACGATCTGGGCGTTGTGGTAAACGTAACTGCCAACACGAATGCCAGCGGCTTCTACTCGTTCGGCGGCCTCCGCCCGGGCGTCTACCAGCTCAACGAAACGCAGCCCGCGGCGTACCTTGATGGCAAGGACACCATCGGTACCCCGGGTGGATCAACCGCCAACGACCAGTTCAGCGGCATCAACCTGCCCGTCAACTTAAACGGTGTTAATAATAACTTCGGTGAGGTACTCCCCGGTAGCCTCAGCGGTTATGTCTACTGCGATGATAATGGCAACTGCATCCGCAACGCGGGCGAAGTCGGAATCCCCAACGTCACCATTACACTTAGCGGCATCAATGATCGTGGCGGCGCGGTCTCGATGACGATCACCACCAACTCACTAGGCTTCTACTCCTTTGGCGGCCTGCGCCCCGGCACTTACACCCTCACCCAAACTCAGCCCGCTGGTTCCATTGATGGCGGCGACACCGCGGGTTCACTGGGCGGAACGGCTGGTAACGATGTCATCACGGGCATCGTTGTACGGTCCGGCAATAACGGCCTTGAGTACATCTTCGGTGAAGACTGCGCGGGCAGCATCAGCGGTACCAAGTACCGTGATATCACGGGCAACGGGCTTACATCCGACGACACCGGTCTCGCCGGTGTCCGCATCTACCTGGATCTGAACAATAATGGCTCGTTGGATAGCGGCGAGCGTTCGACCCTCACTGGCAGCAACGGTTCCTTCTCGTTCACGGGCCTTTCCTCGGGCAACTACATCGTGCGTGAAGTCGTCGCCAGCGGCTGGGTGCGGACTTTCCCCACTCTGGAAGATAAGTATTCAGTCTCGGTGGTCGCCGGATCG
>Ga0105046_10017849_pt1 | contig 10839 bp, 9 predicted proteins | sample MAT03_FD_78385 | JGI IMG/M metagenome (GOLD analysis project Ga0105046, IMG submission 78385) | Freshwater microbial communities from Lake Fryxell liftoff mats and glacier meltwater in Antarctica - MAT-03 (megahit assembly) | ecosystem: Environmental > Aquatic > Freshwater > Ice > Liftoff...
AACCATGCGCTCACCGTCGTGACCACCGGGTTGAGGGCATTGCGAAGTGCATGTCGAATGAAGACCGTTGTATTGCTCAGTCCCTTTGCGCGTGCCGTACGAACATAGTCTTGTCCGAGTACGTCAAGCATGCTCGACCTCGTAACACGTGCAACAATGGAGAGTGGACGGATAGCAAGCGTGATCATAGGTAAGACCAAGTGCTCAATACCTCGGTCGATATAGCCGCTGATCGGGAACCAGTCGAGTACAATTCCAAAAACGAGTACCATCAAAAGTCCAACAACAAAAGCGGGCAGCGAGATACCAAAGAGTGCTGTTCCCATGGTAAGAGAGTCAAGCCAGGAATTCGGTCGTAGCGATGCGATCACTCCAAGTGCAATACCCAGCAATGTTGCAATGCCCATGGCCGTGAACGCCAAGAGTGCTGTTGGCGGAATGCGTTCAACAATGGTCTCAAGCACGTCGCGGTTCGTGGCGATGGATCTCCCCATGTTTCCCTGCGTCAGATTCACCATGTACTTGCCGATCTGCACGGGAAGTGGTTTGTCGAGCCCGAGTTGCTGCCGGAGAGCGGCCACCGATGATGAATCTGCACGCTGTCCAAGGAGGACGCGAGCGGGATCGCCGGGAGGACGGATAAAGAATGTGAGCACAACCACACCTGCGAGAACCGGTATGGCATAGAGGATTTTGCGAAGGAGAAATAAGAGCATGGTCGTTACAGCTCCTCGTGTTCGATGTGTGGCAAAATGAGATGGTCTACGCTTACACGCACCGGCTCGTTCACAGAAATACCTAGGAATTGTCGCGCAAGAACGGGGAACGACGGAGTGTTATCGGTCAGGTAGAAATAGATGCTCGGAGTTGTTGCAAATGGCTCGTCGTCTACGGGACCATTCATCTCTGCGGCAACGGTTGCCGTGCACTCACCGCAATCAATGAGCTCTACGTTTGGCAGCATCGATGTGAGCATAGGTTTGAGCAGTGGGTAGTGTGTGCAACCGAGCACGAGCGTGTCTATGCGGTTGGCCACGAGAGGTCTGAGGTATTCTTCGGCGATCAGTCGGGTGGCCGGAGTATCGAGCCAGCCTTCTTCGACGAGGGGGACGAGGAGTGGACATGGTTGACTGTGTACCACGATGTTCTTCTCGGGAGCTGCGAGTTCAATGGCACGCGCATACGAATTCGAAGAGATTGTGGCTCGTGTGCCGATCACGCCGATCATGCCCGACGTAGTGGCACGCGCGGCCTCGGCAGCCGCGGGTTCGATCACACCAAGAACGGGAACCGACACGTCGCAACGTAGCACGTCTAAGGCAAGCGCAGATGCGGTATTGCAGGCAACAACGATCATTTTGACGTTATGCTGCAACAGGAAGGCCGCGCACTGTTTGCTGTAGGTCTGTACCGTTTCTGTTGACTTGTTTCCGTAGGGTACGCGAGCCGTATCGCCCAAATAGACGAATCGTTCCGTGGGCATCAGACGAACTAAGTGTTTGAGTACGCTCAGTCCGCCAATTCCGGAATCGAATACACCTATCGGTCGTTGATCTTCTGACATCATGGCCTTCAAGATACGGAAGGAAGACTATCCGCTTCGTACCTTTGGCGTCATGATCCTCTCCCTGCGCATCCGACTCACCTTAATGTACAGTGCCCTTGTGGCGCTCACCGTGATGGCGTTTGCCGTGGTAGCCTACTATACGGTGTCGAATGAACTCAGCACCAATCTCGATGCCTCTCTGTCGCGCGTTGCTCAGTCGCTGCATTCGGTGATCAAAAAACAACAACAGTCGGTTAAACGACCGCTTACACCCGTGAAAAAAGAGAAGCGTGGTAAGGGGCAAGGGGCAGACTACTTTGAGTTTTTGCGAAAGAGCTCGTTGCGTGATTTTGTTGGTCCGATACCTCCCGTAGACACTGTCGAATCCAGCGAGACCGATCCCGTATGGTCTGCCGTGTACGAACACATGCTCTTAAACTCCTCGAACTATCTCATCCAAGTGTCGGATCGGAGCGGACGCACGGTGTGGCGAACCGAGAATCTTACTGTAGACAGTCTTCCAACGTATAAGCAGTTTTTTGAACGCGGCGCCACGGTCATCGACAGCCGCATCTACTCCTACTATATGATGCGCGGTACTCGTTACCGCATGGTGTTGTATCAGGGAGATGTTGCAGAGGTCACGGCAGCGTATCCGGCAGACGAAGTGGATGCAACCTTGCGAAAGCTCTTTGGCTATTTGCTGTATGCGTTGCCGTCTACGCTCTTCATCTCGCTTTTTGCAGGATACATCCTTGCGCGACGGTCGTTGAGACCGGTTGACGTGATCACGCGATCGGCCCGACAGATCACGGCACGCAATCTCGCTCAGCGGCTCCCAATGCCGCCAACGAATGACGAGATCGCACGACTTACGGAAACCCTCAACGAGATGATCGCCCGACTCGAGACGTCCTTCGCACAGATCCGTCAGTTCACGTCCGACGCATCGCATGAGCTCAAAACTCCACTTGCCATTCTCATGGGTGAGCTCGAGATCGCGATGCGCAAGCCGCTTTCAACGGAAGAGTATCGTGCAACGCTCACGAGTTGTTTGGAAGAAGTAGAACGACTCACGAGTGTTGTGCAGGGTCTGCTTGATCTATCGCGTGCCGATACAGGTCAGTTCCATATCGACCTTCGTCCTGTCAACCTTTCCTCGATGCTCAACGACATTGCCGACGACGTGCTCATTCTTGCAGATCAGCAGCATGTAGACGTAGAGAGCAGTGTCGCATCTGGAGTTATTGTGGCCGGAGACAAAGTGCGACTTCATCAGGCACTATTGAACGTGATGGAAAACGCCGTGAAGTACACGCCCGAGAAAGGGAACGTCTGGATTACGCTTTCCTCATCCGGCGCCGACGCAGTTGTTACGGTCCGCGATACGGGCATTGGCATCCCTGCAGATGAGCTCCCGTTTATTTACGACCGGTTCTATCGTGTAGACAAAGCTCGCTCTCGCGGAACGCAGGGTGCTGGGCTCGGATTGTCGATCGTCAAGTGGATCATCGATGCGCATAAAGGCACCATCGGTGTGTCTAGTCAAGAGGGCAGCGGCACCACCTTCATCATCCGATTACCACTTCACGTAGATGTTGGTTAAATTTCGAGATGTTCGAACCCCTCCCCGACAATCTGTCCTATCCCGCGCTCGAAGAAGAGATACTCTCCTTCTGGGATGCCAACAACATTTTTGCAACATCGCTTGAGCAACGTGCGGGCGCGCCTACCTTCAGTTTCTACGAAGGTCCGCCCACCGTCAACGGCAAGCCAGGTATTCACCATCTTCTAGCTCGCACCATTAAAGACATTGCATGTCGGTACAAGACCATGCAAGGTTTCTTAGTACGGCGGCAAGGTGGCTGGGATACGCATGGTCTGCCCGTTGAGCTTGCCGTCGAAAAAGAACTCGGCATAACCGACAAGACACAGATCGATGTACTCGGAGTAGACGTCTTCAATGCGAAGTGTAAGGAATTCGTGTATCGCAACATCTCCGACGATATGGGATGGCGCACGTTTACGCGACGGATGGGGTATTGGTTGGACATGGATTCGGCCTACATCACTTGCACAAACGACTACGTCGAATCTGTATGGTGGGCCCTTGCGCAGTTCCATGCAAAAGGACTGATCTATAAAGGCTATAAGGTTGTTCCTCAATCGCCAACGCTTGGCACGCCACTTTCTTCGCACGAACTCTCACAGAACTATATGGACGTTCGCGACCCGAACGTTTACCTCAAACTCAAGATCACCACATCGCCCATTGCGGCTGCCGTTGGTGCGAACATCATGGTGTGGACCACCACTCCGTGGACGTTGTTTGCAAACGTTGCGCTGGCCGTTGGTGCGAACATCATGTACGTTCTCGTGCGCAACACACGTACGGTAGGGGATGCACCTGTTCAGGAGACGCTTGTTCTTGCAGAGTCGCGACTATCGATCCTGGAGGGCGACGTAGACATCCTTGCCACCTTCAAGGGCTCCGACTTTGTGGACTCTACGTATGAGCAGATATTTTCGGATGTAGTGCTCGACGCTGTCAAGCATCCGAACGTGCTCCATGTATTGGCAGGTGAATTTGTGTCGACGGAAGACGGTTCGGGCGTCGTTCACCTTGCGCCGGCCTTTGGTCAGGACGACTTCGAAATGTCTAAGAAGTTCAACCTGCCGGTGCCGCAACCTGTAACGCCACACGGCCGATTCACGGACGAGATCAAGGCCTTTGCTGGCAGGGTTGTGAAGACGTTTACCTATGCCGATCACAAGGAAGAGGGAAGCGACCGCGACATTGTCAAGCAGCTCAAGATCGATGGTAAGATCTATCGTGCGGCCTTCGACTATCTGCACTCCTATCCGCATTGTTGGCGTACGGACAATCCCGTGATCTACTATGCGCGTGATTCGTGGTTTATAAAGTCGCCCGAGTACAAGGAAAGGCTCATTGCACTCAACAAGACGATCAATTGGCATCCGGAAGAAATTGGATCAGGGCGGTTTGGAAATTGGCTTGACGAAGTCAAGGAATGGTCACTCTCGCGCGATCGGTATTGGGGAACGCCATTGCCATTGTGGGAAAGTGAAGACGGAACGGATGTGTTCGCCGTTGGATCAATCGCCGAACTCTCGGAAGGGCTCTATGAGGTCGACGGCGGAGTGCGTGTTCCTGTGAAAGACGCGGGCGTTGCCGTAGACCTCCATCGACCATTTGTGGATAACGTAGTCTTTGAGCGTAATGGGAAAACCTATCGTCGCACGAAAGAAGTCATCGACGTATGGTTCGATTCCGGTTCGATGCCGTTCGCGCAATTCCATTATCCGTTCGAGAACAAGGAGCTCTTTGCGCAATCGTTCCCGGCCGACGTGATCGCCGAAGGGATCGACCAAACGCGCGGATGGTTCTACACGCTCCATAATATTTCCACGGCGCTCTTCGATTCGGTAGCGTATAAAAGCGTGGTGGTGAACGATCTGGTGCTCGATAAGAGCGGACAGAAAATGTCGAAGTCGAAGGGCAACACCGTCGACCCGTACGACATCATGTCACGTTTCGGCGCCGACGCCGTGCGATGGTTCTTCATGGTGAGCTCGCCGATCTGGAAGCCAAAACTCTTCAATGAAGAAGACATTGCGAAGACCGTCATTGCGGACTTTTTCCGTTCGCTCACGAACACGTACGAGTTCTTCGCCATGTACGCAAAAATCGACGGACACACGTCGGATGCGCCACTGGTGCCAATTGCAGAGCGGCCGGAGATTGATCGTTGGATCATCTCCAAGCTTAACTCTGTGCTGGCGGAGTATCACACGGCGATGGATGATTACGAATACACAAAGGCATGCAGAGCCATTCAAGACTTCGTCATCAACGATGTGTCGAACTGGTACGTGCGTCGAAATCGACGTCGCTTCTGGAAAGGAGAGTACGACAACGACAAACGTGCCGCCTATCAAACATTGCACGAGGTGTTGTTCTCCATCTCTCACATGATTGCACCGATCACTCCATTCCTCGGCGAATTTATTTTTCAACGTCTACGTTCACCCCTTGACAATGTGAGTGTTCATTGTAGTATATTGCAAACGTCCGATACAGGATTGATCGACAATGATCTTGAACGTCGGATGTGGCAAGCACAACAAATCGTTTTCCTTGCCCGTTCTTTGAGAGAGAAAGCGAAGATCAAAACGCGACAACCGCTACGTCGTATTCTTCTTCCGGTTGATTCACCAACAGTGCGCAGACAAGTGCAAACCGTTGAAGACATCATCCTCGAAGAGATCAACGTGAAGGCGATCGAATACGTGAGTGACGATACAAACATCGTGCAACGCTCCGCTCGGCCGAACTTCAAAGTGATTGGTAAGAAGTATGGCGGACTAACGCAGGCAGTTGCGAATGCGATCAAGGCGCTTTCAACGGAACAAGTACGCAGGCTCGAACAGTCTTCGGTATTGGCACTCGTGATCAATGAAGAAACAGTGCAGATCGATTTCGAAGATGTAGAGATTGTCAGCGAGGACATCGAAGGATGGCTCGTTGCATCGGACCAAGGAATCACCGTAGCGTTAGATACGGAGATAGACGAGGGTCTCGAACAAGAAGGCCTGGCGCGCGAGTTCGTAAGTAAGATCCAAAAAGTTCGCAAGGACTCAGGATTTGAAGTGACGGACAGGATCACCATCCTGTTCAACGCGGATGATCAGATGAAGTTGGCTCTGCAGTCCATGCGATCGTACATTTCGACGGAAACACTTGCTGATCGGATCGAGGAATCCTCCCATTCTCTCGATACCGAACTCGACATCAATGGTCGAACGGTGAGTGTGCGCGTTCAGCGCATATGAAGGTGGCATACCGGGGGGTATGCTAGTTTTCATGTTTAATTTTCTGTGAGGTACGTCCTATGGCAGCAGCAAAAAAGGCAGCAGCCAAGAAACCGGCAGCCAAGAAGCCGGCAAAGAAGGCAGCCAAAAAGGCAGCCAAGAAGACAGCGGCTAAGAAGCCAGCTGTAAAGAAGGCCGCGGCTAAGAAGCCAGCAGCGAAGAAGGCCGCCAAGAAGGCAGCCAAGAAGCCTGCAGCCAAGAAGGCAGCAGCCAAGAAGGCAGCTAAGAAGGTTGCTAAGAAGCCGGCCAAGAAGGCCGCTGCAAAAAAAAAAGCAGCCAAGTAAGGCCAAGCCAGACAAATGCAAGACCTACGAAGGCTTCGAAAGCGACTTCTTCTACAGCGTCCAAAGATCGTACGGCAAAGAGTAATCCCGCAAAGTCCAAGTCAGCATCAAGTAGGAACGTGACGATTAAGAAGTCTCCCAAGAAGTCTTCCGGGACAGTAAAAACTGCTGCTCCGGTAGTGAAAAAAGCTGCCGGAGCAGCTTCTGTTTCTAAGAAGGCAACAGCCGCGAAGAAACCCGCACCTGCGGCCACTAAGGCCGTAGCTAAAAAGTCCGTACCGGCTCCGAAGCCAGCCACGGCAAAACCTGCAAGTAAGCCTGCAGCCAAGAAGTCTGTTGCAGCAAAACCAGCTGCACCGGCCGCTTCTCCGGCTCCAGCCCCAAAGCCCATTACAACTGCCGGTCCCAAGCCTCGCACACAAGGAAAGACCAAGGCTCAACTTCGTGGTATCACGAACTTGCCTACACCTGCAAAGGTTGGTCCCATTCCGCTTGCCGAGCCCTTGCAAAAGACAGTTGCTCCTAAGCAGTTAGTACCGATTCCTCCAAAGGCTGGCACGAAGTATTCCGAGAAGGATCTCGGCATGTTCAAGAGTATCATCGAGAAGGCTCGAGTAGATGCGCTTGAAGAACTTCGTATGCTACGCGAGCGACTCGAAGATCTTACGAATAGCGAAGCCGCAGAAGAGAGTGCCATCTATTCGATGCACATGGCAGAGCAAGGTTCGGAGGCGATCGAAAAAGAAAAGACCTACGCACAGATCCAGCGCATTCAGGATTACATCCGGAAGCTTGACGAGTCGATGCAGCGCATCGCAGACAAATCGTATGGCATCTGCCGGATGTGTGGAATTCTGATCTCCAGAGAACGACTCCTTGCAGTGCCTATCACCACACTGTCTGCTTCGTATAAGATCCATCAAAAATGTCCGACCGACGGCGTAGATCGTATCGTGGCCATAGACGCTCTGAAGTGAGCGCCCACACATGCATGCGATAGCGAATCGGGCTTTCTTCCTTGCCGCCATCCTCATCGTGGCCGATCAGGTTACGAAGGTGTGGGTGCATACCAACATGTTCCTAGGCGAGTCGTTCCCTGTACTTGGTGAAGCAGTCCGCTTTACCTATGTGCAAAATCCGGGCATGGCATTTGGGATCAGTTTTGGTGGAGGGAAGATATTGCTCACGCTATTCACGGTCGTGATTGCGGCGTTATTGGCTTGGTATTTACGTCGGCTGCGTCCGTTCCACCCTCTCGTACAGATCTCTGCAATGTTGGTCTTTGCGGGTGCGGTAGGCAATTTGATTGACCGAATGTTCTATGGCGTGATCTTTGGAGAAGACCCATTAATGTTCGGCAAGGTGGTAGACTTTATCCAAGTGGATATTCCTGATGTGTCGTGGTTTGGAGAGATCTACACGCACTATCCCGTCTTCAACATCGCCGACTCCTGCGTGTCGTGCGGTCTGGTCTTGCTCATCTTCGTGAGTAAGTTCATGCCAACAGCTGCGGAGTTGAAGCTCGGTGCTTATATGTCCAAGGAGCAACACGAAGATGGAAACTCAAACGCAACAACAGCAAGCAGACTTTCTGGAAAAGATTGAGAAGGTCTATGAGTTCGCAATTCCGGCAAAACAAAAACCGGAGAGACTCGATGCGTTCTTGACCCATGCCGTCGAGAATGCAACCCGAACGAAAGTGCAAAAGGGGATCGAGAACGGGAACGTTCTCGTCAACGGTAGTCCGTCGCGCGCTAACTACAAGATAAAGCCTCACGATGTGATCTCCTGCACGGTGATGCGGATGCCCCCGATTCAATTGATCCCGGAAGATATCCCGCTCGACATTCGATATGAAGACGACGATCTCGTGGTGATCGAGAAGCCCGCTGGCATCTCTGTCCATCCGGGTCTTGGCCATCGCAGCGGTACCATTGTGAATGCCATGCTCTATCACATGGGCATTCGTGAGGCCATCGACGTATCGACGGATATAGAACCGTGGGGCGAAGAAGACGAAATGTCGGAAAGCGCCGAGGTCGCCAGCGAGGCCACCATCTTTGCTTCCGCCGAAGTTCGACCAGGCATCGTCCACCGCCTAGACCGGGACACTACAGGGCTGCTCGTGGTTGCCAAGAACTATGCCGCGTCGCTTTCCCTGGCAACACAATTCAAAGACCGCACCGTCCATCGAGAATACATTGCCCTCGTGTGGGGTGTGATGCGCGACGATGCGGGTCTGATCGAAACACAAATCGGATACAATTCACGCAATCGCAAACTGCGCGCAGTCGTCGAGAAGGGTGGCAAGGACGCGGCCACCGAATACACTGTTCTCGAGCGCTATGAATGTGCAACACTCGTGCGACTGAAACTGCGCACCGGACGTACACATCAGATTCGTGTACACATGGCTCATCTCCACCATCCTGTGGTAGGAGATAAGGATTATGGCGGCAGGGAAACTGCTATCCAAGGCGTCTTTCATGCGTTTCGAAAACTCGCCAAAGATATTCTCTCGCGTCTCGACCGACAGGCGTTGCATGCTCGTACTATCGGCTTCGTCCATCCCGTCACAAAAAAAGTGATCGATGTGCAAAGCGAAGTCCCTGCCGATATGCAGTCAGCGATTGATGTCTGCCGTGCATCCGTCACTGCCTAACACTCTTTCGAATGTGGCATCCCTCGCATTCGCCGTGCTTCCGCCACTGCCTACTACTATTTCGGAAGTGGCATCCCTCGCATCCGTCCAGCAATGAACGATGCACGCTTTCGCGTGTAGGCCGACGGAGCATCTGCATGGAACCGACGTGGATTGGGAACAACTGCCGCTAGCAATGCCGCATCTGCATTCGTGAGTTCCGATGCAGACTTATGGAAGTAGTACCGCGATGCGGCGTCCACCCCATACAGGCCGTCGCCCCACTCAATCATGTTCACATACACTTCAAGTATGCGCTGTTTTCCCCAGATCGCCTCGATCAGGTAGACGAAGTACACTTCGAATGCCTTGCGGACCATGAAACGCCATGGCAACAAGAAGACATTCTTTGAAGTCTGCATCGTGATAGTGCTCGCCCCAAGCGGCGGCTTGCCGCGTTTGACTCTACCAGCATTCACGTGCTTTGCGCGCTCCACGGCCTTCCAATCGATGCCGTTGTGACGAAGGAACTTTCCGTCTTCTCCGCTTTGTACGGCGCGGAAAATGGCTGGTGAACAGTTACCGTACGAGATCCAAGAATGTGCATTGGTCAGTCGATGTCCAGTGAATGGTGCCTGCACCAATCGCATGGCCATTAAGGGTGTGATGGCGGGAGGAATAACGCGGAGTACGGCCACCACCATTACGGAACCAAGGAGAAACGCCACGACGGTCCGCCACGTCCACACAAAAAAGTTTTTCACCATACTTGCGCCGTTCCCTTAAAGAAATTAGGTTTGCAGTGCCATAAGGCTTAGAAAATAAAGAAAAGACCTCAAAAACATGCTCAAAGACCTAGACCGTCAAATCTGCGAACTTCTCCAATCCAACGCTCGAACAAGTTTGAGCGAGATTGCAGAAAGTGTAGGAACGTCGATTCCAACGGTGAGCGACCACATTCGAAAACTCGAAGAGGCTGGATTCATTCATGGATACACCGTCGTCCTTGATGCTGCGCATTGTGGATTTGATGTAACGGCCTTCATCTTTGTTGACATGGACTCCAGCTCTCATTACGAGTCGTTTCGAAAGAGTTGCCGCCAACGCGCCGACATTCTGGAATGCCACGCCATCACCGGCACCGCTTCGCACTTGATAAAGGTGCGCGTTAAAAATACATCTGCGCTCGAGCAACTCCTATCGGCTATTCAACTTTGGAAAGGCGTCACCCGCACGCTCACCAACGTCGTCCTGAGCACACATAAGGAATCTCTCACTCTCCCACTCTCGCAGTAGTTCTCACTTCTCACTTCTCACTTCTCACTTCTCACTTCTCACTTCTCACTTCTCACTTCTCACTTGTCACTTGTCACTTGACTTCTCACTTCTCACTTCTCACTTGACTTCTCACTTCTCACTTCTCACTTCTCACTTCTCACTTCTCACTTCTCACTTCTCACTTCTCACTTCTCACT
>Ga0105046_10017852_pt1 | contig 10838 bp, 9 predicted proteins | sample MAT03_FD_78385 | JGI IMG/M metagenome (GOLD analysis project Ga0105046, IMG submission 78385) | Freshwater microbial communities from Lake Fryxell liftoff mats and glacier meltwater in Antarctica - MAT-03 (megahit assembly) | ecosystem: Environmental > Aquatic > Freshwater > Ice > Liftoff...
ATGGAACTGTTGCGAGTTCCGGGACACACGCACCTGCGCGATATTCCGTTTACGCCGCGCCCTCCGCGCGGACGGAGCCATCGGGGCGGCGAGGATTTGTTCACGGCGATCCGGCGGCAAGACATCCTGATGCATCACCCGTTCGATTCGTTCGAGCCGGTGGTCGAATTTGTGACGCGCGCGGCGACCGATCCGAATGTGTTGGCCATCAAGCAAACGCTCTATCGCACCAGTGGCGATTCTCCTGTCACCCGGGCGCTGATCATGGCCGCCGAAAACGGCAAGCACGTGACGGCGCTCGTCGAGCTCAAGGCTCGCTTTGACGAAGCCAACAATGTGAGTTGGGCACGTCAGTTGGAACGAGCCGGCGTGCATGTGGTTTTCGGATTCTTGGATCTCAAGACGCACTGCAAGTTGTCTTTGGTCGTGCGACAAGAGGCCGGCGTGGTGCGGCGGTACGTCCATCTAGGAACCGGTAACTACAACCCGACGACTGCCCTGCTCTACACGGACTTGGGATTGTTCACCGCGGACGAAGACGTGGCGGCAGACGCTTCGGCGCTGTTCAACCTGTTGACCGGGTACTCGCAAGGGCATCACTGGCGGAAGCTAGTAGTAGCGCCGGGTGACTTGCACCGTCGGACGATCGAGTTGATCGACGCGCAAACTTTGCGCGCCAGAGAGGGCCGCCCCTCGCGGATTTTTGCCAAGCTCAACGCACTGGTGGATTACCGAGTGATCGAGGCCCTGTATCGCGCCAGCCAGGCCGGCGTGCCGATCGACCTGGTGGTGCGCGGCATCTGCTGTTTGCGGCCAGGCATGCCAGGCATCTCGGAAAATATCCGCGTCCGCAGTATCGTCGATCGCTTTTTGGAGCACAGCCGGCTCTATATTTTCGGCACGGACGAAGACGCGCAGGTCTATCTGGCGAGCGCCGATTGGATGCCGCGCAACTTCTATCGGCGCGTGGAAGTCATGTTCCCCATCGAGGCGCCAGCGGCCCGCCAACGCGTGTTGGAAGAGATTGTCCCAGCGTATTTGCGAGACAACGTGAAGTCGCGCATCTTGCGGGCGGACGGCAGCCACTATCGAGTCGAACGCGGCCCGGACGAGACGCGCCATCGCTGTCAGGAGGAATTGCTCCTGACGCACGCCCCAGGGATTCCGAGCCCGCCGCAACCCGCCGATGTCGTCATCGGACAAAACGGAGACTATTCCGGCAACGGAACCGGCAAGCCGGACGAAGTCAAGTCGCTCGAATAACAGCCTGCCGATGGGAGCTTAAACGATGAGCGTCGCCGCCAGGACTCCGGACGCTACGTATTCGCACACGCAACATGCGCCGCTGGGCTGGATTCTCTACTTGATTTCCGCCGTGTTGCTCGTCACCGCCGTATTTGCCCGGCATGACCCTGTAGGGCTTTCGGTCACCCTCAGCGTTGGTTTACTGATGGCCCTGTTGGGGACTTCGTTCAGCCAGCTTACGATCGCCGACCTGGGAGATCACCTGGCGATCACTTTCGGCCCACTGCCGCTAGTCCATCGCAGCGTACGCTATTCGGACATCCAGGCGGTTGAATCGGGACGCACCTCGCTGCTTGAGGGCTGGGGCATCCACCTCAGCCCCAGAGGCGGCTGGATTTGGAATCTTTGGGGGCGGGATTGCGTCATCATCCGTGGCCAAGGGTTTAATCTGCGACTTGGCACGGACGACCCAGAAGCGCTGGCCCATTTTCTGCGACGCCGCGTGGTCTGCTAGCGCCGCATTCTGTCGCAGTAGTGCAGTAGGACTGTGCCGCGACTGCTATTGTGCTGCCGGTAGCGAGGACGCCTTGGATTCCCGATAGGCCTTCTGTAGCTGATCGCTGAATTCCAAATAATTGCCCGCTTCGCGCCAATCGCCAGCGGGGGTCGAGAAGACCAGGTTCTTGGACTTGAGCGATGCGTCCTTGGTTGCCATCAAAAACAGATCGAGTCGCGTGCTCTGCCCGTCTGAATACCAGGCCTCGACGCGACCAATGCTCGATACGGTCGCCGGTCGTCGGATTGCCGTTGCTGTATTGAACGGGCCGACAATTGCCTGGAAGTAGGCGCTCGGCACGTCGAATCGCGGGGTCACGTTGAGTTCCTGCCCCGGCAGTGCGCCATCTATATGGACGTGCAACCGCGTTAGCTCGTCGACGCGTGGAATCGCAAGCGACGGTTGGCGCCTTCCAACCAAATAGAAAATCACCAATCCGCCGAGCAGCAATAACCCAAAAACCAGCACAAGCGAAGTGCGGGCGGATGATGCAGGCGGATTGTCCATCGGGCGGCTATCGCTGGGGCGGTGAGAGTGAGAAATGCGAGGTCGTGAGGAATGGTCAACGCTACCATGTCGAGGGCCGGCTTGCTCGTCGTCCGCAGGATTGCCATCGTGGGACGAGGCTCTTGGGTTGAGCAGTCCGGGGAAGAATGCCGTCGTGGCATTCTTCCCTCTCGCCAAGTTCGCAGCCAAGCTGCTCACGGCTCCCAAAATAACGACTTACGTCGCTATTTTGGGATCGCATCGTGCGATCCACGCAGCCCAGGGAATACTTCCCCGGGCTGTTAGGCGATCGCTTTCCAGACCGCGGCGCCGGCGATTACCTCAGGAGGCAGGCCAAATTGATCCGGATGCAAAAGCCCTGCCAGGATCTCCAGGCTATCGACAATCCTTGGTCCGGAACGGTTGAAGTAGGCGTTGCCATCCACGGCGTAGACGCGGCCGCTGCGAACGGCCGACAGATCCTGCCAGCCTGGTTGCGATTGCAATGTGTGGGACTCGGCAATCGCCCGGGCCAGATCAAACCCACACGGCATGACGATCAGGACTTCCGGATCGAACCGCGTGACGTCCTCCCAGTCGCTATACGTGCTGTGGCGTCCATGCGCTGTTTGCGGTTGGACGCCGCCTGCCAGTTCGACCAGTTGCGGCATCCAGTTGGCCGCCAACATCAGGGGATCGATCCATTCAACGCAGGCGACGCGCGGGCGCTTGCCGGCGGCGGCCTTGGCGCCGGCGCGCACTACCTCGACCCGAGCGCGCAAGCTGGCGACGTAGTCCGTAGCGGCCTGGTCTCGACCAATCGCCTGGCCGACGCGGAGGATGTCCGCAAAAATTTCTTCGAGCGTGGTTGGATTGAGCGCCACGACCTGCGTTTCGCCGAGGGTCACATTCTGCGCCACCAGGTCCAGAACGTCCTGATATTTGACCGCGCAGACATCGCACTGCGCCTGCGTGATAATTAAATCGGGCGCGAGCGTGGCAACCGCCTGCGCGTCGATCCCGTACAAAGGCTGCCCGGCGGCGAGCATCTCGCGGACCTGGTCGTCGATCTCTCCGCTGGTGGGCGCGGCGACGTAGCTGGCAGTAACGCGCGGTTTGTTGATCGCCTCGGCCGGAAAGTCGCATTCGTGGCTGATCGCTACCACCTGATCCCCCACCCCCAGCGCATAAAGCATCTCCGTGGCGCTCGCCAGGAGTGAAGCGATGCGGAGGCTTGGTTGGGGAACTGGCATAGGGCTGTTTCCAAAGGTTCGACGGCCGAGTTGATCACCAGGATTCTACCGCGAATTGCCATCGTAAGCCGCAACGTGCTCGTGGGCTTGCGTCGTTTTCCCCGTCCGGACAAACGATCGTTATTTTCTCTTTTAAGTCCCGCGCCGCCGTTGTGATTTTTTTCGCGGATTTTTTATTGCGACTGTACGTTGGCGCGGCGAGAGGTGCTTGCGACCGGCGGTTGTAATTGGCATACTCGCCCAACGTATTGGAGACATTGAGCGGCCCCGTTGGACGCCGCGAAAAATACCCCCCGTTTACAGGCGTTTCACCATGGCCGCTACACAGCCGCTGGTTGCTATTTTGATGGGAAGCAAGTCCGATTGGGCCGGCGTGATGGAGTCCGCTGACCAGGTCCTGACCAAGTTCGACGTGCCGCACGAATGCCGCGTCCTTTCGGCCCATCGCACGCCGGATGATCTGCGTGAGTACGTTCTGGCGGCCGACGCCCAAGGCGTTGAAATCTTTATTGCCGCCGCCGGTGGCGCGGCGCATCTGGCCGGCGTTGTGGCGGCCCACACCGTCAAACCGGTGCTCAGCGTCCCCATCGCCAGCACTTCGCTCCAGGGCTTGGACTCGCTGCTGGCAATTGTGCAGATGCCCGGTGGAATTCCGGTCGCGTCGCTGGCAATCGGCAAGCCAGGCGCCACGAATGCAGCGCTATTAGCGGTCAGCATCCTGGGCAATTCGCGCCCGGAATTGCACCAGAAGCTGAAAGAATTTCGCGAAGAGCAGGCCGTTAAGATCCGCGCGGAAAAGCTCCCCTAGCAGCTTGGCTGCGAACTTGGCGAGAGGGAAGAATGCCACGACGGCATTCTTCCCCGGACTGTTAGGTCGCACCGCAAGTCCGCCGGCGTTACTCGCGCCACGAGTCGTAATCTGTCTCGTGCCGGTCCAGTTGCCGGATCATGGCTTCCCACTGGAAGGGATAGCGCATCGGCTGCGTCAGCACGCCTCGGCTTTGCCGGGCGACTTCCGCCGGGACGATCTTGAGATCCCGGCCGGTCGCCATGGCGCGCAGGTTCACCGCGCAGGTCCGCTCCATGTCGATCATGTCCAGCAGGGCTTGCTCGACGCTGCCGGCGCAGGTCAGCAGTCCGTGATTCGCCAGGATCAGCGCTCGCTTCTTGCCGAGCGCCTGGGCGATATCGGCCGACTGACCGTGGTCGATCACGACGCCGGTGTAGTCGACATAAATCGCGTGGTCCTCGAAGAACGAGCAGCCCGTCTGGTCGAGCGGGTCGAGCAGGATGCCGAGCGAACTGTACGAAGAGCCTGCCGGCGGATGCGTGTGCACGGCGCAGTTGACATCGGGCCGCGCCTCGTGAATGGCGGAGTGGATGCAGAATCCGGCGAAGTTGATCATCGGCCAGCCGTCGACCACCTCGCCTGCCTTGTTGACCAGCACCAGGTTCTCGGCCGTGACTTCGCTGAAGAACTTGCCGAAGGGATTGACCCAGAAGTAATCGGGCGCGCCGGGGACGCGCAGGCTGATGTGGCCAGCCAGGCCATCGTCCAAGCCGAGCCTCGCCAGGATCCGGTAGGCCGCCGCTAGCTTGACTCGCTCGCGACGCGCGTCAGCCGTATTGGCAATGGCGATCACTCGCTGCTTTTCGGCCCCTTCGGCGGCCGGCTTATCGCGGAGAATGGTGGTGGGGTCTGAGTTCACCATGACGGAATGCTCCTGAAAAGAGTCGCGGGCCGACGCGCGTGGGCGTGCGTTAACGAAGAATTGCCGGCCGCGATCTTGTCGCATCGTACTCCAGTCCGGAGGGCGGCCGCAAATCGTCCAGCAAAAACAGGCGGATCAGGCAGGTGACTGGGAGGGTCGTTCTGCCATTTCCGGGGGGCTGTGGGGAACAACCTGACCACGGCCCGGGTGAAGTTGGAAGTTCACTTGCCCAGGGCGTTGGCGAGGGATACTGTAACGGGAAGGGGAGAGCGCCCGGGGCCGCCGGCAGGACTGACTTTGAACAGTCCGCCGGACCACAACTTACGCCTACCGATGTAGCCCCGTGGCAGCGGTGCTCCCGTCCGACGCGCGCAATTTCGAAGGCCAACACCCGTTGGCGCTTGGACGCTCGCCGGCTCAGACTGAACAGAGCATTTTGGTCAGCAACCTATGAACCCATCCGACGTAAAACTCGATAAGCTGGGCTTCCCCGTTCCCTACACGTACGATCAGCACCGGCCGACGGAACCCGCCGCCGAATCGCACGTTGCTAAGCGCATAGCGCGGATTGTGCTGGTGCTGATGGCGGTGGGGGCCGGCGCGGCGGCTATTTCCAGAGCCGAACTGGGCGAGCCCATCCGGCAATCGATCGCCGAGTGGCTGGTGCAAGGCGCCATGCGGAATCTGATGGTCGACGACGTCGACGCGGCGCTGCGGGATCTCGATCGGGCCGTGGCCTGGTGCGACGCCTCGCCTGAGATCTACATGATGCGCGGCCAGGTCCGCCTGGAAAAGAACGACATCGAGGGGAGCCTGGAAGATTTCACCCGCCTGGTGGAGCTGGCGCCGCGCGAGGCCGAAGCCTACCTGATGCGCGCCACGGCGCTGCAGCGATTACAGCAACACGAGGGCGCCATTGGGGACGTGAACAAGGCGATTGAAGTCAACGGCGAGGCCAGCGCCATGCTGCTGAACTCGCGCGCGTATTTTCGGGCGCTGGCGGGGACGGAACTTGACGAAGCTTTGGAAGACGTCGAGCAGGCGATCGATCGCGAAGGCGACAACGCCGCCTACTTGGATACGCGCGGCTATATCTTGTTCTTAAAAGGGGATCACGAAAAAGCTCTGAAAGATATGGACAGGGCCTTGAACCTGGCAGAGCGTAAACGTCTTTCGATCGCGGCGATGGTGATGGGTCGGCAGGACCCGGCCATGCAACGGATGTATAACCGGCAGAAGCGCGCCAGCGATCATGAGGTGGCCGTGATGTACCACCATCGCGGCGAAATCCAAAAGGCGCTGGGGAACGACGGGGAGGCCGCGTCCGACCTGCGCCGTGGCGACCGATTGGGATATAACCCGGCCGAAGGCGTCTACTGATTCGGCGCGCAATACCGGCGAACGGATTCGTAGGCTGTGCCTGGTTGCTATCGGCCGCCAGTCAATCGCAACAGTTTCGTTCTTGAGATTCCAGGGAAGAAACTTGCATGTCGTGCGCTGAGCTCCATGCTGAGCCTGCCGCCGAAATCTTGCCCTTGCCTGCGCAAGCGATTGTGTGGCAATGCGCCGCCGGCTGGGAAGCGACGCTCATCGGCCCTGCTGGGCTGCGCTGGGACGAATGGCGGCAGCAGGGGCTCGTGCATCGGGTCAAGCATGGCAATCATCGCACGGTCTATCGCATTGATCTGCCGGACAGACTGTTCTATCTAAAGCACTATCACCCCGAGGGGTGGAGCGCTCCACTGGCCAATTTGGTGCGCGGCTCGGCGGCCCGCCGTGAGTGGCAAAACTCGCTCGAAGTCCGGCGGAGGAACCTGCCGGCGGCCGCGCCGATTGCACTGGGCGAGGCGCCTGGGGCGCTTTCGCGGGACAGCTATTTCCTCAGCCAGGCCATTGAGAACTGCCTGACGCTGGATGACCTGGCGGAAAGTGTCGCGAACCCTTCGGGGAGTAAGGTCCTAAAAGACTTGGCGCTATCGCCGGAGGGTTTGTGCGGCGCGCGACGGCGCGTGATCGCGGCCTTGGCGAGGCTCTGCGCGGCGGCCCATCAGGCAGGCGTTGAACACGCGGACCTGCACTGTGGCAACGTGTTGGTCGAGTGGCAGAGCCTTGCGCAGAGAGGTAACGAGCAAGCGGCGCCCCGGCTTTATTGGATCGACTTGCCCAAGATGCGTTTCAGCGCGCCCCTTTCCTGGCGGCGAAGCTGCGACAACCTGGCCATGCTGGCCGCCGCTTGGATCGAGCGGACAACGCGCAGCGAGCAACTCCGATTCTGGAACGCCTACCTGGCGGCCCGGCCGGGACTTGAAATTTCCGACAGCGGCGAAGCACAGTTAGACCTCGTTGGTTCGGCGCGCAGTCACGCGCGCAACACGATGGCGAACCGCGATAAACGAGCGCTGGCGACCAACCGCGACTTCTACCGACTGACTGCCGGCAAGCGCACAGCGCACGCAGTGCGTGATGTTTCGCCTGCGGATCTGGCGGCGTGGCTGGAAGATCCCGAGCGATTTGTCGCCGCCGGATGGAGCACTCACTTTGCTTCCCAGGCACTTGTCGAGTGGCGTCAGCGCAATGCACTGTTCGCAAGACGCATCGCCACGCCACGCCCCCTTTGCGTGTCACAATCGCGAGGTCTGCTGGCGGGCGGCAATGGCTACTTGGCGCTCGAAGAAGCTCCGGGCGAACCGCTGGACTTGCGCGCCGCTGAACTGGTGAGAAATGTCGATGGCGCGCAAGCGGCGCGGCGCAACTGCGCTAGGGCCGTGGGAAGATTGCTCGGGCAATTGCACGACTGGCGCCTGACGTTCCCGACGGCGGGAGCGGCCGCCATCACCGTGACCACTGACGTCGCCGAGCCGGCCGCCTGCGTCACCACGGTCCGCGGCATCCGAGTGCGGAAGCGTTTTAGTTACCGCCAACGTGCAGACGATCTGCGAGAATTTGCCGATAGCTTGATCGTGCAGCGCGTTTCCACCACGGATCGATTGCGGGCGCTGCTCGCTTATCTGCGCGCGGCGCGCCTCTCGCGTGACAGTTGGAAATCGCTTTGGCGCGCAGCGGACGCGGGGAGCATCCTGGCCGAGATTCACGAGCGACGCAGAACAGAAGACGCCGCGGCGGACGATGATCCGGGCGAAGACGCCGAAGAAGCAACCGACGAAACCTAGCGTCGAGCTGGGACGCTGAAGAACAGCAAAGAACGAAAAAGAACACTAATCGGCGCTAATCTCCGCTAATTCTTAAAAGGAAAATTAGTGAGGAGTAGTGCCGATTAGTGTTCTTGCATCCTCTTTCTCTTTGCAAGCATCGTCAAGCTAGACCTTACGCGATCAATTCGCGGACTACGTTCCCGGCTACGTCGGTCAGGCGGAAATCTCGGCCGGCGTAGCGGTAGGTCAGCTTCTTGTGATCGAAGCCGAGCAGCGCCAATAGCGTGGCGTGCAGATCGTGGACGTGCATCTTGTTCTCGACGGCTTGAAAGCCGAACTCGTCCGTGGCGCCGTAGACCTGTCCACCTTTGACGCCGCCGCCGGCCAGCCAGGTGGTGAACCCGTAGTGGTTATGATCGCGGCCATTCACCTTACCGGCGTTGGCTCCGGCTTGCGGTAGCTCGACGGTGGGCGTGCGGCCGAACTCGCCTCCCCAGACCACCAGCGTTTCGTCCAGCAGGCCGCGCTGCTTGAGATCTCTGAGCAAGGCGCCGATCGCCTTATCGCACTGACCTGCCAGGCGGCGATGGTTGACTTCGATATCGTCGTGGTTATCCCACGGCTGACCTTGGCCGTGCCAGAGTTGCACAAAGCGGACACCGCGTTCGATCAATCGCCGCGCGATCAAGATCTGCCGAGCCTGAACACCTTCGCCATACATATCCAGGATGTGTTGCGGCTCACGGCTGACGTCAAACGCGTCGCCGGCCTCCATCTGCATGCGATACGCCAGTTCGAACGAATGAATCCGCGCTTCGATCGCGCCGTCATCCGCCCGGGTTGCCTGATGCCGCCGGTTCAGTTCTTGCACCAGGTCCAACTGGCGGCGTTGGCTCTCGCGCGTTTGCGAGGAGTTCCGCACGTTCTCGACCAGCTTTTCCAGTTCCGTGTGCTGCGTGTTGATGTACGTGCCCTGGTAGGCGCCGGGGAGAAACGCAGACTGCCAGTTTTCAGCGTCCTTGATCGGGTATCCGCCGGGGCACATGGCGATGAAGCCTGGCAGATTTTGATTCTCGGTCCCCAGTCCATACGTGGTCCACGAACCAAAGCTGGGGCGTGTGAGCCGGGACTCGCCGCAGTTCATCAGCATCAGCGACGGTTCATGATTCGGCACGTCGGCGTGCATTGAGCGGATCACGGCGATGTCATCAATGCTGCGGGCCGTGTTTGCAAACAGTTCGCTGACTTCGATTCCGCTCTCGCCATATTTCTGGAACTTGAATGGCGACGGATACGCGGCGCCCGTCTTGCGCTCGGTTCGCAGATTCTCGTTTGGCAGCATCTGCCCGGCGTATTTGGCGAGCGCCGGCTTGGGATCGAATGTATCGACGTGCGACGGACCACCGTTCATGAACAGGTGGATCACGTGCTTCGCGCGGGCCGGGTAGTGGGCGATCTTGGGCGCCATGGGGCTGGCAAAGTCAGCGGCCGCGCTCGCCACGCGGGGCTCCGCGACCAATCCGGCCAGTCCTAGCATTCCAAAACCCAACCCAGAGCGGCGCAGCAGTTCGCGACGCGAGAGGAGGCTGTTTTCTGGGACGTGCGGCGTCTGCATGGGAACCTTCAATCGACAAACAGAAATTCGTTAGTCATCAGCAGCGCCTGGGCACAGCGCTGCCAGGGATCGAGCATGTTGGCGTCTTTGGGGGCGGCGTCTTTGGGCGCATCTGCGCCAGCAGCAGCGGCGTTGGCGCCAGTCGTGTTGGCAGCCGACTCTTGCGCCAGCGCGGCGACAAACGCCGTCGCTAGCTGGGTCTCTTCCGCGGTAGCGTCGCGACCGAGCGTGGCGCGATACATTGCTTGGGCCTTGGCGGCGTCGTCCGGCGCGGCAGTCACCTCGGCCCGCGCCGCGACTCCCTTGGCCTGCTCGACGACAAAGGGCGAGTTCATCATAAACAGCGCCTGTTGCGGCACTGTCGTTTGCGGGCGCTGCGGCGTGCTGACGTCAGGGCTGCTGAAGTCAAATACGCGGAAGACGCCTGGCAGATCCTGACGGTCGATAAACGCATAGACGCTGCGGCGCGTGGTGAATGGCTGCGCCCAGAGATCGATCGAACGGCCATCGAGCGCGGTGTCCAGCCGGCCGGCCGCGGCCAACAGGCTGTCTCGCAATGCTTCGAAATCAATCCGGCGGCGATTGGCGCGCCACAGCAGTTGGTTTTCGGAATCGACGGCGTGGCAATCCGGACGATCGGCGCTCGATTGCTGATACGTGCTCGATAACAAAATATGACGATGGAGTTTCTTGATCGACCAACCTTCTTCGACGAACTGCGCCGCCAGGTAATCCAGCAATTGCGGATGCGTGGGGGCCTCGCTCCGCAGGCCAAAATCACTGGGCGTGCGGACGATTGCTGCACCAAAGTGCTCCATC
>Ga0105046_10017854_pt1 | contig 10837 bp, 13 predicted proteins | sample MAT03_FD_78385 | JGI IMG/M metagenome (GOLD analysis project Ga0105046, IMG submission 78385) | Freshwater microbial communities from Lake Fryxell liftoff mats and glacier meltwater in Antarctica - MAT-03 (megahit assembly) | ecosystem: Environmental > Aquatic > Freshwater > Ice > Liftoff...
CGAAGAAAAAGAAAATCGCCAAACTCTAAAAGTGATGTTTGATGAAGGTCTTTATTTACAAATTTTTCTTCATATGATAAAAGATATTCCTCTGATCAACGTTGATTTGATTAATGAAAAAACCCTAATGGAGTTAGATGATGGTGATAAAGACACTCTGACAGAATACGTGAAAAGTTTTTTCCGAATTTATGAAAATTATAAACTTTCAAAAGAGTCTAAAGCGTTGTAAGGAAAGAATAGGTGTTCTGATAGTGAAAATGTCCCAAATAACACTTTACGGACCAAGTAAGGAGAGAGAAGGTCCCGGAATATGGTGGGTTTTACTCAAAGCTGCTGATAGTAGAAAATCGTATTTCCCTCAATTGGCCACTGATACAATCGAAGAATTTTTTTGTGAAAGTTGCGTTCCACATGGTAAGCTGTATTTATCAAATAATCCTATTCCTCACAATTCTACTAGATGGTTCGAATGGGTTGTGGCATTTCATAATTCTGTCAATCAACGTCTCGGGAAAAGAATAATATCAGTTGAACAGGCACATATGATAATGGATTCAACGAAAAAAAATCAAAATGATAAGTGGCAGGGTTACATACAACCTACATATCCAAACACACAGCCTCAACAATACGGTCAACAAAATTATTCGCAACCAGCGGGCAATCAAGCAAGTTATGGTCAACAAAACAATAATTATTCACAGCCATCGGGGAATCAAGCAAGTTATGGCCAACCAAATAATAGTTATTCGCAGCCATCGGGCAATCAAGCTGTGAGATATGCCAGCCTCACAACAAGTACAGGTACAACAAATATTGTACAATGTGCCGATTGCGCTAAGATTACACCCGGAAAATCTGGATATCAACCTGTTAAACACAATAATTGGTAGGACAGATAAAATGAAGATTAATTAATCTTCATCTAATTTCATATCATCCAATAACTCTTCGATTTCCTCCTCATCCAAAATAGGCTCATCCGGATCCAAATCTTTATGTGGAAAATTATAATTACTTGTTATATCCTCACCATTTTCAAAGATATAAACATTTGTGTAATGCCCACCGCAAAATAAACAACTGGTCCAACCGTCTAGATCTTCCTTTGTTTTAAAACCTGATACATACCATTCGAGATATGTTAATTTATTATTTTTATATAAATCTTCAAAACTGATACCATCTGTATCCGTTTGGGTAAAACAAACATATTTTGCATCATATGGATCTTCAGTTTCTATTTCATGAAAAGGAATAACTTTAAACCCGAGTTCGATTAAACTTTTATAAAACTCCATTTCTTTAATAAATTTGAAATTATTTAAATTTATAAATAATTTCAGATGGCCTTCCCAAACTTTCCAGATATTTCTAATCTTCATTAAAACTTATACACCAAATTCAGAAAATTTTCTGAATCAACACTTTCTATTCATTATCATTGCTAACCAATCATTTTTTCTTGTACTTAAATATTTTTCGATTCGATAAAGATAATCTTATATTTTAACAAAAAGTTAAAATGAATTCCAAACCTTTATTTCGCTCACCGTTAGATGTTAAAAGTTTGCAAAAAATAGGTGAAAGACATCTTGATATTGTAACATGTCCAATGGATACATGGAAAGATGATTATAACATTAATTATTTGCATAAAATGGTTTTAAGATATTTAAATAGTAGAATATGTAAAATTAAATTGTATGAAAATGAAAAAGAAGCGTTAAAAATTCAACTGAGTAAAAGTTCTGGAAGAATAGTTCGAAATTCACTGGAAGAAAAGATAAAAATTATCGATAAGGAAATTGATGGTATTAAAAATTCACCTCGAGAATATACTATGTTAGCATCTGATTACATTCTACTTTACAAATCCGTTGATAAAGAATATAAAGATGTAAAAGTCATTTTAATTCAAAAATATCTCAATATGGTTCAATCATATTTCCCACATAGAATCATCAGGGATTTTGGAACTATTCATGATGATAAATGTCCTTATGATAATACAGAACTAGTTCCATATCATGAAAACGATGATGAAAATGAGGAATGTAAAGCTATTTGTCCTAAATGTAATAAGTTATACGATGTCAACCTTGAATCTCAAAAAGTAGTTGTATCATCCAAAAAGAAAGAATATGATCCGGTTGCAAACTTTATTAAGATCATGGAACATGTGGAAGGAAAGGTATCAGCCGAATTTCCTGCGAGATTATGGTCGGAATTAGATGAAAAGATCAAAGAAGATAACAGATTGAAAAAAGAACTCACACGTCAAGATGTAGCGCATTATCTATACGCTACAAATAATTTAACTAATTTTTCAATACATTTAACATTAATTGCTAAATTATATTGCGATATTACTCCTCCTGACTTCTCTAATATTCGGGACGAGATAATCGAAGATTATAAAGCTTTTTATCCTGTTTATGATAATATTGAGAAGGAGTTAGAATCCAGCCTCAACAGTCTGTTTCTACTTTGGAAATTGTTAGCGCGGAATCGGTATAGTGGCAACATCGACGACTTCAAACCCTTAATCTCCTCAACAACACTTTCCAAATACCAAAACTACTACCGCGAATCAGCCGATATCCTCGGTTGGTTGGACTGAAAGGTTGTAAAAACCTCAAAGTCAACAAACAATTTCAACAATGGCTCACTACGAACTCATTCTCGACGTCGATGTCAACCGGATTCGGGTTGCAAAACCGAAACCGGTCGAAATGGAGCTAGCTTCAGCTTCAAAAAGTAAGAAGAAGCAGAAAATTACTTGGTATTACAATGGGGTTACTTACAAGTATGATGATGATACAGAAGATAGCTTTCTAGTTATGTACCCGAATATCAAAATTTCTGGAATTTCCGAATCAACGTTCAAAGATGAAAAAACCGGCAAAATTACCGTTCATGAACAGGTTGGAACAACTGAATTTCTTAAAAGTGAAATCGTTAAGAAAAAGAATGAAATTCGCGCTAAAATTATCGAACTCGTTGCCGCAAATGCTGAAGATGTCAAGGACAAAGATCTTTGGGAAGAGCTTGAAGTGAAGAACAAGAAGATTAAAACTCTTTACTGGAAAAGTAAAGAAGATCCAACCAAGACCCGTTGTTATTGGAAACTATCAAAAGATTCATCTTTTTACACTCCGAGCAAAGAAGAAAAAAATGGTATGAAAAAAATCTCGCGTAAGAAACTTACCGAAACCGAGGAAGTTAATTTTGAAACCGAAGCGGACGTTATCGAGCTCATAAAATATATGTATGTTGGTAAAACATCTATTTCAATTATCACTGAGCTTAAACAGGCTCTTCTCAAGAAAATCGCCAAAAAGAATTCAACTCCTCTGTTCAAGAAAGCCGATTCATACGCCGATGTTGACGAAGATGCTAATATGGCAGTTCTAAACTCCGGTGCCGGGGACGACGATGACGAGGAAGATGAAGCGCCGAAAAAGAAAAAAGGATCCAAGAAGGTTGAATCAAATTTTAAGAAGCTGATGAACGGCTCTGATGAAGACGATGATGATGAGGAAGAGAAAAAGCCAGCTAAAAAATCAGGAAAGAAGAAAGTCGAATCTGACGAAGAAGAGGATGAAGACGATAATGAAGAAGAGAAAGAAGCCAGCTAAAAAATCAGGAAAGGGAAAGAAGAAACCCGAATCTGACGAAGAAGAGGATGGGGATGAAGATGACGAGGAAGAAAAAGAAGAGAAAAAACCAGCTAAGAAGAGTGGAAAGACTAAGGAAATACCGAAATCTGCTAAAAGCAAGAAGCCAGAATCTGAAGAGGAAAATGAAGATGAAGAAGCCAGAATCTGAAGAGGAAAATGAAGATGAAGAAGCCAGAATCTGAAGAGGAAAATGAAGATGACGAGTAAATTGGAATAGATAAGATATACAATAGTATATCTTTAATTTAATTTTCAAACACTTATCGATGGTAAAATAATTCCATCCTTGGGAATGTTTAATTCCTTCTCAACTGCAACTTTAACAGATTGAATATTTGAAATAGAATCGTTTAAGCTATCCATCGTCGGTTCAAGACTAACAAGATGTCCAAGCATTCGATTTAAAACATAATTGTGATAGACAAGTGAATCATGAACTTCTCCTCGAACCTCGATATTCCTCGAAGTTGGTGAAAGTGTCGCCAAGCGACGATCCGTTCGCACTAGACCTTCGATTTTACTACCGAGAGCAAAAAACTTACTTTTCGCGAGACTGTCCATCTGCCGAGCGAGAAACATTAGTTGTTCAGATATTTTAATTAACGCCTGAAGATCAGATTGTGTTCTTTTCACAATTGATCGTTGAATCTGAACGGTTTCTCTAGCTGTTATATCATCAATAGCCCGTCCATTGACAATGACTTCCTCCAGAGAAACGATAGGTGATGGAACAACATCTCCCGAAACATGTCCATATGAACATTTTCCATTCTCACATTTGTAAGACGTTGATTCAAAAGATGTTCCGGTATGGATATTTTCTTTTGTTAACGTTTGAATTTGTCCGTTCAATTCAGAATGGTAACCGGAGATCATAGGGGACGAATTATGTAAAATTGTTCCCATAACTCGGGATATAACTTCATCTGTTATAGATTCATCCCTTTCGGTCATATCCACCGAGGCCGAAACGTGAGAAATCATACTTTCCACGAGTGATAAGTATTCATTTGATAAAGCGACCACAACCTTTTGACCACTGGTATTATAAGTACGAACATAAGGGTTTCCATCTATCACGAGACCCTCGACTATCTCCAATCCAGCATTTGATAGAACATCTTTTAGCGATTCAACTGTTGGAACTCGGGAAATTTTAGTGATGCGAATCCCTTTGGTACCAACACCCGTTGTGACACTTGTAACTGTAGTTCTCGAATCACGGCTCGATGTATTGCTCATTCGAGAATTTGTGATAGTGGCGCGGGAAGCATCGGAGGCTCTCGAACTTGCGGCGCGGGAAGCATCGGAGGCTCTCGAACTTGCGGCGCGGGAAGCATTGGAGGCTCTCGAACTTAAATCTGAATTACTTAACCGAGAACTTGTGATCGTGGCACGAGAAGCATCAGAAGCCCTCGAACTAACAACATCAGAAGCCCTCGAACTAGAACCGCGCGAAGATGTTCTCGAGCTTGTGATCGTTGATCGTGAAAGATCTGTTTGAGAGTCTGTTAGTTCTGTTGTTTGAGTAGTTCTCGAATCCAAAGTTGATGACATATCTGAATTCCGAGAATTCACTTCAGAAGTACGTGACGAAACTCTGGATGAAATTGGGGATATATTTGAAACGCGCGACATATTTGAAGTATTCGTTGGACTTAAGGTTGTCGGTATCGATTTTGCCATTAAAGAAGAAGGTATAGGAGATGGAATTTTTAAAGTTGGCACAGATTTTTTAATAGTTGTACTAGTTTTCTGTGTACTGATACCTGTAGATTTCTGAACAGTCGTTCCCATGGTTTTTTGGCCGGTCGCGCCGGTAGTTGTAGATTTTTGAACAGTTTTTGTTGTTGAAACTAAAGGTTTTTGAGAAATCTGTTGCGTAGCCATTATTTTCATATTTGTAGTTTTCACAGTATTTTGATTTAATGAACTTGAAGAACCTGAAACCGGAATTCTTTTACTTGCCATTTTCGTCAACTGAAAAATATTCCCAACCAAAACGAAAAGTAATTCTTTAGGTGTTGTGAAAAAGAATTGATAGTTAAAATGTCCAGTTCTATCGATGGACTTCGTGCTGTTTCCTCTTCTTCGGAGGCTAGTCGTTCGAGCTCGACTTCGTCCCGACGATCTGGATTTCCTTCAGATTTGAATGGTAGTAGCAATAACAGTTGGACTCTGAAGGATGCTTGTAACGCTATCGAAAAACTATCCAGATCTTGCCACGGAATTCCAATAGCAACACTTGGAACGAAAAACTATAAATGCTCATCAAAAGATATCGATTTTTTGAAGGGAATTTTTGGTGGTCCGAGTTGTTCTTCTCCTTGGAAACAGCGGGGAATTGAAATGGTATTTGTGATTCTTCTTTTCCTAATTATCATCGGTTTAATTATATTTTGGGGCCCGGGATCGCTTAAGGAATCGTGGGTATTTTGGGGTGTTCTTCTTATAGTATTTATCATTATATTGTTAGGTCTCAACTGGTGGTCGATCAACAACTCGGGAAGTGATACTTGTCAAGTTTAATAAATCCTATCCGATGAAGTTTAATTAAACTTCACAAATCTTTTATCAACTAACTAAATTCTATGAAATGGATAGAGTATTTTTATTTTTTATAATTTTGGGATTTTTTCTGTTTTTATTACTTATTTTTATCTTTATTTTTCGACAAGTTTTTGTTTTGTCTACCAATTTTGGATCTTACACGGCCCCTACGTGGACGGCGTGTTCGGCTAGTCAATGTGGAAGTCCTGGAACTCAACAATTAGTTTCTTATTGTATAGTTAATTCTCGGACCGGTCTTGGTTGTGTTGATTTTAAGGATAACGAGTTACAACAAACTCTCAACACGAAAATTTATGATCAAAGAACATGTACCGGTGTTTGTCCATCAACGATGGAGATCTTTCTTGATGAAACAACATGTGTTAACAATGTTAAAACTGTAAGATATCAATGTCGAACAACTGGACAAGTTGGGCCTACACCATGTGTCGCCGGAACAGTTAGATCAGAAAATGTAAATTGTTTATAACTTTAAACGTTCCAATCTTTTCTAACTCACTTCCTAGATCTTATCAAGACCGGGAAGAGTCATAATCCATTCCAGAATCTTTTCAGCATCATATTCAAACCAAAAAGCAAAACTGTTTGGAAGAACAAACAAAAACTAGGAAAGATATTTTTGCACTTGAAATAACTGCAGTTGGATTGAGAATTCAAGGTCGCGGATCTTGTTATAACCTATACTTTTTTCCGGCAACAAACAAAATGTTTGCCGAATGTGTTTATACTAAAGATATATTTCTGATGAATGGATTTTGAGAATATTGAAGATCATTAATGAAAAATGCCGAAAGGAAGAAAGAAACCTTTATCAATTTTTTTATCATTATTCTTATGTCTTATCGTACTTATTGTTGCAGGTCTCAATTTTTATATCGTATACTTATTAAATCAAGATGTATTGGATACTCATAAGATTCGGGTCTACGCCGGACTTACCGCCGGAATATTGTTAATATTATTAACATTGTTTATTGTAATGTGTTGTTTCTGTTTTGAGCTTCTTGGAAGACTTTTTAGTGGAAAAGCTGGATTACTATCAATTTTCTTTATCATTGTTATCATTATCATGATGTCTTTAGATTTTGCACTTTTACCATTCATTAAGAAAGAAAATTATGATAAGGCAAAGTTGTTCGCTACCATTGTAGGAGTTATCGGTTTAGCATTGTTTGTAATCGCTCTTTTAATTATCATTATTAAAACCGTAAAACGTGGTAAAGGTGATCGCGAATACACAAAAACGTTAGAAAAGGTATATTCCAAAGCAAAATAACCAAGTCTTCCAGATAGTTTATCAAAAGTTTTTAACTCGTCGAAACTTCACTTCTCTAAACGATTCTAAACAATTTGTAGGATAAAAATCTTTATCCTTGAAAAAATGGAGCAACTGACAGTTATTTATGTCTGGTCAAACAAGGTCCCTCAGTCCAAAGAAATCTCTAAAATTCTGGATAATAGTCAACTGGCCAACGTAGTAACGTGTGTTTGTGCTGATTGTCCCGAAATTCGTAACGCCCTTCTTTTCGGTCGGAATCCTCAAACGACAGTTCCGGCTTTTATCATCAACCGCGGTGGTAAATTCCATAGTTACGGTCCATCTGAGACACACAAGGCCCTGACAATTATCAAAGATTTAATCGATCAAGTCGACGGGGAAAGTGACAGTCTTCCGTTTATCGACGGTCTTGGCCCGATTTCGTCGAGAAGCGAGTCATCCGTCGTATCACGTTTTGACACAGACGACGAAGGCGGCCTTCTCAACAGTGTCAATGCCTAAAATATTGTAATAAAAGATATCAAACTAAAGAATATCAATTGATATTCTTCGAAGAAATTTATTACGCTAACTAAATCCAGTGAAGATGGACGGCTTTAATATTATAACAGTTTCTGTTATTATTATAGCAATTGTTGTAATAATATCTGTAATTATTTTTCTCGTTACCTCCAACAGAAGGAGATATGTTCAAAGTAGCGGAGTTGGGGCCAAGGGCGATTGGGTAATGGTTGCAACTTCAGTCGGTCCTTTACCATCCTATATTTTTACAAATAAAAAATTAATAAATGAGAAGGGAGAATATTTATTAATTCAAAATGGAAAATTGACTATTGGTCCATCCGTTAACAATACATTTTCCATCGAACCTCCATTTTTCAAATCGATATCCTCCTCGGATGCAGTATCCTATATTAATTTAAATGAAAATAATAATCTTGTTCTATCTGAAACGGCGAGTACATCATGGCTCTTTGATGGATATAATATTTATTTAGCATCTAGTCTTTCTGGGAGTACTAAAGCAATTTTTTCACAAAATAAAGAAAGTAACGAGGTGGTAATTGTTACAGTTCAAAATCCAGAACTTTACAATTTGCCAGGAACTGAACTCGGAAAATGGATACCGACATGAAAGATGATCAAAATGGGGATAATTTAGATCTTGAGATAGAAGAGGAACAATTGATTAATGGCGGTGCGAATATCGAAGATGATAAAAGAATGGCTTTATTTCAAGGATTTTTTGGTGGAATGATGAACGCAGTACAACAAAATATTGATGCCGGTTCGATGGATATTGAAAAGGCGTTAAATGATATTAGAGATGAACTGAAAATTGAAATAGATGAAAAGATTAATGGGAAGATTGATCAGAAACAAACAAAAATAATAGATAAACTTCAAAATTTTAATGATTCTTTCGCTAGTCTGTGTAATGATATTAGAAATTTGGAAAAACGTATAAATTCACAAGATGATAACGCGGTAAAATCTGCAACTGTGAAAGATACAGATGAATTATCAGAAAATTTACAAAAAGCGCTGAAAAGACTTGATGAACTCGAGGATAGAACGGAAAAAGATAATCGAATAAATAGAATAACTACCATATCTCTTTTGATTTTACTGATATTCTCAATTTTTCTAAATTAAATAGAAGAAGTTGAAGATCAATTGATCTTCATTTTTATTGTTTTTTAAATGATTTTTTACTGTATGATTTTACTGTATGATTTTACTGTATGATTTTACTGTGGCGACCGACGGATCGTGGACCGTGGAGCCAGAGGGCCGCGGGTCGTGGTACGAACGGTCTGAGGGGCGGAGACGCGAGTTGGCGAACGGCCACGAACCGTCGAGGACGAAGCTGAAGAAGCGGCACGCGGGCTAACACCACGCATACCAACGGCGGCCAGGAAATTCGCCACGGCATTCGCCGGCTTATCATTGTCGATAGATGCCTCGAACTGGGCGATCTGGTACTGGGCATTCGCCGGATCGGCTTTGCCATCGCGAACAGATGCCTCGCTACCGAACTTACCGTATTTACCGGTCGACCGGAACTTAACGGGAACGTCGGTCGGAGCCTTCGATGCATCGTTGCGTTCGGTCTTGTTCTGACCTGAACGGGCTCGCTTCTCCTCCTCTGTGTAGCGGGGAGCGTTAGCCAGGGCAGCGCGCTTGCTGCGGTCAATAAGACCGTTAAGGTAACCAGCTGACCCAACCGGGACGGGGGCCAGATGGGGCTTCACGCCGGAAGAATGAGGTGTGGTCATAATGTAAACATACATTCCACCCTGGATATCTCCAAGATCTCCGGCGAGAACCTGTCCGATATCCAGGAGATCTCCGTTATTGGAAGACTCAAGGGCGGCAATTGCAGCAGCCGGGGCGTTCTTGAAAGCCTTAGCAAAAGCGTCGCTACCGTACTGGTACTCGCGGTTGTTGATCTTCACATTCGGGAAGCCGCTATGACCACGGCTGGACTCGGTGCTGCCAACGGCGGCATTGCGAGAGTTGGTGCGAACGCCTTCAAGATTGTAGCCAAGAGCAAGGGCGCCAGCCTGGTAGTCGGCAAGCAGGGGGCCACGACGGGCAAGACGACCAGCACCACCATCGGCGTTAACGTAGCGGCCCTTATCGTTAAGGAGCTGGAGAACTGGAACTCCGGACCGATTGGGAAGCATGGCAACGAGGGGTACAGGTTTGCCCTTGTGAGTTCCCATGGGGACACCGCCCATCTGTGGGGAGGCAGCACGGTTGGCGGCAGCAGCAGGCGCAGCCATGTTTGACATGTAAGCCGCAAGTTGAGCCAGCTGTGCTTCATTGAGGAGAGGAGCCTGAACGGCAACACGCTTCGACATTTTCGAAAATTTGGAGTTTTTAAGCTTCGAAAGAGATTGTTTTTGTCTTTAAATAACTGAAAAAAAATGGATGAAAAAAAAATGCAACAAAAGTTTATCGAAAATGATCTTTTGAATTTACCGCTACTTCGATGTGCTTCTTGTGGTGCCGTCAATAAACGAAATGTATTCAAAACATATCAACAGAAAGCGGTTAGTTTAGGCGAAGCAGTAAAAGCCGATGTAATCCAGGAACTGATTGCTCTAAAAAGAAGTGGGACCAAAGGATTAAAAAAACAAAAAGCACTCGATGCGATTTATGAAAATGGAAAAACGAAAATACAAAAAGATCTCAGGAATCTATTTGATTCTTTAAATGTTTCAGGAGATTGTTGCCGTGAATTGATCGCTGATACAGTTAGAAAAGAGGTCGAACCAGCTTTATATTTTGAAGC
>Ga0105046_10017855_pt1 | contig 10837 bp, 6 predicted proteins | sample MAT03_FD_78385 | JGI IMG/M metagenome (GOLD analysis project Ga0105046, IMG submission 78385) | Freshwater microbial communities from Lake Fryxell liftoff mats and glacier meltwater in Antarctica - MAT-03 (megahit assembly) | ecosystem: Environmental > Aquatic > Freshwater > Ice > Liftoff...
GGCATCGCCCCGAAGGCGAATTGGGACGGCTTCAGCAGCTTGCGGGCCGCCTCCTGCATTTGTGCCTCAAGCGCACGCACCGGGCCGACGACCTCGGTCCGCTTCGCCGCGAGTTTCTTTCCGATGCGGTCGACATGATCGAACTGAAAATCGACCTTCGCCTTGGACAATGATGTCTCATACTCGGCGATCAAATCTTTGTAGACCTGGATCTCTCCGTACCGCACATTGTTATTGGTTCCCGAACCCGCTACTGCCGTGCCCATCACCAGTTCAGGCTTGGGCGAGCTCTTCCATTCGACTCCCACGCGATCTGGGTCGGCTTTCAGCAGCGACGTGAGCCGCTGCGAATAGGACAACGTGTTCGCCTTTTTCTCCAGAACCACGATCGCTTTATAGAACGCCAAATCCCCGGTGTCGGGAGCCGTCAACTTCCCATCCGCGCGGAGGGGCTCTCCCCCTTCTCCTCGAACCCGATAGACCCCTTCACCCAGGTCCTCAACGTTGACCAGGCCCTTCAGTGCGGCAACTTCGCTGGGCAACAACTGTCCGGGAACCACCAGCCGCTTCTTCTCGGCGTCGTAACTGATGGCTGGTTTTTTGGTCGTCGCATCGACGGGGAACCTCGCCGCATCGACGGAAGGTGGAAGTGTTGCAAGGGGTAGAACTGTCGGCCCGGACGGTGGGTCGATCAATCGGGCCAGCTCCTTCTGCTGCTCCTCGTCGAGCTGGAAATGAGTGACAAATCGCTGCCGCCAGTTCGCCCAGCGCTGAGTCATCCGATCGTAATCGAGCCAGCCTAAGTCATCCGGATCGCCGGTCATGGATCGGAACTGATTGCGGAAGGGCCCTTGTGCGGCCTTCAGGTACCCCTCTGCAGACCAGGGTGTGGGGCTGTTGAGGGTGTTGTATTTCCACAGCCCCTCATACAGGAACTGCCAGCCGATGGAAAGGCGCAGAACCACGATCAGGACCACCGCCACGACGGACACTCGCCCTAGGTCATTCATGCCCAGCGTCTCCACAAACCCATTGCCTGCCAAGACTTCCCCGGCCAATCGGAGAGGACTTGCGTCTCCAGCCATTGACTTTAACGAGGTCTGAGAGCGATTGCATCCGTTATCGAGATGTTCTGATCGGCAGGCATCTTGGAGGAGAACGTCAAGACTGTCAGGAACACTGCGGAACACAGAACATCGAACCTCGATTGCGAGATCCCGAAACCCGAGTTCCGTTTCAAGCACGGTGGAATACCGTCCGTTCCGAATTGCGAAAATGCTCTCCGGTCGTCGATTGACGATCCAAACATTACGCCAAAAAAACTCCCATTCCCACTCCATTTCTGGAGCACGCCGAAATGCCAACCCAATCAGTCGTTGTCACCAGCAAGGTCCTAGGTCGACGAACGGTCCGATACGAGTCATTTGACGAACTCTTGGCAGAGGTGGAACAGTTCGCCAATTTGCCGACCCGGACATTGGGGAACTGGTCGGTCGGACAGATTTACAAGCACATGGCACTCGCGATCGATGCCATAATCCACGGTGGTCCCTTTTCGGTACCCGCCCCCGTCCAATGGCTGCTTCGTGTGTTTCTGAAGAAACGCATGTTGACTCGCACGCTCGACCCCGGCTTCCAGCTCCCCAAGAAGGCCGCAAGCATGATCCCCGCGCCCATCTCGACTGCTGAGGGACTGGATCTACTGCGTGCCGCAGTTCGTCGCATCCAGAGTACAGACACGCGCAGCTTGCACGGTGGTTTCTGCAAGATCACTAACGAGGAATGGGACGCCTTCCAATTTCGACACTGCGAAATGCACATGAGCTTTATCGTGCCTGCCAAATAGTCGAATTCGATCTACCGGAACGCGTAGCGCCCCCATGCATCGATGTCGTACTGATCCGCAGGCTGGCTCGTACGCTTCGGCACAAATTGCCCTGTTGAGGCTCCGCCCGGAAACTCATCTAGCCCTCGATCGGCATTTCGTGGCAGAATCCGTCAAGTTTGCGTCCCTGCGTGCCGAATGGCGTGCGGGGCGAGCGAACAGTCCGTGTGCGAATGGATTCGCCTGTCATGCCCTCCCCCCGCCCGCCCAGCCTTGAATCGCCCCCGCTGATCCGGGGTCTGGCCACGCTGGCGCTGTTGTGGGGGAGCAGCTGCGCGAACCCCATGACATTGGTGCGGTCTCCCAGTCCGAACCGCAGCGATATCCAGCTGGCTGCCACGTCAAAACGTCAAGCCGAGGGGCCGACCGAGGCTTCCAGCGAAGCGGGTTATATGGGGCCGATGGAACGCGCCTTGAAGCGGTCGAGTTGGGACCGCCAGAAAAGGGACGCTGTCGCCAGTGGCGATGCACTCTCCATCGATGGGCTGCCGGAGTACCAGGCGGCGGAATCTCTGTACCTGGATGGCAAGTTCGTGGAGGCGGAAAAGGCCTTCCAGAAACTCGCCAAAACCCGCCGCAGCAGCCACGAAACCTTCGGCATGAAAGTCGAACGCTGGTGGGGCGTGAAGTCGACGGCCTCGCTCGACACCTATGCCAACTTTGGCGACCCGATCGAAGAGGATGCCCTCTTCATGAAAGCGGAATGCCAGTTCGAACAAACAAGATTCGCTAAGGCCCAAGACAGCTATGACGATCTGCTGAACCGCTACCCCTCGACCCGACATCTCGATGCGGTCTCCCGCCGGTACTTTCAGATTGCCCGCATTTGGCTGGGCTTTCCCGAGAAGGCCGAAGAGACGGGGGATGCGCAGGTGGTTTCGGACTCGACGGAAGAAGAGGTCGAAGACTTTGCGAACGTCGATTCGTTCTACATCCCAATCGTTCCGAATTTCCTCGACAAGTCGCGGCCCGCATTTGACACCCGCGGGCGGGCTCTGCAAGCGCTGCGGTCGGTGTGGCTGCACGACGCGACTGGCCCGCTGGCGGATGATGCCTTAATGGTGTCGGCCAGTTTTCATCTACGGACCCAGGACTTCGAAGAGTCGGCCCGGCTCTACAAACTGCTGCGGGAGCAATATCCGGAGAGCCCTCATTTCCGCGACGCCTTCCTGCTCGGTTCGCACGTCACCCTGGCCAGCTATCAGGGTTCGAACTACGACGGCCAAAACCTCAGTGAAGCTATCGAACTCAAAGAAGCAGCGCTGCGCATCTTCCCGGACCTGACCGAAGAAGAACGCAACCGGCTGGGCAGTGAACTCGGCAAGATGCACGATGCCGAAGTGGCTCGCATCTGGGACCGCGTTGAGTACTTCCAGGCGAAGCAGGCTCCCGAATCGGTGGCGGTCTATTGCAAAATTCTCATCAACCGCTTCCCGGATACGGAATACGCGGAGCGAGGCCGCAAAATTCTTGAATACCAGGCTCACACACGCCAGCGACGCATGCTGTCGCTGCCACAGATGGCCACGAAGCCCACCGAACCCGCCCCACCCGAGACGGGGGAAGCAGCTGCACCGACCGAAGTTGAAGAGGAAAAGGCCCCGCTGCGGTTCCCCAAGTTGAAGTGGCCCTTGCGAGCCCTGCCGAAGACGGATGAAACGCCCGAAGCGGAAACCCCGGACGCAGAGTCCGAAGAACAGGACTCGGAGTCCCACCCCGCTCCCCGCTATCAGGAAGCCTCTGCAAACGGCCGCTCGTCCACCGGTCGGTCCACATTGGAGTAGCCCCCACGGCCGTGATACCTCACGATCAGTCTCTGAACTCCCTCTCACGCCGGTCGGCTCTCCGCCAACTCGGCGTCGGTCTATTGACCTCCACTGCCCTGGCTGCGCTCGCTGGCTGCGGCTATACCGTCGGCGCTCCCTACGCCACCGATATCCGCACCGTCCACGTCCCGACCTTCCAATGCGCCGACTTCCGCCGAGGTTATGAACTCCAGCTGACCGAAGCTGTCCAGAAGCAAATTCAATTGCGAACCCCGTACCGACTTGCCAAAGAGCCAGGAGCGGATACGCGGCTGACCGGTCGCATCGTCAGCATCGACAAGCGTGTCCCCAACCAAAACAAATTCGACGACCCGCGCGAGCTAGAGCTATCAATTGGTTTAGAGGTGAAGTGGGAGGACCTGCGCACCGGACAAGTCATCAACCAGCAGACCGTCCCGTTGGCGGGTAACGCCGCTCAACTCCTCGGGACTACGACCTTCGCCCCCGAAGCCGGTCAGTCCCTGGCCACCGCCAAACAAGAAGCCGTCGGCATCCTCGCCCGACAAATCGTCGGGCTGATGGAAGTGCCGTGGTAAAAAATTAGGACGGGCTTTCCAGCCCGTCCCCGATCAATGGTTACCAGCGAGCGGCAGACGTAAGTCTGTCGAGAATCTGCGAGCGAACTCAAGTCGAGCCCCCGTGACTCGGTAGACTGACGTCTACCGCCCGCTGTGCTAGTGACATTCATCACTTCGCCGGCATCACCGCCACCTGCTCGGTCGTCTCGTTCCAGATGTACCAGTGCGGAGCGGCGTAGACCCAGTAGCCGGGGGGGAGGTTTTTGTAGGATTGGTACTCGGTGCCCTCCCAGCGGCCGAAGTCTTTGAGGTCGCCGTAGCTGGCTTGATCGCTGGGGACTTCTAACTGGCGCAACAGCGTCTTGTACTTCCCCGAGCAACTCGCCTTCGCCATGAGCTCGGCGTTCTTCGCAGCTTCGTCACGGCGCTGAATGAGTTGTTCGTCCTCGCGGACCATCTTCGACAGTTCGGCGATCTGCGCCCCACGCTGGTGTTCGAGGTGCTGGGTCTGCCGGACGAGGGTCAGGAATTCGCGGCGTTGGCCGGTCGGGTCATCGCCGATGGCCGACTGAGCAAGTTCGAGGACCTGCGAGAAGTTCCCGCTGCCGACGAAGCTGGAGTGCCGGATCACGAGACCGAACTCAGCCACGGCGGTGGCCCACAGGAAGTCCTTCGTGAGCGGCATCGGCTCGGTGGGGAGACTGACCACAGTTTCGATCTTCGTGCTCTCGTTCGAGGTCGGCTGCTTGTAGCGGACGCGGATCGTGCAGAGTTCGGTGGCCAGCGGGTCAGCTGCGGGTGGCAGACTTCCGAGATCTTCGGAGACCTCGGAAGTCTTCGCGGGAGCGGGCGCTTCACTCCGGGCGCGGACGCTTCCGGCTCGTTGGTATTTGAGCGGTTCGGCGGCGGGTTTCGGAGCGGCAGCGACCGCTCCCGGCGGAATGATCTCGTACAGCGCAACCACCGAGTGCCCGGCCCCGAGGTCGCCCGAGTCGACCTTGTCATTCGCGAAATCCTGGGCGGCCATCACGCGGTTCTCGTACCCGACCAGCCGGTATGAACCGACCAATGCAGGGTTGAACTCGATCTGCAACTTCACATCTTTTGCGATCGTATACAGCGTCCCGGTCAGCTCGTTGAGCAGCGTCTTGCGGGCCTCCTTGATGCCGTCGATGTAGATGTATTGGCCGTTCCCCTTGTCGGCAATGGCTTCGAGTTTCGAGTCCTTCAAGTTCCCCGAGCCGAAGCCAAAGATATTCAGGAAAACCCCGGTCTGGCGTTCCTTCTCGATCAGCTTCACCATCGCACTGTCGGAGCTTTCGCCGACGTTGAAGTCCCCATCGGTACACAGCATCACGCGGTTGGTCGCCCCTTCCGCGAACTGCTTCACCGCCACTGCATAGGCCAGCTTGAGACCCGCCTCGCCGTTCGTCGAACCATCGGAGACCAGCGCGTCGATCTTCGCGAGGATCACCTCCCGTTTGTCTCCGCCCGTGCTGTCGAGCAATAGCCCCGCGTTATCGTTGTACGTCACGATCGACAGCCGGTCCTGCTCCCGCATCTGCTCGACCAGCAACCGCAAAGACTGCTTCACCAGCGGCAGCTTGTTCTCATCGCTCATCGAGCCGCTGGTGTCGACCAGGAAGACCAACCTCGCAGCTGGCCGGGCCTCCAAGTCGATCGACTTCCCCTTCAAAGCCACCCGCAACAGTTGGTGCTGCGGCTGCCAAGGGCAGATGCCGACTTCGGCGGCGAGAGCCAGCGGGGCCTCCCCTGCGGCCACCGTCGGGCCATCGTACTTGAACGAGTTCACTAGCTCCTCGATCCGCACCGCATCGGGCGGCGGCAACTGGTTCGACTCGACGAACCGGCGGACGTTGGCATACGACGCGGTGTCGACATCGATCCCGAACGTCGACAGCGGCTGAGCGTCCGGCGTAACGAAATCGTTCTCGGGGACGTGGGCATACGACTCGGCAGCTGCGATGTATTCGCGGGCCTGGCGGATGCGTCCCTCGCGGTAGTACCACGCGGTGTAGGCTCGGTTGACCTCTTCGCGGGCCTCGGCGAGGGCGAGGGTTTGCTCGGAGACGAGTTCGGACTTGATCGCCAACAGAGAGAGATCGGTGGCATCGGGCATCGTCTCACTCGTGGGGTCACTCGCCTGCGCGGCTCGCACTTCAGCTGCAATTGGTTCCGCGAGCTTCGCATCGAGCTGCGTCAGCAACACCCGCTGCCAACCGAAGAGCTCGGAGAGGTCATCGAACCTCTTCTCTCGACCGAGCGAATCAACCCGTCCGTTGCCGCTTGAGGCAACCAGTTGCTCGAGGTTCTCGACCGCCGCCCGCAGTTGCGCGACCTCGGCGGTGTGCAATGCGAACCCGGTGGCCTTACTCAACCGGACAGGCTGATCGACAGCGATGCGGTCAAAGAGATCCACCCGCTTGTTTGAGCCGGTCGTCTCCGCAGAGAACGAATCAGGGTTCTTCTCGCCATCGGCCAACCTGTAAAAACCCCAGTCAGAGCGTCGCAGCCGAATCTCCGGTAAAGCATAGACGTCCGGGCTTCTGCTCAGCTCCATCCCGTAGGAGAGCTGGCGACCGGGGGCGGCGTCCGAGATGTGCTGGCGGTAGCCTAGATTCGTTCCGTCCATCTCGGCCACACCCAGCTCCGCTGACTGTTCCGCCACCAGATCGGGGTGTGCAGACCTGTACTCCCAAGAAGCGGACGACGCGGGGGCGGAGCGAGCGGGTGTGGGCACGGTACCAAAGCCAGCATGGCCAAAGCGGTCGTGGTTGAGGTCTCTTGCGTAATCGGTCACCCTCGGTTCGGTCAGAGATTTCCCGAGACTTCGCACAGAAAAGCTGCTCATGGGAGTCGCTCCACGACTCACGACCGTTCCCGCTGCGGGCAGTCCCAGGAGTTCCTCTTCCTGGACGTTGATCCGCGGGGTCACCATTTGCATGAGCTGTTGTTCAGGAAATTCTTGCGGCAAGCCTGTCGACAGGTCATCGCGCAGTCTGAGGTCATGCCTCGACTCGACGCCATTTGACACGACTACCGATTGGCTTGGCCCTTTCCGAGTTTCGAACTGGCTCACCGCCACCAGTCCCACCAACACCGCGATCGCACCGCCGACCATCAGCCCGCGACCGCGAGCCGGGCGCGAATCCGCCGAGCGCGACGCCAGCAGCATCGGGGCCGCAGCCGAAGCCCCAATCGCGGGGGTCGCGATCGCTGATCGCAGCAGCGAGTGCAGCTTCTCCCGATCGATCGCCGGGACAGCGGGCTGGGTCTCGCTGTGATGAGCGAAGGCCGACTGGAGAGCGGCGACCGTCCCGCGCAGTCCGTCGAGTTCCTCGCGGAGTGCGGGGGACGCGGCGAGCTGCTCTTCGAGCTGGGTGACCTCAGCCGAGGAGAGTTCGCCGAGGAGGTACGCGGTGAGTGGGGAGTCGTCGGGGGAGTGGTGGTTGAGCATGGGAACCTCGTGGGAAGGTGGTGGTGGTTTGAGAGCGAGCGGCAGACCTGAGTCTGTCGAGAATCGGCAAGCGAACTCGGGATGGCAAGCGGTGACTCGGTAGACTCACATCTACCGCTCGCTCTGGTGAGCGGACTGGCGCTAGCCACCGGCTCTGGGGGGCGGGCGACGCGGGGAGCCGGCGGCTAGCGCCGGGCCGCTCACGGTCTTTCGCTGTCGGCGTGGTTGGCGAGCTTCTCGCGGAGGGCCTTGAGTGCCAGATGCACTTGCACGCCGACGTGATTCGCCGTCGTCCCCAGGATCGAGGCGATCTCGCTGTACTTCATCCCGTGTTGGAACTTCAGCCGCAGGCACTCCTGCTGCTGTTCCGGGAGACGCCCCAGTTGCTTCAGCACCCAGTCGCCCGAATCGCGAGCGGCAGCTGCGTGCTCCGGGGAGTGGCCGTTCCCGGACGGCTCGCAGGTGGTGGGATCGATCACGGTCGACATGCGGGACTCCTTACGACGGACATCGATCGCCTGATTCCGACAGACGGCATACAGCCACGGCCCGAGCCCGACCGTCAGTGTCGACCGGTCGAGCTGGCACAGCTTCAGGAACGTCTCCTGCACCACCTCGCGGGCGAGATCGGGCGAACCGACAAAGCGCAGGGCGTAGCGCAGCAGCGGCTGCTCGAACTGGTCGAGAGCCTGTGCGAGCCAATCGCCAGACGCGAGATCGGGTGGGTCCATCCGCAGCCCTGACGGGGTGTTGGAGGTGAGAGAACCGTTCCAGATGCGGAACAGCGATTACGACGCGGGAGGTCCCGTGGACATTAGCGAGAATTTGTGGGACTTCAGAGAGAACGATCAACAAGAGCGGCACGGCGTCAGCCTGCCGAGGCGTGGATCGACGCTCCTGCGGGGCTGCCCTGTTCGTCTTCAGTCACCGCGTCACCCACCCGCAGCGTCAGCGAAGGCGGGGACTGGGAGGGCGTGTTTCGCTGCCCAGCCTCGCGGGATCGCCTGTGCGCTTCGCCCGCCCTGGGCGGTCTCACCACTTACCATCGGTCGCCCTCGCTGACGCGTCGGGTTACTAAGTCGTTCTGACTCTCGCAGCCGCAGTGATGAGAGCGTATCAAGACAATGTGTCGAGTGCCCAGCTAAGGCTGAAAGGTCGGGTTAGCGGGTCGGCGAGGCGATCACCGGGAGGGCGAAGCTCCTGCTGAGCCGCTTGTGTCAGACGGCGTCCTCTCCGGCAGCGGCCCAGCAGGAGCTTCGCACTCCCGGCCGCTCGGCAGGCTGACGCCGAGCGGCTCTGGAAGAGGCGGTGCATTTTCAGATCACCGAGGTCAGCCAACTCGCCATATTGTAGTAAATCACAACCCCAAGCATGTCGCTCATCGAGGCGATCAGCGGGTTCGACATCAGGGCGGGGTCGACGCCGATGCGGTTCAGGCCGAGTGGAAGCATGGCCCCGAAGAAGGTTCCAAAGGCCACGACAAAAAAGACCGTCAGTCCGACGGTCGTGGCGTGTTCAGTTTTGGCGACCAGCATCCAAGCCATCGCGAAGGCGATCGAGGCCAGCGTGAAGCCCAGGATCATGCCGATCCGCACCTCGCGACCGGCGATCCGGCGGGCTTGCCCCTTGGTTTCGTTCTGCGAAATCGCTCGTACCACCAGCGTCGCTGACTGCGATCCGGCGTTCCCCCCACTGGCCAGAACCAGGGGCAAGAACAGCACCATCCAGGCGGTCGCAGCTGTCGCGTCACCCGGCTGGAAGTAGTTCAACACATGCGCTGTGGCGGACGAGGCTCCGAGCAGAATCACCAGCCAGATGCCGCGTTTCCAGGCCAGCGTGAGGATCGGGGTATCGAGATACCCGTCTTCCAATGGAGCCACAGCCGCCTGGCGATAAGCGTCGCGCTCGGCCTCTGCGTTCTGGACTTCAGCGGCATCGTCGTAAGTGATGATCCCGACCAGCTTGTCTTCCTTGTCGACCACGGGCATGGCGATGAAGCCATTCCGCAGGATCTCATACGCGGCAAACTCCCGCGTGTCTTCCACATGCAGTGAGGTCACCTCGCGCAGCATGATGTCGGACAGCCGGACATTCGGCTTGGCCATGATCAGCTTGCGCAGCGACAGAAACCCCAGCAGGTGCCGCTGCTCGTCGACGATGTAGACGTAGTAAATCGTCTCGCGGCTGGGGGCCTGGGACCGCAAGCGTTCCAACGCCTCGGCCACGGTGATGTCGGCGGGAAGCGACGCGTAATCAGTCGTCAGCAGCGAACCCGCGCTCTTCTCCGGGTACTGCAACAGCTTGAGGATGTCGACCCGTTCCGCATGTGCGATCAGCGGCATCAGCTTCTCGACCAGCTCGGGTTCCATCTCACTGATGAGGTCGACGCGGTCGTCGTGGGCCATCTCCTCAATGATGCGGGAGAGGGCCTGATGCGGAATTGTCTGGACCAGTTCCACCTGATAGTCGAGCGGGAAGCATTCGAAAATTTCGGCCTGTTTGACCGGGCTGGCATGCGACAGCACCTCCCACGTCTGGGTGGCGTCGACTCCTTCGAGGACCTCGGCCACCACACCGGGGTACAGCTCGCTACAAAACACCCCCACCCCGGCGTCGTCATGCTGAGCCAGCATTTCGCGCAAGTCTGGCAATAGCAGCGTGTTGAAGTCGGACGGCATGTCTGTGAGCTTTCGCCAACCTCCGCTTCGCATGAGCAATGAATGGGGCCGAACCGGTAATCCGGGAAGCCGGCATGTTACCGACCTCGCGGTGATTCGTCCGCGCCGTTGAGGGGAAATTCTCAGCGGGGGATGTCTGCCCCAGCCATCCTCAATCAAAACTCCAAGTTCCACGGCGGGGCTAAACCTACCGATCTGCGCAATCTGGTGAGCGGACTGGCGCTAGCCGCCGACTCGGCGAGGCGGTCACGATGAAGAGCCGGTGGCGAGCGCCAGTCCGCTCACTGAGCGAGGCGGGGCTAAACCTACGGATCTGCGCAATCTGGTGAGCGGACTGGCGCTAGCCGCCGGCTCGGCGAGGCGGTCACGATGAAGGGCCGGTGGCGAGCGCCAGTCCGCTCACTGAGCGAGGCGGGGCTAAACCTACCGAGCTGCGCAATCTGGTGAGCGGA
>Ga0105046_10017857_pt1 | contig 10836 bp, 9 predicted proteins | sample MAT03_FD_78385 | JGI IMG/M metagenome (GOLD analysis project Ga0105046, IMG submission 78385) | Freshwater microbial communities from Lake Fryxell liftoff mats and glacier meltwater in Antarctica - MAT-03 (megahit assembly) | ecosystem: Environmental > Aquatic > Freshwater > Ice > Liftoff...
AGCGACCACCAACCCTTCCTGCTGGCCAGCGTGCCCGTCCTATATCCGCTCAGCGACCTGGGCAAACATGTCTACGGGTGCTACCACAGCAGTTGTGATGACATCCACCTGGTGGATCCACAAGCCATGGTGGATAATGTCCGCTTCGTGGGAATGCTGATCTACGGACTCGCTGCGGCGCCGGTATTGCCGGGGCGGTTCAGCACAGAAGATCTTCGTCGGCGCCTTATTGATTCGCACCTCGAAGAGCCTTTGCGCATTGGGGGCGATTGGCCCTGGTAGCCGGCTTATCGACCGTGGTTGCCGCCGCCGCTCGCTGGTGCGCTGCTCATCCCCTGCAGATCGCGATCGAAGAGGTACAGGCCGCCCTTGTCGTTCCCGATCAACTTCAGCTTGTCGATCAATGTGCGGGCCAGGGCTTCCTCCTCGATCTGTTCGCCCACGTACCACTGCATGAAATTGTGTGTCGTGTAGTCCTTCTCCTTCAAACACAGGTCCACCACTTTGTTGATCTCGTTGGTCACCTTCGTCTCACTGCTGAACAGCGCTTGGAAGATGTCCGTGATGGTACTGAAGTTTGTGCCGGGCTGCTTCAAGGCGGGCACCACGGCCTTGCCGCCGCGCTCGTTGATGAACTTCACCAACTTCAGCATGTGCATGCGTTCCTCATCGCTGTGGCGATATAAGAAAGCGGCGGTTCCGCTGAGTCCCTGGTTCTCGGCCCAGGAGGCCATGGCGAGATAGGCCTGGCTGCTCATCGCCTCGATGTGGACCTGTCCGTTCAGTGCGGCTTCGATCTTCTTGGAAAGCATGGTGTTGTTCGCTTGGTGCGCCCAAAGGTAGCACCCATGGGAACGGTGGTCTATCAGCGCTTGTTGAACGCGTTCATCGCCTGATCGATGCCGAGCAGTCCGAATTGGAGTACAGCTTTTGCTGCCAGTTCAATGCGTTCCGCCAGCTCTTTGCGCTCCACATCACGCCATGCACCCAACACGTATTCGCTCTGCCGTCCCTTGGGAAAGTCGCTGCCGATACCAAAGCGTAACCGGGGAAATTCTTCAGAACCCAGCAACTCGATAATGCTCGTCAGCCCATTGTGCCCCCCTGCGCCTCCTGTGGGTTTGATCCGGATGGCTCCGAACGGAAGCGCGAGGTCGTCGGTGATCACCAGCACATGTTCGGCTGGAATGTTCTCCTGGTCCATCCAATACCGCACTGCCTTGCCGCTCAGGTTCATGAACGTTGCGGGCTTGAGCAGAATGAATGTCCGGCCCTTGTGCCGGAATTGGGCCATGTCCCCATAGCGTGCCACCCCAAAAACAGCGGTGGACGCACCGGCGAGCGCGTCCAGCACTTGGAAACCAATGTTGTGGCGGGACTCCGCGTATTCGGGTCCCGGGTTGCCCAGGCCCACCACGAGGTATTTCATTCCGCTTCGCCCCGTTGTAGCACCGGGCGTGGCTTAAGGTCACTTTTTGGCGGCGGGCTTCGCGTCGGCGCCTGGCTTCGCGTCCGTGGCGGCAGCACCAGCGACGGGCGCGCCAGCAGCGGCAGCGGGTACGGCACCGGCAGCAGCAACTGGAGCAACTTCCTCCACCTTCTTGAGCATCTTCACCGCAGCCACCACGTCGGTCGCGCGTTCCAGCAATACGAGGCCTTCGTACTTAAGGTCGCCTACCTTGATGCTATCGTTAATGTCCAGATCGGCCACGTTCACTTCCAAGTGTTGCGGAATGTGGACCGGAAGACCGATCACACGCAGTTTGCGCATGTTCTGGTTCAGCTTGCCCCCGTTCCTCACGCCCACTGGCTGGCCTTTCAAGTGTACGGAAAGCAAAACGCGGGTCTCGCGGTCCTCCTTCATCTCCATGAAGTCCACGTGGATCACACGATCGGAGAGCGGGTGGAATTGCTTCTCGTGGACCAGCGCCAGGGTCTTGCTACCGTTGAGGTCCAGTTCGATCTCGTTCACTTCGGGCGAGAAGATCACCTTGCGCAAAGCGGCTTCGTCCACGCTGAAGTGGATTGTTCCTTCGCCACCGTAAAGCACGCAGGGAACGCGTTGCTCACGGCGCAGTTGTGCGGCACCCTTGGTACCGGAGATCGTGCGGGGCGTGCCGCTGAGCGCTACTTTATTCATGGCCTGTGAAGGTTATGCGATGATGAAATGACTGCTGATGCTTTCGTGGCTCCGCACCCTGCGCATAATGTCCGCGAAGAGTTGGGCAACAGTGAGGGTCTTGATCTTGCTGGTCACGGCCAATTTCTCCGGGCCGATGGGTATGGTGTCCGTAACAATGAGTTCGGCGAGTGAGCTGGCGGCGATGCGCTGACAGGCATCGGCGCTTAGGACCGCATGTGTGCATACGGCACGCACACTGCGCGCACCCTGGTCCATCATCATGTCCGCGGCCTTGGTGAGTGTGCCGGCGGTATCCACCATGTCATCCACCAGCACCACGTTCTTGTCTTTGATGTCCCCGATCACCGTCATGCTCTCAATGCGATTGGCGACTTTCCGCTGCTTGTAGCAGATCGCCATGTCAACACCTAGATGCTTGGCATAGGCGTTGGCCCGTTTGGTGCCTCCCGTGTCCGGTGCCGCCATCACCAGGTCCGTCAGCCCCATTTCCTTGATGTAGGGCAGGAAAATGCTGCTCGCGAAGAGATGGTCGACAGGTACCTCGAAGAAACCCTGGATCTGGTCCGCATGCAAGTCCATGGTCATGATCCGATCTACGCCAGCGGCTGTGAGCATGTTGGCTACCAACTTGGCCCCAATGCTTACGCGGGGCTTGTCCTTACGGTCCTGCCGGGCGAAGCCGAAGTAGGGCATCACCGCGACGATACGTTTGGCGCTCGCGCGCTTGGCGGCATCCACCATCAACAACAGTTCGAACAGGTTGTCGCTGGGGGGGATGGTGCTTTGTACAATAAAGACCAGTTCCCCGCGCACGGTCTCTTCGAAACTAGGTTGGAACTCCCCGTCGCTGAAGCGGCTCATGCTCACCTCGCCCAAGCGATCACCGCTCGCGGCAGCGATCTGCTCGGCCAGGTAACGCGTGGCGGTCCCGCTGAAGATCTTGGCGCTTTCCTGCATGGTCTTGGCGAAAGGGCTGCAAATGTAGAGATCTTCGGCGGGTTATCAACGATCGTCGGTGGACGCCCCCGCCCATGTCCCGGCTATCTTGCGGCCCTATCGACCGCCCCGGCGGAAGGCCTTCATACATGCCGCGCCCAAGCTCTGCCCCCGCCCCTTCCCAACTTGCCCAGGATGTCCTCGCCGCCGTGCGCCATTCGGGCCACGCCGGCATAACCAGCCAACAACTGGCCCTACAGTTGGGATTCAAGGACAAGGGGCAGCGTTACCTGCTTTTCGATGCCATCGATCTGCTTCTCGATGAGGGCCGGATCCAAAGTGGGAAGAAGGGACGATACACCGCCCAAGGAGGGCGCGACACCGTTGAGGGAACGATCGACATCATTGCCAGCGGGGCTGGCTATGTCCGGGTGGACGGGAATACGGAGGATGTTTATGTGCAGGGGCGCAACGTAGCGACCGCGCTGCACGGTGACCGCGTGCTCATCAAGGTGGTGGCCGCAAGAGGCACCCGGGCGGAGGGCCAGGTGCTCGAGATCCTGCAGCGGCGTCGCACGGAGTTCGTTGGCACCATACACAAGCAGCAAGGCCGCCTGATGCTGGTAGCTGATGACCAACGCGTGCAACGTCCGTTCTTCATCCCCCCGCACGAATCGAAGAACGCGCAGGAGGGTGAAAAGGCCATCATCGAACTGGGCGAGTGGAAGGACAGTCGCGATGTGCCACGGGGGCGGGTGCTCCGCGTACTGGGAAAGGCTGGCGAGCACCAGGTGGAAATGCACGCGATCCTCGCCGAATTCGGCTTGCCGCTCGAATTCCCCGAAAGCGTGATCAAGGCCAGCGAAGAGATCGTCAATGGTGTGACCCCTGCGGAGATCGCGAAGCGCCGGGACATGCGGGCGATACCCACCCTTACCATTGACCCGGACGATGCAAAGGATCTCGACGATGCACTGAGCATCCGCCCCATTGAAGGTGGGTGGGAAGTTGGCGTTCACATCGCGGACGTGAGCCACTATCTGCAACCGCGCACGGTGCTGGACATGGAGGCCGCGAGCCGCGCTACAAGCGTGTACCTGGTGGACCGTGTTGTTCCGATGCTCCCTGAAAAGCTGAGCAACGACCTCTGCTCCTTGAACCCACATACCGACAAACTCAGCTTCAGCGCCATCTTCGAACTGGACGAGAGGGCCCGGATACGCAGTGAGTGGTTCGGGCGAACGGTGATGCGCTCGCAACGTCGTTTCGCTTATGCCGAGGCGCAAGCGATCATCGACGGTGGCGAAGGCGACTTCAAGGAGGAGGTGTTGACCCTGCACAAACTCGCGCAAGTGTTGCGCAAAGAGCGCATCGCGAACGGCGCGCTGGAGATCGGGGGCAACGAGGTGAAGTTCAAACTGGATGAAAAAGGTGCGCCGCTCGGGGTGTACCAGAAGGTGATGGGGCCGGCGAACTGGTTGATCGAAGAATTCATGCTGCTCGCGAACAAGCGTGTGGCGGCCTGGGTGGGGAAGCAGAAGAAGGGCGGCGTTCCTCCCTTCGTATATCGCATTCACGACCTGCCGGACCCGGACAAGGTTGAACAACTCCGTTCCCTGGCGAAAAGCTTTGGTCATTCACTGACCGTCTCAAAAGAGGAAGACCTGCCGCACGCGATCAACAGGCTGCTGCACGATGTGCGCGGCAAGGAAGAGGAGAACATCATCAAGCAGGTCGCGATACGCAGCATGGCGAAGGCGATCTACAGCACGGAGAACATAGGTCACTACGGCCTGGCTTTCGAGCATTACACACACTTCACTTCGCCCATCCGCCGCTATCCCGACCTGCTCGTTCATCGCGCGATGGCCCACTACCTCGCTGGTGGCAAGCACCTGGATCGCGAACAACTGGAGTTGAGCTGCAAGCACAGTTCGCGGATGGAGAAACAGGCGAGCGACGCGGAGCGGGCGAGCATCCGTTACAAGCAGGCCGAGTACTTGTTGGCGCGCATCGGTCGATCCTTCGAGGGGCTCATCAGCGGACTCACCTCATGGGGTATTTATGTGGAGCTGCGGGAGAATAAATGCGAGGGCATGATCGGGCTGCGCGAATTGCCCGGTGATGTGTTCCGTTTCGATCAGGGACTGTACGCTGTGGTTGGACAACGCACCGGACGCAAATTCCGACTGGGGGATGATCTCAATGTGACGATCAGATCCGTGGACATGGACCGGCGGACCGTCGCCTTCGAATTGACCGGCGAACCAAGCCTGACCACATCGGGGAAGTTCGAACGGCGCAAGCCAAAAAGAGAAGCGCCCCACAAGGGCGCTTCGAAGAAGACGTTCGGCAAGCGGGCTAAACGAGGTTGAGCCGTTTGGGCACAGAAGATCAGTCGCCGATCACCACCTTCTCGCAAATCCGGATACTCGCCTTCCGGCAGTGTAGAAGGTAGATCCCTTCGGGCACATTGGGCAGGTCCACCTCCGCGCTACCATTCCTGTCCGTCCTTCCAACGGTAATGGTGCGGCCGACAATGTCGGTGATCACATAGCTGGCAGCTTCATTTAGGCCCTGCACAGAAAAACGCCCCCCGTTCGGATTCGGAAAGGCCAAAGCATTCGGGTACTCCAAGTGGTTTACAATTCCATTGGGATCCTCAGCCAATTTCACAAGGAAGGTGTTGGTGGCATTCGGCGGTTCCAACGTATCCGGTCCAACAAGCAATGGGTGACTGCTCGTGCTGCCCACAAGGAAGACGTGCTCATCAGTCGTCAGTATACCGTTTACAACGTCAAGCGAACTACCGCCCACCTGCAGATCTGAGGTCCAGCTTCCGTCCAGCCCAAAGGTTTGGATGCGCAGGTCCTGCCCACCATGGCTTGCCATGGCCCCCTCGCCAGAGGCGACCGTTCCATTGAACATGTTAACTACCAATACCGAGTTTCCATGCTGTTCCATTTCAATGGAGCGGTCATACCCTTGGTCCGTATAGTCGGATACTTCTACCCAAAGCCTGTTCCCCGTGCCATTGAAGGCCGTCAGGAACGAGAGTGGTGTGCCCGGTGGTCTTGGTCCAACGGATGTGAGGCCATCCGAGAATCGCAACAGTCCATCTGAATAATGGCCCGCGACCAGCACGTTCCCTTCGGGGTCGCACTGTAGCGCCGTGAACCAGGAGAATTGGGCCCAAGTGACACTGTAGATGCAACGCACCCATTGTACGCTGCCATCCACATCGTACTTGGCGAGGAATGAAGCACTCTGAGCGGAAATGGGGAATGTCGGATGTATGGAATCGAAGTATACCGCATTCGACGGGTAAAGTACGCCCACCACGTACGCATTGGAGAATGGATCCAACTCAATGGCCTGAGCACCATCAGCATTGTTGGGCCCACCGGCGACACGGTTCCATAGAAGCTCACCATCCGCCGAGTAATGGGAGAGGAATATATCGTCAGCGGCGACACCAGTAACCCAGATCTCCCCACTCTCGCTCACGGCCACCCCCTTCTTGCCCAACACGTCGCCGTCCACGCTCCGTGTCCAGATCATCTCTCCGTTCGGGTCAAACTTCAGCAACTCGATCCCACTTCCTCCATCCCCTCCGGCCGAATCACCGAAGAAGTACAATTCGTCCGTGAAGCTCAAAGCGACCACCACGTTGCCCTCACCATCCGTATCCATGCACGACTGCACACTGTACAACAAGGCCGTTATCCGATTGTCCGCGATCTTCTGCACCCATTCCAACTCAAGTTCGTCGGTGTATCTAGCCAGGTATACGGCATTGTGGTAAGTGGTCGTCAGGGTTTCGGCACCGATCACCAGATCATCCGTGAAGGTTCCGGCAGTATACACCCCGCCTTCGGGCGTTGGTGCCAGACTCCGGCTGGAGTACGGGTCCGTGGTGCCTATCGTGGTATGCCCCGCTAAGACAAGTTGCTGCGCATTGGTGGCACATATCTCACCCTCAAGTATGAGCAATACGAATAGATGATGACGGATGCGCATTAGGTCAATGGCCGCCTAACGGCAAGGGGATGTGTGCCAATTCAGCCATAATCCCCATAGTAGATGATATACCCGGCCCCGTGATGCAGCTCTGGTTGACGAACTGGCATAGCGCGTTCCTTCTCATCAACAGATCGTTGAATCCCGGCCTAAGCGAACTTTCATAGGGAAAGTCAAGGTCAGCGTCATTCGAGGGGTCATTGACGTAGAATAATCCCTCCGCGCTATTGTCCCCAAGGGGAGCACCCTCAACGTTTACATCATCCAACTCATCATCCTGCCAGGTACCTGGTGGTTGCTGGTTTTGTACGAACCTGCGGCCCGTAAGGAAGGCGGAAACGTGCTGAAAGAAGCGCCTGTCCCGCACCTCATCTTCTGTAGTGAAATTCCAAGCCAAGTCGGTTGGCGGAACAAGTGTTGTTCCGTTGTTTTTACCATTCAATTGAAGTGGGTCCGTGTCTCCCCAGGGATATAGGTTCGCGTCCTGCTGGATATTCGAAGCCCCGTCTAAGGTGCTTGGCCAGTACCGGGCAGATTCTCCATAAGCCAGCGCATTCACATGCGTAAACACGGTCTTGGTTTCGCCCGCATGGCAACCCGCACAGGTATTCACCGAGAGCTGTTGCCGAATTTGCTTGGCCTGTAGCGACTCATTCAACGGGTCGTATCCACCGGCGGTCGCGAACGCGCCGGGTTCCAAGTCGAAGAATTGGGCCTGCTCACGCCGAACAAGCCCAGCGCCCGACAGCAGGCTCGTCGGCAAGTTGAAATTCCCGTTCAGCACTTGGAATCGATGGCCGCTGAAGATCCAATCAAGGATGTCGTTGTTCGATACTTGCTGCCCTGACCCATAGCCGTCCTCTTGGATGTTCGGTGCAAAATTCGCTGTATGGTCCGGGTTGTTGGTCAGTGGCACCATGGCCAACCCGTGCGTAGCGCTGTTCAGTTCGAATTGCCTGAACTCCCAGTCCTGTTGTTCCCAAGCCTCTTCCGAGGTTTGCCCCATACCATTGAATGTCGCAAATGCCTTTTCGTTCGTACGTATGCGGTTGATCGCGCTTCCGTTCACCTTGTTCGGCACCGTATTGGGCAATGTGACTTGGTCGGTGATCGCTTGTAAAGCATCCTTGTATGGGTTATTGCTCGCTGCCGACCCGAAGACATAGGTTGGGTCGGACAGCTCCAAACAAGCAAGCGCAAAATCCTTGAGTTCGCAACGGGTGGTCTGTGGATTGCCGTATTCCACGATCACATTCATCCCGCGCCAATCAAAGAATCCGGGACCCCCCACTTGATGCGAGGCAGTCTGGTTCGGATTGATCGGGACGGCTCCCGTAACCGGGTCGATCAATGTGTAGATGAACCGTGTCTCTCCCGTATTCCCCATCGTAGTGGCATAGGCTGAATTGCCACGGAGGTCAAGCCGGTTCACTATCGCGGTCAGCTTGAACGGGGCAAACTTCCTGATGTTGGCGACTGGGGTATTGTCCCAAATGCCCTCCCAAGTTGTAAGGTCCACTTGTATCGAGACGCCCGGATTGGCTTTTACCAACCAGGGTTCGATCAAGTTCACCATGACAAAGTCTCGCGATGGAACGACATACCCGTTCACCGTCTGTGCTGTGACCCAATGCTTGACCCAATGCTTTATAAATCCGCGCACACCATCGGCGTGCATGCCATTCTCCATGTTGGCCATCAATGTTCCGAACGTCCAAGCACCGGTCGGATTACCAACTTCCGTTGCAACGTTGTAAGTCCGGCTCTGATCCTCAACAACCGATAGATCCGTAATGAAAAGCGACCTTTCCTTGAGCAGGTCAGCGCTACAGCTCTCCGCGTCTTTAAGGTGAATGCTCACCTCGACTTCCTCGTTGACAGCGAATGCTTGCTTATCGAACTTGACAATATCGTTGTAACCCATCATTCTGCCCGTGTGGCCTGCAAAGACCAGAAACACCTCTTTCTCCTTCAGGGTCTCCTCTGCCTCTACAATCGCCGCAACCAGCTAATCCGTATCCTGCTTCGTGTAAGCAGAATACTTCTTGTCACCCTTCTTTTTGTCCGGTGCCTTGCCATCATCTTGCAGAACAAAATCCACTTGGCCCAGGTCGTCGAACACATCGATGGTGGCGGGTTACGAATCGTCGCTTTCGTACAGCACGGTAAAGATCAGATTCTCTCCCGTTTCAAGCGGTGTCTTCAGCTTCTCAACCCAATAGCGCTTGACGTATGGCGGGTATTGCTCAAATTGTTGCTGTGGGGCTGTCATGGTTATGGCCGCGACATTCATCGTTTCCTCCGCGCCGCCCAGAAATACGCCGCCGACCAGTATTGGGACCAGGGCGATCGAAAGCACAAGCTTGTTCATCGTTAATGGTTTGAGGGACCAATACGAATCTATGCCAAGAACCGCGATCGAACATCGCCCAATCCGTTCGCTAGCGCGGCAAATAGCGCGCGACTACAATCTCCGTGAAAGTCGGATACCCGCACTCACGGCGAATAACACTAAACGAGGTTGAGCCGCTTGGCCAGATCTTCCTTGTAGCTGCCGCCGATCGGGATCACTTTCTTGTCGTTCTCCAGGATCAGGTTCGGCTGTTCGATGGCCGTGATCTTGTCCACACGCACGATGAAGCTGCGGTGCACGCGAATGAACTCCGGTTCCGGGAGTTTCGCTTCGATGTCTTTCATGGTGCTGTGCACCGTATAGCGTGTGTTCAAGGTGTTGATCACCACGTAATCCTTGAGCGCCTCGATGTAGTAGATGTCCGTGGTCTTGAGCTTCACCAACCGGCTGTTGCTCTTCACGAACATGATGTCCTTGCCGGTCTCCTTGCTCTCCACCAGCGAATAGAGCAGGTCGCGCTCTTTCAGCACTTCCGCTTCCTTCTTGTGTTTATAGAGCGCCATCTCGATCGACGTGTGGATGTCGATCTCCTTGAACGGCTTGATGATATAGCCATAAGGCTGGGTCACCTTGGCCTTTGCCAGCGTGCTCTCGTCCGCGTACGCGGTAAGGAAGATCACCGGTATGTTGGTGTCCTTGCGGATCTTGTCCGCGGCCTCGATCCCGTTCATCTCGCCCTTGAGCATGATGTCCATCAGGATGATGTCGGGCATGTGCTCGATGGCGAGTTCCACCGCCTGCTCCCCGGTGCTCGCGGCACCCACCACATGATAGCCAAGTTTCTTCAGGCTGTGCTGAATGTCCTTGCTCACAATACTCTCATCCTCCACTACGAGCACGTTGGTCTGCGCCATGGCCACTTTGCTTGGTACGTTCAAAAGTAAGCAAATACGTTACCCCGCGCCCGGTTTGCCGCGTAATGCGACCATCGAGTTGGTCCACCAGGGTATGCACCAGTTCCAGCCCGAGATTGCCATCACGCCGATCATCGAAGTCAGGCCGCATGCCAACACCATCATCGCCGACGGTGATGCGCACCTCCTCCCCGACCAGTTCCAGCGCCACCAGGACCCTTCCATTGGTATTCTCCGGGAACGCATGTTTGAGCGAGTTGCTGATGAGCTCATTGAGGATAAGACCACAGGGGATGGCCTGGTCCAGGGCGAGCTCAATATGAATTACCTGTGTTTCCAGGGCGACCTTTCCATTCAAGCTGTAGCTCATCATCAGGTTGCGGCTCAAGCCATCCACATAGTTGCCCAGATCGATGGAACTCAAGTCGCGTGTCTGGTACAGGCTTTCGTGGATGAACGACATGCTCCGG
>Ga0105046_10017859_pt1 | contig 10835 bp, 10 predicted proteins | sample MAT03_FD_78385 | JGI IMG/M metagenome (GOLD analysis project Ga0105046, IMG submission 78385) | Freshwater microbial communities from Lake Fryxell liftoff mats and glacier meltwater in Antarctica - MAT-03 (megahit assembly) | ecosystem: Environmental > Aquatic > Freshwater > Ice > Liftoff...
AGCATGCTCCAGAATCGCGATCCCCTCCTCAATCTGGGCCGCATTCCACAGAGTACGATCCTGATGTTCCAGCACCACCAACTCCCCTGCCGCATTGACGCGAGCCGTTCGCCGTGCATCATGCAGAAGCAGCAGTGCCAGCAGCCCACGCGCCTCAGCACTGATCGGTGAGGGCGGCAGCAGATCGACCAGCACCCGCGCCAGATGAATAGCCTCGCTGCACAAATCCTGCCGTGTGAGTGTTTCGCCGCTGGTAGCGCTGTAGCCCTCATTGAAAATCAAATAGATGACCGCCAGTAGCGCATCAAGCCGTTCCACCAGCAAATGCGCCGGGGGAATACGATACGGAATACCTGCATCACGAATCTTGTTTTTGGCCCGCGCCAGCCGCTGTGCCATCGTGGCAACAGGCACCAGGAAGGCACGAGCAATCTCCGCCGTCGAGAGGCCGCCCAGGGTGCGCAGCGTCAGCGCCACCTGAGCATCCAGTGCCAGCGACGGATGGCAGCAGGTAAACATCAATTTGAGACGTTCATCGGGAATTGTTCCCATCTCGTCATCCTCCTGATCCTCCTCATCATCGGAGAGATCAAGCAGCATGCCCTGATTGCGCTCCGCTGTCGCACGGCGGCGCAGGCGATCAATCGCGCGGCGCTTGGCAATGGAAGTAATCCATGCGCCGGGGTTGGTGGGGACTCCTTCGATCCCCCACCGCTCCAGCGCGATCACCATCGCATCCTGCACCGCGTCCTCAGCCAGCGTAAAATCACCGAGCTGGCTGATAAGTCCAGCCAGTACTCGCCCATACTCTTCGCGGAAGGTTTGCTCAACCAGTCGGTGCGTGCTCAGGGTCATGCGGCTGTACTCTCTTTAACCAAAGACGACGCAGGGGCGAATTTCAATACGGCCCGTCTTCGCACCAGGAATCTGCGCCGCCAGTTCAATCGCTTCATCCAGGTCTTTGCAATCCAGCAAATAGAAGCCGCCAAGCTGCTCCTTCGTCTCGGCAAACGGGCCATCGGTGGTGATCGTCTTGCCATCACGCACATGAACTGTTGTCGCGCTGCGTGTATCGTGCAGCGCTTCGGTAGCCACCACCCGTTCACCAGCGCTTGCACCGAAAGCATAGTAGGCGGCCATGTCTGCCTGCAAATCGACTGCTGGCATATTAGCGTATTCGACTTCGTTCCCGTAAATCATGAGCATGTATTTCATTGTAGTTTCTCCGCTTGATTGATGAAATTTGTGAGCGATTGATTGCAGCCTTTTAAACACGTTACTAGGTCGCCCGCCAGATTGATGCGTTTTGGGCAATCAGGCTTATAGAGATATTGTCTCGTTAGCCAAAGACAACGCAGGGGCGAATTTCGATGGAGCCTAGCTTCGCGCCTGGGATCTGAGCCGCCAACTCAATGGCTTCATCAAGGTCTTTGCAGTCGAGCACATAGAAGCCTCCGAGTTGCTCCTTGGTCTCGGCAAACGGGCCATCAGTGCTAATCGTTTTGCCATCGCGCACACGTATGGTTTTCGCTGTTTTGACTTCATGAAGCGCCTCAGACGCAGCGACACGTTCGCCAGCGACAGACCCAAAGGCATAATATGCGGCCATCTCGGCCTGCTGATCGGCTTCCGTCATGTTCTGGTTGTATTCGACTTCGTTTCCATAGATCATAAGCATGTATTTCATTGTCATTTCTCCTTGTGATTGATGAAAGTTGTGAGCGATTAATTTCGCCCTTCTATACATACGTCGTGCAACGACTCGCCAGAATGACACATTTTTATCTTCACTCATCTTCCTCTCATCTTACATGTAAAAAAACCCTGTCACGATGCTGGTTTTCTCTCGGAAAATCGTTTTGCAAAGAGCGGCTTAAATCCGTTATGGTTATCGTCTTGATAATCAGCTGCAATCCAGAGGCTTTTAATGACAGCATTTAAGACCGTTCATGATCTTGAAACACCCAGCGTCTTGCTTGACCTTGATATTATCGAGCGCAACATTGCCCGCGTTCAAAAGCTGTGCGATGACCTCGGCATCCAGTTTCGTCCACACATCAAGACCCACAAAATCCCTGCCATTGCCCAGATGCAGATTGACGCGGGTGCGGTGGGTATCGCCTGCCAGAAGGTCAGCGAAGCCGAAGTCTTTGTCGATGCGGGATTCACAGATATTCAGATTCCCTACAACATTGTTGGGGCGCAAAAGACCGCCCGCCTCGCTGAATTAGCCAAACGCGCCAAAATCACTGTGACAGTCGACAGCATCCCCGTGATTGATGGACTTGCTGCGGCAGCAAAACAGGCAGGCGTCACACTTCATATGATGGTGGAATTGGTGAGCTTGCAGGAGCGCACGGGCACCACGCCCGAAGATGCGCTCAAGTTGGCGAAGCATATCCAGACTCATGACAGCCTGCATTTTGCCGGGGCGATGATTTATCCCACAGCAGCGGCTATCCGTCCGCGCCTGCTTGAGACAATCAAGTTGTTGCAAGAGGCAGGCATTCCCATTGAAAACGTTAGCGGCGGCGGCAGCGGTGGCATGTTTGAGGCGCACACGATCCCTGAACTAACAGAGCTGCGCGTGGGGACGTATGTCTTCTCGGATTGGAACAGTGTGTCTCAGGGATGGGTGAGCTTCGATGACTGCGCGATGCGGATTCGTGTCACCGTTGTGAGCGCCAATGATCCCAAACGTGTGATTGTGGACAGCGGCAGCAAGACCCTGAACGCCGAAAAAATCGATGACTGCTTCGGCTATGTCGTGGAGTACCCCAATGCGCGTTTGAGCAAGGTCAATGAGGAGCATGGCATCATTGATTTCACCGCCTACAACACGCTGCCCCAGGTCGGGGATATTTTGCATATCATTCCGGTGCACACCTGTGTCGTGACCAATCTGCACAACCGTGTCTTTGCCGTTCGCGGTGAGCAGATTGAGCAGGTGTATGATGTGGCCGCGCGAGGCTTGGTGTGGTAATTGAGCGGTAAATTTGCGCCAGTTTCTCAAACTTAACATGGTTCAAAAATTAGAACGTGTAGGGGCACGATGCATCGTGCCCTTATGAAAAATCTTCCCATATTCTTGTCTTGAGTCTGTGTTATACGCACCGAAGGGCACGATGCATCGTGCCCCTACACGCGCATTTCTTAAATTGTCTATTCCATTTCAATCACCGCCCTATTGCCACGCCGCCCTCAAAAACCGCAGCCAATTGCCATGCATCACATGGGCAATATCCTCATCGGAATAGCCACGCCGCTTGAGCAGATTGGGGATGTTTTGCAGATCAGCAATCGTCTCCAGATCATACGGACACTGTTCTTTGCCAAATGCCCCATCCAGATCCGAGCCAATGCCCACATGCAGCGCATCCCCGGCCATCTGGCAAATATAGTCAAGATGATCCAGCATCGTATCTAAACGGCAGTTCATCTGGCGGGGTGTCGATTTGCCGCGCACCCAACCACGCACCATCATCCAGGCATCCAGCGCCCCACCAATGACTGCGCCACGATTGATCAGGGCTTTTATCTGTGCATCGCTGAACTGACGATTATGATCGACGAGAGCATGCACATTGTTATGGCTGGCCCACACAGGGCCCTGAAAATTATCCAGTGCCTCCCAGAAGCTGTCATCGCAAAGATGAGTCGCATCCAGAATGATATTTAAGCGCTCCATCTCCCGCAGCAGCGCCTTGCCCTGGGGTCCCATAAAGCCTTTGGCATCCGTCCCTTGCGCATAACGTCCTGGCCCATAATGGGCTGGCCCCACTGCACGCAGGCCGTAAGCATGGGCCCGTTCCAGATGCTCCAACGTCACGAGCGAATCCGCGCCTTCTAAACTGAGAATATAGCCGACGGGCTTCCTGTCATTGGGCGAACCATCATTCCACAACGCCAGATGGCGGTCCAGCGAGACGAGATTGTTGATCTGAATCATCTCCCCTGCCTCTTCCATCGCCTGATACCACGCCAATTGGCCCTGTGTCTGCGCCCAGGCTTGATGCGGAGAATGCCATCCGGGCAGTGGATTGGTCGGCGCGACATAACGGGCGATTTGCGTTGCAACAACAAGCCCGATATTGCCCTTGCGCAGTTCAGGCAGCGCAACAGTCGCCTTGCCTCGATCCGGCTTATCAATCAATCCTTTTTCACGGGCATTAATATCAGCCACAGGTTGGCGCAAATCCCGATTCCATTCCAGGGCATTCATCGAGAGATCCAGATGGGCATCGATGATAAACATGAAGGCATTTCATCCTTGTCAGAGAGCGCCGGAATGGTGGTCCGGCTCATAAGGCTGCCAGTAAAAATCTCCCTCCGGCAATATGACATGCCCCAATCCCGGAAAGGCAAAATGATAGGCCAGCAGCAGTTCACCGGTCTCATGAGCCCGTTCAAACACAGCCCGTCGAGTGGCCGCCGCCTGTTCCGCATCAAAATCAAAGCGCGGAGGGGCGTCCATATATTGCAGTTGGAGCGGGAGATGCGCCGTATCCGCGATATGCAGCAGGCGAGCCTCGCCTGAGACGATGCTTAAGCCTGTATGTCCGGGCGTGTGCCCCGGCATCGGCACATAGCGAATTCCTGGCACAATCTCGCGGTCATCATCAATCTTGTCAAGCTGCCCCACCTCAATGTAGGGGTCAAAAGCACGGTGCAGCGCCTGAACCCGTGTTTCATCCAGCGTCGCCATAAACGCATCACTCCGCCAATGGTTCCACTCCTTCAGCGGCACAACCACACGCGCATTCGGGAAGACCAGTTCACCCTCGGAATCGATCATGCCCCAGATATGATCCAGATGAAAATGCGTAATAATGATCACATCGATCTGCTCAGTGCTGACGCCAAGTGATTCCAGACCTTCCATCAACCGCCCCTTCACATCGACCTGATGCTGGCCCTCGCCTGTGTCCACGAGAATGCGCTCAGTCGGAGTCTTCAAATACAGGCAGTTACGACTAAAACCCGGCGGTTCTGTCAAATGTGTGAAGGCCGCCCGAATATCCGCCGCCGCATCGCTGTTGAAGATGCGATTAAACCGCTCTTCTGGCATGGTTTGAATCTTATCGCTGATCACAACGGCTTCAATATCGCCGATGTGAAAAGGGTAGGTGTGTGCAGACATTGTCTCTTCATCCCTATGTTGTGTGTCAATCGATGCATTTTATCTCAGACCCGCACGCATCTATAAATAGTGATCCACATAAGCTTGCTGTGCGGCTGTAAGCCCTCCATCGCCCTCTTCGAGCGCAAACCAGATGCGATTTTCAATCCAGAAGCGATAGAGAAAGGCTTCAAAACTCGGCGCAACAATCAGCGTATGGGCCTTGATCACATGCACAGGCTCATCAATATCAGCATCATCAAAAGGAATGGGCGAACAAATCACCCTGTACTCTCCATCCGGGGTCAGATAGAGATACCAGAGCAAAACATCCTGCTGATCGCGCAAAAAGAGCAGGGTATACGCGCCCTCTTCAATCACACTTGGAACCAGCTCACCCAGGTCAAATTCACAGGCGGTACATGATGGAATCGCCCTCCGCCAGACCAGATTTCCCATGAAGCGAATAAATTCCGGCGGCAGCACAATGTTGGTCTGCGCCGCTTCTTCGCGGAGCAAGACAAGCGTGTCGGCCATGTCTTGCTCCTCATCCTCATCCTCATCCTCATCGTCCGGTGCACGATGAACCGCCATCATCTCCTCAACAGAGTTATCCAGTTCGGTCAGCCACTGGAACTCACCGCGAAACAGACTCTCATTCAGGGGTGGCAGACTTTCATAATCGAAAAAGCAGTACGTGCCATCACAGGGGCGTGCTCCCGGCAGCTCAATACCCCACCAGCCTTTTTCAAATGGAGAATCAGACATTTATCTCACCTCGTCATCTTATCCCTCTAAGGGTCCGTAAAAATATAAGTTTCCGTCGAATAACGACATCAGCAATGATTGTATGTACGATAAATATCTTGTTCCTACAATCATCAGTAAGTTATTCTTTTACCGACCCTAAGACTGTTTTACAGCCGCCAGCACAACCGGCACAAGCTGCTTTTTGCGCGAGACAACCCCTTTCGCATCAAGTGTGCCATCAGGCAGCGGCGCATACGGCAGATCGGCAATCAGCGAGGCGTCGCCCACCGCAATGATGCGGCTGTTGCCACGCAGAATGTCCGTCACCATCAGCAGCGCTAGAACAAGTTGTTTCTCATCGACAAGACGCTCCATCCCCGCCTTAAGCTGCGGCAAACGTCCATCAAGCTCGTCAAAGCGCGTCACTTCCACCTGCGACATCGCCACAGACCCGCGCTCGGTCACATAAAATTTCTGATCAGACCCGATAATTTCTTCGGGGGCGCGTGTTCCCAGGCCCGCTCCGGCCATGAGAAGCTCACGGCCCAATGTCCGAATCGCTTCATCCGCATCACCGGGCAAGTTTGCCATCTGTGCCAGATCACGCGCGGCTGTCTGGTCGCGCGGCGTGGTGGTTACGGATTGGAAGACAAGCGTATCAGAGAGAATGCCGCACAGCAGTAGACCTGCAACCGCCGCAGGCAGAATGATCTTTTGCTCTTTAGCCTGCTCCGCCACCAGAGTCGAGCAGCTTCCGACAGGTTCGATGCGAAAGCGAACAGGCAGGACTGTGGTAACACTGTCAATGCGATGATGATCGAGAACTTCTATAACCTCTGCCTCCTCGATCCCAGGGACCGCCTGCCTTGGTTCATTGTGATCGACCAGGATCAACCTCTGATGCGGCGTCGCAAACATGGCGCTTGTGCGACACAGCCCCACATAGTGATCAGAGGCATCGACAACGATGTAATCGTTGGCCTGCACCCGCTTGACCCGTTGCAGCGCCTGGGCCAGAGTGTCATTATTGCGCAGCACAACAGGCGCGTACTCCATCACACGCGTGGCAGGTTGGCTCAATATGTGACTCAGCGCATCAGCCTGTTCACCAATCATCGCTTCGACGAGCGACCCAAAAAGACTCGCTGCCGACAGCAAGCCGCGCGGATTGTCATCATCATCCAGCAGCGGAATCGCCCGCTTTGTGGCCGCATACTGCTGTGAGGCTTGCAGAAGAGTCGGCTCACCGCGCAAGGCTGGCACCAATTCGACCACATCGCTCACACGCGGACGCACATCGCTCACAAGCTGCGGCGCTTCGGTGTTGAAATAGGTCAGGGCAAAGGCCGTTTGAGCATTGATGTCTCCCACACGGGCCGCCGTATAGCCTCCTCCATGCTGTTGATTCAGCAACCATGCATAGCCAACAGCCGAGGCAATCGCATCCATATCGGGATTGCGGTGTCCAATGACAAGAGTCGTGTCCTGCATCACCATGAGGGGTTATTCCTGTTTATTGATTGAGCCCGAAACCTGTCATGTAGGGGCGACCCGCTGGATCGCCCAGGCCATACGCCAAACGCTTATTTCGCTGTCTCACCAACCAACATCCTGGCGAGATAAGCCACAGCATCGGCCTTCCAATCATGCGCCAGCGGTTCGAGATCAGCCAACCACTGCATGGCCTCACGATCTTTTTTCTCGAAGTACATGCGATTCACATACAGCATCGGGGCTTCAGGGTGCGGACGTTCAATCAGCTCAAACGTATCCCCAACGCATAACGTCCCCGTCTCTAAAACGCGCAGGAGAAAGCCGCGCCGCTGCGTCTGCTCGATCAGCTTGACGAAATTGGGCACTTCAATCCGTTTGGCCTGCTTATAACAGGGCGTGCGCGATTGTGTCACCTGCAAAAGCGCCGTGCCGCAGCGAATCACATCCCCGATGCACACATCCTCATCGAGAAAGCCATCCAGAATGATATTTTCGCCAAACGTCCCTAACGGGAAATCGCGCCGAAAATACGAGCGCCCAACGCATAGTGTTGGCGGATAGGCCTGTAAACCAATTTGTGCAGCGGGACGCGACCAAAGGTTTTGTTGTCGAATGCCACCTTGCTGATCCAATTGCAAGCAGCATTGGCCTTCTCAAGGGTCTTGAGAAGGTAATCGGCCTGTTCAGGCGTCGGAAGGAGGCGTACCACAGCAGTTAGTTTCATGCTTGTATACTCAAAGTGGGGACAAAGTGCGGCTTCAGCCCTTTGAAAAGGCGCAATTTATGACCTTTTAGAGTATAGTATATCACAAATGTCCCGTTTATTCAACACCTAGAAGAGAGGACAAGGCGCTGTCCCTCCCCCTGCCTAAAGGCAGGGGTATCCCGCGCCGATTCGATGAATGATAAGAGAGGGGACAACGCATGTTTGATCTGATCGTAATCGGTGGCGGCCCGGCAGGCGTTACAGCCGCCCTGCGAGGGTGCGAACTTGGTGCAGCTGTAGCACTGGTTGATCGCAGTTTTTTGGGCGGTACGTGTACCAATGATGGCTGTGTCCCCACGCGCGTACTGGCCCGCACCGCCCGTTTGATGCGCGATGCCGAGCAGTTGGCACAGTATGGCCTGGATGCGCCGCGCCCCATGCTGGATTTTGAGCGCATGATGAACCGCGTGCGTCAGGTTGTGTATCAGGTGCATGAAAAAAAGCAGCTCCTCGACCAATTGGAATCTGCCCAGGTCAAAACTTATATCGGCAAAGGCGATGCCCGTTTCACCGATGCAACTCATCTCAGCCTGACCGATGGCACGATTTTAGAGGGCAAAAAATTTATCATCGCGGCGGGCGGCCACTCGCGGCGGCTCAATTTCCCTGGCAATGAGCATGCCCTGATTCACAGTGATGTATGGAATATGACCCGATTGCCTCAGTCGATCCTCGTGGTTGGGGGCGGCGCAACGGGCTGCCAGTTCGCCTCGGTGCTGGCGACATTTGGAGCTCGTGTCACGGTGATTGATGTTGCACCGCAAATTTTGCTCACCGAAGATCAGGCCGTTGCCGCAGCAATCCGCGAGTCGTTTCAGCAAAGCGGCCTTGAGGTCATTCTAGGGATCGAAAAAATCGAGCGCATTGATCTGCACGAAGGGCAGCGCCGCCTGATCTATACAAAAGATGGAACCAAGCATCACATCGATGCGGAAGCCGTTTTGCTCTCAGTGGGATGGCCCGGCAATCTTGAGCCGCTGAATCTTACGGCGGTGGGCGTCAAAACGGTGAGAGACTACATTGAAGTGAATGACATGCTGCAAACATCTGCGCCGCATGTCTATGCGGCGGGTGACATCAATGGCCGCATGATGCTGGTACAGAGCGCATCTCATCAGGGCCGTATTGCTGCCGAAAATGCCCTGCTAGACCCCAAAAAGACCGATGAGCGTCAGCTTGTGCCGCACGGCGGATTTACTGACCCCGAATATGCCAGCATCGGCTTGACAGAAAGACAGGCCCGCGAGAAACATGATATTGTGACCGCGACAGTTCCTTATGCCGACACAGATCGTGCCGTGATCGATGCCCATCCGGCAGGCTTCTGCAAATTGATCGCGGATCGCGCAACACAGCAGATCATTGGGGCGCATGTCGTCGGGGAACAGGCACTTGAAGTTGTGCATGTGGTGGCGGCAGGCATGGCGGGCAAACTGAGTATCGAGGGATTTGCAGCGCTCGAAATTGCCTACCCCACCTTCGCCTCAGTGATTGGATTGGCTGCGCGTCAGTTGGCCCGTGAATTGGGCATTACACAGATGACAAACGCGTGGCAGATGAGCAATCGCCCCTCTGCCGAGTGGGAACAGCGAGCCGATAAGGAGCAAGAATAACTGTCAGCACGATGGAATTTCGGGCAGGGGTAGGGACGCGCTTCTGCGCGTCCCAATCTGAGGGCCATAAGACGAGAGCATATCAGAGAGGGCATGCCCGGTATAGCTGGCGGGTGGTTCTGATTGCAAACCCATCGCGGCGAGAAACGGCCCCTTTTGCGAACCTGACAAACCCGTATCCGCGTTGTAAATCTGGGTGTATTGAGCCCCGGCCCGCCCAACAACCGTTGGAATATCGGCAACGGCGTAGGTTGCTCCATCGTGATAGGACGCCATCATAGTTGACACCGTCGCCCAACACGCCATGCCACTGGGCTGCTGAATCGCGGATACCCCTCCGAGGGTTCGACCAGGAATCGGCTCATTGGCGGGTGTGCCCGTCTCATCGCGTTGGACAAGACCGGTATTTGATCGGGCAGCGTTCATCATGCGAACGGTGGCAGCATTTCCGGCAAGGCGCTGCATCTGGATCACGGCTTTTTGTCGCGCATTTATCCCAGCTGGCAGCGCACCAAACGCCTGCTGTCTGGAAACAATCTGCTCGTCCAGGACATGAGCCCCTTCTTGTATGACAGCCTTATGGCTGCCTGATTGTAGCGGCTGATGACCTGCGGTGTCGCTCATACATCACCTCCTAACAATCTCGTTGACCTTGCTTTGCCCTGTAACGATTTTGAGAAAGCAGAACGGGAATTACAGTCTTTATAAAGTATATAGACAATCAATATCAAAACCTAATAAAGAAGTTATAGTCTTTGGAAGATTTGCGTGTTGAAGAGCTGAGAGTGTTGAGAGCATACAGATAATTGTAAATGTTGGTGTGTAGGGGCGACCCGTTGGATCGCCCAAGCAAGCAGCCTTGTTCAACCTTGTTGGTCCCCCTACGATCTTGAATTTGTTTGCGGCCTTAATCGAGGAACACAGCAATAAATGTTTGAGGCATACCTCACCCGCCAGGCATCGTGTCCAGACATGTTGCAGAGAGCACTAGTGGGTCACTTGTGACGCAGCCTGGCATAAAAGCGGTGTAGAATGGATTTTAAGCCGAATGCCATGCCAAGGATGTCCGATTATGAGCCGCCGCCGCACCAAT
>Ga0105046_10017860_pt1 | contig 10835 bp, 6 predicted proteins | sample MAT03_FD_78385 | JGI IMG/M metagenome (GOLD analysis project Ga0105046, IMG submission 78385) | Freshwater microbial communities from Lake Fryxell liftoff mats and glacier meltwater in Antarctica - MAT-03 (megahit assembly) | ecosystem: Environmental > Aquatic > Freshwater > Ice > Liftoff...
GAATGCTCGACTCGACTGAGCTCGCCGAAGTCAGGCCGAGGGGAGCACTTCTCTAAAAGTTACTGCGCAGCATAAACCTAGCCCGCAGCATAAACCTAGCCAGTGCGTGCATCTCCCACCCTAAGCCGTAGACCCCTAGTTTCGGCGTCAGCGGGATCGTAAAAGGCATGTGTAACGTCAAGCTGTGTATGGGCGCCTTGCATCTCTGACCAATCAATTGAGCCGGTATACTTTTGCGAAAAGTCCAGAACCCGCACAAGGGTTTCCGCCCGTTTGTTGTGACTCATACCTTTTAAAGCGCCGATATAATCATTGCGATAAATAGTCGGAATAATAATCCTTTGCTCTTGTGCCGCAACCAATTCCATATTCATAAAAATACGCGCTGTGCGGCCATTCCCGTCTAAGAAGGGATGGATCTCAGATATCAAAAACATCATAAAGACCGCCCTTCCAAAGGGCGTTCTGATGCTGCGGGCGATCTCAAACCCACGCTGTAAAGTTCCTTCGACCAGCTCAGGACTGACGAAAAAGGTTGCACCTGCTCTATTGGCCACTTTTTTGAACTGTCCCGGCATTGTCGTTGGTCGCTTGGCCATGATTTGCGCATGAAACGAACGCAATAAACTAGAGAATGCTACCGGGTCTTTTGGTGTGCGGCTCATCAATTTGCGATCAGCAACAATACGATAGGTTCCTAAAATATCGTGAGCGTCTTGCGGGCGAAGCTTGGGGATTTTTCCCCCAAATACAATCGCTGATGCTTCTTCAACCTCAAATTCTGTGCCTTCGATAAAATTTGAAAAATAAACTTCAAAAAAGGGTAAAATAGTTTCACTGCTAGCATAAGGTTTACTTTCTGGCCGGGTGATAGGCGCTATTCCCTCAACCGCAAGGCGCAAGGTTTCAAAGGTCTCCATCCGAGCTGCATCATACGGCAGGCCCACAACGCGGGCGTTCGTTCGCTGCGATAACAGGGAGGCTTTTTTTCCCGAGTAAAGTGCCAATCAAACGCTCTAGGATTTTGAGCTCTTTATTCAATGCAAGCGAGGCTGCAATGCGGCGCGCATCATCCCTAAACTGATTGAGTGTCTCTTTGCCGCGCAATTGTAATATATCTTCTAGAGACTCCTCCAGCTCCTCGCGATTTAGGGTGCGCGAGATTGCGCCAGCGCGAGCACGGGAGGGGCGCATATTTTCCAGGTAAGCCCTGCCCGGCGACGATAACCTAAGTCCACCGATAAACTCGCGGTCGCTTTCAAGAGCCGGCACGCCACGTCGGGGACGAATGGTGATTCCAGGAAGCTTAACTGGATTCTTCTTAGTCGAAATGAGAAAAATGGATCCATCTGCTGCGGGCCTATTCTCAAGAGCAGTGCGATCCGCGATTAAAGCGCCGGGAAACAGACCGGCCACCAAAATCCAAACATTTCGTTTGACTATGAGTTCAGGCGCTTCTTTAAGATTTTTTGTATAGACTCTAGATCCCAGCTTACGCAGATGCGCATTGCGCACCTCGCGAGACACCAAAGCCGTAAGCGCTCAGTTGGAAACAAATACCTCAGGCAGCTGATCGAGGGTTATATTTTGGGACTTAAGAGCCATAGAGATGCACATTTAGTCATTTTTTGGGAGTTAACAAGCCGAAAGCGTCATTTTTTGGGAGTTAACAAGACACTGGATGGCAAAAGATGGGAAAGCACTTAGGGGGGCTACTACATTTTGTGACGAGCTATACTGTTATTTCATAACTTCAGCGCGCAGCTCGCCGTCGCCAAGTAAAATATCTAACTGACTCCCCTTAGGCGCTTCGCTTGCGTTGCGCACAGCCAGTGCCCCGATTTTTACAACGGCGTAGCCGCGCTTTAAAACGGCGCGCGGATTAATCGCTTGAAGTTTTATGGCGTGCTGCGAAAGTTGCATCGAGAACCGCTCGACTGTGCTGCGACCCGCTAATGCTAGTCGTTTAGTAAGCTGATCAATACGGGTATTGGCTTGCTCCATTAGCACTCGTGGATGCAACATTTTTAAACGCTGCTCGCTAAACTTTACTGTATTTCGTGCGCGCTCAAATACTAACTCAATGCTGCGTTCAAGCCGCATCTGTACTTCATCTAACCGTTGCTCCAGAGGCGCTAACACCCGCTCAATATTTAATAACCGCTGCGCAAGCTCAGATACTCGCTGCATTAGTTCATCGGCGCGTGGGACTAATATTTCAGCGGCGGCGGTCGGTGTAGGAGCACGCACATCGGCTACTAAGTCAGCGAGCGTAACGTCTGATTCATGCCCGACGGCGGATACGACCGGAATCGCACTTGCATAGATTGCACGCACCACGCGCTCTTCGTTAAATGCCCACAGGTCTTCCAGTGAACCACCACCACGACCAACGATCAAAACATCGACAGCTATATTAGTAGGATGATTGCCTGTGGCCTTTTGCGCCATCGCATTAAATTGCTCAATCGCGCGCGCAATCTCTTCAGCACTCCCCTCACCCTGCACTCGCACATCGATCAAAACCACTTGCACTCCAGGGAAACGCTCTGAAACTCGGTGCATGATATCGTGAATAACAGCACCGTTAGCAGAAGTTACAACACCGATTGTGCGCGGCAAAAACGGTAACGCGCGTTTGCGCGACGGCGAAAATAGCCCCTCGCGCTCAAGCTTAGTTTTAAGTTCCAAAAACTTTTTCTGCAAAGTCCCTTCGCCAGCCTCTGAAATCCGATGCACTACAAATTGTAGCGAACCACGCGGCCCGTAAACGGTAGGATGGGCAGCGATTTTAACAGCCAGCCCCGGTAAAAGTTTTAACCGTGAGCGCGCAGCAACACTCGCCCACATTACAGCTGAAACTTGCGTGGTCTCATCGCGCACCGTGAAGTAAAGATGGCCTGTTTTCCCACTTTTTACCTCACTAATTTCACCCTTAAATACAACCTCCGGCATCGCCTCTTCGAGTAACGAGCGCGTAATGGCAACAAGCTCAGTTACAGATAATAAATGCCCAGATTCCTGAGATTCATTAGCCTGGGGACCTCTAGCCTGTGCGTTTACGTTCAGACTTTTATTTGTTCGGCTATCACTCATAATGCTTCAAGTCACATAATCGTAGCGAGCCCTTGGACGAGTCAACTAATATTACTTATACTGGTAGCAGATCAGCTAGATTCGAACCAACTTGCCATGACTGCAAAAGAATAGATGCAACAAACGTTTTTTGCCCCAACTAATTTAATTACTATTATCCGCTGGTCATTTCTTGCGGATTTATTTTGGTTATTTAGTGACACTCCAGCTGCCCTCAGTCGTAACCCGATTACCGAAAACGCTGGCCTAGACTCTATTTCTCAGCCAGTTTTATTGCTAATCCCAATGTTACTTTTAAGCGCTTATTTTTTGCAGATTAGCGAGCAACGCCTCACAGCTTGGGTCAAAAAGCTACCTCCGGTCGGCGGCACGCGGCATGCAGACTCGTCTTACAAAGACTCCCCCTATGCGATTGCCGCACTCGCTATTTTTTGTGGTGGCTTAGCAATTGAACTCTTAAGCTACATCAGCGTCATTCTAGGCATAGGCTTAGTAGCCCAGATTGCAATTGTGCTGGCGGTTGTTTTTCTCTCAATAGTTTTTAGGGCGCAGATTTTTGAGAAATTCTTTAGACTTTCAAACTTTAAAACTGAGTCTCGCAACGTGCCGGGGGCACTACCTTTGGGTTCTGGATCCTCTGCTACTGGAGCCATATCGCAAAGCTCTCGCCTCCTAGTAGCGTTGATTCTAGTGCGCATAGCCGCATTAATGGCGATTTTCATTGTGCCCGAAGCTGTGCGTGTTCTGGCATGGGGCGCAGCAATACTAAGTATTCCGCGCAGTGTGAGATAGCGCTCAGGACCCGTCTAAAACATCGTACGCGGAATTCTAGCAACCTGTTTGAGTTCTCAAACTGCCTCCGCTAAGATTAGAGTCCTCAAAACAACTTTAGAAACTTTGCTGTTCTTATGGCCATTGACATTAAAATGCCCCAGCTTTCCGATACCATGCACAGTGGAAAGATTCTTGTTTGGAAAAAAAACCTCGGCGATAAAATAGCGCGCGGCGATATTTTAGCTGAGGTAGAAACTGAGAAAGCTAACTTAGAGATAGAAAGCTTTCACCAAGGCATATTAGTTGAAATCCGAGCACCTGCTAACACGCAGGTTGGAGTTGGTGAAGTGATAGCGGTACTGGGGTCGGCAGCTGATCAGGGTTTGGCTAAACCAGTTGTTTCAGCGGTGTCTGTACCCGCTGTGTCTGGCCCAGCGGTGACTATTCCAACTCCGGCTGTTTCATCTCTGAAGCTAATTCCTAATTTTCCTACGCATGCGAGCTTTATTGAAGAACCGGAGGTTAGGCCAGCAACGCAGCCGTCTACGAAGCAGGCTTCAAGCCCGCAGGCAGCACCGCAGGTAGTGCCTAAGGCAATGCCGGCAAGCGTTGATTATTCATTCTCTGGGTCCGCTGCAAACTCAATTAATTTGAGCGGTCGTATCAAAGCTTCGCCGCTAGCGAAGAAAATCGCAGCTGAACGTAACGTTGATCTCACCTTGGTTGCTGGTTCGGGTCCCGAGGGTCGTATTGTCCGCAAAGACGTAGAGCAAAGCATGCGCAACTTTGAGAACAGGGTGGTTGAAAATACTAACGATACCCCTTCTCTAGTTGCTGTCCCTGCGGCTGTAGCTGGCGGGCAATCGCGCGAAATGTCAAAAATGCAGGCACTGATTGCAGCCCGCATGCAGGAGAGCGTGCGTGAGGCGCCGCACTTTTTTGTTACTACAAAAATTAACATGGGTGAGGCTCTGCGGCTTCAAGCAACGCTTAAACAACACCCCGACTTTCTAGGATGCAGTTTAAATCATCTGATCATCAAGGCTGCGGCTTACGGACTAGCAAAGGAACCGAGCGTAAATAACGCGTTAAAAAATAACGCTATTTTTTCACCAGGGCAGATTAATATCGGAGTCATCACAGCGCTGGAAGATGGATTATTGATTCCGGTCATCAAAGACGCTGATAAACTGAAACTAAGTGCGATAGTTAGCGAAACCAAAGCTGCGGTGGCACGAGCAAAATCTGGCAAACCGACCTCAGCAGATTTAAGCGGTGGCACTTTTAGTATTTCAAACATGGGGATGTTTGATGTTGAGAACTTCACTGCGATTATAAACCCTGGTCAGGGTGCGGTCTTAGCAGTTTCCTCAACTATTGAGGAACCTGCTGCAGTAAATGGCCAGATAGTTATTTTAAGGACGATGAAAGTAACGCTATCAGTCGATCACAGAATTATAAATGGTGTGATGGGAGCTAAATTTCTTAAATTTTTTAAAGAAGGGTTAGAGATGCCAGCGCTACTAATGCTCTAACCCATATAGGTAATGCTCTAACCCATCATAGGTAATGCTCTAACCCATAGGCCGAAATATGACCCTTGAAGCGGACACTCAAAATATAGCAACTCAAGATATCGTTGGGTCATCATTAGCTTCCCGCCCCAAACAAAATTTAGTCAAACCAAGCTGGCTTAAGGTAAAAGCACCTGGCTCGCCGGAATACTTAGAGACTCTTAAAATTGTTAAAGAGCTTAAGCTGCACACCGTTTGCGAGGAGGCGCGCTGTCCTAATATGGGCGAGTGCTGGTCGCATCACACCGCCACTTTTATGATCATGGGCGACCTGTGTACCCGTAAATGCCATTTCTGTGCGGTAAAAAAAGGCACTACGGAAGCAGGCGTGGCTAATACTTTAAATCCGCTAGATCCGTTTGAGCCGGAGCGGGTAGGAATCGCTGTAAAAGAGCTAAAACTGAAACACGCAGTTATTACCTCCGTGGATCGTGACGACTCTTTTGATAATGGTGCTGCGCATTTCGCAAAAACCGTCGCGGCTGTGCACAAGCATGCGCCAGACTGCAAAGTTGAACTTTTGATCCCCGATCTACAAGGCAATGATAAAGACTTGGCTACGATACTAGCGGCACAGATAGATGTTTTAAATCACAACACAGAGACTATTCCGCGGCTCTACAAAAAAGTTCGGCCCGGAGCTGGCTACCTGCGAACCATGCATATTTTAAGCTCAGCAAAACGGATCGACCCACGTGTAATGACGAAATCCGGATTGATGGTTGGATTGGGCGAAAGTTTTGATGAAGTTTTACACGTCATGGACGACATGCGTTGGAACAACGTCGATATCATAACTATTGGGCAATATCTCAGGCCATCTGAAAAGCAACTTCCGGTGCGTGAATTTATAACCCCTGAGACTTTCGCTCGCTATGAAGAAGAGGGTAAAAAACGGGGCTTTAAGTTTGTTGAGTCAGGGCCGTTAGTGCGCAGTTCGTATCATGCTTGGAAGCATACGGCGTAGGCACTGGGAGGTGGGGTTTCTGCAAAGCAGAAACCTAGCTATACTGGCGATTCGGTGGCGAAAAAACGTGGATACACATTTATAATCGTAGGCCTTCTATTCGGGGTAGCGTTAGGTTTTGCTATCCGCGAGGCAAAAAGTAGGCTCGCAGTCGCATTAGTTGAGCTTCTAGACAAGGAAGCATTCACTAGCGCAGGGTGCCATTTTCTCACCGACTCCATCGAAGTTTCGCTTTTACGTCAGAGAGCGGTAGCGACTAATCCGCGCATTGAATGTGCCGGAGTACCTCATTTGCAATTTAAGCGTGTTATCGCGACGGCGAGCTTACGGGAGATACGACAACATAATATTAACTTAAAACTTCAACTTTTTAACGGCAGTACGTTGGGCTTTACCGACGAGAGTACTATTTTTAAATTTATTGATTCACTCTCGGCGCCGATTGCAAAAGAGCGCGATACGCCGGGGCGTTATAAAGTAAAACTCCAAAGACTCACGGTTGAAGGGCTTGAAGGAAGCGAAACGATTGCAGGGAAACGGATCGTTGCAACCGGTGCAACTTTTGAAATGCAAAGAAACGCTGTGCTCGATGATTTCGATTTAATTCCACGCATAGCGCACGCAACGGTAAGTTTTGATACCGGCGAAAAAGAGGCCGGCGTGCCTATCTCACGCACCATTCATATTGATAATATAACTTCGAAGGGGCGATTAACTGATAAACAAGTTGAAATAACTGATATTAACGCGCACTCAGGCCCGGTATTAATTGCGGGCGATATAACGGTGCAAAATAGCCCTGCGGCTGAATTAGTGGGGAAGCTACAGTTATCCGGCACTCTGGCACAGTTTTCACCAAACATTTCTGGCGAGTTTCTCATGCCATTAGAATTAAATGGTAGCACCCGTTTTGTAACGGTTAATGGGCACGCCCGGACTGAAAACTTGGCGCTCCAAGATGTAAAAGCGACTGAGCAACTCGCCGTAAAGTTTGATTTTGATTCGAGCGGTCGAATTCTTATCTCAGGAATTCAGGCGCAGTTTCCCCAAGCAAATATCACTTTGATGGATCCGATAATTATCCCTGCAAATAACGACAATCTTGCGAATTTACCAAAACTCTCCGGTGCTTTAATTGCTAATCCGCTAACACCGTATTCCGGGCGCATTCTGCTGCAACTAGCGGGCAGCAGAGCTGCGCCTGCGTTACGACTAAGTGGTGATATGAACTCAGCCGGTGATGCAGCAAGTGCTAAATTAAATATTAATTTTGATAATTTTCTAGTTGATCCAGTACTCTCCGGTAACGGCACAGTATTTTTAACAGGCATGCCGGCGCTTGATTTTACGTTACTAAAGCTTGAGAAGAATCTGCTTAGCTTAAGCCTTACTGGTGCAGATAAAAGTATTACCGGGACAAGCTCAATTAGCCTAGACTCCGGCCCAAGTGAGATTGCGTTAACGGCAACATCAGCGCTGATTACCCAGCAGGTGCCGTGCGGCGTTTTAAATGCTGCGCTGCGATACAGTTGGAAAGATAAGGCGCTGGCGGCAGGTGAAGGCACGTTAAAGCTCGATAGCTTAAGCGGCGGCTGTGGGCTTGGGGCTACACTACTTCGTAATCCAATAAGCTTACCGATTAGCGCTGGGACACTGCGGCTTCGCGGATTAGAACTTTTAAGTTTAGATAAGCCATTTATCGTTGATGGCTTAGTAAACGCAGTCACCGGAATCGATGTAAACGCCTCCGGCACAGTTGATCTAAAGACTATCCGAGGACTAGTACCTAACATCGATGAGCTAAGCGGTTTTGCTGAAGGAAAGCTCAATTTAAGTAGCTCTAGTGACGGAATAAATTCCGTTTCAATTTCCGGTCAGGTTAATTTAAGCAACGTAAGACTTGAGCATGCTAGAAGTGGAGTTGAAATAAGTAACGTTAGCGGGCCGATACTGATTAATAATAATATTATTGCGCTAAATAATTTAAGCGGCAATTTCAATGGCGGATCTATCCTAGTTCAAGGTAGCGTAAATATTACTGACCTCACTAAATCGCAAGCACGGATAATTCTTAAGAACATCGCCTTCGAACCGGTCAGTAACTTATCAGGGATGGTGTCTGGCGACCTTTTGGTTGAACAAACAGCGGGGATGGCTAGCTTAAGCGGCGCTGTAACGATCGATAGCGGCGAGTTCTCTGATTCGATGACACTTTCACAGATCTTGCGAATCATCGAGCGCGCAATTATTTCTAAACAATCGGCTGCAAATAACACGCTGCCTGAGTTGCGACTTGCTGTTACCGTTACTGGAAATAGAAATTTAAATGTTGATACAAACTTAGGATCAGCTGAGTTCGCCCCAGATTTGCAGATAAACGGCACCTTGCGTGACCCGCAGATTAGAGGAGCTATTAATCTAAAAAGTGGTTGGATCGGATTTCAGAACCGACGCTTTGAAATCAATGCCGGCAGACTAGTTTTTAATCCGCCAGATATAGAGCCAAGCATAGAGCTAACCGCTGAAACTATCTTGCCGGCTAGAAGCGGTGAAAACGTGCTAGTGATTTTACAGGGTCGCGGTAAAGTTTCTAAGCCGATTATTTCGCTCTCCTCAGACCAGCCGATTACCGAGCGTGAATTGTTAACTTTAGTTACATCTGGTGGAGCGTTCAGTTCACGCACGCGCGCCAACACGATAGGCGCAAATAGATATGGTGGCGAGGATCCGCTACTGGGGGATTTGGCACGGCTGCATCTGCGCAATTTTTTCACAAAACTTGTCGATGTAGATTCACTCTCAATCTCTCCGTTATTTAATCCACGCACCGGATTGATCGAACCGGCACTCGTAGCGGAAAAACTTTTGGCTCCCTCACTCATGCTATTCGGAGAATCAACACTTTCCGGGGTAGAGGGAATATCACGCGCTCGTCTACAACTAGACTTAGGCGACAGCTTAGCGTTGGGCGGATTAGTCGAAGATGACCCTTCACGCACCGGGCTACCGACTGAGTTACAAATTACGTATACTCCTCTCAGCCGCCAAGCAAGAAGGGTCTCTGTTAACATAGTTGGAAACGTTCATTTATCGGAGCGGGAAATACTCGCAAGCTTGAGGCTATCTAGCAGTTCATACGTGACGGCAGCTGATACTCTTGCCTTGGAGCGCGAACTAAAAAGTCTTTATGCACGCACAGGCTTTCCAGATAGCTCCGTTAAAATCAGCTGCAAAGAGATACTAGATACCTGCTCTGCGATTAGTTTAGTGATTGATGAGGGAGCCGCGCGTTATGTTACGGCGATTGAATTTACAGAAGCCAATTTCTTAGGACAGGGTTTATTAGGACAGGGTTTATTAGTACCGCTAGATGAACGCACCAAGAAACGATTACTCGCCGTTTCGCGGCAACAACTTTCGACTGATAGATTTTTAACTCAGCGTAGCAAAGAATTAGTGCAAGCTTTACGCTCAGAGGGTTACATCGCGGCCCGTGTCGATGGACGTTACAGCTGCGAAGGGAAAAACGAGGAAAAACCCGCTGCTGATTGCACGCTGCAATTAGCAATCGACGTAGGGTCTCCAATCTCATTTACTTTTACCGGGAATAAGCAGTTTGGTGCCGCGCAGTTTTTAAACGCAATTAGACTATTCGAACGCAATCAAGCTTTCGGTAATAATACAATCTCCGTTCTTCTATCTACAATTGAGCGGCTGTATCGCGAACGTGGATTTCTTTTCGCAACCGTTTCTTACGAGCAAAGTATTGAGACTGCTGGTCCAGCGCCACTCCGAACTCTCTATAAAATCATGATCGATGAGGGCACACGGGTTGCGATTGCACACGTTAATTTTGAGGGAATTACCCCTGAACTTTTAGATCGGACTCTGTCGGCACTGACGCCGGAGCAGCGCCGCGTAATTAGCACGCCTCAAATACCGATCGCTGAGCAACTCGACGAGAACGAAACAATTCTGACAGCTATCCTTAAAGGCCGTGGCTACTTGGCAGCCACGGTGAGTGCTAAGATTGTGCCGTTAGGTGATACTAATACAGTTGATATTAACTATATTTTTTCAACTGGCGGGCTGAGTGAACGTATCACTCCACAGCTTACAAATTGGCCGACCGATCTCCCGGTTCCGGTTTCTATTTCAGAGCCAGATTTTAATACTCAATTAGCGCTACGAGGCGCAGCTGCGGTGAGCTTCCTGCGCGAAGCGGGGTATTTAAGCGCGACTGCAACTCAAGAAAGTAGACTCGCGCAGAAGCCACAGCAGCAGGAAGATAGACTGTATAGCGATGCCTCCGTAGACTCAAAATCTCCTGATACTATTGTAATTTTTGCTGGAGAACGAACATTAATTAAATCAATTGAAGTGCGCGGTAATTCCACTATTTCAAAATCAGTAATCATTGATGC
>Ga0105046_10017861_pt1 | contig 10834 bp, 8 predicted proteins | sample MAT03_FD_78385 | JGI IMG/M metagenome (GOLD analysis project Ga0105046, IMG submission 78385) | Freshwater microbial communities from Lake Fryxell liftoff mats and glacier meltwater in Antarctica - MAT-03 (megahit assembly) | ecosystem: Environmental > Aquatic > Freshwater > Ice > Liftoff...
CAGGGCGGCCTGGAGGATCGACATCACTTCGAAGGCGGCCAGGCTGATCACGAATAGGGCAAGGATGCCCACGAAAGGGGCCCTGCGCGTGGCGGAAGGCGGAGGCCCGCCGATCCGCGAGACCAGCAGGAAGTCCCGGCCCCGGCGTGACCGGGCCCGGAAATCGGGGCCGGCAAGCAGCAGAAGGGTGTCTCCTGGTTCGAGTTCGACCTGGCCAAGGCCGCGATCGATTCTCACCCCGGCCCGGTGGAGGGCGACCACGGCTGCCTGGTAACGGCCACGGAACTCGATTTCGGCGAGTGTCTGGCCGGCAAGGCGCGAATCGGCACCGATCACCGCTTCGAAGAAGGTGTGTTCCGGGCTGTCGATCTCGAGCATGTGCTGGTTCTCCGCCGACCTCAAGCCGGCAGTGCGCTGAAAGCTGACGATCGAGTCCGAGTCACCGGCGAACGAGAGCCGGTCACCGCCACTGAGTCGCCGGCTCGGGGAGACCGCCGGAAGTACCGCACCATCCCGCTGGATTTCGACCAGGAAGACACCTTTCAGGTTCCTCAGGCCGGCTTCGGCGATGGTCGAACCGTCCAGTGGGCCACCCTCGATGACCTCCATCTGAACGGTGAACTCACGCATGTCCTCGGTGAACTCTTCGATCGCTGTGCGCCGCAGGGGAATGAGCTTTGGCACCAGGAAAACGACGATGAGCAGGCCGCCCAGGGCCGAGAGTGCGCTGACCTTGGTGATCTCGAACATGCCGATGGGCGCATCCCCGGTCGCTTCCAGGAGACCCGAAGCGACGAGGTTGGTAGAAGTGCCGATGACGGTCAGCGTTCCGCCGAGAATCGCGGCGTAAGAGATCGGCAGCAGAAGCAGGGAAGGTGATACGCCTCGCTGGTTGCACCAGGTAGTCACCTGACCGATGAGCATGGCTACGAGGGGAGTGTTGTTGATGAAAGCCGAGATGCCCGCGGTCGGCATGGTCAGGCGGGCGAGTGACGTCTGGGTCACTTCGTTCTTTTTGCCGAGCATGCGGTTGACGAGTGGACCGAGCAGGCCGGTTTTGTCAGCGGCGTAGGCAAGTACGTACAACGCGGCAACACTGAGTGGGGCGGAGTTGGAGAATCCCGAGAGGGCCTGCTCTTCACTGATCACTCCGACCACCAGCAGGGTCACCGTCGCGGTCAGGACCGTTGCGGCGGGCGGCATCAGGTCGATTGCCAGCGAAACGAGCATGGCGACGACGATTGCAGCGGTTATCCAGGCTTCCGGGCTCAAGTGCTTTTGCTAGGTCCTTCGGTGGGCTAATGGTGGCGGGCCGCGCCAGTATATGAGTTACAGACCAGACTTAGTCAAGAATCAAGCGGCTGCAGGGGGCTGTTGCAAAGGAAAAGGCCCGCCGTCCGGCGGGCCTTTCCTCAAACTCGAATGCCGCGGATCAGACGTTCGGCATCTGGACGATGTAGCCGGCGCCGCGGTCACGCACGTCGGTGATCAGTTCGATCTCGTCCGTCTGCTTGGCCTTGGCTTCAGCCAGTTGCTCCTTGAAAAGCCGCTTGTATGCGAGCTTGGCCCTGGCGATCTGGTTCTTGGCCGAAGCCTTCACGCGGGCGATCTTCGTGCCGAAGAGATCCTTGACGTTGGCGATCCGACCGTTGTACTTGGTGACGACCACGTTGGTATCGCTCTGCCTGGCGTTGACCAGAACGTTCACCTGCTCCTGGACGCTGTTGATCTTGATCGTCAGGTTCTCACGCTTGACCGGGTTGGTGGCCTTGTTCAGCCGCTCGCGCAGGATCGCGCGCTTGCGGACCAGCGGGTCGATGCGGCTTGCGTAGTTGCCGTTGATCCGGCTGATCGCCGCATCTTCCTTGCTGCCCAGCGTGGCCAGTTTGCCGTCGAGGCTGTCGTTAAGGGCTGCTACCTGGGAACTCTGGCTCTGACGGATCTGCTTGATCTGACGGCGCTGCTTTTTGTCGTCCTGCTTGCTGATTCGGTTGACACGCTGGGTGTAGAGACGTTTTGCCTTCTGGTTGGCGGCCGTGCGTTTGCCGGCGAGCTTGGTCCGGAACTCGGACTTGCGGGCCGGGGTTGCCGGGGTCGAGCGCTTCTCGAAGAGCGTGCCAACATATGTCTTGAGGGCGCGGAACTCAGCGGTTTGCTTGATCGGCGGGATCGGCTTCTGGGCTGCGGCCGGCGAAGCGGACGCGAGCACGAAGAGGGCGATCAGGGCAAGGGAGGAAAGCAGACGGTTCTTCATCTGGCCAAGATATCACCCCCACAACCGGCCGGTTGTGGGGATCCTGTGAATGAAATGCCGATTTCAGGCCCGGCACGCCGCCGGACTAGGCTTCGGTCATCTCCTGCTCGGCCCGGATCACATGCATCACCGCGTTGATCAGGGCGAGGTGGGTGAATGCCTGGGGAAAGTTGCCGAGATGGCGTCCCGACTTGGGGTCGATCTCCTCGGCGTAGAGCTGAAGGGAACTCGCGTAGCCAAGCAGGCGTTCGCAGAGTTGGCGGGCCCGGTCGAGCTCACCGATCTCGACCAGCGCACTGACCAGCCAGAACGAACAGATGGTGAAACTCCCCTCTTCGCCGGTCAGACCGTCGTCGGTCTCGTTGACCTTGTAACGGAGGACGAGCCCGTCTTCGGTGAGCTCGTCGGCGATCGCCAGGACGGTTGCACTGATCCTCGGATCATCAGCTGGCAGGAAACGCAGCAGTGGCAGAAGCAGGCAGGACGCATCGAGGGCTTCGGTGTCGTAGTGCTGGGTGAACACACCACGGCCGTCGACGGCGTTCTCGCAGATGTCATGGTGGATCGCATCGGCCGCGAGCTGCCACTCCTCAGCCAGGGCATGGTCCTCGCGCAGCCTTGCCAGACGGGTGCCCCGGTCGAGCGCGACCCAGCACATGACCTTCGACGACGTGAAGTGCTGCGGCTCGCCCCGGACCTCCCAGATGCCCTGGTCTTTGCCTTCCCAGTTCTCGAGGGCGGCGTCGACCTGCTTTTTCAGGATCGGCCAGATCTCCTCCGGCATGCCATCCCGGGACTTGGTGTGGAGGTAGAAAGAATCGAGCACGGCACCCCAGACATCGTGCTGACGCTGGTCGTAGGCGTCATTGCCGATTCGTACCGGGGTGGCACCCTCGTAGCCGTGAAGGTGGTGAAGGATGTCTTCGGTGAGCTTTTTCTCGCCGGCCACTCCGTACATGATCTGGAGGTCGTCGGTGCCGCGGGCGACATCGGCGATGAAGTAGAAGAAATCGTTGGCTTCCCAATCGAAACCGAGCGTGTACAGCGCCCAGAGGGTGAAGGTCGAGTCGCGGATCCACGAATACCGGTAGTCCCAGTTGCGCTCGCCGTTCGGGGTTTCCGGCAGCGAGGTGGTCGCAGCGGCGATCAGGGCGCCCGTCGGGGAATAGGTAAGGCCCTTGAGAGTGAGCGCGGAGCGCTCCAGGTAACTCCGCCAGGGGTGGTCGGGGAAGGTGCCCCGGGCCAGCCAGTTCTGCCAGTGGTGGGCTGTCCAAACAAGTCTGTTGTAAGCGTCGTCGTAGTCCTGGGGTGGCTCGTGTTCACTCCAGGACAGGGCGACAAAACGCACATCGCCTTCCTTGAGCAGGGTCCGGGCAGTTGTCCTGGGGCCTTCGAAACCGAGGTTCAGGTCACTGGTCAGGCGTAGCTGTATGTCGCAGCCGTCGGCGGTGGCGATTCCTTCGCGGTAAGCGTCGCCGGCGTATTGCCAGCTCGCCTGCTTCCTGCCATAGTCGAATACCGGTTTGCAGTCCATCACCAGCTGGACTTCACCGTGGACGCAGCGCACCATGCGCAGCAGGACGTGGTCCGCGTCGTAATCGGTGGGGGCACGACGATGGGTGTTCGAGCGGTCGCGTTCGTGGTGCCAGGGGCCGATCAGCAGGACGTCGCGCACGATGATCCAGCCGTCGCCGGTTCCCCAACTGGTCTCGAGGACCATCGTTCCCGGCAGGTAGCGCCGGTGGGTCGGCACGTTGATGTCGGCCGGGCCGAGGCGGAAGTTGCCGGCGCTGCGGTCGAGGATCGAGCCGAAGATACTGGGGGAGTCGAAGCGTGGCAGGCACATCCATTCGATATTGCCGCTGGGGGCGGCCAGGGCCGACACCTCACCATCCGAGAGAAAGCCGTAATCGGCGATCGGGGGATACGGGGATACCCCGTGCATCGATTCGTAGGTCGGGATCTGGGATTCCCAGGTGTTGCCTGACTGCCGGTTGCGACCCGGATTGGGCCTGAAGTCGCCGTTGCTCATCTGTTGCTCTCTGGGAAGGGGGAAAGGTCGCTACAAGCGCGCAATCCTGCCACACCGCACGCCACGGTTCCCCTCTGGGCGCGGTGGTGCACACCAAGTTGGCAGACTGACAGTTTCGCCCATGGCCGTCGCAACCGCATCCAACATCGGCATCCACCTCGGTGGGGACCCGCTCTTCACCGATGTCTCGTTCAAACTGACGAGGGGTGAACGCATGACGCTTTCCGGCCGCAACGGAGCCGGAAAGTCAACCCTGCTGCGGATCCTCGCCGGCGAGATGACCAACGATTCCGGCACCCTCAGTCTCGCCCGTGGAACCAGGGTCGCCCTTCACGACCAGCGGCCGCCCCGGGAATCCGACTTCTCCCTTCAGGAATACGTCTTCAGCGGCCGGGCCGACACGATCGCCACCGAAGCCGAACTCGAGAAACTGGAAGAAAGGATGTCGGCCGGAGACCACGAGGAGGAGACGATGCGCGCCTACTCGAAAGCCCAGCAGCGGCTCGAGCTGGCGGGTGGTTACCGCTGGCGGGACGACGTCCTGATCGTGCTTCGTGGTCTCGGTTTCCGCGACGGGCAGTTCGACCGCAACCTTTTGACCTTCTCCGGCGGTGAACTGACCCGGGCATCGCTGGCCCGGGCCCTCGCCACCAACGCCGACCTCCTCCTGCTGGACGAGCCGACCAACCATCTCGACATCCCGACCCTCGAATGGCTGGAGGGATACCTCAAAGAACTCGACGCGGCCGTTGTCCTGGTCGCCCACGACCGCTGGTTCCTCGAGTCGGTAGGCACATCCGTGTTGGAGCTGGAAGCCGGCAAGTCCCGCTACTTCAAGGGTCCATGGCACGCCTGGCGCAAAGAGCACGCCGCCCGGCAGGTCGCGCTCGGCAAGGCGATCGAGAAGCAGCAGGCCGAGATCGCGAGGATGGAAACCTTCGTCGAGCGCTTCCGCTACAAGGCAAGCAAAGCCAAACAGGCCCAGTCGAAGGTCAAGAAGATCGAGAAGATCAAGGGCGACGCGGCTACCTTTGACCCGGAAGACAAACGCAAGCTCCAGATCGCCTTTCCCCAGCCGGAACGTGCCAGCCGGGTCGTGCTGAAACTGGTCAACGGCCGTCTCGAAGTCCCCGGACGGGTGCTGCTCGACGATGCAAACCTGCTGATCGAACGTGACGAACACGTGGTGCTGATCGGGCCTAACGGCGCCGGCAAAACCACCCTGATCGAAACTCTGGCCGGCCAGCGCAAGCCCGCGGCGGGCAGTGTGCGACTGGGCCACAACGCCAAGGTCGGATATCTCTCACAACACGCCGACAGTGCGGCCGGTGAAGGCTCCGTGATCGACGCCGCCGCCCGCGAGACCGGCCTGTCCGGCCAGAAGGTCCGGGACCTGCTCGGCGCCTTCCTCTTCTCCGGCAAGGATGTCAACAAGTCCCTGAGCGACATCTCCGGAGGTGAGCAGCGACGGTTGTCCCTGGCGATCCTGGTCGCGTCAGGCGCCAACGTCCTGATGCTCGACGAGCCGACCAACCATCTCGACATCGAAAGCCGGGAAGCACTCGAAGATGCCCTCGCGGTCTTCTCGGGGGCCCTGATCCTGATTTCTCACGACCGGGCCCTGCTGGAAGCGGTCGGCAGTCGCACGGTCGTGGTCGAAGACGGCACTCTCAAGAGCTATACGACCGGGTGGGCCGAATACCAGCGTGACCGGGACGAAGAAGCCGAAACGGCGCAGGCGGCAACGAACGGCAAGCGGCCGGTACGGAGCGACAATTCGAAGCGTGGAGGTTCTCCCGCGAAAGAGAGCGCCAGGGTTGCCCGCAAGGTGGCGAGTCTGGAAAAGAAGATCGAAAAGGCCGAAGCCGACCTGGAGAAGCTCGAAGACCGGCTCGCTGATCCGGCCGCCTGGTCGACCCCTGAGAAGACCGAAGACAACACCCGCCGCCACACCAATGCGAAAGCCAAGGTCACGAAGCTCTACGAGGAGTGGGAGGACGCCGAGCAGGCGATGCGCGAGGACCTGGCGGCAGCCACCCCGGCTGCGTCTTAGGATGCGGCGATGAGCGAAGAAAGCGGTGAAGTTGTGCTGTCCGGGTCGATGACGGGCCTCGAGGGTGACGCGTGTGACCTCGGCCAGTACCTCGGCAAGGTTGTCCTGGTCGTCAACACGGCCAGCAAGTGCGGCCTCACCCCCCAGTACGAGGGCCTTCAGCGGGTCTACGAATCGAGACAGGGCGAGGGGCTCGAGATACTCGGTTTCCCGGCCAACAATTTCATGGACCAGGAACCAGGCACCGACGACGAGATCGCCGAGTTCTGCCAGAAGAACTACGGCGTCGGCTTCCCGATGTTCGCCAGGACCGACGTGGTCGGCGACACCGCCAACCCGCTTTTCACCCGGCTTGCCGCGGGCAGCGAGGCTCCCGAATGGAACTTTGCCAAGTACCTGGTCGGCCGTGACGGACGGCTCATCGCGAAGTTTCCCGCCGGCACCGAACCGGAGGACGACACGCTGCTGGCCGCGATCGACGGGGAACTCGGCAATCAGGCTTCATAGGCTCAGTCCTTTGGAGAGCGATCCAGGCGCCGGCGGACCGGTTCGATGAGAGCCTCACCGATGAAGAGTGCGATCACCGACCCGAACAGTGCGGCCAGCACCAGCACGATCACCTGCTTGGCACCCTCCTCGATCGCAAGGCCGGCGGTAGCCAGCGCCGGGCACTTCTCGCCCGCCGGGCATGCCCAGAGCCATTCGCCGTCGAAGTAGCCGCTCGGGGCTGGTACGGAGGCGACGGTGTCGACTTCCGTCTCGGGTCCGGCCGCGAGTTTCACCGTGACCGGGCCGGAGCTGCCGCCGACCACCGGGAGCTGCAGGTAGCAGGAAAGCAGGCCACGTTTGGAGGTCGGGTCGCTGAGCACAAAGCGGCCCCTGCCCCTGGGGCTCATCGGGATCGGCTGGAGCCCGTCCTGGTCGGAGTAGATGCTGGCCCTGGCCGGCTTCTTCCCCCGAACCGTGACGGTTCCGTTGACCTCATCGCCGCATTCGTTCATCCCGAGGTGGACGGTGGTCGGTCCGTCGGAGCCCTGGACCTTGATCACCGGGGTCACCTCACCCGGCGGACGATGGCTGTTGAGGGTAAGCGCGGCGGAGACCAAAACGAAGGTCGTGACACCGGCAAACAGGGCGATCCCGCCTCGAAAGGCGAAGAAACGAAGGGGGTGGGGCAGCTGGGAACTCCAGCTCCTGCCGCGAAACCAGCGCACCGCTTTCGGGACGAGAGCGACCAGGAGCAGAGTCAGGAAGATGACCAGGGCCACAACAAGAGACAGCTCGATCACGTCCGAAATCGTCATCCGCGCTCGAGTGTATCTACGGGTGGTGCCACTCAGCTCTCTTGAGGCATTAGGCTTTCGCCGTTCTCAGCCACTTACCGGAGGCATACCCATGACCAGGTTCCGTCTTGTCCTTTTGCTCATTCCCGCTCTCGCAATGGCCGTGCTGGCCGGTTGTGCGAGCGATGACTCGTCCAGTGACAACTCTTCTCCTTACAGTGCTGCCACGACGGCGTCCAACTGTAATCCGCAGGATCTCGAAACGTTCAAGGATGGCATCCTGACGATCGCCACCGACAGCCCGGCCTACTCGCCGTACTTCGAAGATGACGACCCGACCAACGGCAAGGGCTTCGAAGGTGCGCTCGGTTATGCGATCGCCGACCAGCTCGGTTTCAGCCGTTCAGAGGTCGAATGGACCGTGGTTCCGTTCAATGTTTCTTTTGCCCCTGGTGACAAGAAGTTCGATTTCGACCTGAACCAGATCTCGATCACCCCGAAGCGGGCCGAGAACGTTGATTTCTCAATGCCCTATTACTCGGCCAGCCAGGGTGTGCTGGTTCCTGAAGGATCTGACCTCGACGGCATCACCAGCCTCGACCAGCTTCAGGACGCAACCATCGGTGTCCAGATCGGCACCACGGCATTCGATGCGGTCGAAGAGGAGATCGATCCGGCCAACGAACCGAAGGTCTTCGACAATTCGAACGACGTGGTGACCGCGTTCAAGCAGGACCAGGTCGACGCGATCGTGGTCGACCTGCCTCAGGCGATCTTCCTGCGTGATGCCGGGGAGGTCACCAACGCTGTGGTCGCCGGCCAGTTCGAAGCCCCGGGCGGTGATGAGTGGGGTGCCCTGCTGGGCAAGGATTCAGCCCTCACTTCCTGCGTCGACCAGGCGATCGCCACCCTCGAAGAGGACGGCACCCTCGCCGAGATCACCAAGCAGTGGATGAGCGAGTCGGCCAACGCCCCCGAGCTTCAGTAGGCGCAGGCGATCAGCAGTTCCGTAACCCAGGCAGCACCCGGCGAACGCCAGGCCGCCCGCGACGAGGCCCGAAAGGCCAAAGCGCGGCGCGGTCAGGCGATCTCCGTCGTTTCATCCGTAGTCATCATCGGCGGCCTGACGGCGATCGTCGTGTCCAGCTCCGGCTGGCCGGTCGTGCGGGAGACCTTCTTCTCGGCCGAGGCTTTTCGGACTTCGTTCCCCAGGGTGCTGGAAGGTTTCTGGCTCGACATCAAGATGTTCATCGTGATCGAGATCGCGGTGCTGATCCTCGGGCTCGGGATCGCCCTGATCAGGACGAGCCGGAACTCCGCACTGTTTCCGATCAGGATGCTCGCGGCTATCTATTGCGATGTCTTCAGGGGCGTGCCGGTGGTCATCCTGATCTACCTGTTCGGCTTCGGCATCCCGGCCCTCGAGCTATCCGGAGTCCCAAAGGACCCGATCCTGATGGCCGGTATCGCCCTCACCCTTGCCTACAGCGCCTACGTGGCCGAGGTATACAGGGCCGGCATCGCATCGGTTCATGACACGCAGACCGACGCCGCCCTCGCGGTCGGCCTGACCAACCGGCAGGCCCTGCGCCATGTGATTCTGCCGCAGGCGATCCGTCGGGTACGGCCGCCCCTTCTGAACGACTTCATCTCGCTTCAGAAGGATGTTGCCCTGGTTTCGATCCTCGGCATCCTCGAGGCTTTCAAGATCGCCCAGATCGAAACCGCCCGTGATTTCAACTACACACCGCTGATTGCCGCCGCGATGCTCTACCTGCTGGTGACCATTCCGATGGCCCGCATCCTCGACCACATCGGTGCCCGTGGTGAGATACCCACCGACCACGCCGGGGGCAAGGTGTGAGTACTCCAGTGCTTGAGGTTCGTGGAGTGACCAAGGCGTTCGGTGATCGCCGGGTGCTCGACGGCATCGACCTCTCGATCGATGAGCATCAGGCGGTTGTGTTGATCGGCGCTTCGGGTTCTGGCAAGTCGACCCTGCTGAGGTGTATCGGCCTGCTGAACGAGATCGACGACGGCGATATCCTGCTCGACGGTGAGGTGGTTACCGACCCGTCGGTCGATCCGGTCGCGGTTCGCCGCCGGCTCGGCTTCGTTTTCCAGGCCTTCAACCTGTTCCCGCACTTGACCGTGATCGACAACGTGACCCTTGGCACCGTGCGGGCCCAGAAGGTGGACCGCAAAGTCGCCGAAGAGAGGGGCCGGGCACTGCTCGACCGTTTCGGCCTGGGCGGCAGGGAGGACGACAAGCCGGACCAGCTCTCCGGTGGCGAGCAGCAGCGGGTCGCGCTAGCCCGCGCCTTCGCCACCCACCCCCGGCTGATGCTGCTCGACGAAGTCACCAGCGCCCTCGACCCGGAACTGGTCGGCGACGTGCTCGAAGTGGTCAGGGAACTGAAGAAGGAAGGCATGACCATGGTTATCGCCACCCACGAAATGAGTTTTGCCCGTGAGGTCGCCGACACCGTCGCTTTCCTCCACGAAGGCCGCATCCTCGAGTCAGGAACCCCGCAGCAGGTCCTTACCGAGCCAAAGGAGCCCGAAACCCGGAAGTTCCTCCGCAGGCTCCTGGCCGCCGGCCGGGTTTAGAGCAGATCGGTCCGCCGCGATGGCGGTCGGAAACCGCACGTCCAGCAGGGACCACCCAGCAGGGACCATCCCGCGGGGACCATCCCGCGGGGCCCGTCCAGCAGGGACCGTTTAGTGCAATTGGCACCCTATGAGGGTGCCAATTGCACTAAATGGCCGGCAGCGCGGACTGGTCTGAACCCGCGAGGGCCTGATTCCTCGTTCAGGCGGATCCGCAGCGTCCGCAGTGGGGCGTGGCTACCCGGCGCGGCTCATGGCAGGTTGAACACTCTCCCAGTACACGGCGTCCGCAACCTTCGCATTGCGGATTGCCGTGGACTGGATAGCCGCAGAATGGGCACTCACGCTTTCGAACGCGCCGCAGGGGCACCTTCTTTGCGAGATACCTCTGAAGTGCGATGAAGGCGGCGACGGTCAGAACTATCCCGATTATGGAGATCGCCAGGGGACCGACTTCGCGGAAAACAATGAAGCTCGAGCCGTAGTCGACTGCCATGAACGCGGCGAGAATCGCGGCTGCCGAAATTTGAGCGAGGGCGAGAGGCAGAAGCCGGGAACGACGCTTGCGAACCGCCGAAAGGCCCCAGTAGCCGGCACCGAGC
>Ga0105046_10017864_pt1 | contig 10833 bp, 8 predicted proteins | sample MAT03_FD_78385 | JGI IMG/M metagenome (GOLD analysis project Ga0105046, IMG submission 78385) | Freshwater microbial communities from Lake Fryxell liftoff mats and glacier meltwater in Antarctica - MAT-03 (megahit assembly) | ecosystem: Environmental > Aquatic > Freshwater > Ice > Liftoff...
GATTATGGCCTTCACTTCGCTCGCCGTGCCCCCGCGAATCGGGGGCTCGGTCCGTGAAATCTGCACGCGGTGCGGACAGCTGGGCATCAGAGCGGCGGATCTGTCCCCTACGGTGGCGGGCGGGCTTGGCCATCGTGGCCTGTGGCGGCCCTTCGCGCAGCCGCTCAAAGCAGGTGAGCGCGAATGCTCGGCGAACCCAACAAAAATGAGCGGTATACGACAAACCAACAACCTAAGTCGCCGAGGTGTACGTGTCTCTTGAGGTCAGGCGGCTTAATAGCGCCGAAATGAAGTGCGCCCGCATTTCCGCATGGCGAGGTGGACTCTTACTGGCCATTTCCCGGGCGGACCACGATCTGTGGTCAGGATTTCGGCGCCGCATCGCGCCTTGCGAACGCCGTTTTGCCATCAAGCGGCAACATCGCGCCCATGCGCTGGCCGAACTCCGGCCCCTGGCGGTTCTGTGCCAGGGCCAGACCCAAACATTTGCAGAGCGGCCCTGAGCGGACTGCCTGTTCGACGACGGAGCGCGGATCAAGCGTTTGCGATCAGAGGGCTTCTTCATGCGATCACTGGGCGATGAACCCACATGTTGCTTGGTCAGCTTGTTGGTCAAATTGCTCGCGTTGAGCGATTCTGGTTAGGTTGTTCCACCTCATAGCTTGGCCGCTGGTGCATCAACGACCGCTCGATCCGAATTGCGGCCCGCGAAGTCAGCCGCGGAATCGAGCACCCGTCGAGCGCTGAAACGAGGATTCAGCGCTTCGATCTTGGCCAGTAGCCTGGCCGTGGAAATGATGTGAGCGTTTCCAGGCAGGGCGCCAGGTGTTGACCTCAGGAAATAGTCATCTTCAGCAATGACCAAGCACGGTGGACCCGGGGGTTGACCAATCAGCCCGGTCACATAGCTGTTGATGGATATCTCGCCGTTGTTCGGTGCTACCGGCGATGGCACGGGCATTTCATTCGCGGCGTAGAAATCCCGCACCTGCTGGCTCTGGGTGTAGCGTTCGCAGGTCTTCGCCGCCGAAATCGCCATTCGACCGAATGACGTTTCTTCAATCACGACCCTGCCGATATGGCGCTTTATGAAGTCTGCGATGCGTTGCGCATCTTCACGGGTACTTCGCTGTCGAGCAACCTCGAATTCCACCATGTCAGTGAACACAAGCTGGACTTGATCGGCGTTGAAAACGAGCAACGCGTCCAGCGCATCTGCCTGGGCGAGAGTGATCAGCGGCCCCGTGTCGGGCAACACAATCTTGACCTTTTCACTCATCGCGGACCTGATGGGTTCGATGTCGCCGAACGTCACTTCAGACCATCAATTGCAGCGAATACGTCGTTGATCGACTGGTCCATGGTCAAAGCGTCAGAAGCGGACACAGACGGACGCTCGATGCCTGCCGAACTCATCCGCTGCAACAGATCGCCATACCACACGATCCCCAGCTGTTGCATCGCCATGGTCCGGGACACGACCCCATGCGCATAGGCGCCGAGGATCACCTTCTCGGCGATATGCGCGTTGAGCAGCATGGCCACCGGACGACGGTTCCGCTCGATGAGCACGGTCGCGCCCTCGTCTTGCTCGACAGCGTCGAAGACGTCGCCGAGCTTGTTCTTGATGTCTGTAGCTGTGAAAACCTGCATGGCACACTCCAATCGTGCGCACTATAAGTGAAATGCGCATTTCTAAAAAGTTGCGCATGAAACAGCGGTCACTTTTGCCGCGGTGTTGAGCGAGCGCGGTGTGGATCGATTGGCTTAAAGTTCGGCGAGGCCACATCTCGGATCCAGAAGCCGCCGCCAAGACCGCGTCGGCGTGGTCGCGGCCACAAACAGCGTCAGCGGGTCCTTGAGGAACCAGGCGCCTGGCTCGCGGGGTTGGGCCGCGAGCTTTACAAGGAGGTTGCGCTCAAGAAGGAGCGCAATCTGGCCGATATCACTGAATAAGGTCAGCTTGAGAAGTGTGTTGACGCACTTTCTGGCTGTCGGACATCTTCACGCCAGCTGCCAACCAGCTAAATTACATGAATATCCCTGCACGTCCGGTTGATCTTGCCGCCTGTCGCGCACTCGTCGACGATCTTCGAACTCCCAACCCCAAGCGTTACTTCGTCGACGCAACGCTGTCAGGCGTCGTCGGCTGGTGGGCATACGGAGCGGCGGTTGCGACGTCTTCCCTGCCGATGGCGGCGTTGTGGATCACGGTGAGCTGCCTCGCGATGTTCCGCGTTCTGGCTTTTATCCACGAACTGTTCCATCAACAGCAGATGCATTGGTTTCGCGGTCACTGGCATGTGATCGCCGGTATCCCATTGCTTCTGCCGTTGCTGCTGTACCTTCCAGTTCACCAAGCGCACCACAGTTCTCGCGCTTACGGCACGCTTCAGGACGGGGAGTATGAACAGTTTGCTGGCCGGGCTTACTCGACAGTAACCAAGCTCCTGGCGTTGAATCTCCTAATTCCTCTGGCGTTGGTGATTAGATTCGGATTGTTGACGCCATTGAGTTTCGCCGTACCATGGGTGCGCAACGAGTTGATACCGCGCTTTCTCCACCTCTCATTGCGGGTTCCATTCAAAGTCTCCGAAACATCTGGCAAGTGGCAACGAGAGCATCGATTCATAGAGATTGCATGCATGTTCGTAGCTTGGGCGCTTTGCGTACTGGCCGCCGGCACACACAGTCGCGTGGCCATCGTGTGGGCAGTGCTCATTGTCGGGATTGCCATGCTGAACACGCTTAGGGCAGCTGGGGCGACCCACCTCTATGACGAGCATCCAGGCGGGCGGAATGCGGTAGAGCAAATGAAAGACTCTCTCAACGTCGAGGGCAACACCCTGTCTACTTGGTTACTTTGCCCGGTCGGATTGCAATACCACGCACTCCACCACCTTGCGCCTTACGTTCCCTACCACCACTTGGAGGAAGCTCATCGGCGGCTGATGGCCCGGCTTCCCGAATCGTCTGACTACCGTCGTGCCGCGGTGAACAGCGTCTGGAAGGGTTGGAACAGAGTGGCGACCACAATGCCGGTTTGCGATCGACTTCTTGCGGTGGGCACGCTGGATGTGGCGAGCACTCTGCAGCCAGAGTTAGACAACGGACAGGTTCCGCCGCGTCGCGAGGAGGCGACGTCGGCGCGGGGTTAGCTCTACCGTTTAACCAGGTTCACAGATTGCTTCGACTGCCAAGACGAGGTTACCGCGCCGATGAAGAGAATCTCTGATCAAGCCTGGGCCTTGATCACCGTGCGGAATCTGCGCGAAGCCCAACCCGCAAACTGAAGCTGGGCGTTCAGGGCCCAGACGAAGGCGTTGCTGCGGTGGTCTGACTGGCGTCAACTATCCTGGCCGGGGTTGCCCCACGAAACGAAAAGTCGTTGCACAAACGAAAACGGCCCCCGCTCGGGGGCCGTTGGACTGGCGGTTTGCTAAAGATTCGGTCAGACCTTGCGGCGACGGCTTGCGGCCGCTGCGGCACCAAGCAGAGCGATGCCGATCAACGCCAGGCTGTTCGGTTCCGGAACATCGATACGTGCGTTCGCCCCGGTATTGTGCTGAATCGTGATCGTGTAAACGCCGCTTGCCAAGTCTCCCGTATTCGCAGAGAACAGGCCTCCAATCGAGTTAACCTGACGGTCCAAAGGGGACGACGTTTGGTTCACCGAGGTTTGACGGTTGGTCAAACTGAATGCGCCGGAACCAGCCGCACCGACACAAGTGCTAGCGCCCGTGATAGTGCAAGTAGTGCCACCACCAAGGGCAGCTACAGGATTCCACTGAAAGACATCGCCGGTCAAACTTGCGATTGTCATTGACCATCCTGCCGTGGCAGTGGCGTTCGCGAATCCGAGGATGGGGGAACCATCCAGGTAGGAACGCAGGAACAAGTCAGCACTGAAATTAAACTGCAACCGGCCTGGGCCGGCCAACTCAACCCGGAAGTCACTCGACAAATTAGTATTCCCGGTGGACGCACCGTCGCCCCTTGGCTTCAATTGCACGTTTGACTCTGCCCTGGCCGTGGACCCGCCGAGGGCGTTGGGTGCTCCGGTGATTTGCACCCCCGCGCCAGCCAAATTTCCAATAGGCGCAAAGGGAGAGAGGTTCTTGATGAACCTACCGCCAGGCGTCAGGTACGTGGCAGCGCAGTCAGGGCCGTTGCACAGGCGATTGTTGAACTGTGGGGTGGGATCATTCGAGATCAACTGGCTCCCAAAACCGATCAAGTTCGTCGTCAGCGTAGTGTTCGAAGAGGCTGATACAAATGTAGCTGCGCTGGCGCCGGTAGAAGTCACAGTAAACGCGTTGACATCCAGAATCGACTGGGCAACAGCGTCGGCATACGCGACACCCGGCAGGGCGATGGCAGCCAGGGAAACAGCGGCGACTGCCAGCTGCGTTGGGACAAACTTGAAGACATTCATGTGCGTTCCTTGAGTTGCTGGGCTGGGCACCATTCCCATCCTCCATGCTCTATAAGCATGCTGCGTGCCAGATTTCGGGGTTGGCTGAAAAGTCGTTTAAAAACAAGGGCTTGAGCGTTTCTCGGCGAAGCTTGAAGCGGATGCCTCGAGCAAGATGTAAAAAACTTCGACACTTTTCACTCACGCGAGCCCGTCGGGCTTGGGGCCGATGGCGGCGTCCCGGACGAACGCGGCCTTCAGCCGGTCGATGACGGTCCGATCTTCGGGGCCCCGCCGTCATCAGTAGCTCGCCCAGGCGTCGCGCACCCAGTGAACCGCCAGGCCACGGTGGCCGATAGCCGTGTGGATGGTGTCGGCGCAGAAGCGGGTGGCCGCTGCGTGAGGGGAGAGGAGGAGGGGCGAGCCGGTCGAGCGGCAGGTTGCACACCGCGACGGTGGAATCCAGCGTTTTCAGGATGATCGTCACGAACAGCCTATGTCGGTGCTTTCTCTCCATACCGTTCAGCCTGCGCAATAACTAGCGGGTCAGACGGCCCGTCGTCGGCGGGGCGAATGGACGTACACGATGGCCCACCGCGAAACGTCGAGGTTGAGCGCTTGGGCGCCGTCGCCAAGCAGGCCGGCCGCGCGACGCGTTTCGCTGTCCAGCGCGGGCCCCGCCAGCCCGCCGGCCCACGCCTGGCTTCGGGCTATTGGCGTCGAGCGTCGCCCGCAGCCGGTGACGTTGAAGAACGGGCTCGGCGCCGGGGTCTGCAGCGCCTGGCACATGGCGCGCTACGTGTCGCCAGGTTCGACCCGGGCGGCGGGGCGCGTCTTTCTGATCGACGCCACGTGGCGGATGCGGTTCATGCCGCTCAGGTCGACCAGGTCGTGGCGGTCCTTCTGGGCCAGGCTGGCCGGCCGGGCAAAAACGCAGACACCCGTTCTGGTTTCTATTCTTTCGAACGTAGTGGCGGCGCTGACAAGCCGCGCTCAGGGGGGCCCCGCTGTGTCGGACGGCCGTTGTGCGGCACATCCCCGGGCGCCTTGGCCGGATGCCCGAAATGGTTCATGTGCAGGCGAGTCCTTCTGGCGCAAACCTGGCCACGGCTCAACATAACGGTGAAATGCGAGAAAAGTGCCCTACCCCGTGCACGCCTGTCTCGCGGCCGTTTGCGCTGTGATTGCGGCAGAATCAAGTGGTTATGTCCCGCTGCCGCCCTAGGAAAGCCCCGCAGGGCGTTCTTTGCAGTCGGAGGGGTCGGTGCCAATGTGCCGTTTGTGCAAGCTACAGGGTTGCGGCCCACATTCCGGAAACACCAAGGCGGCCATGCTTCCATACATCACAAGCACGTTTGCAGCCGCGCTTCTTGCGCTGACCTTGGCGGCCTGCGGCCAGCCGTCGCCTGAAAAGCTTCTTGCCGATGGCCGTGCGGCATTGCAGCGCGGCGACGCCAAGACCGCGGTGATCCAGCTCAAGAGCTTCGTGCAGGCGGCGCCCACGTCGGCCGAGGGGCGGACCTTGCTCGGGCAGGCGCTGCTGGCCAGCCAGGACCCGGCGGGCGCGGTGATCGAGCTCGACCGCGCCAAGGAACTGGGAGCCAAGGAGAGCGATCTCGCCGTGGCACTGGCGCGGGCGCTGTTGGCCAGCGGGCGCGCCAAGGACGTGGTGGACCGCCTGGGTGGCGTCAACGTGCCCGACCCCAAGCAGCAGGCCGAGTTGCGGGTCGAGGTGGCCATGGCGCTGCTGGAGCAGGGTCAGTTCGAGCGCGCCGAGTCGGCCGTGGCGTCGGCCTTGCGGGCCGACGCCGCCCACCCGGTAGCGCGGCTGATGTCGGCGCGCTTTACAGCCAGCCGCGGCGACGTTGACGCCGCTTCCAGGCAAGTCGAGGCCCTGCTGGCCGAAAACCCCAAGAATGCCGCCGCCCTGCAACTCAAAGGAGAGTTGCTGCTGCTGGGCCGGAAGGACACGGCGTCTGCGGTGCCGGTCTTCCAGGCTGCGCTGGCGGCGGACCCGAAGTACATTCCGGCGCACTTGGCGCTGTTGAACATCAGCGCGGGCAGCAGTGACGTGCCGGGCTACGAGAAACAGGTCCAGGCGATGCAGGCGGCCTTGCCCAAGCACCCCGAGACGATGTTTGCCGAGATCCAGCTGGCGCTGGCCAAGAACGATCTGCCAGGGGCGAAGGAAAAGAGTGAACAGCTGCTGCTGCGGGTGCCTGACAACAGCCGCGCCCTGTATCTTGCCGGTGTCACCCAGCTGCGCGCCAGGTCCTTGGTCGTGGCCGAAGGCCATCTGTCGAAGGCCGTGCAGCAGGCACCCGAGGCGGTCGAGCCGCGGCGCACGCTGGCGCAACTGCACCTCGACAACGGCAATGCGGCACGGGCGCTCGACGTGTTGAGCCCGTTGCTGACCGCGGTGGCGCCAGACCCGGTGGCGCTGCAGATTGCTGGCAAGGCGGAGCTGCAGCAGGGGCGTGTCGCCCAGGCGGAGGCCTACTACAAGCGAGCGGTGGCGGCCAACCCGGCCAACACCCAGGCACGTACCGCCCTGGCACTGGCGAAGATCGCCAAGGGCGACGTGCAGCAGGGGTTCAGCCAGCTCGAGGGTCTGGCTTCTGGCGAAAAGGACGTGGAGCCTGACCTGACGCTGATTGCCAGTCACCTTGCACGGCGCGAGTTCGACAAGGCTCTGAAGGCCGTGGCCGCGCTCGAGGCCAAGGCGCCCGAGCTGCCGATTTCGCCTGCACTGCGCGGTCGCATCCTGATGCAGCAGGGCAAGCTGGCCGAGGCACGCCGCAGTTTCGAACGCGCGGTCGAGATCGACGCCAAGTATTACCCGGGCGTCGCCGGGCTCGTCGAGCTCGACGGCTTGGAGCGCAAGTGGGATGCCGCGGCCACCCGTCTGGAGGCGCACCTGCGCGACGTGCCGCGCAACTATGCGGCGCTGCTGCTGTTGACCCAGGTGCGTCTGGCGGCCAACGCGCCGCCTGAGGTGATCAGGCGCACCCTGGAGCAGGCCGTGCAGGCGCAGCCCGCCGACCTGCAGCCACGGCTGCTCCTCATCGACTTTCTGCTCGAGCGTCGCGACCTGCCCGCCGCGCGTGCAGCGGCGGAGCAGGCGGTGACGGCAGTGCCCGGCAGGGCAGAGCTGGAAGACGCCCTGGGCCGCGTGCTGCTGCAAGTGGGCGATGCACGGCAGTCGATGGCAGCATTCGCCAAGGTCGTCGCGCTGTCACCAACGTCGGCGCAGGCTTACCTGCGCCTGGGCACGGCGCAGTTGCGCGCGGGCGACCTGACGGCAGGCCGGACGAGCCTGGAGCGGGCCCGTCAGCTCGACCCGCGTTCTTCGGACGTGACAAGCGCTGTCCTGAATCTGATGCTCACGGAGCGCAAGTTCGGCGAAGCCCTGGCGTTGGCGCGCGAGGTGCAGAAGAGCGATCCGAAGAACTCCTTTGGCTTCATGATGGAGACCGACGTCCACCTGAACCAGAGGAAATTGCCCGAGGCCATCACTGCTCTGCGCGAGGCATTCACGCGCCAGCCGGTCTCGGCGCTGGCGGTGCGTCTGCACGGGCTGCAGGTGATGGCCGACCGGACGGCCGACGCCGAGCGCTTCGCCGCCGACTGGCTGAAATCCAACCCGGCCGATGCCGACTTCATCAGCCACCTGGGCTCCATCGACATGCAGCGCAGCAAGTTCCCGCTGGCCGAGGCGCGTTACCGCAAGGTGATCGAACTCCAGCCAGCCAATGCCGTCGCGCTGAACAACCTCGCCTGGGTCCTCTTTCAGCAGGGCAAGCCCGAGGGCTTGCAGCATGCGCGCAAGGCCAACGAGCTGGCGCCAGGCGAGCCGGCGTTGATGGACACGCTGGCCGCGACCCTGCGCGCCGCAGGGCAGCTGCCGGAGGCGGTGGAATGGCAGCGCAAGGCCGTGGCGGCGTCGAATGGCGAGCCGAGGTACCGCATGCGCCTGGCGGAGCTGCTGATTGCGACTGGCAACCCGACGCAGGCCCGCGACGAGCTGAAGGTGCTGGACGCCCTGGGCGAGAATTTCGCACAGCGGGACAAGGTTCTGGAGTTGCTGAAGTCCGTGCGCTAGTTTCATGCCCCGGCGCAGCGCGCCGGGGCATGAAACACCTCCACCTCAAGGGCGGCGCGGCCATCGACGTTGATAGACGGGGCGTAGACGCAGATGCAGGCCCTGGCGGTCACTTCACGCGGTGACTTCGGTAATAGTGCGCCTGTCCGATCGCGTACACGGCCAAGACAAGTTCGGGCCCCGGCGGCGCTGTGAGAAGATTCGAAGTGGTCGGTGCGGGTCAGGCCGATGCAGTTTGAATCCTTTCTTCCCGAGCCGGCAGTCGAGGGTTCGGGCGGTCCCGGCCGCGGGGCGCCAGTTTCTTTGCCGTTTTCGAACAAGAAGTTCGTGTCTAGGTTTCAACGAGGAGCCACCCTTCCATGATGTCGTCTGCCATCCGTCGCCTGGGTGCCGTTCTGTCGGCGTCTTTCACCACCCTGGCGCTGCTCGTCGGCTGCGCCACCGGGCCGTCGTACCCGCCAGCGCCGCGCGACGCGTCATCCAACGTCGACTATTCCTACATCATCGGTGCCGGCGATTCGCTGAGCATCGTCGTATGGCGCAATCCTGAGCTGTCGATGGCGGTGCCCGTGCGGCCCGACGGCAAGATTGCCGCGCCGCTGGTGGACGAGTTGATGGCGCAGGGCAAGACATCCATCGAGCTCGCCCGCGACGTCGAGAAGGTGCTGTCCAAGTTCGTGCGCGACCCGGTCGTGACGGTGCTCATCAATGGTTTCGTCGGGCCCTACAGCGAGCAGATCCGCGTGGTGGGCGAGGCCGCGCGACCGCAGGCGCTGCCCTACAAGCAGAAGATGACGATCCTGGACGTGATGATCGCCGTCGGCGGGCTGACCGACTTTGCGGCCGGAAACAGAGCCACCATCCTGCGCACGGCGCAGGGCAACCAGCAGTACACGGTGCGGCTGCGCGACCTCATCAAGCGCGGCGACATGTCGGCCAACGTCGATATGCGGCCGGGCGACATTTTGATCATTCCGCAGAGTTTCTTCTGAGCGGCCCGGCCCGACTCGACCCTTGACAGTTAGCAGGCATCACCGCGCATGGACGATCTGATCAAGCAGGTACTGGGTTTCCTGCGGGGCATGTGGAAGTTCCGCTGGTCCGGCGTGGGGCTGGCCTGGGTGGTGGCCCTGGTCGGCGTCGTGCTGATCTATCGGGTGCCTGACCAGTACGAGGCCTCGGCGCGTATTTTCGTCGATACGCAGTCGATCCTGAAGCCCCTGATGGCCGGTCTGACGGTGCAGCCGAACGTCGATCAGCAGATCAGCATGCTCAGCCGCACCTTGCTCAGCCGGCCCAATATGGAAAAGCTGGTTCGGATGGCCGACCTCGACCTGAACGCGAAGACGCAACTCGCGCGCGACGACCTCATCACGCAGCTTGGCGCGCGCATCGAGATTCGCAATACCGGCCGCGACAACCTCTACACGCTGGCCATACGCGACCAGGAACAGGACAAGGCCAAACGCGTCATCCAGTCGCTGACATCCATCTTCGTCGAGTCGAGCCTGGGGGCCAGTCGCCAGGACAGTGACTCTGCCAAGAGCTTCCTCAACGAGCAGATCCGCCGCTACGAGCAAAAACTCGAGGAGGCAGAACTGCGGCTGAAGGAGTTCAAGCTGCGCAACATCGAGATGCAGACCACCGACGGCAAGGACGCCACCGGACGCATGGTGGAGTCGTCCGCGCAGCTGGAGAATGCGCGCCTGCAGCTGAAAGAGTCAGAGAACGCACGCGACGCGATCAAGCAGCAACTTGCGCTCGAAAGGGGTCAGGGTGGCGGCTCGGCCCTGCCCAGCCTGCTGCCGCCGCCGACCCTGTCGGTGGCCACGCCGGAGATCGACGCGCGCATCGACAACATCAACCGCAATCTCGACTCGCTGATGCAGCGCTACACCGAGCAGCACCCTGACGTCATCGTCAGCCGCCGCCAGCTCAAGGAGCTGGAAGCCAACAAGGCACGCGAGGTCGATTCGCTTCGCAAGGCGGCGGCGGCCGAGGCCGCTCGGCGACCGGTCGACCCCAACGCCAATGCCAGCCTGGCGACCCAGGAGTTGTCGCGCATGCTGGCTACTTCCGAAGTGCAGGTGGCCACGCTGCGCACACGCGTGGCTGAATTCAGCATGCGCCTGGCGCAAGCGCGCTCGGGGATGAAGACGGCGCCCCAGTTGGAGACGGAGGCGGCCCAGCTCAACCGTGACTACGCCATCAACCGCAAGAACTATGAAGACCTGGTCACTCGCCGGCAGTCCGCCATCATGTCGGGCGAGCTCGAGGTGGCGTCGGGGGTGGCTGACTTCAGGCTCATCGACCCGCC
>Ga0105046_10017868_pt1 | contig 10831 bp, 10 predicted proteins | sample MAT03_FD_78385 | JGI IMG/M metagenome (GOLD analysis project Ga0105046, IMG submission 78385) | Freshwater microbial communities from Lake Fryxell liftoff mats and glacier meltwater in Antarctica - MAT-03 (megahit assembly) | ecosystem: Environmental > Aquatic > Freshwater > Ice > Liftoff...
CATCTCGCCGCTGATGACCGCCACCCCGTAGTGGACGTTAAGCAAAATGTCCGAGGCGATCAGGATGGCGAGCGGCAATGCAAAGGCGAGGAAGCGCCGCTGAAAAATCAGGGGGCCGCACAACGCGATTGCCGCGAGGGGAGCAAAGTTGGGAAGCCACGAATTGTCGCCGCCATGATAGCCGAGGATGACGCGGTAAACGACGGTGCTTATAAACAGGAGGAGTGCAGGGTTCATACTTTTGTTGGTTGGTTGGTGTGGTGTTTGGTGTGGATGCGAATCAAAGGAGGGCATTTCATGGAACATTACAGACCGTATTCCGCAGGCAGGAAGCGGGTGCGGTCCGCAAGAGCAAGCTGACCGTCGATGAACTCCGACTCGTTTTCGGGAAGTTCATCCAGGGCGTCCTGCATGGTGTCGAACCAGACGGTTTCATGCTCGGCAATACGCACCCGTCCCTGATCGTGAGCCGTGCGCAGCAAATCCACCGCCTTGCGGGCGACAGCCACTCCCGCGTGATAATGCGAGTCACAACTGACAATCGCGCGCGCAAGTTCGACAGAGGATTCCGGTGAGATGATGAACGCCTGTGGATCCGTCGCTACGTCGGATTCGACCAGCCAGCTTTGGAGTTGCAGTGCGGATGCTCTGCCGTGACTGCGGGCAGTATTCATCAGACGACAATCGTAAACGATGTGTAGTGCATTACATTATTTCAAAGAAGTGTGTCTGGCCTCCTTAGGAACTCGTCCACCTTGGCCTTGATGGTTTGTTCCCGGCCCGGAACGCTCAGGATGTCACATTCGCTGCCTAGGATGAACGGATGCCCGGTCTCGCTCATCCGGTTGGTGAGGTCGTCGGAAAGTTGCCGAACCTTCTCCACGCTCACAAGCTCGTCGGAGTAGAATTGCTTGGTCGGCAGGTTGCCGTAAAGCACAGTGGATTTGGGCACGAGCGCGGCGTCCTCCCAAAGCATGCGGGAACATCCCAAGCTCATGACTGCCGGGTCGAGTGTGGTAAAACGTTGCACCATCCCGTCCAGCAGTTCCCCACAATCGTGGAATATCAGGTCCACATCATGCACGCGAAGCAGTTCTCGTAGCGATTGGTTGAGCCGCATCACGTAACGGTCGAAAACGTCGTAGCTCTCTGCGAGTTGGAGGGGCGAAAAATAGACTTTGTTGGCCGCTGGTTCGCACAGGATGATGGCCTTCGCGCCTGCGGCGATCTGGGCCTCAAGATACCCTTGGATATTCTTGGAGGCCACCTCCAGCAGGCGCTCCAGCAGAGCAACCTCCGGCTCGTCATCTGCGGTGGCACCGTCCCCGGCCAAAAACACCGGCGTAATGGGATCGGAAATCAGCTTGGTCATCAGCGAGAACGGGCCGATGCCCATGCCGACCGGCAGCAGATCCGTCTTTGTCGCGATGTGGCGGATCGCCTCGCACACCGCATCCATTTTTTCCGTCAGCCGAAACTCTCCGTCGTCTTCGGGGGTCTCCGTGAAATGGTAGGTGTCCACCGCTGCCGCCGCCACGCCGCGCGCCAACAGCAACGACTCCTTTTCCAACTTCAGATCCATGAGAGGAAGCGCCATGGGGATGCGAAAACGACGGGCCGCCTCCTCAACCACGCGTCCCAGTCGCCCGCCGTCGTGCACGATCTCCTCGTGGTCCGGGTGCTCGTGCAAGACCAGATGCGTGCCGATGGGCATCCGCAGCCCGGATGCGGCGAGGTCGAGATAGTATTTTCGATTCATGATTTTTTCGGGGCCGGGTCTCAGGCGTTGCACTGCACCAGCGCCATGGCGGCATCCACTGCGCTGCCAGCGTCCGGCGCATAACTGTCCGCCCCGATTTCCCGTGCGTATTCCTGTGTTATGGGTGCGCCGCCCACGAGAATTTTGACATTCAGGCCGGCGTCCCGGATGAGCCTCACCGTATCACGCATGGCTGGCATGGTTGTGGTCAGCAGCGCTGAAAGCCCGACCAGCTTGGGGTTATGTTGTTTGACAGCCTCAAGGAACTTGCCAGGAGGGACATTCACACCGAGATCGATGACATCAATGTTTGCGCCCTTCCACATCATGGCGACGAGGTTCTTGCCGATGTCGTGCAGATCGCCCTCCACGGTTCCAATGATGGCGGTGTGCTCCGGTTTGATTCCGGCGGCCGCGAGTTGCGGTTCCAAAATTTTGAGTGCCTCCTTCATGGCCCGGGCGGCAATAAGCATCTCGGGCACGAAGATTTCATTCCGTTTAAACTTTTCGCCGACGATGGCCATGCCGGGCACGAGGCGGGTTTCCACGATGGAGCCAGCAGTTTCTCCGGCGTCGAGGCATTGTTGAACAAGTGCGGGCACCTCTTTGCGGCGTCCGGCGATGATGACTTGTGTGAGGGGATGTAGATCGCTCATGGTGAAATGAGTGTAGCCGCTACAATCCGGTAGTTCTTGTGATCTGGAGTGATTCTTTGGTGATTGCGTGCTTTCTGACGGCGGCGTGTTGCGTTTCGCCAGCCTGCTGGCAACATGGTGCGCACCATGCAAAAGCCCACTCTCCTGCAGGCCCTCTCCCGACGCCCGCTCTGCTGCGACGGAGCCATGGGCACGCAGCTTCTCTCCCGAGGCCTTAGCAGTGGTGAATGCGGAATACTTTGGAATGTCACCCGACCAGATGACGTGCAAGCGATCCACCAGGCCTATCGGGACGCCGGCTGCGACATGATCACCACCAACTCCTTCGGTGGTTCGCAGTTCGTCCTGGAACGGCACGGGCTGGCAGATCGTGTTTACGAGCTGAACCGGGCCGCAGCCCGCGTGGCCAAGGCGGCGGCGAATGAAAACGGCTGGGCAATTGGCGACGTCGGGCCGTTTGGTGATTTTCTCGAACCGGTTGGTGATGTGACGGCAGAGGAATTGCGCGAAGCATTCAAAGCGCAAATCGCCGCGCTCGTCGAAGGCGGCGCAGATGCCATCCTCATCGAAACCATGAGCGACCCGGCCGAAGCCGTCGTCGGCGTGGAGGCGGCAAAAGCTTGCGACCCCGCAATGCCTGTCATCGTGACGTACGCATTTCAGAAAACCGTGTCCGGTGAGTTCCGGACCATGATGGGCACCAGCGTGGCAGAGGCGGTGCGATGCGCCACTGATGCAGGCGCGGATATCGTGGGGACGAACTGCGGAACGGATCTGGGGCTCAACGATTACGTGGAACTCGCCAGGCAACTCGTTGCCGCCGCCGGCAAAACACCAGTGATCGTGCAGCCCAACGGCGGATCACCGCGCACGGAAAACGGAAAGACGTTTTACGATGCCTCCCCAAAGCAGATGGCCGATGCTGCCCGCCAATTACTTGCCGTTGGCGTGCGCATCATCGGCGGTTGCTGCGGCACCACGCCGGAACACCTCGCGACAATGAGCCGCACCGTCCTGCCCAATTAATCACCGCCTCCGTGCCTTCCGGAAGGTAGTCGGCAGCGTTTGTTTCGCCACAATCCGGCTTTGACCAGGCTCCAACAAGGAACTTGTTCACGGGCGAAACGGAACGGGTTCGCACAGTGCGCGGAGATTTTCCAAGGGCGTGCCGCTGGGAATCTCACATCCGGCCCCGACCATGAAAGGATTGCCGGCCAGCTCATAACAGGCACGGACGTGACTGCGGATCGTCTCCGGGTTGGAACGTAAAACGTCGGCGACCGGATCGAGATTTGCTCCGAGAACGGTTGTATGTCCGACAACGGCCCGCACCGTGCGGAGGTCCACCATGTGATCCACGTCCAATACATCGATACCGAGCGAGGCGATTCCGGGGAGCAGGTGCGTGATGTTGCCGCAGATATGGAGCCGCACTTTTGCGCCCATCTCCTGGATCCCGCGCACAAGGCGTTGTTCCCTGGGAAGGATAAGATTTTCGTAAAGCTCAGACGACACCTGGCTGGCGGCCGCATCCCCGATGCCGATGGTGTCGGCTCCCGCTTCGACTTGCGGTCGTGCAAAATCCAGCGCCACGTCCACGCAGAGATCCATCAGCGCGCCGATGGCTTCCCCGTCATCCATGAGATCCATGAAGAAATTGTCGAGCCGCCGGAGATCGGCGGCCTCTGCGGCGGGTCCCTCAACCCAGCCCATGATCGAATACTCACCGCCGACCAATTCGTGATACCGTTTGACCGCTTGGATGCGGTCGCGCATCCGCTCCGCTTCCATGGGGTTCGGACGGGGAATCGCGGTAAGATCCAGGCTGTCTTCGAGGGGATGTTTTTCGCAGCGAGGCACCATGTGAGGCTCGTAGATGATCTTTGCGCCGTAGCCCTGCGTTTCGCGGTAGGGATCAGACATGGTGTTCATCTGGTCGATCCCGAACTCACGGGCGCAAACCAGATTCGACTCGGTCAACACCCGGTAATCGGACGCAAAGGCTCCGTAATTGCTACCGAAGTGCTCGGCCGCAAACTGCATGAGAATGGGGATGCGCGGCAGGAAATCAACCGGCTCCCCGGCAATCGTGGCGAGGTAGCGCTGGAGGGAATTCATTGGGCGCCACCGTGGGACGAAACCTCCCTGAGGTCCGCGCGTTGGGCTTCGTAAGTAACGTGAAAGGCGAGCACCTCCGGGTCGGGTTCGATCCCCTGCTGTGCGCACCATGCCTTGTAAAGGTCCGGCCACCAGTTGCGGTGTTCGGTGAGCCCCTGTTCTTTCCACGCCCGCCAGTTATCCAGCACTTTACTCCAGCAGAGGTCACCGTATTCCACCGCCTCGCGCGCACTTGGCATGTCCGCCACATACCAGTCCCGCCCGATTCGCGCATGCAGCACCTCGTCTGCCCAGTCGAAATCCTGGAGCGTGGCCGAGAGCGGGTTGCCCGACTCTCTGCTCACCTCCCATTCGTGGCGTTTCCCGGTCTTCGGCATCAAGCCCTGCTCGATGAAATACAGCACCGCGTGACGCTCCTTCGGGGACATCTGCGCGTTGAGTCCGCGTGACCAGGTGGAATTCACCATCACCAACCGGGGCCAGTCCAGCTTGAGCGAAACAAACCCGGTTTCGCCCATCATCGCATGCCGCGCCTCATCCCAAAGCTGGCGGGTCATGTCCCGGTAATAGCCCCAGGGTTTGCCTTTGGTTTCGGTGATGATCGAGCACATCATCTCGGGCACATCAATTTCACGCAGCCGCTTGTAAAACATCATGAGCACCTTGGCGTCTGCAGGCTGCGTTTTGTCATAGAGAAACGCCTCGGCGTTTACCCCCATGTTGTAGGGGTCGGGAAAACGCCCGTCGCGGACCGGGGTGCCGTCGAACTGGAAAGCCCGCGAGGAATAATGGCGGATGGGTGCCTCCGTGTTCCCGCTCATACGACCGGTCCCGTCGAGCCCGCCGGCTGCTGCCAGGCAGACATCTAGCAGCGCGAGCCATTGCGTGCTTTCCTCGCGTTGCTTTGGCGTTACGAGGCATTTCACGGCCTCTGCCCCCCATCGGCAGATGTCTTCGACATCAAGGAGCGCCATCCGGCAGAACCGGATGGACGGATGGTCCGCCAGCGGATGCGATTGCTCAATGTATTGCTTCAGCCCGTCGCGCAATGCCGGGAACGCCTTTTCGTAAAGCCCTGCAACGCGCTCCGAGCTTACCGGGGTGGAAAGAATCTCGTCAAAGAACACATCCAGCGCCGGGTGCTGGCTTTTCTCCAAGCCGAGCGGCGGTTCACGCATTTCGCCGATCCGGTTTCGGAACAGCGTGTCATTTTCCGCAGCGAGATGGGCGTGCAGGCTGAATGCCATCTTGAGCTCATATATTGGTTCGCTGGCGATATGCGCGATGCAAGTCTGGTGTATGCGCCAGAGGCTGTAGTGAAAGCGCTTGAGCCGCTTCACGCATTCCTCGACAGAGAGTCCCGGTTCTGAGGCTTTTGTAAAGGAGGCGATGCCGGCAAGAGCGGGGAGATTTATGGAGGAAGGAGGGTTGTTCATAAGGGGTAACTGGATGGGTGCAAGTTGCGATGGATACTCGACGCTAACCAGAGCGGCCATGGAAACCCTATGCCTGCCGGCGGCACACTGCTCCGCCCATTTTTGCAGAACCTGATACTATTTTGACCAGGACCGTTTCCCCCGGTATTTTTCCGGCCTCATGCGCGCTATATTCGAAAAAGTCGAACTGGATTCATCATCCTCCTTCCACGTGGAGGAGCGCAGCCTCCCCCGCTTTGACGCACCGTGGCATTTTCATCCCGAGTTTGAACTCACGCTGATCGTCGCGAGCCGCGGCCGTCGGTTTGTGGGCGACAGCATAGAGCCGTTTCGGACAGGCGACATGGTGCTGCTTGGTCCGGAGTTGCCGCACCTCTGGGCGAACGATCCGGGTTACGGGCGGGCTCATTCCATCGTCCTGCAATTTCTGCCGGGATTCGCGGGCAGCGGATTCATGGATGTGCCGGAGATGCGTGAAATTGCAGGGTTGCTGGCACGGGCTGGCCGGGGGTTGCAGTTCCACGGCCCCCGGGCTTTGAAGGCCGCTGAAGCCTTGCAACAGCTTCCTTCAACACGGGGGTTCGAGCGTTTCGCAAAGGTCCTGGACATTTTGGAAATGCTCTCCGCCGCGCAGGGAGCGCGCCCGCTTTCGAGCCTGGCCTTCCGCCCTGCGCTCGACTCGCGCGCGGGGGAACGCATCAATCGCGCCTACAGGTTTGTGTTTGCTCATTTCCGGGAGGAAATCGGCTTGCCCGAGGTGGCGACGGCGGCGGGCATGTCCACGGCAGCGTTCAGCCGGTATTTCAAAAAGGTGACCGGACGGAATGTGATCGCCTTCCTGACACGAACACGCGTGGACCACGCCGCCCGGCTTCTGCTGGACACCGATCTCACTGTTTCGGAAATCGCTTACGCATGTGGTTTCAACAACCTTTCAAATTTCAACCGCCGATTTCGTCAGGCACGAGGCATGCCTCCCGGCGACTTTCGAAAGCAAAAGCCCGGCTCAATCTAGTCGTGGCATCAGGCGCCGTACGATGGTCCGTTGCCGCGATACTGCCCTGGTGTCATGCCTTTCACGTCCTGAAAAACGTGCGTGAAATAACTCTGATCGCAGAAGCCGCACGCGTACGCGATTGCCGAAAGCGACTGCGATTCGTCCCTCAGCAGATCGCAAGCCAGGTCCACGCGGCATTGCCGCAGCAACTCGGTGAAGGACCGCCCGGTACGCTCTTTGAGCAGCCGCGAAAAATGGCCCGGCGAAATGCCCGCGTGCCGCGCCGTCTCGTCACGTGAAATATCCCGGTGCAAGTTATCGCGCATGAAATCCAACGCCTTGCCGATGAGCAGCGGGGGCGTGAAATCCTCCTGCCGCTCGATCGCGGACATCACATGCTCCAGCGTCTTGCGCAGCCAGGCGGCCAGTTCTTCGTCATCGTCAATATCCGCCAACTCGGTGAGGAAACGGAAGTTCAAACCCAGCACCTCCGACTGCACCGCGCCCGCCTCGACCGCCGCGCGCGAAACCATCACCACCAGTTCGAGCAGAAGTCCTTTGAGCAGATCGCTCCGCTCCTCGCCTGCGCTGTAAATGTGTACAAGGACGTGATTGATGATGCGCCGCGCCTCGCCCCGGTCACCACGCCGGATGGCGGCAAGCAGCGCCGGTTCCTGCAGCAGATACAATTCACGAATCCGGTCGTAGGGCCGGTGTTCGAGCAGCGGGATGGCGGGGAAATCGTTTCCGTTCATGGCAACATCAAATGGTCGATGTAGCGGTCCTCGAACCCGTCCGCGAGATTCAACTCTATGACCTTCACCTGCGACCGGAGATTTTCCATCTCCTCCAATGTGGTGCGGTCCAGCAGTGCGAGCAACGCACCAGCCAGTGCCGTATTACCCACCACCCTCACTTGTTCCAGGCGAAAATCCGGCAGGAGTCCGATGGCGATGGCGTGGGCCACGTTCAAATGCATCCCGAAGCCGCCGGCAAGATAGACACGATCCAAATCCGTAGCCCGTATGCCCGCAGTTTCGAGAAGAATTTCAATACCCGCGCCTATCGCCGCCTTGGCCTGAAGCAGCAGCGCTACGTCCACTTCGCTGATGCGCAACGAGCCTGCGCCTTGCGTGCTCGACAGCCGCAACGCGCGTTCCCCCTCTTCAATACAACGGTGGCTCTCAGGGATGTTGTCCCACTGCTTTTTTTCGAATCGGCCCGCAAAGCCAAGCAGTCCGCACTGGCGCGCACTGGCAAGAAAATCAACATACGCCGAGCCACAAATGCCTGAGGCACGCCCGATGGGAATGTTGCCAATGGTTTTCGTTGCGAGATGGAAAGGATCCATGGCCACTTGCAGATCGCTGACCGCCCCCTCGCGCGCCCGCGTGCCGCAACGCAGTCCGCAACCTTCAAACGCAGGGCCGGCAGCCGTGGCGCAGGCAGTCAGCTTTCCAGCGCTCTGCAAAACGATTTCCCCGTTGGTCCCGATGTCCACCAACAAACTCGGAGCCGCATCATAGGCCATGCCCGTCGCATAAATACCCGCCGTGATGTCCGCGCCGATGTAGGCCGCGATGCCGGGGAGTAATTGAAGCGGGGTGGCCGCGGCGATACCATCCAGCTTCAGCCCGATCTGTTCCGCCGTGAAGCGCCTGCCTTCTATAAATCGTGGCGTAAACGGTGCCACACCGAGCAATGTCGGGTCTTCGCCGACAAGCAGGTGCAGCATCGTGGTGTTCCCGGCAATAGTGCCACCGGCAACCCGCTCCACTGCTCTTCCGGCCCGCTCGCACGCCCGCAGCAGCAGCGGTGCAATCGTCTCCGAAACCACTGCCTTTTGCAGCGCGGCAATTGCCTCCGGTGAACGGGCGGCGTCGATGCGCGTCACCACATTGTCCCCATAGCGAATCTGCTCGTTGAATGCCCCTGCGCGGGAGAGCACTTCGCCGGTGCCCAGATCCACCAGCAGCACCACCACTGTGGTGGTTCCCAGGTCCACGGCAAATGCCGTGTCACAAACGCCCGGCGCGGATTCAAACAACGGTTGGTGCGCACAAGGCACATTAATTTCAAACGTCTCGCCCACCTGCGGTCTGTGCTCAATGCGCGCGTGCGCCGGGATGTGTATCGCCGCGTGATGCATAGCCCGTGAGCAACAAGCTTTAACAGTGGCCGGCGCTGCGACTGTGCCGCCTTCCACCTCCAGCGATCCTTCCTGCAACTGCACTTCGCATCCCCGGCACAGCCCGCGCTGGCCGCAGCGCGTGTTCAAAGGCAAACCGTGCGCGGCAAGAAGGTCTGCCAGCGGGCGGTTGTCTCGCACGATGGGAATCTCCCGGGATTCGCCGGATTCAAGTTCGACCCGGATATGCACCGCGTGGCTCATGATGCCGGGGTTTTTATCTGCCCTGGTTCGGCGCGCATAATGGTTTCGTCCGGCGCGTGTCCCAGTTGCATTCCCGGCTGGATGATTTGAAAGCGCTCCACATCCCAATTGCCCCAAAGCAAATCGCGCAACAGCCTGGGATCGCCCTGAAGACGCTCGAACTTCCAACCGAGCCACGAAGCACATCGGCGGGCGAACTCGGCTTCCGTCTCGGCGTTGTCCGTCCCCAGATCCAGGAACGTGGCGGTATCGTGCATCGCCCATTGTTCTCGCTCGGTTTCCAGCAGGTATTCCACATCGTCCGCGTCAAACCTCGCAGCGAGTTCAGCCTTCAAAGCCTGCTCGCGTTCCGGCCCGGGCACGCGACGCTCGCGGTTCCAGCCAGGCGTGTAGTAATAACAGGATGCGCATCCGCGTTGATGTTCCGCATAGGCTTCTTTGCTCCCCATGAAAACCGTGATGCAATCATGCGCACGCGGGATGACCAGCTTGTGTCTGAATGCCTGCAACCCCGCCGTGCCACGTCCACACAAGCCATAAGCCAGCACGACCGCATCGATGTCATCCCGCGCCTCAACCAACTGAAGCTCCGCCTGCAAGGTCGCGCGAAGCACGTCTGGACGGTCATGCAGACCAACCTCGAAAAACCGGGTTTCCACGATGTGCCCGGCTCCGACCGCGTGCAGTGCGATTTCCTGCTCAAACACGCGACAGGCCAGCAAAGCAATGCGTGGGGGCACGCCCGCCTGGTTGTGGCGGACGATATTTAATTCCATATTGGTCGGCTAGAATTCGTCGTACGCGATTTGTTCATCAGCCACGCCGAGCGTGGTGAGCATTTTTGTGCAGGCTTTGATCATCTGGGGCGGGCCGCAGAGGTAGAACTCCACAGCTTGGATGTGCCCGTGGTTTTTGAGGTAATTCTCCAGCACAACCTCGTGGATGAATCCGGCGTGACCCTGCCATTGGTCTTCGGGAAGCGGGGAGGAGAGCGCGAGATGGAACAGGAAGTTCGTGTGCTCGGCAGCGAGTTTGGCAAAGTAATCCTCGTAAAAGATTTCCTGTCGTGAGCGGGCTCCATACCAATAGCTCACTTTGCGCTTGGTGGCCTGTGATTCGAGGAGGTCGGATAGGTGGGCGCGGAGGGGGGCCATGCCGGCTCCGCCGCCGATGTAGATCATCTCCTTCTGAGTTGGCTTAATGTGGAAATCGCCGAAGGGTCCGATGGCGGTGACGGTGTCGCCGGGCTTGAGATTGAAGACGTAGGACGAGCCGACTCCCGGCGCACAGTCCTGGCCCGGAGGCGGTGTTGCGATGCGGACGTTGAAGCGAAGTGTCTTTTCCAGGGCCTGATTGCTGGCAAGCGAGTAGTTGTTTCGGCGCGTCCCGGTGGGATTCGATGCGACGAGATCGAAGACGTGCTGGGCTTCCCAAACGGCGGCGTAGGGTTGGGCAACTTCAAGATCGCGGAAC
>Ga0105046_10017869_pt1 | contig 10830 bp, 8 predicted proteins | sample MAT03_FD_78385 | JGI IMG/M metagenome (GOLD analysis project Ga0105046, IMG submission 78385) | Freshwater microbial communities from Lake Fryxell liftoff mats and glacier meltwater in Antarctica - MAT-03 (megahit assembly) | ecosystem: Environmental > Aquatic > Freshwater > Ice > Liftoff...
CGGCGGGGCTGGGGCAATCGACCTGCATCGGGATCGGCGGCGATCCGATCAAGGGGACCGAGCATATCGACGTGATCGGATGGCTGCTGGCGGACCCGGAGACGGAGTCGATCATCATGATCGGCGAGATCGGCGGCGCGGCGGAGGAAGAGGCGGCGCAGTTCGTCAAGGACGAGGCCAAACGCGGCCGCGCGAAGCCGATGGCGGGGTTCATCGCCGGCCGCACAGCGCCGAAGGGTCGGCGGATGGGCCATGCCGGCGCCATCGTCGCCGGCGGCAAAGGCGACGCGGAAAGCAAGATCGAGGCGATGAAATCGGCGGGGATCGTGGTGGCGGACAGCCCGGCGGGTCTCGGGCGGGCTGTGTTGCGGGCGTTGGGAAGGGATTGACGAGCAGATGCCGATCTTTCAGGCGGGCGGAAAACTCCACTGCTACGCCCATGTGCCGAAATGCGGCGGCACGTCGGTCGAGCGATATCTCTTCCTTCGTTTCAAGCGCGGTTCATTACATGAATCCAAGCGCAACATGGTGGAGACAAACAAGCGCTGGACCGAAACATCGCCAAAGAACGAGACCATGGACGCCTTTTCGGCGTTGTTCCGCCGGGAGTGGCTGGGCAAAGTATTGGCGATAATACGCGACCTAGTGAAGTGGCTGGTTTGCGAGTCAAATTTCCAGTCCGTGATTCTGCGCTCCATTCCGGTGGGGATGTCGATGGAAGAGTGGTTCGAGGATAGCGTCAAGGAGGCTGCAGTCGATCCATTCTATCTCGACAAGCATTTACAGGCACATACCGACCCCTTTCCAGCGGATGCAACGATATTTCGGCTTGAGGACAGCCTAGACCGCGCCATCCCTTATCTGGATGTCCTCGCAGGCGACACCGCAGGGAATGTGTCGTCTGAGCGCAAGCAATCCACGGTGCGGGCTTACTCGGCGTTATATGGGCCTCGGCCGTCCCCGGCCGGGATGCTGCCCGGGATCACCGCCTATTTCGGGCAGGATTTCGAACGGCTCGGCAACGTGCCGAGGGGTTTCAGATGGCCATGGCGTGATAACGCCGGTCGGGCGCAGAGCGCCTGCGGCGGAGGAGACGCGCAACGGCCCGTCGCTTACACGGCGGCGCGTGGAGCGGCGGTTGCGCCGCGTGTTAAACGCCGCGGGGGTCGCTCTGCATCGAGTGCGGCCTCCATCCAGGGCGGGAAGGCAGGGATGAGCGTTCGGAGGCGCGCGCCAAAGTCGCCAACGGGTCGGCCAGTGTTCGGACCCGGCGCGGTGGTAGTTGAAGGAACGGTAAATGGTCATGGTCAGTCATACCCATAAGTTCATCTTCCTGAAGATACAGAAGACGGCTGGGACAACTGTCGAGATTGCTTTCGAGCCGTTTTGCCGGCCGCCCGGCGCGGTCGTTACCGAGAAGACGCCAACTATCAGCACCAAATATGGGATCGTCGGGCGGCGGATGACCAAGCCGTGGCGTACGAAGCGGTACCTCGGTTTCATCGACTGGTCCAATCACATGAAGCACAGGGCGCTCGGCGAGGAACGCCGGGCGCAGTACCTGAAGATCACAACCGTGCGCAATCCGTTCGACGTCGCGGTGTCAAAATACCACCACGCTCTGACGTTCAGAGGGGCTCCCGAGGCAAAGGATTTTGACGAGACCCGCCGACGCTTCGCGGAAACTATCCTCACGAAGTCGAACAACTCCGACTACCGGGTCGTCCATGTCGACGGCCGGTTCGTCGTCGACCGCGTGATCCGGTTCGAGCGCCTCGCCGAGGGCTTATCGGAGGTCGCCCGCGAGGTCGCGCCGGAGGCTGCACCGGTGTTGCTTGCGCAGACCAAGGATATGTCGGGGCGGCGCAAGCGCTCGGTCGCCGACTACTATGACGAAGCCACGATCGCCAAGGTCCGGACAGACGCCGCCTGGGTCTTCGAGCGATTCGGTTGTCCCGACTGGCCCGGCGAGGCCGCACCCGCGCCATCAGCGCTCAACCCGCAGGTTCAGACATGACCGAACAGTCACAGAACGCCGTCTTTCACTCGCAGTCCTTTCTCCAGGGTCACAACGCGGATTTCATCGAGGCGTTGCAGGCGCGCTTTGCGGACGATCCGGGCAGCGTGGACGCGAGCTGGCACGCATACTTCGCAGGCTTGGGCGAGACGAGCGCGGACGCGGCGCGGGCGGCGCATGGGCCGAGCTGGGCGCGGACGGACTGGCCCCCCACGCCGAGCGACGAGATGACGGCGGCGCTTGACGGACAATGGGGGCCTGATCCGGCCGCAGGGGTCGGCGAGAAGGTCAAGGCCAAGGCGGCCGAGAAGGGCTTCTCGATTTCCGAGACCCAGGTCCAGCAAGCGGTGCTCGACAGCCTGCGGGCGTTGATGATCATCCGCGCCTATCGCATCCGCGGCAATCTCGCCGCCGATCTCGATCCGCTGCGACTGGCCGAGCCGGTTACGCATCCCGAACTGAAGCCCGAGACTTACGGCTTCACCGCCGCCGACATGGACCGTCCGATCTTTCTCGACAACGTGCTGGGGCTGCAGACCGGCAACATGCGCCAGATCCTGCAGATCCTGAAGCGGACCTATTGCGGGACGTTCGCGCTCCAGTACATGCATATCTCGGACCCCGTGCAGGCGGCCTGGCTGAAGGAGCGGATCGAGGGTTACGGCAAGGAGATCAGCTTCACGCAGCGGGGGCGCCGCGCGATCCTCAACAAGCTCGTGGAGGCGGAGGGGTTCGAGAAGTTCCTTCAGGTCAAGTACACCGGCACGAAGCGCTTCGGCCTCGACGGCGGCGAGAGCCTTATCCCGGCGATGGAGCAGATCATCAAGCGCGGCGGCGCGCTCGGGGTCGAGGACATCGTCATCGGAATGCCGCATCGCGGCCGGCTGTCCGTACTCGCGAACGTCATGGGCAAACCCTACCGCGCGATCTTCAACGAGTTCCAGGGCGGCAGCTTCAAGCCCGAGGAGGTCGAGGGCTCGGGCGACGTGAAGTACCATCTCGGCGCCTCGTCGGACCGGGAGTTCGACGGGAACACCGTGCACTTGAGCCTGACCGCCAACCCGAGCCATCTCGAGGCGGTGAACCCGGTTGTGCTCGGCAAGGTCCGTGCCAAGCAGGAGCAGATCGGCGACGTCGATCGCACCAGGGTTCTGCCCATCCTGCTGCACGGCGACGCGGCCTTTGCCGGCCAGGGCGTGGTGGCGGAATGCTTCGGCCTGTCCGGCCTCAAGGGGCACCGCACCGGTGGCACGATCCATATCGTCGTCAACAACCAGATCGGCTTCACCACCGCGCCGATGTATTCCCGCTCCTCGCCCTACCCCACCGACATCGCGCTTATGGTCGAGGCGCCGATCTTTCACGTTAACGGCGACGACCCGGAAGCGGTCGTCCACGCGGCGCGCGTCGCAATCGAGTTCCGGCAGATGTTCAACAAGGATGTCGTGCTCGACATCTTCTGCTATCGTCGGTTCGGGCACAACGAGGGCGACGAGCCCATGTTCACCCAGCCGTTGATGTACAAAGCGATCAAGGGCCACAAGACCACGCTCCAGCTCTATACCGAAAGGCTGGTGCGCGACGGTCTGATGCCAGAAGGCGAGATCGAGGACATGAAGGCGGCGTTCCAGGCTTTCCTCAACCAGGAGTTTGAAGCCGGCAAGGACTACCGCCCGAACAAGGCCGACTGGCTCGACGGACGCTGGTCGGGCCTGGGCAAGACCGACAGCAAGTACCAGCGCGGCGAGACCGCCGTCGATATCGGCAAGCTGCGATCGGTGGGCGCGGCGTTGACGCGATTACCCGAGGGCTTCAAGGCGCACAAGACCGCGCTGCGGATGCTCGACGCAAAGCGCGCGATGATCGACACGGGGACCGGCATCGACTGGTCGACGGCCGAGGCGCTGGCGTTCGGCACGCTGCTGGTCGAGGGCTATCCGGTGCGGCTGTCGGGCCAAGACGTGATGCGCGGGACCTTCAGCCAGCGCCATTCCGGGATCATCGACCAGGAGACCGAGGAGCGTTACCTGCCGCTCAACCACATGGCGACGGGCCAGGCCGGTTACGAGGTCGTCGACTCGATGCTGTCGGAATACGCGGTGCTCGGCTACGAATACGGCTTCAGCCTGTCCGAGCCGAACGCGCTGGTGCTCTGGGAGGCGCAGTTCGGCGACTTCGCCAACGGCGCGCAGATCATGATCGACCAGTTCATCAGCTCAGGCGAGTCGAAATGGCTTCGGATGAGCGGCCTCGTCTTGCTGCTGCCGCACGGCTACGAGGGCCAGGGTCCGGAGCATTCGTCCGCTCGGTTGGAGCGGTTCCTGCAGATGTGCGCGGGCGACAACTGGATCGTCGCGAACTGTACGACGCCGTCGAACTACTTCCACATCCTGCGCCGCCAGCTCCACCGAAGCTTTCGCAAGCCGTTGATCCTGATGACGCCGAAATCGCTGCTGCGTCACAAGCACGCCGTCTCGAAGCTCGTCGACTTCGCCAAGGGGTCGAGCTTTCACCGCGTGCTATGGGATGATGCGCAATACGGCGACTCGACGGTCGAGCTGGCTTCTGACGAGGACATCCGCCAGGTCGTCATCTGCTCGGGCAAGGTCTACTTCGACCTGCTGGAGGAACGCGACGCGCGCGGGATCTCGAACGTCTACCTGTTGCGGCTCGAACAGTTCTACCCGTTCCCGGCGCTGTCGCTGACCAAGGAGCTCAGCCGTTTCAAGGGCGCGCGGATCATCTGGTGCCAGGAGGAGCCGAAGAACCAGGGCGGCTGGACCTTTGTCGAGCCGAACCTCGAATGGGTGCTCGGCCGCATCGGCTCCGCGCATGTCCGCCCGGTCTACGTCGGCCGGCCCGCCGCCGCATCGCCAGCCACCGGGCTCGCGCGACTGCACAAGGAACAACAGGCGGCGTTGGTCGACGAGGCCCTGTCCGTGACGAAAGGCGCGCTGACATGACCGACGTCCGTGTGCCAACCCTCGGCGAGAGTGTGTCCGAGGCGACGGTCGCCACCTGGTTCAAGAAGGTAGGCGAAACCGTCGCCCTAGACGAGATGCTGTGCGAACTCGAGACCGACAAGGTCACCGTCGAAGTACCGGCCACCGCCGCCGGCGTGCTTTCGGAAATCGTCGCCGCCGAGGGCTCCACGGTCGGCGTCGACGCCCTCCTCGCCACCATCAACGAAAAGGCCAAAGTCATGCCCGCCGCGCCCAAGGCCGCGAAATCCCAACCCGCTCCCACCGCCGAGGCCGCCGCTCCCGCGCCGGCCACCCCCGCGCCCACCCCGGCCGCTGTGCCGGCGCAGGCCGACCGGTCGGTGGACGTCATGGTCCCGGCCCTTGGCGAGAGCGTGACCGAAGCGACGGTCGCGACGTGGTTCAAGGCGGTCGGCGATGCGGTCGCGGTCGACGAAATGCTCTGCGAACTGGAGACCGACAAGGTCTCGGTCGAGGTGCCCTCCCCCGCCGCGGGAGTTCTGGGCGAAATACTCGCCGCCAGCGGCGCAACGGTCGCGGCCGGGGGCAAGCTCGGCGTGGTCCGCTCCGGCTCGGGTCCGGGCGCTGGCCCCGACGCCGCGCCCGCTGAACCGCAAGCCGCCAAGGCGATCGACGCCGGCCCCGAAGAGCCGAAGCTTCGCGACGTTGAGGATGCGCCGTCGGCGAAGAAGCTGATGGCCGACAAGCGGCTGACCCCTGCCGATGTGACCGGAACCGGTCGCGACGGCCGGATCATGAAGGAGGACGTGCTCGGCGCCGACGCCAGGCCGGCGACCGCCGAAGCCGCGCCGCCGCCCCCCGCTCCGGCGCCGGAGCCCCCGGCGATCCCACGCGCGCCGGTCCTCGCCGAGGACGCCGCCCGCGAGGAGCGGGTGAAGATGACGCGTCTGCGCCAGACCATCGCGCGCAGGCTGAAGGAAGCCCAGAACACTGCTGCGATGCTGACCACCTACAACGAGGTGGACATGTCCAGAGTGATGGAGCTCCGCAACGAATACAAGGACATGTTCGAGAAGAAACATGGCGTGAAGCTGGGCTTCATGTCGTTCTTCACCAAGTCCTGCTGCCATGCGCTGCGCGAGGTGCCGGAGGTCAACGCCGAAATCGACGGCACCGACATCGTCTACAAGAACTTCGTGCATATGGGCATCGCCGTTGGAACACCGTCGGGCCTCGTGGTCCCGGTCGTGCGCAACGCTGATGAGATGAGCTTCGCGGCGATCGAGAAGAAGATCAACGAGCTCGGCCTTCGCGCCCGCGACGGCAAGCTTTCGATGGCGGAAATGCAGGGCGGCACGTTCACGATCTCGAACGGCGGCGTCTACGGCTCGCTGATGTCCTCGCCGATCCTGAACCCGCCACAGTCCGGCATCCTCGGCATGCACAAGATCCAGGAGCGACCGATGGTGGTCAAGGGCGCGATCGTCGCCCGCCCGATGATGTATCTCGCGCTCAGCTACGATCACCGCGTCGTGGACGGCAAGGGCGCGGTGACCTTCCTCGTGCGGGTGAAGGAGGCTCTGGAGGATCCGCGGCGGCTGTTGATGGACTTATAGCCACATCGCAATACTGCGTGACAGCCCAGGTCACGCATGACATAATAACTAACGTGGGCTGGTCGAAGGGAGCGCTGTCATGATGTCGCGAAATACCTTGCGTAACGCCATCTTGGCAATGCTGGGACTGTCTGCCATGTCGAGCTCAGCTCACGCATTGACCGCGTACACCAATAACTACGTAACGATCAATGTGTCAAATTATTCGTCTGCCGAACCAAATTCGACGCTTACCGCCTGGGTGGACGACAGTAATTTCCTAGCGCAAGCAAATTATATTACCGCTGCGGGAAACGGTACTTTCAAGTCTGCATCCCTCAACAGCAATGCAGATTATTTTGACTGGGGGCTTGTTGCTTTTGTGGATGGACAAGCAGATACGGGGTTCTACCTGGACCAAAGCGCTTATGATGTTGGCTGGCATTACCCTGATCCCGATGCTTCAAACAATGCAGAAACCAACTGGATTGCCAGCGTTGGCGACTTCCCCGATAATGTGTCGGGATACAACATGATCATAGGCTTCGACTACGACAGCCGAATCATGACGGCGTCACTTGAAACGATTCACGTAGACGCGCCAGCGCCCGTCCCGCTCCCCGCGTCGCTGCCGATGATCGCGTGCGGCCTTCTCGTCCTCGCATCGGTCCGCTTCGCATCGCGAGGCGTCCGGCGCTGAGGCGCGCGGGACCGTCAACGCCGACGTGAGAAGGGCGCTGGATCAATCGGCCACGGAAGCGGTCTCCTCCCATCGGGTGGTCCCGGGATAGTCTTCACTCGCCTGCCTGTGGGCAGGCAGGCGCGGGCCGATGTGTCGACGGACAGATCGGCCGGGCCAGCGGCGACGTGTCGCCGAACTCGGGAGAGGCTCTGACTGACTTGAGAGGCGCGGCATGACCCCCGAACTCACCGCCCTCGCCCTCGCCGGCCTGCTCCAGGTCGCGCAATACATCCTGATGTCCATCCCCGCCAACCTCGAGCTCGGCCCGCGCAAGACCCTCGGCCCGCGCGACCACGCGGCCGACCTCCAGGAGCAGCTCTCTCCCCGCACCGCCCGCCTCTTCCGCGCCCTCGACAACCATTTCGAGGGCCTGATCCTCTTCACCCTCGCCGTCGTCGTTGTCACGCTGTCAGGTGCGTCTTCGGGCTTCACAGCCGCCTGCGCCTGGACTTACCTCGCCGCCCGGGCCCTCTACGTGCCCGCCTACGCCTTCGGCCTCACGCCTTGGCGCTCGGTCATCTGGCTCGCGGGCTTCGTGGCGACAGCGGCGATGATCGTCGCTGCATTACTGTGAGGTCCACGTTCGCACAATGTTCTGACAGTCAAGAGTATCAATGGCGTGCAAGGTGTCCGCGCACGAGGACTCTCGCGCGCCCGGGTCTTGTTGCCATCTTGGCGGCGGTCGCTATTATCCTCGTCGCACCGATCTGAGGGAACGGAATGGCCGAGTTCGACGTCATCATCATTGGGGCGGGCCCCGGAGGCTACGTCTGCGCGATCCGCTGCGCGCAACTCGGGTTGAAGGTCGCCTGCGTCGAGGGCCGCGAAACGCTGGGCGGAACTTGCCTCAACGTGGGCTGCATCCCGTCGAAGGCGATGCTCTACGCGTCGGAGATGCTGCACGAGGCGCAGACGAATTTCCCGAAGATGGGACTGATCGGCGCAGCGCCGACGGCCGATCTGCCGAAAATGCTCGAATACAAGCAATCGACGGTCGAGGCGAACACGCGAGGCATCGAGTTTTTGTTCAAGAAGAACAAGGTGACCTGGCTGAAGGGCTGGGCATCCATCCCCCGCGCCGGCGAAGTGACGATCGGCGACGCGGTCCATAGCGCTCCATCCATCGTGATCGCCAGCGGATCGGAGGCGAGCGCGCTGCCCGGCGTCACGGTGGACGAGAAGGTGGTGGTGACCTCGACTGGCGCGCTTACGCTCGCCGAAATCCCGCGGAAGCTGGTCGTGATCGGCGCCGGGGTCATCGGGCTCGAAATGGGTTCGGTCTATGCGCGGTTGGGCGCGGAGGTAACGGTCGTCGAGTATCTCGACCAGATCATGCCGGGCATGGACATGGAGATCGTCAAGGCCTTCCAGAAGACGCTGGCGAAGCAGGGCCTGAAGTTCGTTCTCGGCGCCGCCGTGCGGGCGGTCGAAGTGACGAACGGCAAGCCTTCGGTCATCTACAAGCTGCGCAAGGACGAAAGTGCGGCGCGACTGGACGCGGATGTCGTGCTGGTTTCGACCGGGCGCAAACCGTTCACGACCGGGCTCGGCCTCGATGCGCTGGGGGTTGCGTTCTCGAAACGCGGCCAGATCGAGGTTGACGCGCGTTGGCAGACGAACGTGCCCGGGCTTTACGCGCTCGGCGACGTGATCGACGGGCCGATGCTTGCGCACAAGGCCGAGGACGAAGGCATGGCGGTGGCCGAGGTGCTGGCGGGCCAACACGGTCACGTCAACTACGGCGTGATCCCGAGCGTGATCTACACGTCGCCCGAGGTGGCGAGCATCGGCGCCACCGAGGAGGCGCTGAAGGAGACGGGCGCCGCCTACAAGGTTGGCAAGTTTCCCTTCATGGGCAACGCGCGCGCCAAGTCGCATTTTGCCGGCGAGGGCTTCGTGAAGATCCTCGCCGACGCGAACACCGACCGCATTCTAGGCGCCCATATCATCGGTCCCATGGCCGGCGATCTCATCCACGAAATATGCGTCGCGATGGAGTTCGGCGCCGCCGCCGAGGACCTCGCGCGTACTTGCCACGCCCATCCCACCTTCTCCGAAGCCGTCCGCGAAGCGGCGCTGGCCTGCGGGATCGGCGCGATCCACGCCTGAGCGACAAGCCTACGCGAACAGGCCCCTGACGCCAAGGCTTGGTCAGGGCTACCCCGATCCGGGCCCGGATTCCGTTCTTTCGCGCGCAACGCCTGCATCTTGCCAGACGGGCGTCGCGAGCGCGCCGGACGGAGGCGACACGCGACGGCAGAACGCATCCGCGCTTCATGTGTAGGACGGGGGTATCCCCGAAGAAGCCGCCGAGATCTCGCATTTCCCGCGCTCGGAGCGCGCCCGGCCGGGTGGTGATCCAACACGTCCACCCAACTATTTTGGTTTCAATCCCGTCATCTGGGCGAACATGCTCTGAAGCTGCTCCAGGCCGTTAAGGCCACCGGGCATCCAGAACTTCATCATTTCCTGCGCATCCATGGCCCGGACATTGGCGGTCATCCGTTCGGCGATCTCCGTCATCATCCGGTCTTGCAGCGGCTTCACATCGGGCAATCCGAGAAACGCGCGGGCCTCCTCGGGCGAGCAATCCACATCCACCGTGATTTTCATCCACCGCCTCCGCGACCATGCTTTCGCCATGTTAGGATCCGCCGCTTCGCTTGCAAAGGCCCAGCGCTGGAGCCGCGACGTCGAATCGGCGCTAGGCGACGCTGCGGAGGGCACGACCGTAACCGCACGGGTGGTCACCGCCTTGCGGGTCAGGCCGGAATGTAGGGTGTCGCAGTTGAGGTCGCTATCGACGTAAGTCCTTGGCAGCCCGCTGCAAGAAAGACGCGGTCGCCGCTGCCCGGCCCTATCATGCGCTCTTCGGAACGCAGATGAGCTGCAGGGGCCCGCGGGCGGCAGCCCCTTGATCCCGCTGCCGCATCGGGTTTGCAGCGCAACCCGCGCCCGGCGTCCTCACCACGGGCGCGCACCGCCCGCAAGGCGGTGCAAGCGATCCCGTCCCACAGCCCGACGGTCTCAGTTGGAAAGACGGGCACCGCCGTCCGAGGCGTCGGTCCCGGGCGCGGAGACGGCGGAGAATAGTTCCCCGACCAAGCGACGTCTGCTCGGACGAAACCACGCCTCCTCACCCTGGCGTCCAGCGTGCCGCGAACGTATCCGGGATGATCACGCGGTCGAGGGCGGATACCGCGCAGTGCGGCCGCGCGTCAGTTCGACATCGGCATTGCGAGCGCGGTGCGCTGGACGGCTGCGAGACTCGGCGCTCGGGTCGGATCGATGCGCAGGCCGATCTGCGGATCGGCGCCAATCAGGGGACGCCGGACATTACGCTGACCGGGCCTGCGGGACCGGCCGATCGCGGAGCGCGGCGAGACCTGCGCGATCACCTCCATCCACGACGCTACTTGGAAGGGTTTGCCATCCCAAGTCCAAGACCACGCATTAGGGACTACGCTCCTCGCTTGGCGCCACCGAGACGACACGCGCGATTTGATGGGATCAGCGCGGGAGGGGTGGATTCCA
>Ga0105046_10017871_pt1 | contig 10829 bp, 7 predicted proteins | sample MAT03_FD_78385 | JGI IMG/M metagenome (GOLD analysis project Ga0105046, IMG submission 78385) | Freshwater microbial communities from Lake Fryxell liftoff mats and glacier meltwater in Antarctica - MAT-03 (megahit assembly) | ecosystem: Environmental > Aquatic > Freshwater > Ice > Liftoff...
CACCGAGATCGTGCGCCTGCTGGTGGCCCACGGCGCCAGGCTGCAACTGGCCGACGCGCAAGGCGTCACGCCGCTGGCGCATGCCGAGCAGCGCGGGCAGCGCGCGATCGCCGAGATCCTGCGCCGGGCCGGAGCTCGGGGCTGACATCGCACCGCTCCGATGCAGCGACGCCGGTTCCTCGCACTGATCAGCAGGCCCCACGCCATCATGTCCAGCGCCCCGGCTCTTGCTGACAGTTCCGGCCCGCAACTCGCGTCGTACTACGACCGCCTCATGGCACTGCACGGCGATGAGCCCGTCGGGCTGCCATGGGCCATGCAAGAGCCCCTTTAGAGCCCTTGGCGAATTCCGGAGTTCGCAGTACGAAGGAACGCCAGTGAGCGCGCCTGACATCACCAGACTTTGCGGCTTGCTACCCGGCATCAACTGTCTTGAGCTGTGTGTTGCCTCGAAGACCGGCCGTTCAGTCCGCGTTGGATTGAATGGCTGCTGTCGGTGCTGACCGCGAACTGGAAGTCCCAGACATCAGCTGACGGTGACGACAGGCAGCTTCCTGGCGTCTCGTCTCGTCGACGTCGTTCCGGAAGCAACCGCTAACAGATCACCGGAACAGGCCCCGCAGAGGCAGGCACCTGCAGGCAGGCGGCACCTGGAGTGATTGAGGCGTAACGCGCGGCCTGAGACCGTCCGAGGTCACAACCTCGGGAGCCTCGCGTGCAAGCCATTGGTCGACAGCCGCAGCGGGCGCCCGACGGCGCCCCTTTTCACTACGATCGTCACCGCCATGCGCAGACCCCGCTGTAACGTCATGAGGACTTCAGCCCAGCTGTACAGCATCAATGGCCTGAGTTGCCGGGCGCCGACGGGGCCTCTTGACGGCCTGCGCCGAAACGGTTCCGGGCCAGTAGCTGGGCCGTCGCTCGACCAGCGCGCGCTTAAGCGCCGCCGCGCCACGCCCAGCAGGCAGAGGCCGGACAGCAACAGCAGCGCCGCGCCGGGCTCTGGCACCGGGGTGAGCACGAGCTCGCTGACGCTCAGGCTCGACACGCCGATGAAGTCCGTGGTGTCGACGACGCCGAAGGCCAGCGTCACCGTGCCGCTCTGCGTCAGCACGATGCTGAAAGGCCGCTCAGCCGCTGCCGGCGCGCTGCGCGTGGCCAGCGTGATGAGTTCGCCGTTCAGCACGGCAAAGGCGTGGTCCTCGAAGTCGGTATCCAGCGTGCTGAACTGCCAGCTGAAGCTCACTGTGTCCCCGGCGTGGGCGGCAAAGCTCTGCGACACGAGCGATCCTTCGGTGCCGACCTCGGTGTCCGACAGGTCCAGCGCGAAGGCCGCCAGGCCGACGCCGGCCTCGACCGCCGCGATGTCGGCCGCACTGGTGCCCGACAGGTTGAAGGGTGCATCGGGGTCGCCGGGCATCGCATAGGCGTTCGTCAGCGTGATCGTGCCGGCAGCGGCGACCACGTCGCCCAGCACCGACCAACCCACCAAGCTGCCGGTGTCGGCCTGAGCAAGGGCCTGAGGGACGGCCACGATAGCGGCAGCCCCTGCCAGCGCCGCGAGCATCTTGCGTACGAGTTCTTTCATGAGTGGACCTGCGGATAGTGGGTTGGGCGGGGGGCCTTCGGTATCGCCGGGCCACGCCCCGCGACAGGAAGGTCAGCGGACGATCAGGTCCCGGCTGGACGACAGGCTGGCCGGGCTCACGCCCTGCAGCGTAAGCAGCGCGCGCGGAGCGGCTGGCCCGGCCCTGTCGGTATCGATCTGCACGCTGCTGCCGCCGCGCAGCGGCGCGAAGCGCACCACGCCCTCGGCCACTGGGTCGCTGCCGTTCCAGCCGAGCGCGGCCAGCAGCGAGCGCAGGTCCAGCAGGTCCTTGCCCGGCACGAAGTCGGTAACGGTGTCGCCGGCGTCACGCAGAGAGGCGTAAACGTAGATGTTGATGCCGCCGCGGCCGGTCATGCGGTTCGCGCCGGTGCCGCCGATCAGCAGGTCGTCGCCTTCCGAGCCCAGCAGCGCGCCACGCGGGCCGCTGGCGGTGATGGTCTTGAAGATGCTCAGGCCCACCAGCACGGGGTCGTGGTCGGAAGAGCGGAACACGTCGGATGCGAACGGGTCCGGCGGGCAGGGGTTGCCTGAGCAGGTGCGCGGCGCCTTGAACTCAAGGTTGTAGTCGCGCAGCGACGCTTCGTCGGCGTTGATGGCCCAAAACGCGGCAGACACCACCTTGGCCGACAGGCCGGGCGTGGCGATGGCATGGTCCAGCCGCCCCGAGTTGCCGTCGAAGACGAATGAGTAGCCAAGGTCCGAGAAGCGGCCGATCTGATCGATGTAGCCGCTGCTGGTGAGCTCGAAGATCGGGTCTTCCTGCGCGTAGGCGTTCAGATCACCGACGACCACCACGTCGCTGCTGCCGCTGGCGGCCTGCCGCTGTGCCACGAAGCTGCGCAGCGCCTGTGCCTGGGCTAGGCGAGCGGGGTTGAAGCAGCCCTGGCCGTCGCCCTGGTTGAGCTCGGCGCCGCTGGCATCGGTGCAGCTCTTGGACTTGAAGTGGTTGACGATCACGGTGAAACGTTCGTCGTTGGCCGGCGCGAACGTCACCGCCAGCGGCGGCCGGTTGTGTATCGCTGCGACGTCGCTCACCGCGCCGCCCACGGGGGCCAGACGCGCCGGCTTGTAGATCATCGCCACGCGGATGGCATCTGTGCCGGCGCCGCCACCCGCCACCGGGTCGGCCACCACGGCGTAGGTGCCGGCACCGAGCTTGGCGTTGAGACCGTCGACCAGATTCTGTGCTGCAACGGTGCCGTTGTTCTGGATCTCCATCAAGCCGACTGCGTCGGCGTCGATGGCGGCGATCGCTTCGACGATCTTGCTGCGCTGGCGGTTGAACTCGGCCAGATTGCTCGCACCCCGGCACAGGCTCGCCGCGGGCGTGCTGCCGCCCTGCGTGCAGACCTGGCCGGTCTGTCCGCCGGCGGTGTTGCCGTCGGTGAAGGTAGTGAAGTAGTTCAGCACGTTGAACGCGGCGACCTTGACGTTGCCGCCGACTACCGGCGGCTGCGCCGGGCGCGGGTTGCTGGCGGTGAACACCGGCGCCGCGGTGGGCTGGATGCGATAGGAAACGATGCCGGCAGCACTGGCGGTGGCCAGGCCGAAGTCGATGGTGCCAGTGACGGACGCGAGGGTGTCGCCCGTACGCGCCTCGCCGGTCGTGAGATTCAGGTAGGGCGTGGGGTTCGGGTTCTGGAAGCTGCTGCCGTCGTCGAGCAGCAGCGTGCTGCGCGCGTTCTCGTCGGCCAGTGCCAGCGCGGCGAGGGTCAGAGGGCGGTGGCGGTTGGTCGGGGTCTCGCGCCGGCCGTTGGCGGCGATGGTGATCTGTCCGAAGCGGCCCTGGAAGAAGTTCTGCTGCACCGTCAGCGGGCCGGCCAGCGTGATCAGCATGCCCTCGTAGCGCTCGAGGCCGTCGGCCACGGGCACCGGCAGCATCACGGGTGTGGGCATGATCAAGCCGGAGCCCAGCAGCGTGATGCCGGTGGCGCCTGTCAGCTGCGTCATCGGCCGCGCCTCGGCAGCCGGGTTCGACGTGGTCTGCGAGACGTCGAACTCGGTCACGTTCCCGGTGAGCCGGATCAACTGACCGACCGCCACCGTCGGCGCGGTGCTCGTGAAGACGAAGATGCCGTCGGAGGTGGCCGGGTCGCCGTCGCCCACCGTGTCCTGCAGAAAGAATCCGTTGTTGGTGAGCCGCGTCACGACACCGGTGCTGGTGACCGAGGCACCGACGAGCGGGCTGATCGCGCCGCTGCCCTGGATGGTGTAGATCGGCGTGTCGGCGGCCAGCGCACCCGCTGGGGCGGCCAACAGCACCAGCGCGAGTGCGCCGGCCTTGAACAGAGGGCTGCGGGTCATGGCGGTCCTTGGGTGCGGGTGGGCGGGCGGGGCCGGAAGACACTCGCAGCGCTCCACGGGGCGCCGCAGGGGCGCGGCAGTTGTCGGTCAGCCGCGACGGCGGACGATGAAGCCGACGGCCGCCAGGCCGGCCAGCAGCAGGGCGTAGGTACCGGGCTCGGGGATCGGGGCTGCCGCGCTGATGGTCACCATGTCGAAGCGCCAGGTGCCGCCGGCATAGCTGCTGGAAGACCTGGATGCCTCGTAGAGGTTGGTACCGGGCGAAAATGTGGCCACGACACGGAAGCCGAAGTTCTCGTTGTTGTCGGCGCCGCTGATGCCGGAGAAGTCGAAAGTGCGCCCGTTGAACCAGGTGTCGCCGGCATTGCCGTCGAAGGTGGCGGCATCGACCCATGCACTGCCATCAAGGGTGTATTGCACTGCCTCGTACCGCGACGATGTGTTGCTGTGACGAAGGTCGTACTGGATCTGGACATCCTGCCAGCCGACCGTGCTCACGCTGAACTGAACGCCTCGTTCCTTGTCTTGCGTACTCTGGGGCGCATAGGTCGTAGTCTGGAACCCGGAGTCGTCGGAGGCTTCCGGATCCGAGGAGCCCGTGCCCGAATTGAAGCCCGTGGTCGTCACGCCGCCCAGCAGCGAAATGCTGCCAGTGCCGATCGCGGGAGCCGTCGTTCCGGTGGCGCTGTTCGCGTCGGAACCGAAGTTGAAATTCCACAGCGTGAGGGTGTCGGCTTGCGCCGGCAGTGAGACGGCGGCCACTGCGGCCAGAGTGAACAAGTGCTTGATCATCGAAACGGCTCCTGGAGGTCGAGTGTGGAGCGGCCCATGTGCGAGTCGCCGCTCGCCCGGACTTTAGGCAGCTGCCGTGTAGTCGACATGACACCTCCCCTGCCGATCGGCCCATGCGCCCTCGGATCGAGGGGTGAGGGTGCAGTGGCCTGCGCTCAGAGGTCGCCGTGACACAGTCGGCACGTGACTTGCTGTGCCGCCCGCTCCGCCTGGCCGCAACGGTGCCGTGTCCGAGGTTCCACAATCGGCGTCCCCATCATCATCCGAAGCAAGGATCCTGCGTCGTGCGCGCCTCGCGCGCATGAGGCGGGTAACAGTCTGGCGAAAACGATGGTCCAGGCCTGTCGCAGGAAATGCGTGTCTCTTGTCCAAGGAATCAGCGTCGCGGCCTGCGTACGTTCCAACGCGAGGACTCGGCATGCCAGCGCTCATCCGAACACGGTCCAAGCGCCCAGGCCCCAGGCGTTCCCGTGGAACCTTGGCCGCACTCCTCGCCCCAGTGGCTGGCGCCATGGCCCGGCCCATGGGCGGTGGAAGACGGGCCGCTCGATCAGGTCAAGTGCGCGTACCCGCGAAGCAGACTGAAATCTGCCCGGTGGTGCAGAGTCAATTGGACTCGTTGAGCCGAACGAAGGGTGTCCAAGCCCGGGCCATCCATGCTCCTGGTGACGGCCCAGGTGGTTCCCTGGTCGTCAACGAGGAAAGCCAGGCCGAACTTGAGCAAGACCTCGCGAGCAGTTGCCATAACGAAAGCTCGGGTTCTTTGGGCTGCCGACATGTCGTGCTCCAGAAGCCGCAGTGTGCCGATGGTAGCGGCTTGGGCGATTGCGTTCGACGGCGCCCGTGAGCGATGCTTAATGATCCGGCAGCCCCAGAGGGCGCCTTGATGTGTCGACAGAATTCGCGTTTCGATACCAGTTCTCCACAGACTTATCCCCCTGTTCGGTGGACAACTCTGTTTCCGATCCATGCGCTGCCGATCCGAGGTAGGCATGGAGGTCCTGCTTGACGCGGCCTGGGGTCAGTCCGCCAGGCCATCAGCTTGCGACTTGCAGCAGCGCAGGATCCAGCAGAGGCTGGCTGGTGGAGCGACCAGACAGCCGGTTCTCGCCGTTGCTGACGCGAATGAACCTGTTGTCTCGCAAATTTTTTCCCCGCGTCCGTGTCACGCAATCTTGTGAAGCAAGTCGACCGATCGTGCTGATTGGGCCACCGGGTGGTGCGTATTCACCCGGCAATGAGGCCGACGCCCGTCCGAGTGCGGTCGCTACATCAAGCTCGAGTTGGCCGCGTGAGCGGGCCGGTACGGTCTACCCGGAGGGTGTGGGGACGGGCAAGAGGCTGGGAGGGAGCGTCTTGTCGATCCAGGCGACGACGGCCGAGTGCAGGTAATCCCGGAGGTCGCGGCCCTGACGGCGGCACGTCTCATGGGCGCTGAAGCCGCGCGCGATGAACTCGTCGCCACGGCGCGACCAGGTGGGGCCGAAGATCTTGCGCTTGAGCACCAGCGCGCGGATGGCCTGCTCGGCGGAGTTGTTGGTGGGCGGCACATCCGGATTGGCCAGGAAGGTCCACAGCGCAGGCTCCAGCTTGAGCAGCTTGGCGCAGGTGTTGGCCGTGCGCGTGCACTGGTGTCTGCGCGCTGCCCTGCAGCAGCAGGCGTTTGAAGCGGCGGCGCAGCGGATCGAACTGAGCGGAGCTGCGGTCCTGCACGCGCCAGCGGAAGAGCAGATATCCGGCGCCGAGCAGGCCGCGGCCGACCTGCCCGGCCAGGTCCGCACGTTGACTGATCCGGGCCAGGTCGCGCAGCACCAGTGACAAGCAGACCTGCCGCTGCGTGACATCCACGAAGTCGTAGACGGCATAGCGGTCGGAGACCACCGTGCCGCTGGGCTTGGCGCCGCTGGGCTTGGTGCCGATAAGGTCGATGGCCACGTAGCGCGCACGTGAAAGCAGCAGGCTGTAGAAAACCACTTTGGGCGTCACCACGGCCCATGCCCAGTTGCCGGCACCTTCGAATTGGTTGATCAACTCAGGACAGCTCGTCTTCGAACTGCTTGACTGGTGCCTGGCGCCCACGTGGAATGCCACCTCCAGCAGCCGTGCTTTCAGCGCCTGCGCCACCTTGCCGTGCGCCTGCGAGATGGCCCCGACGCTGAAGTCCACGCCCATCAGCCGCGCCAGCAGATCTCGGGTCTTCAATTGCGTGAGGTGGTAGTGCGTGCCCAGGGTGCCGATCACCGCCAGGGCGCGCGGGCCGATCTGGCCACTCGGCACCCCCGCGGGCAAGGCCGCCCGGTGCGCCTTGCCGCAGCCCAGGCAGCGCCCCGAATATCGCCTGTACTCGTCGACCTGTGCCTTGACCGGCGGCACGTCGAACACCTGGTAGCGCACGGGCTCGTCGGGCAGTACCAACACAGCGGCGCCGCACTCAAAGACCTCGACAGGCTTGCAGTCGACGACGCTGTCGACTTGCGAGGCGTCCAGCAGCGCCCGGCAGCTGCCCTTGTGGCCCTTCTGCGCCCCGCGCTTGCGCTCACTGGCTCGGCGCTGCCCCCCGGTTGCCGCCGCTGCCCGGTCCATCGGAGGATGGCGGCTTGGACGAATTCCTGGAGTCGAGCTTCAGCCGCTTTTGCAGCACGGCCAGCAGTTCGTCTCGCTGGACCAGCTGTTGGCGCTGTAATTCGACCTGTGCGGTGAGTTCGGTGATCACCTGATGACACTGCGCCAGAGTCGAAGGCGCTGGGTCGGATGCCGATGTACCGAACGAATGCCCAGTCGGCACCGCCTCGGTCGGCGGTGCGCCTCTATCGACTGGTTTGGGCTTGCTTGGGCTTACGCGTCGTCGATCAGTCGGTAGCGAAAAACGTCGCGGGTGTCGAGCGATTCAAACCCTACCAAGCAAGCAGCCTTCAACGCAGCACCGCCCACAACCTCACGGCCACGCGCCCTTCGCTTCTGGTTGCTTCGCTACCCCGTGAATACGTACGAATCGTTTCCGATGCGAATCGGCGGCAGCGGATCTATCCGACTGACGCAACGACTGGGGCCTGAGCGCGGCGTCAAATGTCTTGGCGTTCCCACGCGGGTGCATCGCCGTCTGCGGTGCAGAGTTGCCCGCGGCGGCGTGCGGTCGGCGCTTGCGACGAACCGACCGACCGACGCGGCGGACAACTCGTCTCGGAGGCACAGGACCACCGCAAACCGCCCACAAATAGGCCGGAAGAACCAATTTTCCCATCCTCGTGGCTGCGGCCTTGGATTCGCCGGCGATCCAGCCCCCCTAGCTTCAAGGCCTGCACTCCCTCTTTGGGTTGATGCCGGGCCGCCCGCCAGCGCCTAGATTGGGTGCACGCATCAAGACCGCGTCACCCGTCGGATCCCCGCTCCGTCCTGCCGCGTTCGTGCGCCCCGCCGACCTCCGGAGAACCACCCCATGGCCACCAACGCCCCCCATTCCGCCTACCAACTGCTGGGCCGCTTGCACGGCTACCTCTGTGACGACTGCGAGAAGCCGCTGGCCGGCGCCACCGTCCGGCTTTACCGCGCGGTGCAGGACGCCGGCGTCACGGCCCTGGCCGTGGCCAACCCCAAGGACACCTTCGCCATCCTGAGCGACGAGCAGGTGCAGGCCAAGGCGCCGCGCCTGCTGGCCGAGGTCCTGGTCGGCGAAGACGGCGCCTTCTCGGTGGCCCTGGGCGAGAAGGGCGCCTACCAGGGCGAGGCGCTGGAGATCGATGTCTACTGTGGCACCATCCCGTTCAAGGGGCCGAAGCCGCCGCGGCCGAACCTGCAGTTCAGCATCACCACCGTGCAGCCCATGTGGCGCCACGGCGAGACCCGGGCGCAGGCCCTGTTCGAGTACAAGGTGTCGGCGCGCTACTGGTGTGCGGTGCTGGCGCGGCTGGGCCTGTGGGTCATCTGCGGGCGCCTGACCACCTGCAGCGCGCCGCAGCAGCCCTTCCATGGCGCCACCGTCAGGGCCTTCGACGTCGACTGGCTGCAGGACGATGCCCTGGGCGCCGATGTCACCGATGCCGCCGGCCGTTTCACCATCTACTACACGCGGGCGCAGTTCGACCGCACCATTTTTTCGCCGGCTATCAACCTGGAATGGGCCGGCGGCCCCGACGTCTACTTCCGCGTCGAATACGCCGGCGCCACCCTTCTGGCCGAACCGCCCTCTAAAGGCCGCACGCCGGGGCGCGAGAACGTCGGCCATTGCCTGTGCGTGAAACTGTGCACGGACGACGTGCCCAATACGGACCCCGAGAAAGAGCCGCACTGGACGCGCGTCGAGGCCTTCAACGTGCACCCCCAGGCCGCCGATCCGGCCCACAACTTCGGTGCCGAAGGCTATGCCGGCCTGGCCAGCCAGAGCTATGTCTTCGGCGGCGCGGTGGCGCTGTTCGGCAACTGCCCGCTGTTCAACGCTGCCGCACCCGCGAACGCGCTGAAGTTCCGCTTCCTGGTCGCCGAGTGGCAATGGCCCGGGGGCGGCGACGGCACGGCGGGCGTGATGCCCAGCCTGCCGCCGGCGGCACCGCCGTCGCCGCTGGCGCCGAACGCGGTCTGGCGCGTGATGCCGGTAGCCAACGACGCTCTGCCGCTGGGCGACCTGTACTACAACGACGGCATCAATCCGCTGGCCAGCGTGGCCGTGCGGCCGGCGCCCGACGCCGAGGGCTTCATCACGCTCGCGGGCACGGCCGTGAATGCGCCGCTGTCCGGCGGCGGCAGCGTGCTGATCAACGTCACGCAGGCCAACTTCCTGCGCAGCGGGCTGCTGGCCTACATGGATTCGGCGGCCATCACCTCGGCACACGCGCCGCGCTTCCCGGCCTGGGGCAATGACAAGTCGCAGGCCGGCCGCGTGCTCACTTCGGCCGAGCGCGAACCCATCCGGCGCTACCGCGTCATCTTCGAGGTGCGCGATGCCGGCACCAATGCGGTCCTGTTCAGCGACTCGCTGGACTCCATCGTGCTGGACAACACGCCCTCGGTGGGCCTGCTGAACATCGCCGAACTGCTGGCCGATGCCTGCAACCCGATCATGGGGCTGACCGCGATCCACGGCCTGTTCACGCTGGACCACCCGCACCTGCGCCAGTACACGCTGACCATCGACAACAACAACGGCAACGTACACGCGGCGCCACCGCTGCCGAACGGCGCCTTCCCGCCGGTGGACTTCTTCTTCCGCGGCGCGGCCAGCGGGGCGGCAGGGCCGGGCAATGCCATCGACATCTCGGCCGATCCGGTGTGTGCCTATAGCCTGAATCTGAACTGGACGACGCGGCGCTACCTCACCGGCAACCAGAGCCGGCAGACGCTCTACTGCAAGGAGTGAGCAACGGGGCACCGCCTCCCTTGAAATGCCTCGGCGTGCTGCTGTCTGTGGAGGACCGGCGGGCCGATACACGGCCCGCCGGCCACATCCCAGATTGGAGACACAGCCATGTACGAATCGTTGTTGAGTTACCCCAACGGCCTGTTCCGTAATTTCGAGCGCCTGCGCCGCGAGTTGGACGACATCGGTGTCTCGGCTCTGCCCAGCAGCATCCGCTCGGTGGCTGCGGACAGCCTGCCGGCCATCAATGTCGGCCGCACGTCCACCAGCATCGAGATCCATGCCTTCGTACCCGGCTTGGACGCCGGCAAGATCAACATCACGCTCGACTGCGGCGTGCTGCGCATCAGCGGCTAACGCGCGTCGGCCCTGCCCGAGGACCGCAGCATGGTCAACGTCTATGCGCGCGAACGCAGAAGCGGCAGCTTTACGCGTGCCGGGGCCCTGCCCGACGACGTCGATCCGGCCCAGGTTCATGCCAGCCCGAGTTTGTCAACTTTCGCCCCATTTCCCGCCCGCACCGGCCGCTAACCCGCATGGATGCTGGGTTTCGCCTTGAAGTTGATTTGTAGTGCCATAAGCTTTCCTGATTAGCAAGGAGCCTCCGGTAGCTCACTCGGTGAGCCACAGCAGGTGCACGATGGGGTCTCCACCAACGGAGATCCGTGATGCCGATCGATCGGTTCGGGTTCCTGCGGCACCACGAGCGCGCGCAGCTTGGCGTTGGGCGCGAGAACGCCGTGGTTCGCGCAGCGGGGGTCCGCTCACTTCGCG
>Ga0105046_10017872_pt1 | contig 10829 bp, 16 predicted proteins | sample MAT03_FD_78385 | JGI IMG/M metagenome (GOLD analysis project Ga0105046, IMG submission 78385) | Freshwater microbial communities from Lake Fryxell liftoff mats and glacier meltwater in Antarctica - MAT-03 (megahit assembly) | ecosystem: Environmental > Aquatic > Freshwater > Ice > Liftoff...
AACCGGCACTCTGCCCGAAGTCGATCCCCTCGATGCGGTGCAGATTCAATATACCTCGGGCACGACCGGTTTTCCCATGGGTGTCGTCTTGCATCACTCGGACTGACCAACAATGCGCGCCATGGGTTTGCCAGGATCGGACTGGACGATGGAGGCACGGTGGTCCTGTACCAGCCGCTGTTCCACACCGGCGGCTGCGGCTATTATCTCTTGGGATCGGTGCAGGGCAGCCGCAAAATCGTCCTGATGCGACAATTCGATGCCCAGATCGCCAATGCGCTGAGCGAGTCCGAGCGAGCCGTCCTTTTCGGCGGCGTTCCGACGATGATCACTGCGATGCTTGAAGCGGACGCGGCTGTCCCGCGCGATTTCAGCAGCGTTCAGGCGATTGGTTCCGGCGCGGCGCTGGCTTCGCCCGAACTGATCCGCCAGGCCTGTGACCGGTTGGGATGCGGGTTCTTTAACGTTTATGGCCAGACCGAGAGTTCGCCGCTGCTGACGGCGTCGCGTTCCACCGATCCGTTCGAGGACCTGTGCGAAACCGTCGGCCAGCCGGTTTCCCAAACCGAGATTTCAATCCGCGATCCCGCGACCAACGGCGTCGCGCCGCTCGACACCATCGGCGAATTCTGCATGCGGGCCTACAGCGTCACGCTCGGCTACAACGACAATCCCGAGGCGACCGCGACGGCGATCGACGCACAGGGCTGGCTTCACACCGGTGATCCCGGCGCGATGGACTCGCGCGGGTTCGTCAGGGTCACCCGGCGGGTCAAGGAGATGATCATCCGGGGGGGCGAGAACCTGTTTCCCGCCGAGATCGAAAACATCCTGCTCGAACATCCCAACGGGGCGGAGGTGGCGGTGGTCGGCGTCCCCGATATGCGGATGGGCGAGGCGGCGGCGGCGTTCGTGCGGCTGGTCACTGGGGCGAAATTCGATCCGTCCGCGCTCGTCGCGCACCGCCGCGCCGACATCGCCGCGCAGAAGACCCCCACCCGCTGGATCGAACTCGACGAGTTCCCGCTGACCGGATCGGGCAAGATCCAGAAGTTCGTCCTGCGCGACCGCTGGATGGCGGGCGAGTTCGGCTAGATCACCGCAACCAGCCCGATCGCGGCCGCGACCGACTCCGCCGGGCTGAGCTTCGAGTTATCGAGCAGGATCGCATCGTCCGCCATCCTTAGCGGCGCGCTTGCCCGGCCCGAATCGCGTTCGTCGCGGCGGCGCAGGTCGGCTTCGATAGCCGCCAACGTGACCGCCTCGCCGCGCTTGCGCATTTCGGTAAAGCGGCGCTTCGCCCGCGCTTCGACCGAGGCGGTGACAAACAGCTTTACCCCTGCCTCCGGCGCGATCACCGTGCCGATGTCGCGCCCGTCGAGCACTGCCCCGCCCGGCTGGCGGGCGAAGGCGCGCTGGCGTTCGAGCAAGGCGGCACGAACCGCCGGATGGATCGAGACCCGGCTGGCGAGCCCGCCGCTTTCCTCGCTGCGCAGCACCGGGTCCGCCAGCAGCGTTTCGGGAAAGGCGGTCGCGGCCAATGCGTCGGCCTCACGGTCGGGGTCGCCGCCATTCAGCGCCACCTGCCGCCCAACCGCGCGATAAAGCAGCCCGGTATCGAGATGCGGCAGCCCGAAATGCGCGGCCAGCGAGCGCGCAATGGTGCCCTTGCCCGAGGCGGTCGGGCCATCGACCGCAATGATCATGATCCGCTCCGCCGTGCCCGCACCGCCGCGATGATGCCGAGCAAGGCGATCCCCGCCCAGGCGACCTCGAGGACGAATGCGGCAAGGTTGAAATGCACCCACAGCGAAGCCAGCAGCAGGACTGCGCCGACCAAGTTGGCAAGGTTGAACCACAGCTTGTCGAACTGCTTTGCCAGATTGGCGTAAGCGAAAGCGGCGATGAACAGCGCGCTGCCGATCAGCCCGACGATGTCGGCCATGAGCGGGGTCAATGGACGAACCCGTCCAGCAAGGTTTGAAAGGCCGGAAAACTGGTGGCGATGGGCCGGGTGTCGTCCACCTCCACCCCTTCGCGGCTGACGAGGCCCGCGATGGCCATGCTCATCGCAATGCGGTGGTCGAGATGGGTTTTGATCCGAGCGTTGGCGCTGCCGCGTAACTGCTCGCCGCCGGTGCCGTCGATGACCAGACCATCGGCTGTTTCCTCGACCCGCGCCCCCGCAGCGGTCAGCGCGGCGGCCATCGCGGAAAGCCGGTCGCTTTCCTTGACGCGCAATTCGTCCAGCCCGCGTGTGACCATGCGCCCTTGCGCCAGCGCAGCGGCGACGAACAGAATAGGGAATTCGTCGATCATGCTGGCGGCCATCGCCGGATCGACCTCCACCCCGCTGAGCACCGAATGCCGCACCCGCAGGTCGGCGACCGACTCTCCGCCGACCTCTCGCGGGTTCAACTCCTCGATACTCCCGCCCATGGCGCGAAGCACCGCGAACAGCCCGGCGCGGGTCGGATTGAGGCCGACGTTCTCGATGATCAGTTCGCTGCCCGGCACCAGCAGCGCGGCGACTGCGAAGAAAGCGGCGGACGACGGGTCGCCCGGGACCTCGATCGTCTGGGCGCGCAGATCTGCCTCACCGCTCAGGCGTATGATCCGTCCCCCGTTACCCTGCTCGACAGTCAATTCCACCCCGAACCCGGCCAGCATCCGTTCGGAGTGATCGCGCGTCGGCACTGGCTCGATCACCGTCGTGATGCCGGGGGTGTTGAGCCCGGCGAGCAACACCGCGCTCTTGACCTGTGCCGAAGCCACCGGAAGGCGGTAGGAAATCGGCACCGCGGGAACCAGCCCGCGCACCATCAACGGAAGCGTGCCACCCGGACTTGCGGTGAACTCAGCTCCCATCCGGCTGAGCGGCTCGATCACCCGGCCCATCGGACGGCGAGAAAGGCTGGCGTCGCCGACGAAGGTTGCGGTCAGGCGGTGGCTGGCACACAGCCCCATCAGCAGCCGGGTGGAGGTGCCCGAATTGCCCATGTCGAGCGCCTGTGCGGGCTGCATCAGGCCGCCTACGCCGACGCCCTGCACGCTCCACTCGCCGTCACCGACGCGTTCGATCATGGCTCCCATCGCTCGCATCGCGGCGGCGGTGGCGAGCACGTCCTCGCCTTCGAGCAGCCCCGAAATGCGGGTCTCGCCCAATGCCAGCGCGCCCAGCATCAGCGCGCGATGGCTGATCGACTTGTCGCCCGGCACGCGGATGGTCCCGCGCAACGGTGGCGTGGGCAAGAAACGACGCGGGCAGGGAACAGATCGATCGGTCAAAGCGCGCGGCTTTTGACAGCGGGCAGCCGCTATGGCAAGGCGCGCCGCCCGGGGTGTTCGTGCGTTCTCGCAAGGCTTGAACCTGCGGCGGCCCGCCCCCATCAACCGTTCTTTCCGAGCGCGCCGTTCGCCCGCTCGCCAATCTCGAGGATTTTCATGGTCAAGCCAGAATGGGGTGCCAAGCAGAGCTGCCCGAAATGCGGGACGCGATATTACGATCTGGGCAAGGACGACCCGACGACCTGCGTCGAATGCGGCTATGCCTGGCAGCCCGACCAGGCGCTCAAATCCAAGCAGCCGATCCCCTATGAGGAGGTCCGCAAGAAGGAGGTCGTCGAGGTTGCCGACACCGATCTTGCCGAAGAAGATATCGACATCGACGAGGATTCCGATTCTCCGGATAACGACGTCGATCTTGGCGGTGACGACGACCTGGGCGTCCCCGCTCAGGAGAATGACGACGATCATTAAGCCAGCCGACGCCGCTCCGAAAAACGGAGCGCGTCTGTACGCTTGATCTGGCGGCAAAATCCGCTAGAGACCCGCTTCCCGGCGACCCAAGGCCGGGGAGCTGTCAAAATTCGGGCCGTCGCATTGACGCGACCGCCTGCGATGGTGTCGGGGCCTTAGCTCAGCTGGGAGAGCGCCTGCATGGCATGCAGGAGGTCAGCGGTTCGATCCCGCTAGGCTCCACCATCCGCCCCTGGCTTCCATCCGCGCAGGGCCTTTCTCGCGAAGCTTTTCGCCATTGTTGACCCAAGTCACAGCAGGGCGTATTTTGGTGCCCAAGGTTTGTGACCGGCACGTGTGGCCGACGACAGTTGAGGTGGAATAATGAACAGGGGATTCGGGTCTTTCGGCAGTGCCGCGGCGGTGCTCACGCTGTTGGCGGCGGCACCCGCACAGGCGCAGTTCGGTGGACTGGGCGGGATGCTGGGGTCTGCCTCGAAGTCAAAGCCCAGCGAAGACAAGAACGCCTGTCCCAGCGGCAAGAAGAAGAGCGCCGGTGCGGCGATCTTCGGGGCGGTCGCGGGGGCTGCGGCCAGTCGCGTCGCAGGCGGGCTATCGAGCTGGGTGCCGATTCCCGACGTCGCCAATGCGCTGACCAACGCCATCGCCTGCATGCTTGACCCCGAGGAACAAAAGCAGGCTGCCGAAGCGACGCTCGCCGCTACCCGCGGTGACGAGAAGACTGGAGACCTCGCGGTCGGCACGACCACCGAGTGGACCTCCAAGACCCGCGAGAACGTCACAGGCAGGTCGACCGTGGTCGCTCAGTTGGACGAGCCCGCGAAGGGCATGCCGACTGGCTCCAAGTGTGTCACCGTCAGTGACGTGATCATCGTCAGCGGCGAGGAAACCACCGCCAACAAGCGGATGTGCCGCGCGCCGGGCGCCGCCCGTTACTCGCTGATGGCCTGATGACCACCGATTCGCGCTACCCCGGACGCAACCGTCGTCGCATGATCGCCTCGCTGGCCGCGCTGGCGATGCTGACCGCTGCGGCGCCCGCCAAGAAGACCGGGGGGACGGACTCCGACAACCCGACCTGCCCGGCCGAGCCCGGCTGGGGCGCGGCCAAGGCGATTTCGGTGACGACGGCCACAAGGGGCGGCAAGCGCGTTCTGATCGCCGACGGGATCATTGAGGAAAGTTTTCCCGCGCGACTGAAGGCGGCGATCGAGGCCGACGACAAGATCGAGGAAATCTGGCTCAAGTCGCGCGGCGGCGATGCGCGTGCGGGCAATGCGGCGGGCCGGATCATCCGCTCGTTCCCGGGCATGGCAACGCGCGTGCCGGCCGGCTGGACCTGCTTTTCAAGCTGCAACTTTGTGTTCATGGGTGGCGACCGGCGTTTCGTCGAGCCCGGCGGCGTGTTTATGGTCCACATGTTCACGCACACCAGCGACCGTGATGCGATCGACCTCAGCGTCGGCGAGGGTACGGAAGAGACCATCAAGCTGATCGGCGAGATCGAGCAGTCGAGCGCGCTGCTGGCGAGCGAGGACAACGACTTCCTCATCCGCATGGGGATCAGCCGCAAGCTGCTGACCGACATCATGTACAAGCAGCAGGCGGTGGCCAGCGGCGCGAACCGCTCGACCCGTTATTGCCTCGGCCAGGACGAGGTGCGGCGCTACAACGTCGCGCCAATGGAGGTCGACGGCTAACCCGGCTCGGCTGGCTTTACTGAGCCGCCTTGACCTCGGCATCCTGCATCAGCTGATGCAGCTCGCCCGCCTCGAACATTTCCATCATGATGTCCGAACCGCCGACGAATTCGCCCTTCACGTAAAGCTGGGGGATCGTCGGCCAATCGGAATAGGCTTTGATCCCCTGGCGGACATCCTGGTCCTGAAGCACGTCGACACTGCCGTAATCGACCCCGAGATGTTCCAGGATGGCAATCGCCTTGCTGGAAAAGCCGCATTGCGGAAACAAGGGCGTGCCCTTCATGAACAGGACGACGTCAGTGCCGTTGACGATCTCGGCGATGCGGGCGTGCGGATCGGACATGGCAGGTTTCCTCGTGAAAGCAGTGTGCGTGGGTTAGCTGGGAACCGCAGTGGTCAGTTGCAAGGCGTGAAGCTCGCCACCCATCCGTCCACCAAGCGCGGCATAGACCAGCTTGTGCTGCGCCACCCGGGGTTTGCCCGCAAAAGCGGCAGAGACGACGTGCGCCGACCAGTGATCGTTGTCGCCAGCCAGATCGGTCATCGTCACTTCCGCGTCGGGCAGAGCGGCACGGATCAACGCCTCGATATCGGCTGCGGGCATTGCCATGAGACGCTTAGACCCCGCCCATCAGAGCGCGCCGGGCTTCGATCGCCTTGGCTTCGAGCATCGAGCGGATCTCGGCATCGCTCGTCTCGACCCCGGCGGAGGTGAGATCGCCGAGCAGCTTGCGGATAACGTCCTCGTCGCCCGCTTCCTCGAAATCGGCCTGGATCACCGCCTTGCCATAGGCCTCGGCTTCCTCGGCGCTGAGGCCCATCTTCTGGGCGGCCCAGGCCCCGAGCAGGCGATTGCGGCGGGCCGCGACGCGGAACTGCATTTCCTCATCTCGGGCAAACCGGCCCTCTTCGGCGCGTTCGCGGTCGTTGAACGTGGTCATCGAGTAAATCCTTTGATCGGTGGGTTTGGAGATAGGCGGCGGGCAGCCGCCGGACAAGCGGCAAGCAGGGCTCAGATGTTGTCCGCCTTTACGGCATCGTTACCACGACTTTGCCCAGCGCCTTGCGATCGGCAAGCAGCGCGATGGCCTCGGCCCCGCGTTCGAGCGGCAGGATCTGGCTGATCCGCGGCGCGATCTTGCCCGCCTCGAGCAGATCGAACAGCGTGGCGACATGCGCTGCGTTCTTCTCCGGCTCGCGCGCGACGAAGGCACCCCAGAACACCCCGCATACGTCGCAGCTCTTGAGCAACGTCAGGTTGAGCGGCAGCCGCGCAATGCCCGCCGGGAATCCGACCACCAGGAAGCGTCCCTCCCAGGCGATCGCCCGCACGGCGGGCTCGGAATAGTCGCCTCCGACAACGTCGTAGATCACGTTGGCTCCGGCGGGGCCACAAGCGGCCTTGAACGCGTCGGTCAGTGCGCGCTGCTGGTCCTTGTCGAGCGGGTTCGGAGGATAGATCACGACATCGTCGGCTCCCGCCTCGCGCGCGATGGCGGCTTTTTCCTCGCTCGACACCGCCGCGATCACGCGCGCGCCCCAGGCCTTGCCGAGTTCGACTGCGGCCAGCCCCACCCCGCCCGCCGCGCCCAGCACCAGCAACGTATCGCCAGCCTTGAGATGCCCGCGATCGAGCAAGCCGTGGATGTTGGTGCCATAGGTCATCAGGATTGCGCTGGCGGTCTCGAACGAGACTCCCTCGGGCACCGCGAACAGGCGCGCCTCATCCACGACGATCTGTTCCGACAGACCCCCGTTGCCGATCCCGCCCATCACCTTGTCGCCCACCTTCCAGCGAGTGACGCCCTCGCCGAGCGCAGCGACCGTGCCGGCGATCTCGCCGCCCGGCGCGAACGGGCGCGGTGGCTTTATCTGGTACATGTCGCGGATGATCAGCGTGTCGGGAAAGTTGATCGCGCACGCCCGCACCGTCACCAGCACCTCGCCCGGGCCGGGGGTGGGCGAGTCGATCTCGTCGAGGGTCAGCGTTTCCGGCCCGCCGACGGCGTGGCTGCGCAGGGTTTTCATGCGGCGTGTGCTCCGGTGGGGTGGGCCAGCCACGGCATCGCGGCGTGCTGGCGGCGTTCGAACGTCGAAATGGCGGCATCGCGTTGCAAGGTCATCCCGATCTCGTCGAGCCCGCCCAGCAGGCAGGCCTTGCGGAACGGGTCGATGGCGAAGGCGAAGCGGTCCTGAAAACGCGTGGTGACGGTCTGTGCTTCCAGATCGACGTGGATCGGGTCGTTTTGCGCGACCTCGAGCAGCCGATCGACCTGGTCCTGTGGCAATTCGACGGTCAGGATGCCGTTCTTGAACGCATTACCCCCGAAGATGTCGGAAAAACTTGGCGCGATCACGCAGGTTATGCCCAGATCGAGCAGCGCCCAGGCGGCATGCTCGCGGCTCGATCCGCAACCGAAATTGTCGCCCGCGATCAGGATCGGGGCACCGGCAAAGCGCGGATCGTCGAACAGGTTGCCGGGCTCGGCACGGATCGTTTCGAACGCGCCCTGCCCCAACCCGTCGCGACTGATGGTCTTGAGCCAGCGCGCAGGAATGATGACGTCGGTATCGACGTTGGCACGGCCAAGCGGGATCGCCCGGCCCTCGATCTGGCTGACGGGTTGCATTGCGCCGCTATAACGACGGCGAAGGCCCGCGCAACCGGCCTAATCCGTGTCGATCGGCCTAATCGGTATCGACTGGCGGCGCCGTGCTCTTCTGCTTGGCGGCGGCCTCCGCTCGTTCCTTGCGGCGGGTGGAGTACAGCAGCGCAGCGGCAAGCGCGGCGGAGCCGATCGCGGCACCAGCCATGGCGGCTGGCCCCGCCCATTTCGAGCTATCGGTTTTCTTGGTCATGATACCGTCGAATCTGGCATCGCGGTGACGCCATCGCAAGGGGCGGCGAGAAATTCACGCAACGATTTCCACCGTTGCGCCTTCTGGGCAAACGAGATCGAGCAGTAGGCGGCGGACGACGAAGGCAGATCGAACAATGCAAAGCACGAGCTTGGCCCCACCAGCTTGCGCCCAAGCCGCGAGGTTGTGCCGCCGTTAAAGGCCAGCCCCCGGACAGCAGGCAGGCTGGAGGCAAGTTTCACGAACTGATTGGGGCGATGGTTGCGGATTCTGGAATCGAGACTGCCTGCGCGCTCCGCATCCGCGATCACATCCCACAACCCGACCCCCGCCGAGAGAAGCCGGGCGAGGCGGCGGTCATAGTCGAGACTCACGAGACCCGCTTCGATGACGACTTCCATCAGCCGCCAGAACTGGTTCGTGGGATTCGCGAAGTATTGCCGCGCCTCGAGCGACTTTTCGCCGGGCAAGCTGCCCAGCACGAGGAGTCGGGTGCGTTCGTCGGCTATCGGGGGGAACGACGACTTGCGCATCGCTCAGCCCGTCACACCAACTCCCGCACATCGGTCAACCGCCCGGTCACCGCCGCCGCCGCCGCCATTGCGGGCGAAAGCAGATGCGTCCGCGCCCCAGGGCCCTGCCGACCGACGAAATTGCGGTTGCTGGTGGATGCGCATCGTTCGCCTGGCGGAACCTTGTCGGGGTTCATGCCGAGGCACGCCGAACAGCCCGGCTCGCGCCATTCCAGCCCGGCATCGATGAACACGCGGTCGAGACCTTCGGCTTCGGCCTGGCGCTTGACCAGGCCAGAGCCGGGCACGACAATCGCCCACTTGACGTTGGCCGCCTTGTGACGCCCGCGCAGCACGTCAGCGGCTGCCCGCAGGTCCTCGATCCGGCTGTTGGTGCACGATCCGATGAAGACGTTCTGGACCTCGACCTCGGCTAGCCGCTGGCCGGGTTCGAGACCCATGTAGGCAAGACTCTTGCGCGCGGCTTCCTGCTTGGACGGGTCGGCGAAGCTTTCGGGTGAGGGAACAGTCCCGCCGATCGGGGCGACGTCCTCCGGGCTGGTGCCCCAGGTGACGGTTGGCTCGACTTCAGCCGCATCGATGACCACACTGGTATCGAACACCGCGCCTGGATCGGTCGCCAGGCTGGTCCACCACGCCACCGCCGCGTCCCATTCGTCGCCCACCGGGGCATAAGGACGGCCCTTGAGATATTCGAACGTCCTGGCATCGGGCGCGATCAGCCCGGCCCTTGCGCCTGCCTCGATGCTCATGTTGCAGACGGTCAGGCGGCCCTCGACGCTCATGTCCTCGAACACTTTGCCGCGATATTCGATGACCTGGCCGGTGCCGCCAGCCGTGCCGATCCGGCCGATGATGTGGAGGATCAGATCCTTGGGGGTGATACCCGGCCCCAACGCGCCTTCGACCCGCACTTCCATCGCCTTCGAACGACGCAGCAGCAGCGTTTGCGTGGCAAGGACGTGCTCGACCTCGCTGGTGCCGATCCCGAAGGCCAGCGCGCCGATCCCGCCGTGCGCTGCGGTGTGGCTGTCACCGCAGACGATCGTCGCGCCAGGCAGCGAGAAGCCCTGCTCCGGACCGACGACATGGACGATGCCCTGCTCGGCGGCACTTGCGTCAATGTAGCGGATGCCGAAAGCGGGGGCGTTGGATTCGAGCGCGGCGAGCTGGGCCGCACTTTCGCTGTCTGCGATGGGGATGCGCTGGCCGCTCGAGTCTAGCCGCGCGGTCGTCGGCAGGTTGTGATCGGGCACGGCAAGCGTCAGGTCGGGGCGGCGGACCTTGCGGCCGTTGAGGCGCAGCGCCTGGAACGCCTGCGGGCTGGTGACTTCGTGGACCAGGTGCCGGTCGATGAACAGCAGCGCGGTGCCGTCCTCGCGCGTCTCGACGACGTGTGCGTCCCAGATCTTTTCGTACAGGGTGCGCGGTCTGCTGGCCATGTCATTCCGCTAGAAACCGAGCGGCGGCTTGGCAAGCGCGAAGGCGCCCCGCCATGACAGCGGGACGCCCTGCGTTAATCGATCGTTCGCTTGGCGGTTACCAGCGACGGCCGTCGTCATCGCGGCGTTCGTACTGAAGGCGCGAACGGACCTGAGCGATGCGGTCCTGAAGGATCCGCGTCTCACGCTGCGTCAGCCCGTTGCGGTTGTAATCGCGGAACTGGCGGTTCAGATCATAGACCGCGCGGCGCAGCCCGGCCGCCTCGCGCTCCGAAATCCGACCGCGCGAATCGGTCCGCTCGACGCGATGCTGAAGCTGCTGGATCTGCCGGGCGATCGCATTGGCATTGCCACGGTACTGATTGTGATCATACCGATCACCACGGTCGTAACGATCATCGTACCGCGGCTGGGAATAGTTCTGCGCCGATGCCGGAACTACGGCGGCCAGCGATGCGCCTGCGATGAGGGCGGAAACGAGAATTTTGGTGCGACTACGCATTGTATGCTCCTGTATTATTCGAACCGGGGTG
>Ga0105046_10017873_pt1 | contig 10829 bp, 7 predicted proteins | sample MAT03_FD_78385 | JGI IMG/M metagenome (GOLD analysis project Ga0105046, IMG submission 78385) | Freshwater microbial communities from Lake Fryxell liftoff mats and glacier meltwater in Antarctica - MAT-03 (megahit assembly) | ecosystem: Environmental > Aquatic > Freshwater > Ice > Liftoff...
CTTCTTTGTTGGGCGTCGCACGTCAGCGTTTTGCAAAAAACAATTGGAATCATGTGGAAGCGATTGAAGCCGACGCGACCGCTTGGCAACCGTCCGAAGGAGCCGCCGATGTCGTTACTTTCTCATACTCGCTGACCATGATCCCGGATTGGTTCGGTGCCATTGAAAACGCCCTTAGAATGCTTAAGCCGGGAGGAGTGATCGGTGTCGTCGATTTCTACACCGCTCGAAAACATGCGGCCGAGGGATTAAAGCGACATAGTTGGTTCACTCGCAGTTTCTGGCCCGTATGGTTCGCTAATGACAACGTGTTTCCGTCGCCAGATCACCTGCCATTCCTGCGCAGCCATTTCGACCTGGTGTGGTGCCAAGAATCATATTCCAAAGTTCCTTACATTCCGATCATTCGAACTCCGTATTACCAGTTCATCGGTCGAAAGCAAAGCTAAGCTGGCAGTCGCCCGTAGCTGGTTTCGTATGAAACCGGACGAACCCCAAATCACACCTCGACCCATCCGGTTTCTCACGAAACCAGCTACAAAACTAATATACAGTTTCTCGCAAAACCAGCTTTAAGCTTCGTATTCCTCCCATCCATAAGTTACTGACCAAATGTCCGACGCAACTGAGTTGATCACCAAGCTTCGTAACTCAATCGCTGACCTACGCGATCCAGAAACTGGTCGTCCGATTTCGAAGACCAGTCAAATCGGCGACATTCACGTTGATGCCGATGGCGTTCACTGCAACATCAAACTTTCGACACACAGTTGGCCACTGCGCTCGCACTTCGCTTCTCAAGTTGAAGAACGATTGCGAGCCCAATCGCCAGACCACAAAAACGTCGAGGTAAAATTTGACGAACTTGATCGACCACCCGCGCCATTGGGCCAAATCGGTATGTCGGTCAAAAGCGTCATCGCTGTCGGGTCCGGGAAAGGGGGCGTCGGAAAGAGCACCATCGCGGCCTCCATCGCTTTGACACTGCTCAAAGGGGGTGCACGCGTTGGTTTGATGGACGCCGACGTGTATGGTCCAAGTATCCCACATCTGCTCGGTTTGTCCGGTCGCCCAGAAGTTCAGAATGGAAAAGTACAGCCGATCTTTTTTGATCGAATGCCCGTAATGTCGATGGGCTTCTTGGTCGAGCCCGATCAGGCAGTGATTTGGCGCGGACCAATGCTGCACGGAGCGATCTCTCAGTTTTTACGAGATACGTATTGGGGTCCGCTCGACTACTTAATCATCGACATGCCACCCGGCACCGGCGATATTGCCTTGACGCTTTCACAGATGATTCCGTTGGCTGGAGCTGTCGTTGTTTGCACTCCGCAAACGGTAGCTTTACTGGACGCGGTGAAGGCGGTCGCTATGTTCCGCAAGACAAACATTCCGTTGCTCGGCATGGTCGAGAACATGAGCGGCTTTATCTGCCCAGATTGCGGGAAACGTTATGACATTTTCGGTCATGGCGGAGCTCGCCTAAAAGCCGAAGAACTTAAAGTTCCGTTCTTGGGTGAAGTGCCGCTTAACATTCAACTTCGTTCACAGTCAGATACAGGTAACCTCAGCGACGCGCTGAAAGACCCAATCTGCACCGCCGCAATGGACAAGATCGTTCACAGTCTCTTAACCGGCATGTCCATCCGCGCCGCCTCCGCCCCCGTTGGTACTGCGCTGCCAGTACTTTAGGCGTGCCTGTACGTGGGTCGCTCCTGCCGGGTGCGACCATTTCATTGGGTTTTCCTAAGGCAAAATGGTCGCACCCGGCAGGAGCGACCCACGAAAAATGCAGCTAATTGCGGAGATGCATAACTCGACGTTAGGTTATCGTCCGAGCGGCTTGCCGAGCCCGCCGAGGATCTTGCCTTCTTCGCCTTCAATGGGCGTCTTGCCGATGACCATATCGAAACCAGCCGTTAGCTCGCCAAGCTTTGAACCTTCCATCGGATCGAAACTAGAAACCAGGATACTTACCCCACTTTCAAGCAATTGCTTGACCTCACGTCTACAATTTCGCCTTCAAATCTCTTAATGTCAGCAGAAGCATATAGTACATGGACGCGATCCGAATCCAAGCCGACGCGATCCTCGTAAGTCCAACGGTTACCTATCGTCCTGGACAAATCGTCGTTCGCGACGGAAGGATCGTTGCCTGCTCAGCCAATTGTACCGAGCAAGCCGATTTGCGTTTGCCCGGCAGCATGCTTTCGGCAGGTCTGGTGAATGCTCACACGCATCTGGAATTCAGCGACCTAAAGCAACCGTTTGCAGCTGGCAGCAGCTTCCCAGTGTGGATCGGCTCCGTGATTCGTCATCGCCGCAAGATTGCCGAAGACAATTCCTTCGAAGACTGCTTGCGACTGCGACAAATGGCGCTGCAAGAGGGTATCGAAGAGTCTCGCCAAGCCGGAGTGGCACTCATCGGCGATATCGTTACACGCCCTTGGTCGCCCAGCGATCTGTTGGCTCGCGACCTGCTACCAGGGAGCGCGGACGTCCCGCCCGCATTTGCACGGACTTCAATTATTTCTTCATCGAATGCGGTGCCCCTAATCCTCCGCAACAACCTTTCCACAAGAACTTGCTTGCAACACCTTGCGGGTTCGCCTTCCGTCTTCGCTTTTCCTGAAATCATCGGACTCGACGAGCCTCGCTTCGTCGAAGCCGCTCAGTGGGCAACCGAGTTAGCCGCCATTGATTCGCCAACTGCGCCAATTTGGAAAATTGGACTGTCGCCCCATGCACCGTACTCGATTCACTTTCCTACGGCAAAGAGCGAGTTAGCGACCCACTTCGCAAAGCGGCAAGTAATTGCGATGCATGTTGCGGAGAGTCTCGATGAACGCCAATGGCTAGAGACGGGTTCAGGGCCATTTCGCGAAGTCTTCGAGCGGCTTGGCGTACCGGCCGATGCACCGCGACCGAGCATACTCGAAATCGTTGGGTGGCTCTCAGTGAGGCAGCGTGCCCTGTTGATCCATGGCAATTACCTCAATGAAGCAGAAACCGATCTGGCGGCTCGCAGCGCTATCTCAATCGTCTATTGCCCCCGCACTCATCGGCATTTTGGTCACACCGAATATCCTCTGCGACGTTTCATCAATTCAAGCATCAACGTGGTCCTCGGCACCGATTCGCGCGCAAGTAATCCAAACCTCGATTTGTGGAGTGAAGTGATTGCACTCCGCGAAAGCCATCCTTGGGTTAGTCCCGAATGGGCTTACAGCGCCGTGACCCAGCGGGCGGCAGAAGCCCTAGGCCTGTCGTCGCGCTTTGGCACTTTGCACATAGGCCGCGTCGCATCCATCAATGTTAGCCGCTTTGATTCTGCAGTTGCAGAAAACGATTTGCTTGATGAGTTGACTACATGCGCTCGTCCATTCACGCCGCTAGCTGACATGCTGGCGGCGTTGCAACACCTTTAGAATCGTTATCGTTGGAACCACAGCCAACGGCCTTGTTTTCCCCACAAAGGTGAAATCATTTAACCGGTAGCCAGCGGAGACGCCAGCACCTGCCGCTTACAGTTACCTGGGATTTGCATCCCAGGCTCTCGCGTGCCGTCGCTCTGCGACTACAAAGCCGAAAATAATTTTCACGAACGAGTTATCGAGGCGGTCGCTTCTTGCCAGGCGACTTGGGCTTGGCATGCGCAAAGCCATAGGACTTGCGTGCATCGGTTTTTACTTTCTTGACCTTGCCGCTTATCGAACGCTTGCGACGTGGGGCTTCGGTTTGACCTTCACTGGCACGACTTTCACTGGCATGACTTTCACTGGCACGACTTTCACTGCCATTCCCGTTACCGGCAAATGACGTGGCTGTTTTTTTTGCACCACGGAAGTCGCTGCGTGATTGGCTTTGACGGCGAGATCCCCGGTCACCAGTCGCCCGACCACGAGCCGCCCCATCGCGAGAACCTCGAGCGCGAGGGCCTTTTGGTCCGCGAGCACTACCTCGCTCGGCACCGTCAGAATGGTAAGGCTGATCGCGATCGATCGGAATCGATTGACCGATCTGCTTTTCGATATCGCGCAGGCTAGGTACTTCGTCGACGTCACAGAAAGAAATGCTTTCGCCAGTTTCACCTGCCCGAGCTGTGCGGCCGATGCGATGCACATAACTTTCGGGATCAGTCGGAATTTCGTAGTTAATCACGTGCGAGATCGCATCGACATCGATCCCGCGAGCCGCCACATCGGTCGCTACGAGAACTCGCAACTTGCCATTCTTCAGCTCACCCAGCACTCGCTGCCGAGCGCCTTGCGATTTGTTGCCGTGGATCGCATCGATGGCTAGACCGGAAACGCGGAGTTGCTTGCACAATCGATCGGCGCCGTGTTTTGTTCGCGTGAAGACCAATACTTTGCTGAGCGCGTTTTCTTCGAGCAATTTTTCGAGCAAATAACGCTTATCGTCTTTTTCGACAAACATTACTCGTTGCGTGACTCGCTGAGCCGTCGTAGCAGGTGGCGTGACCATGACGCTCACATGTTCGTGCAACAATTGACTCGCCAGTTCTTCGATCGGTGGTGGCATCGTCGCTGAAAGGAAGATCGATTGCCGCTTTTTTGGCAGAGCTCGAACGATGCGTTTGAGGCTGGGCATGAAACCCATATCCAACATCCGGTCAGCTTCATCGAGGACGAAGTAGCTGAGTCGATCGAGATAAATTTGCCCTTGCTCCATCAAATCCAACAAGCGTCCGGGCGTCGCTACCAATACATGAACGCCGCGTTTCATCGCATTGACTTGCGAAGCTTGGCCCACGCCACCAAAGACCGATGTGCAACGAAGTTTTAGACCCTTGCCATAGGTATCGAAACTCTCCGTGATCTGAACGGCCAGTTCACGGGTCGGCGCCAGAATCAACGCTCGCGGATAATGCGGCGTTGCTTTTTGGGGCGTAGCAGCCAATAACTGCAAAATTGGAATCGCAAATGCCGCAGTTTTGCCGGTGCCCGTCTGAGCACAGCCGAGCAAATCGCGTCCTTCCAAAAGAGGTGGAATCGCTGCTGCCTGAATCGGGGTCGGGATTGTATACCCCTCCGCACGAATGGCCGCTTGGATAGTTTCAACAATAGGAAGGTCAGCGAACGATTTTGCCATAGGGGACTTTTCCAAATCCTCAGGCACGAAATTCCGCTGCAAGGGATCCATCTAAAAGGTTTTGTTTCAAAAACTCTAGGATAACCCACGTCACCCATATCGATAAGGGCAAAAATCCAACTAATCCAGCCACACTGCCGATTACTAGCTGCTTTCTCCCCAAATCGGGCGTGTTACCGCCTGAAGGATTCCTGTGTCCCAAGAATGGACTTTGGCAATTCATCGCGCTTGATCGCCACTTCCGGAGCGGGGGCATTCACTTTGGAATCAACTTTGTAGCGTCAGGGCGCGAGCCCTACGGTTTTTATTTTGTTTTTCAACAGTTCACCGGACGGCTCGCGCCGTTCCGCTTCGAAACTGAGCGACCACGCCCACTTGCGGCACTTGGTGATTTTCAATCACTTGTAGTACTACGTTGGACTCTTCGTTGTAGCCACATCTTCGGTTTGCAAAACCACCATACGATTGTAAAATCCGCCTTGGTCAAGTAGTTGTTGGTGAGTTCCCTGTTCAACAATTCGCCCTGCGTCAAGAACCAAGATCAAGTCAGCGTGCGTGATAGTACTAAGGCGATGGGCGATGACGAAAGCAGTTCGACCTTGCAGCAAACGCTTCAAGCTGTTCTGAATCAAGCGTTCACTTTCGCTGTCGAGGTTGCTCGTGGCTTCGTCGAGGATCAGTATTCTTGGATCAGCCAGAATGGCGCGGGCGATAGCTAAGCGTTGACGTTGGCCGCCGCTCAGTTTGACTCCGCGTTCGCCGATCCAAGTTTCAAATCCTTGCGGAAGAGCTTCGACGAACTCACGGGCAGCGGCGGCGTCGGTGGCGGCTTGGACTTCGGCCAGTGTGGCACCGCGGCGACCGTAAGCGATGTTTTCAAAAACCGTACCGTCAAAGAGAAAGACATCTTGTTCGACTACACCCAGTAACCTGCGATAGGATTCGAGTTGAATGTCGTTCAGATTGTTTCCATCTAAGTGAATGGTTCCGGACGTAGGATTGTAGAATCTTGCGACCAAGTTGCAGAGCGTTGTCTTGCCCGCTCCGCTACGACCGACGAGCGCGACGGTACTGCCCGCTTTGACGGAAAACGACACGTTGCTCAGTACAAACTGCTCAACGTTGGGGTATCGAAAACTAACGTTGTCAAACTTGACGGCACCACCAACGTCGCTGCGCTGCAAATCGCGTGCGCCGTCGTTACCAACGACTTCCGTGGGCTCAGTTAGCAAATCCAGCACCCGATCAAGGCCCGCTAAGTTGTTTTGAAATTGCATGGCGCTGGAAGCGATCGAAGCAATCGGCCCGAGTAACATTGTCAAATAAACCAAGAACATCATCAAATCGCCGAGCGACATATCGCCTTGAAGAATCTGCCAACCGCCGTAGAGTAACAAGCCACATGACGCTAGCGGAATGAGGACCTCCCAGACCACTTCGATGACGCGCGTTGACCACCACACCATCAATTGTTGCCGAGCCAACAAGTGTGTGCCGCGCGTAAAGCGACTTGACTCGGTGCGATTGCGTGCGAATGTGCGAACGACACGGATGCCACCAAACGCTTCGGTTGTCGAAGCATCGATCTGCTGGCGACGGTTTCGAATATCCTTGTACAGCGGACGGACGCGATGAATCCAAGTACGATGTGTGATCCAAACTGCGGGTAGCAAAAGCAAGCCGCCGACCATCAGCCGCCAATCAACGATCACCAGCACGCAAAGACTGCCAAGTAATTGGATGATAGCTTGCCACGGGTTGTAGAGCATGTTGAAAATCAACTCGGCAACACCGCCAGCATCTTCACGAATCAGACTTGTCGCCCCGCCGCTCTTCATCGCTTGAATTCGATGCAGGGGCAGACGCAAAGAATGCTCGAAGGCGCGGCGACGAATGTCGGACTGGACCATGTTGACTGCTTTGGTTGCATACCATCGGCCCCACAGATGGATGGCGGTGCGCAGCAACGTTACAACCGCCACAGAACAGGCGATCCAACACAGAAGTTGAAGGCGAGAAAGTGAACCGAAGACTGATGTTATCCAACCGGGCATCGGTTGCGGGGGTTCGGTTAGCACATAATCGATGGCTAGTTTTGTTCCGGCGGGCGGAAGTAGCCCCAGAAGCGTTGCTACGGTTAGGGTCGACAGCGAAAAGACGATCTTTCCTTGATGTTCGCCAAGCTGTTTCCAGAAAGCAATAAGTAATTCCCAGAAAGTGCGTTGTCGAGCCGCCTTTTTCTTGTTGTCTCCGGAATCATCCTTCGACTTGCCGCGCCGCCGATCTTCGACTTCTTGCAGGTATTCAAGGAAGCGCTTGCGACTGGAAAAAATTGGCATGGTGACGATCGGTTGATTGTGATGAGTGTCTGGTGTTCACATTCTACTAAACTGAATGCGGCTAGCGAAGCGGCTAGCCAAGGGGCTGGATCACTCCAACAAACTGTAACGCAGGCTATCTGAGCGGGTTCACCTTGCTTACGCTGCGGGTTGCTAAGATTATTTCCCTTTGCTTAACAGCATTTTACATCTAACGACGCAAGACTTTGTGCATTCCATTCCCTACCCGAAATGTCAGCGAGGGACCGCTGGCGCGTCGGGTTACGAAAGTCAATGCAAAATGCGCTTTCGTCGAAGGAAAAACTGCTAACCCATCATCCCGATTAGATTGTATCCAAGCGTCCATTCGAATCGCCGAAGCTATCGACGGTGACGCCAAAGTTGTTGAGCATAGAGACAAAGAGATTCGACATCGGTTGTTGCGAGACTTTGAGGAAAAGCCCGCAGAGAGCTTACCGCCACCGTGGCCAGCAAGGATTACAGGCGAGTTGCTGTGGGTGTGTCGGTTACCGTCAGCAATCGCACCGCCGTAGACAATCGCTTACCTGCCTTTCCCTGGGGCGCATCGGCTGGAGTCAGATCGCGCCTTAGGGCGACCTGGATCGGGGTTCGCTGGATCAATGGCCATCGCCGAGTATTTCAACCATTCGACTAACGGTGCTGATTCGTCTGCGGTCAACTTCTCGCTCGAATCCGGCGGAGGTATCGTTCCAGCTCGAACATTATTGAAGACTTTCCACCACCGTGTACGAGTGTCTGGCGAAGCGGGTTGTTCCAGCAAACTATCAAGTTGCAAACTCCCTTCGCTCTCTCCACCACCATGACAATCGAAGCACTTGCCTTTCAGCGTCTCAAATGCGGCTGCTCGCTTTCAGTCCGAGTCTGCAAACGTTTGTCCGGGCGCAATACGAGCGATAATGACCACAGCCATACGACTCGTGACTAGCGATTGCGGGGCGTTCAAAGCGGCGTGCCCAGGTTGGTTGCATCTGGTAGTTACATTGCTGTGCCCACGCAGGCTGTGGGTTGGGCATCTGTGCGAGCAGCAAGAAGTCGCCTAGCTTTTTCAACGCATCGAGATACTTGGTGTCTTTGTAAGTTTGATAAGCATCGCGGAGGGCGTGGGCAACGTGAACGCAAACATTGTCATTGAGGGTTGGCGTGTCCCAGTAGTTTTTTAAGTGACCATCGGTACGGTAATCATGATCTGGAAAATTAGCTTGAACGATCGGTTGCTTTGAAACGGGGCCTGTCCAAACTTGAGGGAAACCGCCAATGGGGAACTGAGCGGCCAGCAACGCATTGAGGGCTCGGTTAGTTGCGGCGTGAATGGCGACGTTCTTGAATTCGAAAGCTGCGGCGGCTTGGATCATGAAACGAACGGCGGTTGAGTTTGATCGTCGTCGAGCGATGAGTTGTTCTTGCCGCCACCGCGACCGTTGCGATACTGCGAGACTCGAGCGCCTTTGAGATCGAAGTCGACGCAGTTCGTCCAACCTCCCGATTTGGAACTAGGATTTGATGGGCAAAAGAAATTGTCGCGAATGAGAGTAGAAGTTGATAGAATGAGTTGGGCCTGCCTATAAAACCTCATCACGCTCCCTCACGAAAACGAAGGATAAGCATGTCGAACATCCTCCTGGTCGAAGACAGTGCAACTCAGGCGATGCAGATGAAGCTGCTGCTTGAATCGGCAGCCCATACGGTTACTTGTGTCGACGATGGCACGATTGCGTTGGAGCGGTTGGCGGACGGCTTCAATGAGTTGGTGGTAACGGATTTGGAGTTGCCATTGTTGAGTGGTCTGGAATTGATCAAGAAGATGCAAGTCGATTTCCCGCAAATACCTGCGGTACTTGTGACGGCTCAGGGGTCGGAACGCTTGGCTGCGGAGGCGCTCAAGCATGGCGCGGCTGCGTACGTACCGAAATCGATGTTGACAGAGATGCTGCTGGGGACGGTAGAGGATGTGTTGGGGGTGCTCAGAACCGATCGAAGCTATGCCGAGTTGATTGATCACCTGACCGAGAATCGACTGATATTCGACTTGCCGAGCAATCCGGATTTCATCGATCCGGTGATCGATTTGACCATGCATATGGCGGCGGGGATGGAGTTATTGAGCGGAACGGATCGTCACCGAGTGAGTACGGCGCTCAGGCATGTGTTGTCGAATTCGCTTTATCGAGGCAATCTTGAGCTGACACACGCTCAGTGGCAAGAACAGTGTGAAAATAAGCAGGCGAACGAATTGGTCCAGCAGCGGTTGCGCCATTCGCCGTATAAGAATCGAAAAGTGCATTTTGACGCTCGCTTGATGCGGGATATGTTGCGAGTGACGGTGCGTGATGACGGACATGGTTTCGATGTAAGTAAACTAGCTTACATGAATGCGGCCCACGCAATGGATGGTAACAAGGGACGCGGGCTAGTGTTGATTAATAGCTTTATGGACAAAGTGACGTACAATGACAAAGGGAACGAAGTCACACTGATCAAACACTGTTCAGCAAGAGCCTAGGCGTAGGAGATGTAGCTGGTTTTGTAAAAAACCGGATGCGAGAGAATGGTTTGATCGAACCTGACGCTTGTCCGGTTTCTTAAGAAACCAGCTACCTGACAATTGTTGCATGACCCTAAACTGAGCTGAATCAATACATCTTGAGATGAGTCAACTTATCGTTGAAGAATCCAGCGTACCTTTTCATTTGCTGCCGAAATCGATTCTCGAACGGCATAGCGACTTAGTGATTGTCTGCTCACGCGGCGGGCAGCGTTTGATTTACTTGAACCCAATTGCTCGCGATCTACTCGGTTGGCGAGTCGATGAGTTGCAATCGGAAGGTTGGTGGAAGCACTTAGTTGAGCTCGAAAGCGCTGCGGTTTTTCAGTCGCTTTTGAACATGGAATTGCCGCCGAGCGCACGAGTGACGGTTAACATGAAAGGCTTAACCGGTATTACTTGCCCAGTGAATGTTCACTCCCTTTGCCAAATGCCTAACGAGCTCATGATCGTAGCAAGTTTACCGTATGAGGAAGAGTCCGCTAAGCATGTATTCCAGCAATCGCAGGCTCGCTTTCGTTCGATTATTGATAGCTTGGGAATCAATTTACTACTCAAAGATGCGGAGGGGCGGCGAATTTATGCAAACAAAATGTATCTCGATCGCCGCAAATTGAAGTTGTCGGAAGTTGTCGGACGAACAGATCAAGAGTTGTTTGCGGCTGAGGTCGCTGACCGCTATGCAGAAGATGATCGGCACGTTTTGGCAACAGGAGCAGTGCTGCACAAGTTTGAAGAAAACATGGATTCGAACGGATATGGCAACTGGATCGAGAGTGTGAAGGGGCCACTGCTAGACGCGGATGGGCAAGTGA
>Ga0105046_10017877_pt1 | contig 10827 bp, 11 predicted proteins | sample MAT03_FD_78385 | JGI IMG/M metagenome (GOLD analysis project Ga0105046, IMG submission 78385) | Freshwater microbial communities from Lake Fryxell liftoff mats and glacier meltwater in Antarctica - MAT-03 (megahit assembly) | ecosystem: Environmental > Aquatic > Freshwater > Ice > Liftoff...
ATAGACAGGTTTTCAGCAATCGTAATTTTTATCGGCCTAAAAGCTATTTCACTTAATGCAAACCTTTGGAGGAAATATGACAATAGCGAAAATCTTTTGTTCAAGAGTAAAGACTTTGCAGACCTGCAACATTCAGCACTAATTCAAGATTTATCCGGAATTCCCGAAATAAAACCTTTGATTGAAAGCTTAATCGGTTGTTGTCATTTGGAATTTGAAAAAGTTCCTTCGTTAACAGATTTTCTCACAGGCAGTTTTACCTACAACAAAAATGCAGTTGGAACAATTGCAATCACAAGAAGTCAATATAAAATACTCGACGGAAAAGGAAGTGGAAGTATTTTAGAGCACTTTGGAGAAAAGGTTGAAGTTGTTGGAAGAATTGATAAATACAAAAAGAGTGTTTGACATGACTTTGAAATTCCCAAGACTTTTCGGATTGATTTTTAAAGGCCGGGACTATTTTTTGCATGAAGGCGCGCAGTACCTGCTCCCGGTCAAGCCGGTTTTTATAAAAAACAGCTTCGACGATTTTAAAGAAATACGGCTCGACGATGGTCTCTTTTTCTCGTTTGATGGAGAAATAGTCTTTTATATTATAAAAACTGGGGCTGAAAACGAATATTTCCTTCCCGTCTTTGAACTCCCGGCGCGTTAGAGGCTGATAGAAATCTTTAATGCGGTTCTTAACATCCATTATTATTCGAAAACGCGAGGGTATCACATCCGAGATGTGCAGTTTAATCAAGAATTGTGCTTGCTTTTGTTCGTAAAAAAAGATGTCATAATAAACACTATTATGTCCCAATTCGGGGTCTTTTAAGATTTTGTCGAAAATGTCTTCGGAATTGACAATTGCCCGTGCCATTGGATCAAAACCTGGCTCGGTTGGTGCAATTATCGCTTCGACAAAACGTCGTACTAATCTATCCTTTTTCTGGAAATCATCTCTAATGGTCACGAAGTGAGGAAGTACAAAAAAACGCATGGACAAAAACTGTTTCGACAAGCGGCTATCCAAGGTGCGGCGCGTTCCTTCCAATATCTTTACCGCTTCCGGTGAAACAGGGAACATTTTGTAAGAATCTTTTGCTTCAAAACCGTTTCGGGAAAACGCGATATCGTTGACCGTAAAGCCGAGCGTATCCACTCGCCCCCATACCTCGGGCGCCTGTACGTACGTGACTGCGCAAAGGCGGTTTTCACCCCGGAAAAGATCGCCTTTACCGTCCCGGAAATATTTATCGTAACTGCTTTGTTCTAAGATGGACTTAATCTCCGGTATATCACCCAACCACTTATCATCAATCTGAAGCGTAAAAAGATAGTTTTTGGGTTCCGACAGATGCTCTTGTACGAAACGCTTCAAGTCTTTTTCTACACCTTCGAGCAATTGCTTAGGGTCAAAAAAAAGTTTATAAACCGCTTCGTTATTCGTGAGGCATCTTCCGAGTTTATCCAAAAACTTCCCGATGGACTCGTCCAATTTGTCTTCTTTCGGAATAAAATAAAAATGCAGGGTCGGTACGATACTCGTCGAACGTGCACCCGCTAGGTCACGGAATAAATAGCGGGTATCATAGCTACGCCGGTATTGCTCCGATGTCAACCTTTCATATCGTCCGCCTACGATCTCGGCAATGATGACCAACTCATCTCTTGCTTTTTCCCGATAAGGAGAGGCCGATACTGCAAAATAGGGCTTCATATCTTCTATCTCTTTGAGATGTACCCCAAATTCGTACATAGTTTTTATCATAAGGTATAATTTTTTCTTCCCACAAATATAATATCCATCCTCTGCACTTTTACTGCCGAGCAGAAATCTTATTTTCGCCAATCTTTCCCGGCCCCTGATCCACAAAAGCAAAAGAAAGATCATGCCTAAAGATAAGGGGCCTGTTGACCGCTACCGCCGTATCCACGAAATCTTCGCTCGCCACCGCGGGCGCCATGCCGTCCTCAAGCTAAAAGACCTCGCCGAAGTCCTCCACATCAGCCTCCGCCAGCTGAGCGAAGACATGAAGTACATGAAAGAAAAAGGCGCTCCCTTCGAGTACGTTCCCGCCCTGCGCGGCTGGCGCTACGAAGAAGACCGCGACTTCCTCTTTGTGGACGACCAACTGCTCAACGAGGACGACGTGATGAACATCCGGATCGCAATTGAGACTTTCAACAAGATCAACAACCACGAAAAAACGTTCGGCGATTTGCCCGGTATTTTCCGCAAGATCTATCGGGCCTCCCGCAAATGGACCAATCCCGATACCCATCAGAAATACATATACTTCGATCCCCTACCCCGCTACGAAGCCGGTAAACACCTCAAATTCTTTCTCAAAGCCATCGAGGAATCGCGCCGGGTCGAGTTCCAGTATCATGCCTTTCACGCACTAACGCCCAAAACCGTCGTTTTCGATCCCTGGTTTTTGCGCCATTACGACCGGCGCTGGTATGTCGGCGGCTTTTCTCATGACGAAAATGAAGGCTTCATACGCACCTTCCCGCTGGAACGGATCGTGCAGCAGCCGGTACACAAAGGCTTTTTTCACGGCAAACCACCGCAATATAATGCCGAAAGCTATTGGAAAAACATTTACGGTATCTTCGTACCGCCGGATGGGCAAGTAGAAGAAGTGGTGTTGGCTTTTTCTCCTATTCAAGGCAAGTATTTCCTGAGCACCCCGTTCTTCGAGCCCTTCGAACTATTGGAAAATACGGAAAGTAATGTAACCGTCCGGCTCAACATCATCATTAATCCCGAACTGCTGGCTAAAATAGCCAGCCTTGGAGTACAAGTAAAAGTGCTTGCTCCGGTGCATCTTATCGAGGGTTTGAAGGCATTTTTTCGGGAGGCATTAAAAGTTTATGAACGGTAGAGCCTAGTGCCAACAGGGCGAAAAAGCCGTCGGACGGATAGTTGCACCCGCCAGAGATCGTCCGCGCGTTCAGCACCGGAAAAAAGGGAGAACTGCGGATAAACCTGCGAAATTTTTTCCCGAAGGCCGTGCGGACCCACGCCTTCGAATACTCGCTCGATCAGGGCGCCTCCTGGAAAAACGGCGAATACAACAGCAACCGCACGTTTGTGGTCAACGGCCTGCCGCACGCGGCTGAGATGTGGATACACGTGAAATCTTTGGGAAGCGGCGCCGCGAAAAGCGGGTGGTCCGAACCGATGGTGGTCGCTGTGCTATAGCGTAGGTACGCTTCAGGTAAAGAAGGAGCAGGTGGGCAGGAATGTTTGTATTTTCTTAATCTGTCCAATAATTTTTCTAACTTTTCATCCAACTCAAGCGCAGCCGAAACTGAGAAATAATACGTCGTTTCCAAGATGGCCAGGTAGGTATCTTCGGCTTTGGGCGACCAAAAAACTGTATTCATTTCATTGATTTTGACCGCGTTGCAAATCCGAAAACAATTTTTTGACCTTTAAGCGTACATCCTCATCAGGAATGCCTTTCCCTTCTTCCAACTGTTTTCTGCCTTCCAAAATTAGCTGGCGTTCTTTTTCAGAGATTTCTAACCACCAATCCTTTTCCTCCCGCACAATTCCAAACCAGTCCACCATAAGTTGCAGCGGGTGTGGGTCATTTGTATCGGCGATCATTCGCAGCAGGTCGTTTTTCAACTCAATAGTTGTCATGATTTCTAAAATTTAAACAAAAATACTTGTTTTAATCAAAACAAGCCGGATTTTCATAACCCGAACTACCGCAAGTGGTGGTCGAGATGCCGCTACATTATCTGTCCCCATGCCTGCGCATCAGGCATGTTATGGGATCCCCTATGAAGGCGGCAAATAACCGAAATATTTCGCAGACAAGGGGGGACGTTGATCGGAGAGATCAATCGCCTGAAAGAATATTTCGTTCAATTACCCGATCAATCTCGTTCAAATTAAGGACTTTAATTGTGGCCTCCCCGATTAGAGATTTTGGGTAAATCAGGCCGGACGCTATTTCAAAATGTTCTGCCCAAACATCTTCGCGAGGGTTGAACAAACGAGTGAAGGCTTTTCCCGGCAATAGTATGGTTCCTACATCAGCCCCTTTGGCATTGTTGCATGCATAACACGACCACGCCAAGTTCTCAATAATTGTTTTTCAGCCATGCCTGATACTGATAATATGATCAACTTGAAAAGAGAAGAAAGATTCATCTTCGTGAATACCACAGTATTCACAACGATATTGCGCACGTTCAGAAACGAGCAAACGCAATTTTTCCGGGATATAACGACTCATGCAGCAAGCTTTTGACGCGCCCTGGCCTTGGCGAGTCGCATAATATGCTCAACCATAAGGTACTGTTCCACCTCACGCGCTTCTGCTTCAGAAATATCTTTTTCACGCTTTTTTTCTAAAAGTTCATCTACACGTTTTTGCATGGCCACAGAGGGTTTGAATGCAATAATTTGCGCCGGTGTAGGACCGGAAGCAATAAAATCTATGACCTCGTCGAATACACGGTAAATGACCATTTTTTACACTTTTCTATGGCAAATTCAGGCAAAAAGTTATGACTAGCAAAACAAAACCTCCAAAACAACTTTTTCATAAAGTATAACCTGCGTATTAATTACTCCGCCCAGCCCGCCCGCCCCAAACCCGGCAAATGCCTACCTTTTCCGCCTACTTAAACACACGCACGCCGATCATGCCGAAAACGATCCTGCCCGCCGCCCAATGGCCGCTACTCCTGCAACAGGTAAAATCCATCGCCCCGGAGATGTTCGACAGCGCCAATGGGCGAATTTACAACCATATCGCCGGCGAGTGGAAAAATTTCGGCAATGGAAAACCCTATTTTTCTCCGGTCGATGGAACGGAACTGGGCTACCTGCCGATGCTGACTTCGGCGGAAGGTAAAGCGGCCGTAACGTCGGCGGCCGGTATATCGTGGAAGCGCTAACCGAAACCTTGCCGGGGCCGCAGTTTTATGGGGATTTCCAGGCGTATACTATGTTGCCGGAAGGGGTGAACGAGTACAAATAAGTAATTTACGGAAGATTCCGGCGCTCAACGAGGGCCTGAATTTCAAGAATATAGCAAATCCCTCAGCGTTTCCAAATTCGCTTCTTCCTCAAAAACAGCCCGGACAGGAATGATAAAACCCGGTATAACCCGGCTTTCAATCACCTCGTCCATGGAGAAAATTTTGGCGGGCGTGTATTGTTTGTCATGAGGTAAAAAGAGAAGATACTGTTCTATGTGTTTGCGTTCAGGGTCAACAATCCAATATTCCCGGATACCATGCGCCGCATAATCCTGCTTCTTAACGCCTTTGTCTTTAGTGGCTGTTCGTTTGGACAGAATTTCAACCACAAAATCAGGGGCGGGAAAAAGCACCTGGTCTTCGGTAAAAGCATCGGATTTTTCTTTGGAAAAAAAGACCAGGTCGGGCTCGTAATCATTGCGGGTAAGGGCAATCATTACTTTTTCAGTACCCACACTGCCCAATTTTTTCGTTGGGGTATAAACGCTCAACAGGCTGGAAAGCAAATCCGTAATTTTCCAATGCTGCCGCTTAACCGGATAATGCACGAGCACCTCGCCATTGACAAACTCCGCCTTGATATCCGGTGTAACCCATTCCCGGAAATCCTGCCGGCGGCGCTTTTCATCATTCATTGCCTGATTCAAGGCCTCAATCTGGCGGGGCGCATCGGGCGATTCCATTATTTTTTGCGCATAGTTCAACATAATCTATATCAGTAGATTTTTTTTACAAAAATAGGGTTTTTTCAACAAAGCGCCGGAACGTGTTCCTGATGGCTTGGAAAGTCTGAAATTCCCCGACCTTTGCCAAGATTTAATCGTCATCCATGCACTTGCAGCCAAGCGACATACTTCGTCAATACTGGGGTTTTGATGCCTTCCGCCCCTTGCAGGAGGACATCGTGTTATCGGTACTGGCGGATCGCGACACCCTGGCCCTGCTCCCTACCGGCGGCGGCAAATCGGTGTGTTACCAGGTTCCCGCTTTATGCCGGGAAGGCCTCTGCATCGTCATTTCTCCATTAATCGCCCTGATGAAAGACCAGGTATTTAACCTGCACAAACGGGGCGTGCCTGCAGCAGCCATTTATTCCGGCATGAGTTCCCGGGAGATCGACATCATTTTTGAAAATGCCTGCCAGGGCGCTTATAAGTTGTTGTACGTCAGCCCCGAGCGATTAAAGACCGATATGGCTCAGGCGCGCATCCAGCGCATGAACGTCAACCTGATTGCCGTCGATGAAGCGCATTGTATCAGCCAGTGGGGCTACGATTTCAGGCCGGCCTACCTGCAAATCGCTGAACTGCGGGCCTTGTTACCCAAAACAGCAGTGATTGCCCTGACCGCCACAGCCACGAGCGAAGTGCTGGAAGACATCCAGAACAAGCTGGAGTTCAAGCAAAAAAACGTGTTCCGGCAGAGCTTCGTGCGGGCAAATCTGTCCTATTCGGTGTTATACGAGGCGAAAAAACGGGATAAACTGCTGGATATCCTGCGGAGTGTGGCCGGCGCCGGCATCGTATACGTCCGCAGCCGCGGCGAAACCAAGGAAATCGCCACGTTTTTAAAGCAACACCGGATCGACGCCGATTTTTACCACGCAGGCTTGGCGCCTGAAGAACGCAGCGCCAGACAAGAGGCCTGGATGGCCGGTAAAACGCGAATCATTGTATGTACCAATGCGTTCGGCATGGGCATCGATAAGCCGGACGTGCGCATTGTCGTACACCTCAACCTGCCCGAGGGCCTGGAGGCTTATTTCCAGGAAGCCGGGCGCGGCGGGCGCGACGGACAAAAATCCTACGCTGTGCTGCTGTATGCGCCCGCCGATGCCGATGGACTGCGCTTTCATCTTCAGGCCGCATACCCGCCGATGGATTTCGTACGTCGGGTGTACCAGGCGCTCGGCAGCTACACCCAATTGGCGCATGGCGCAGGACTGGGGGAAAGTTTCGACTTTGACCTGCAACTTTTTTGTTCGACGTATAAACTCGATCAGTCCCCGACCCATGCGTCTCTGCGCTTGCTCGAACAGGAGGGCTGGATTGCCATCAGCGACCAGGCAATGAGCCCGGCACGCATTCATATCAGCGCTTCCCGGGAAACCTTGTACGACTTCCAGTTGCGCAACCGCCAGGCCGATACCCTAACCAAGGTGCTGCTGCGCGCCTACCCCGGCATTCAACATGGTTTTTCGGACATCAGCGAAGGTATGGTCGCCCGTTATGCCAAACTACCCGTGGAAACGGTGCTGCAAATACTGGAAAACGCCCAACGCGAAGGGATTCTGGATTACCAGCCGCGCAAAGACAAACCGCAGTTGACCTTTACCCGCGAACGGGCTGCAGCTGACAACCTGCACATCGACCAGGTAAAATTCAATTTTCGCAAACAACGGGCTGAGGAACGGGTTGAAAAAGCTATTCATTACGCAGAAACGCGTCGTTGCCGCAGCCAACTGCTGCTGGCTTATTTCGGGGAGCCCAACAGCAAACCCTGCGGCATTTGCGATGTGTGTACCGGCCGCAATAAAAGCGATCTTCCGGCGGACATGTTTGCCGGTTACGAACGAAAACTCCGCGAGGTGCTACGCCTGGAGTCCTTGCCACTGGACGATATCCTCGAAGCATTTGCCCACAAACGCCGCGAAGCAGTGGCTGAAGTGATCGGGTATTTGCTGGATGAAGGGAAATTGAAACAATTGGAAGATGGAAAATTGAGTTTTTAAAGGCGCAAAACGCCAAACCTTCACACCATCACGAACAAACAACAAATGCAAATCTGGAAACAACCCGCCACCCTCGAAGGCCTCAACGCCCTAAACGATCACACGATGGGCGGCACATTGGGGATCGTTTTTACGGAAATCGGTGAAGACTACCTGACAGCCACCATGCCGGCCAATGAAAAAACGGTGCAACCCTTCCGCATCCTGCACGGCGGCGCCAACGTGGCCCTGGCAGAAACCCTGGGAAGCGTGGCCAGCACCCTTTGTCTCGACAATTTATCGACCCACACCGCTGTCGGGGTGGAGGTAAATGCCAACCACCTGAAAAGCGTACGGGAAGGCGGGCAAGTGACCGGCGTTTGCCGCCCGATACGTGTAGGCCGTCAAATGCACGTCTGGCAAATTGAAATTCGCGATGAAAAAGGTGAATTGTCTTGTATTGGCCGACTAACCGTAGCCATTGTGGCAAAAAAGTGACGGCGCTTCCAACTTACCGGGCTACTTTTGCCGACTTTTAGTCACACCAATTCATCCGTGCTGTTTTAATGAAAAAACTTGCTATTATTTTTTCCTGGGTAGTCCTCCTGCTGACTGCCTCCAATATCTTTTCCCAAAACTACAACCTCGAACTGCGTTCCACGCTAGAATTTCCAAACCAAACCTTGGCCAATGTCTGCGGTTATGCACAAAACGGCCGCGAATATGCTTTGTTAGGCGCCCAATTTGGTATGGTTATCGTGGATGTCACTAATCCGGATATGCCGGTCCAACTGCTGCAAATTCCGGGCCCGGATAATTTATGGAAAGAAATCAAAGTCTATGGTCACTATGCCTATATCACCTCTGAAGGGGGCGGTGGGGTACAAATTGTGGATATGTCCGGATTGCCCGGAGTCAACCTACCCTATCATAATTATTATGGAGATGGATCTATAAATAACAATTTGAATACGATCCACGCCCTTCATATCGATCAAAGCAGGGGCTTTTTATATGCCTACGGATCTAATTTATTCGGCGGCGGAGCCGTTGTGCTGAATTTGAACGCCGATCCATATAATCCTGTTTTCGTGGGCAAATTTGATGGCCTGGGGTACATCCACGACGGTTACGTGGATAATGACACCTTGTATGCAGGCCACATTGGTGCAGGTTTGATGTCAATTGTCGATATGTCGAATAAGTTAAGCCCGGTTGTGCTCGGCAGCGTCGAAACACCTGGCAAATTTACCCACAACACCTGGCTGCTGGACGACCACAAACACGCGCTTACCACCGATGAAAAGCTTCCGTCTTTCCTGACTTGCTACGACGTCAGTGATCCAAGCGACATTAAAGAAACGAGCCGCATCTCCACCAACGACGGCTACAACTCCTACGGGCATAATACTCACGTGCTGAACGACTGGGCCATCACGGCCTGGTACACCGATGGATTCAGCATCGTGGACGCGCACAAACCGGACAACCTGGTTCAGGTCGGTTTGTATGACACCTGGGCGCCGTCCGGGCCCGAATACAACGGCTGCTGGGGCGTATATCCATATTTGCCTTCCGGCAACATCATTGCCACCAATATTCCGGTCGCATTTGCTGCCGGAACAGGTAAAATGTTCGTGCTTACGCCAACATACGTTCGTGCAGCATACTTGGAAGGCAGCGTAACCAATGGTTGCACGGGCCTCCCGCTGATCGGAGCGAGCATCCACATCGAGGGCGGTACGGCTGGCGCGGACGCAAAAACGCAAAACAACGGTACCTTCAAAACCGGAAATGCGGCGGCCGGCAATTTTATCGTAACGGTTAGCAAATCGGGCTACGAAACGCAAACATTCAACCTGACTTTAAACGCTGCCGAGGTCACTACTTTGAATCTGACCCTGAATGTTGAAAATTCGATAAACGCAAACGGTGTCGTCATTGATGCGCAAACGCAAATGCCCATCGGCAATGAGTCGCTGCTTTTCACCAATGGCAATCAGACCTATTTTAGTCAAACCAATGGAAACGGCGGGTTTTTGATCAATTGTATTCCAGCCGGAACGTACAAAATTGGCGGAATATGGGGCTATCTGAATACAAGTATTGATCTGGAAGACGGCGCTGCCACAGTCCAACTGGAACCTGGCTACGAGGACGCATTCGGAGTGGATCTGGGCTGGACCACCAACGCTACCGCGAGCTCCGGCGACTGGATACGCGCCGAACCGGTGGGCACCTTTCAAAACAACGGCGCCGAGGTAAATCCCGAAACGGATCGCCTCAGCGACGACAACGAAGAATGTTATATAACCGGCAATGGCGGCGGCGACATCGGCAATGACGATGTGGACAACGGCGCCGTTACCCTGACCACTCCGGACATGAAATTGGCCAATTACCAGGGCGCCACCTTGTCTTTCTGGTATTGGTTTGTGAATATCGCCGGCTCAAGTACCCCCAACGATAATCTGGAGGTAACAGTCACGAATGGCGCGCAGACGGTAAGCGTATTTACCGAAAACCAATCGCAAAACGAATGGCGCTATTCCGGCGACATTCATCTGGAAGAATTTCTATCGTTCACCGACAACGTGAAGTTGAATTTTGTGGCCACCGACCTGGCGCCCGGTCATGTGCTGGAAGCCGGAGTAGATGAATTTAAAGTTATTTTGGGAGGCCTGATTTCCGGGGTTAAAGAAACAAACCAGTCCACGTATCTCGACGTGCAGCCCAATCCGTCCGCTACGGCATTTGCCGTTCGCTACGACTGGCCAGCCGGCCGCAACTTGTCCTTAGAAGTGCGCAATTTATTGGGGCAGTTGGTGTTACGGCAGGAATTGAATACCGAAACCGGTACGGTACAATGCGGCGTAAACTGGCCAAGCGGCGCGTATGTCGCCGTACTGCGGAGCGATGCAGGGCGGAGTACACCGGTTCGACTGCTTAAACAGTAGGTTTAGAAAAGTTTAGAGGGTTTAGGGGGTTTATAGTTCTTTGATCAACTAATTGAGTGAACTAATTTCCTTTATTGTTCCTTTCTCTAACCCAAAGCAGGGTGTCATGTTGAGCGCAGCGAATCCCGAATTCATTCGGGACCGATAGGCCTCATAGGGTTC